>SXGT01186493.1_pt1 | contig 30324 bp, 20 predicted proteins | sample 3176221 | NCBI WGS metagenome assembly SXGT01 (sample SAMN11356862, study PRJNA531348) | freshwater metagenome | isolation source: freshwater sample F1-120 | place: China: Fuxian Lake, Yuxi | collected 2017-12-25 | reverse complement strand
GCTCGCGCCAGAGGCGCCCGGCGCCCATCAGGCGCCGAGGAGGGGGTTTGCGGCGAGCTGGCGGAGCCGCAAACGGCTCGGAGGGAGCCAGCGCCAGCGAGAGCTGGCGGCTCCCGAGAGCCTGGCCCGGAGGCGCACGCGTAGCGTGCGACCGGAGGGGCCGCGTGTCGCGGCCGTCGTGGGGGAGGGTCCGCCTCCCCCACCAGCAGAAACGAGCAGCAGACATGAGATGGTCTTCCTCTGCCCATTCGGAATGTCTCATGTGTGGGCGCGCGAGGTATATTCCTCGCGGGGGAGGAAGACCTCAACCGCACCCGCCGTACGTGCCGCAACCCAGGTCGGACGGAGAGCTTCGCGGGTCCGGGCCACAGGCCGAGGGGCCGGGGTCAAGAGGCGCCAGGCCGCCGCGGAAGAGGTAGTTGAGCACGTGGACCGGGTCGGTAAGGTTGAGAGAGGCATCGTCGTTCGCGTTGGCCGCCTCCATGCAGCCGGGCGCCTCACCTCCCAGGAACAGGAAGCGCAGGGAGACGATGGCATCTCCAATGTCGATGCCTCCGTCGCCGCTTGAATCTCCGCGCAGAAAATTTCGGGGCGCGCCGCACTCATCGGGAATCGCGTTGCCATCAACGTCCCGGCTGAAGGCAGGGTTGCTTTGATTCATCCTGAGGGAGAGCACCGTACCCGTTGCCGTTGCCAGATCCACGTCAAGGTCCCCGTCCAGGTCGGCCGCGAAGCTCGAGAATCCGTTTCCCCCGAGCGTGAACGAGCTCGGATCTTCAAACGTCCCGTCCCCTCGATTGGAGAGTATGACGAGGTTTCCGGTTGCAAGGTCAAGGTCACCATCCAGGTCAAAATCGGCCGCCTCGACGTACGAGCCGACGGCCTCGACTGCGAAGGTATCCGCTGGTTTGAAGCTGCCGTTCTTCCGGTTAAGGAGCACGGCCATGACTCCCTCCGTTGCGCTTGCGACCACGAGGTCGACGTGGGCATCGCCATCGAAATCGCCCCCCGCGGCCGCGACTGGCCTGAAGCCCAGATCATACTGGGTGGGCTCAGCTAACTGGCCCTTACCGTCATTCAAGAGGACCGAAAGATCGCTCGAAAGCTCGTTGGTGAAGGCGAGATCACTGTCACCGTCGTTGTCGAGATCCATGGCAAGCAGAGCGTTCGGCACTTTGCCCGCAAGGATGACGACTGGATCGGCGAAACTGCCCTCGTTCTTGCCGAAGTAAAGTGCGATGCGTGAGGCGCCGCCGAAAATGGCGCCCCCCACCAGCACGAGGTCCATACGGCCATCACCGTTCAAATCGGCTTCGACCATCGCCGCTGGATCGTCGCCGGACAACTTGGATGGCGCCTCGGAAAACGTGCCGCTACTTGACTGCAGGTAGACCCTGATCAGCTTCGAGTCGGCGTCGACGGCTGCGATATCGGGTCGTTGGTTTCCATCGAGATCGCGAGTCACCAGCGCTGTCGTCCGACTGCCTATCGGAAGGACCGGCCCCGGGGTGAAATCGCCCTTGCCTGCGTTCACGCGCACAAGCACGGAGCCCGAAACGTACGCAAGGACCGCCAGGTCGATATCCCCGTCCAGGTCAAAGTCGGCGCCCTTCACCAGCGTGGCGTTGCCCGGGATCGTGAGCGCCATATCCGAAAAAAAACTCCCCTGGCCCCGGTTCTCGATCACCGAGATGTTGTTGGCGAGCTCATTGGAAGTGATGAGGTCGAGGTCTCCATCCTGGTTGATGTCGGCCACGGAGACGGCATTCGCGTCGAGCGCCCCCACCGAATAGGCTTTGGCCTCCTTGAAGGATCCGTCACCACGATTCAGGAGTACCGAGACGTTGTTTGAAAACTCATTCGCCGTGGCAAGATCCAGATCACCGTCGCCATCGACGTCGGCGGCCACGACAAGTGACGGAGTTTTTCCAACCAGATAATCCTCTCTTGCGCCGAACGAAAGCGGTCCCTGATTGCGCAACACGGTGACCGTGTCAATCCCCCACGAGGTCACGGCGAGGTCCAGGTCGCCGTCGCCGTCGAGGTCGGCGGCAGCCACGCTCGACGGCTCATCGCTCACATGCACCTCCGACGCCGGAATGAACACGGCCTTGCCGCTGTAGTCGAAGACCTTGAGATTGCCGCTAGAGAGCACACAGACTGCCAACTCCAGCGCTGCATCGGAGTCCAGATTGGCTGCCATGACGAATATTGGCCGCTCGCCGACCGGGATGTCCGGCCCCGCAACAAGCTTGAGCCCCCCTTGATTCTCTAGAATCGAGACGGTCAGCGACTCGAAGTTGGCGACCGCGAGGTCCGGGTCCCCATCGCCATCGAGGTCGCCGACGCCGATCGAGATGGGCGACGAGCCTGCCTTGACGCTCACGGCAGCCTCGAAGGCACCATTTCCACGACCGGGGAGCACGGAAAGGTCATCAGAACCTCGATTGCCCGCGACAAGGTCGAGCGCGCCATCCCCATCGAGGTCGACGATCTGCATGGCTTGCGGCGAGACGCCCACAGCATGGCTCACGGGCGCCAGCAGCTCGCCCCCTCCGCGATTCAGAAGCACCGAGACGCTCCCCGAGCCCCTGTTGGCGGTGGCGACATCAATGTCGCCATCTCCGTCGAGGTCGGCAACGGGAATCGAGAAGGGGCTTTGCTCCACCGCGTGGGTGGTCGGAGCAGGAAAGACGAGGGACGGGCGAAGATCACACTCGTCCGGAACGTCATTTCGGTTGCAGTCGAGACTGGATCCGCTCACGACGTCGCAAGCGTCCGGAACCCCATTTCGGTTACAGTCGTGGTTCTCGAGCTGACATTCGTCCGGTATACCGTCCGTGTTGCAGTCAACGCTGTCCCCGAGCGCGATATCGTCGGCATCGCTCGTGAAATTGCGATTGCAGTCGGCAGCCTTCACGCTGGTCGTGAGCAGCAGCATCCCCAGCACGCTTGCCCGCGAAAGAAAAAGTCGACTCCTTGGGAACTTTGGCATGCTCGTTTACGCACAGCTTCCGCTGCAAGTCAGATCGTCCAGCACGGGATCTTCTCCACAAGCCTCGACTCCCGGAGGCGGCAGGGGAGTTCCGCCCTGAAAGAGGTGCTTGAGAATCGTGATCGGGTCGCTCAGGTTCACGATTCCGTTGTCGTCGGCGTCGGCAGCCGATTCACAGCCAAGTGGCTCGCCACCCTGGAAAAGCCGAGTCAGGATGACAATGGGGTCGTTAATGGCGAGTTTGCCGTCGCCGCTCACGTCCCCCCTGCGAAACGTTGGCCGGAGGGTAACCTTGCTTCTGCCGAAAAGGATCGTTGCGGTCGTTGAGGAATAGCCGAACAAGTCGGGCACCCCGTCGAGATCCAAGTCACTCACCCGGTGGGCAATGGGGGCGAGGCCGAGCCCATAAACGACGCTCTTGAACTTGAGTTCACCCTCATGAAGGAGTACCGAGGCCGACCGGGCACTGGCGCTCGACGTCGTGATGTCGAGCCTCCCGTCGCCGTTTAAATCCTGAACTACGAGAGACGTGGGCGCGCCGCTCAACTTGAGCGCCACGGGAGCTTCCCACTCGCGACCACCTTTTGCTTGAAGATAAAGGACGCCAAGGCCCTTCGAGTCGCTGATCAGGAGGTCGAGGCGCGTGTCACCATTCAAGTCGCCGGCGGCGACATCGGTGAAGAGTTTGGCCGCGTCTCTCGCCGCCTCGGCGCCAGCCTCGAAGTCTCCGCCTCCCTTGCCGAAGTGCACCACGGCCAGCGTATCGCCGATCACCGCCAAGTCACCAAGGCCGTCGTCGTTCCAGTCCGCGAGGGCCGCGCCCTTTGGCTTCTCCACGGTCGGAACTATCCTGGCCTGTGCGAAGGCGCCACCACCCTCCGCCAGAAACACAGCGACGTGGTTCGAGCCCTTGCACGGGATGGCGACGTCGGCCGTCTCGTTGGAGTCGATCCTTCCAACCTCCACCGCGGAGGGGGAGACCCCTGCGACCAGAGATTTTTGGCTCCTCACAGCTCCGTCGGAGGCGAGGAGAACCACGAGCAGGTTTCCTCCGATGGGATCCGTGCCGACAAGGTCGGAAACATCATCCTCATCAAGGTCGACCACCTCGACGATCGAGACCTTCTCCTGGGTCGTGATCGCGAGCGATGGCTTTGTTGCACGTACTTTTCCCGGCCCCAGGTAAACCTGCACCTCCGCCCTGTCCGACCGTGGAAGGAAAAAATCCGGGGCGCCATCGCGGTTCAGGTCTCCAAGCGCCATCGACTTCGCTGCCGCGAAGCCCGTCACGCTGGTGGCCGACTCCAGGAAGCGCTCGCTGGAGCGGCCCCAGAAGATCGTGAGCGTGCTCGAGAGCTGATCGGCGGAGATCACGTCGATGAGACCGTCACGATCCAGATCGCGTACGATCAGAAAGACCGGCGTGTCGCCTGTGGGCCCAAAAACGGCGGGCTCCGGCAGAAATCGCCCGTCACCTTTCCCGAGGTGAACGACCAGCGATGTGGAACCCTTCGAAACGAGGGCGAGGTCGGGGTTTCCGTCCCCATTCAAGTCCGCGATTGCGGAGGAGTCAACGTCGGGCCCCGCACTGGTCTCGAGCGTCTCCTGGTAGGTCGCATCTCCCAGGCTAATGCCGACAGAGGCCGAGGTCGTCTCCACGCAGGTGGGAGCAAGGTCGCCCTTTCCGTCCAGGTTGAAATCGCCGTGAAGTACGTAGCTTCCCCTGTCGTAGTGCCCAACCTCGGCCAGATATTCCACGCAGCCCATGTGCTCGAAGGAGGGCTTGACCGTGAAGGTTCCGTCCCCCACACCCCGATGCGGCGTGATGCCTGTCAACCCGGTACCCAGGAAAAGGTCGAGCTTCCCGTCCGCGTCGTAGTCGAGAGCCTCGAGCGCGTGCTCTCGTGACCCGGGAAGCCTCTGGCTGAGGCGGAAGCCACCGGCGCCATCGCCGAGAAAAACCGTAATGTCGGCTGCGGAGATATTCGCTGTTGCGAAATCAAGCTTCTGGTCGTTGTCCCAGTCCCCCACCGCAGTCCAGCGCGCTCCCTTCGACTCGGGAAGGGACACCGGCTGCTTGAAGCCATCACCGGGCACGCTTTCGATGAAGAAAGCGGTGGCGGTCAGATCGGCGGCGATGATGTCGTCGAGGCCGTCGCCCGTAAAATCTGCTGACCGGACAAACCACGTCTGGGAACCGACGGGCACAGATTTCTGTTGCCAGTCCTCGCGGCTCGAGGCTCTCTGGAAGTAGACCTGGATTCGATTGGAGCCGTTGGCGGCGATGAGGTCCAGTTTGCCGTCGCCGTTCAGGTCCCCCGAGTGAACCGTCGCGGGCCCGGGGCGCCCGGCGTTCGGAAGGACGAACGAGGACCGAAAGGTGCCGTCCCCGCTGGCTTGCAGCTGGAGGCTGAGAACGAAAACAATGGAGAGAGAGTTACGCACGGGGAGCCTATCTACTACAGAGTGGATCTTCGCATGGCTTGCAATCCAAAAATCTCGCCGGGTTCTGGAATCAAGTGTATCAATCCGGCGCAGCACTTGCTAATCATTGGGGATCAAGGGCGGGCATTTTCCCGGCGCAGGACCGCGCCCGAAGAGATAGCCAAGGAGGAAGATCGCGTCCCGGACGGTCAGCTCCTCGTCCTGATCCACGTCCGTGGCGCAGCCCCCTGGGCAGGCGCGGCCTGCGAAGGCGCACAGCAGGATCGTGACAGCGTCGGAGACGTTGAGCTTCCCATCGTCATTGGCATCGCCGCCGGGAGCCTCGAGCGGAAGGGGAAGTGCCCAGAGCTCCCGGCCATGGAGACCGTCGTCTGCGGCAAGATAAAGTAAATTGCCAACGACGCCGAGTGCTGTCGGCTTTGAGCCGTCGGGGCCCGGAAAAATCTCCTCAACTAGCCCGGTGTGAGCCTCGGTGCCATCGGTCCGCCAGAGTTCGGGCCCGGTCTCGCCGCTGTTCGCGGAGAAGAACAACTGCCCGCGGGCTGAGAGGAACGCCTCCGGAGCGGAGCCCGGGAGCCCGGGAATGATATCGAGAAGCATCCGCGTGCCCTGCCGTGTTCCATCGCTTCGCCAAAGCTCGGCGCCGTGCTCGCCATCGTCAGCGCTGAAATAGGCCGAACCACCCAGCGTGACGGGCAAGCCAGGAAAGGAGCTCTCCACGCCCGAGAAGATGTCCGCCAGGAGGAAAGTGCCTTCTTTCGTGCCATCGCTACGCCAAATTTCGGTGCCATGGTCGCCATCGTCGGCGCTGAAGAAGACCAGCCCTCCCCGCGCCGCAAAATTGCCTGGGCCCGATCCGCCCGGGCCCGGGGATATATCCTTCACGAGTCTCGTTCCGCCTGCGGTGCCGTCCGTGCTCCATGGCTCGGCGCCATGCTCACCATCGTCGGCGCTGAAGTAGACAAGCCCTTCGGCGGCGATCAAGGCACTCGGCCCCGAACTGCCAGGGCCAGGGCGAATGTCGAGCACGAGCTCGGTGCCGCGCTCGGTTCCATCGCTCAGCCAGAGTTCTTTTCCGTGCGCTCCGTCCTCGGCGCTGAAGATGGCCTGACCGCGAAACGCAGTGAGAAAGACGGGAGCCGAAGCGGTCGATCCGGGGAAGATGTCTTTCACCAACGCTGTTCCCGTGGGCGTCCCATCGCTCCTCCAGAGCTCCTGGCCTCGATCACCGTCATCCGCCTTGAAAAAGAGCGTATCCCCCACCACCACGGCCTCGGATGGGTTCGAGCCCTTCGGCCCGGGCAAGATCGCCTTGAGCATCTGGGTACCCTCACTTGTCCCGTCGCTCGACCAGAGCTCGTAGCCTTCTTCCGGCGTCTGGGCGCTTGAGAGCAGCTTTCCCTTCACGGGCAGAATGAACCCCGTGAACCCGCCAACGCCCCCGCCAAAGAAAATCTCCCGCAGCTTGCGGGTTCCATCCGAGCTGCCGTTGGTTATCCAGAGGCCGTCAAGGACGCCGAAAACTGCTGTGCCGTCCAGCTCGACGAGTGAGCGCGGGTTGGAGGACTGCGTCCTGACACCGGGGCCCACGGGCACCGCTGCGGTGCCTTCCTCCGTGCCGTCGGAGACCCACGGCTGTACGCCGTTCACGTTGTCCTCGGCCCTGAAGAAAAGGCCTCGATCCAGCGCCGCAAGACTCGCTGGCGCAGAGCCTGAAGGGCCCTTGTGGACATCCAGGAAGAGGCGAGTGCCCTCAAGGGTGCCGTCGGAAACCCAGAGTTCGGCTCCAAAAGCGGGAACTTGGGCCTGGAAGAAGACACGATCTCCCACCCGGGTCAAGTGGAGGGGGGACGAGCCCTTGCTTCCGGGGAGTAGCTCGATCCTTTGGGGCTCCGACGCGGCAGGCTCGGTCCACCAGAGCTCCCTTCCGTGGATGCCATCCTGAGCGGAAAAGAGAAGCTTCCCTTTCAGCTCCACGAGCCCGGCAGGCTCGGAGCTCATCGGGCCCGGGAGCAGGTCAACTCTCAAGGCCTCCCCCGCCGCAGGACTCCGAATCCACCACAATTCCCGTCCGGAGAAGCCGTCGTCGGCCGTGAAATGAAGCGTGTCGCCCACGGCGGTGACCTCCCGCGGGTCGGACCCCTGGGGGCCCGTTCGAACATCCCATCTGAGCTTCGTGCCCGTCCCGGTGCCGTCGGACACCCAGAGCTCCCGGCCTGAAACGCCATCGTCGGCGGAAAAATAGAGCTTTCCGTTCGCGGCACGAAGCCAGCTTGGCTCCGAGCCGATCTCTCCCGCTCGGACGTCGGCCAGACGAAAGGTTCCGCCCGACGAGCCATCGCTTACCCAGAGCTCCCGGCCTGAAACGCCGTCGGCGGCGGAGAAGCAAACCTTGCCATCGAAAGCGGCGAGGTCTTGTGGGTCCGACCCGCCGACTCCTTCCCGGAGGTCCTTCACAAGCGTCGTGCCCTCGACCGTGCCGTCGCTTTTCCAAAGCTCCCGGCCGTGCGAGCCCTCGCCCCTGGGGTCACCATCCGCTGCGAGAAAGAGCCAGTCCCCCACCACGGTCAGGTGCGACGGGCTCGAGCTATCGGGGCCAGGACGAAGATCCAGGAAGAGACGTAGATCCCTCGAGCCCGAGGGCTCGGTGACCCACAACTCCGAGCCGTGCACGCCGTCGTCGACAACAACGAACACTTGACCTCCAAGCAGCGCGGGATTCGAGATCGAACGAAAGTGTCCAAGCGCGTTTAGATCCCTCACCAGGAAGGCGTCGGCGCCCAGGATTGTCCCACCGCAGAGGAAAAGCGTCCAAAGCCCAGCGAGGCTCAAGCTTGGCACGGCCCATCGCAGCTTCGTCCCTGAAGGGGGGCCAATTGTTAGCAAAGACCTTCGCATGGCGCGAGAGTGCCCTCCGTTGGGTCGATCCCGCATCGCTCGTCTCCCGGGAGGGGGAGAGACTCGGCCCCGAGGAAAAGTCGGTGCGGAATGCTGATGGGGAAGCCAGGGAGGCTCTCGCAGTCGTCGGGGATCGAGTTCCGGTCAAGGTTCCGGCTGAAGCTCCGCTCCGTCAGGTTGAATCGCACCGAGAGAGCCGACCTCTTGGCAGTGACAAGGTCAAGCACTCCGTCGCAGTCGAGGCTCGCGCCGGCGGCGATGTCGGCCCCGTCCTCGCTCGTGTTGCTGCAGTCGGCTGCGTAAGCTGCTGTCCCAACCCACAGGACGACTGCAACTCCTGCAAGGACGCCAACCTGACCCAGGATGCCGGGTGCTTCAGGTTTTTTCATCGACTCCCCTTGGTATACAAGATCGAGGTCCAACGGTCCTGCAAGTGTAGGGGTTTCGGTCCCTCGAGACAATCGGGCTTCTCTCTTGATGTTGCCCGTGGCGGGAGCCTGCTTCACGTGACAAAATCGTCCTTGCCCTTCCCCTGGACAACGTCACGCTGACAGAAGGTTAAATTGGTCGCGTCTCGAAGATCGCTATTTGCATTCCCCATCTTCTTTTACGGCTTGGTGGCCATCGCTGCTGAAGGCGATGCCTACCTCTTCCGGATCAGCACGGTGGAGGAGTTCGAACGCTTTTCGATCGCCGAGCGGTTCCTGCCCGGGGTTGATCGAATCACGAAGTTCCTTGCGCCCTCGAGGGAGGATCCTTCGCTGCTCCCCGTGGTCTTCCAAAACGTCAACCAATACAAGTTTCACCAGGACTTCATGGCAGCCGAGTTTCGCGAGCGTTTCCCGGGCCTTGGAGGCGAGGAGTACCTGGCGCTGGTTGAGCGGCGCTCCACGCGAAGCTACTTTGCGGGAGTAGTGTTCCGCTTCAAGGGGACCCGCGAGGCAAGCTACGGCTTCGATGTCTTCACGCTCTCCGGCAACTCCAGCGAGCTTCCGACCTACGAAGAGACTCTCTGGATCTTTCGAAAACTCGCTGCGGACTTCAAGGTTGGTGTTCCTGCCTACGCTCCACGCTCCGCCAACGCCATCGAGAATGCGAAAGGGTGGAAGAGCCCCGAGTTTCCGATCAACTACTCGCTCGGCGACGCGGGGGACACCACGTACCAGGCCTACACGATCACCTCGAATTATGGGCGCGTGAGGGTCTTCACGAGTGACGGATTTGCCAAGGCGAACGAGTCGGGCGGTTTTGGACTCGAGGACATCGTGGTGGTCGACGAAGCACCGGCGGATATCGAGGGTGTGATAGCTGGCGTGATCACCGGCAGCATTCAAAGCGATTTGGGCCACCTGGCGCTTCGCTCCGCGCGCCGTGGTACGCCAAACGCGTTCGTCAAGAACGCCACCCAGGCTCTCAAGCCCCACGATGGAAAGCTGGTATTCCTCGAGTTGAGCGGGGAGGGCTACAGGGTCACGGACGCCCAGCTCTCCGAGGCCGAGGCCTGGTGGGTGGCCCACAGGCCCAACCTCTCCACCGCGATTCAACCTGCCGATGCCGAATACAAGGCGCTCGACAAGGTGGGTGAGGCGGTTTTTGACGGGCCCGTGAAGCCCGTGGCGCGCTACGGCGGCAAGGGAGCCAACTTTCTCCGGCTCTACACGCTCCTGCCCGAGGAAAACCGGGTGCCGGGGTTTGTCGTGCCCTTCTTCCACTATCGCCAGTTCCTCGAGTCGAACCATACGGTGTCGCTCAAGGATCCGGCGCGGCAGGTCACGTTCGCGAAGCTCATCGAGGAGCTGCTTCAAGATCCGGACTTTCGTGGAAACTCGAGGAAACGCTTCGTGGCGCTCGAAGCTCTGCGCCAGACCCTGGAGAAGGATGGGGTTGTCGACCCCCTGCTCGTCAAGTCGCTGGCTCAGCGTGTGGAGGACGTCTTCGGCACGGTCAAGAAGGCCATCAGGTGCCGATCGTCGTCGAATGCCGAGGACTTGCTCGAGTTTAACGGAGCCGGTCTTTACTCCTCGACGGGCGCCTGCGCCGCTGATGATCTCGACGACGACCGCCTCGGGCCTTCTGCCTGCGATCCCGGGCAAGAGGGGGAGCGAGGCCTCGCTCGAGGCCTGAAGCGCGTCTGGGCCAGCCTCTGGAACTTCCGGGCTTACGAGGAGCGAGAGTACTACCAGATCCCCCACTTGAATACGAAGATGGCGGTGCTGATCTCCGAAGCCTTCCCGGACGAGCTGGCCAACGGCGTTGCCTTCACCGGCAATCCGGCGCTTCGAGGTGATCGGCGGTTTCTTGTCAACGCGCAACTCGGGGACAACGAGGTTGTCTTCACGAACCCCGGCGTGGTTGCGGAGAAAGACGTGCTGGAGATGGCCAACGGGCGGGTGGCAAAGATTTCGCGGGTGCGAGCCTCTTCCCTCGTGCCACCCGGAACGTTCGTCCTCCGCGACGACCATCTCGAGGAGCTGGGAAGCCTCCTGGCGCTCGTCGAAGGGCGTTATCCTTTCGAGTACGGATGGTACTCACCACAGGATGTGCTCCTCGACTTCGAGTTCAAGTTGGACCGGCAGACACGCCGTATCCGACTCAAGCAGGTGCGGCCCTTCCTGATTCCCACGACGACCACAAACCCGCCTGCAAGCTTTTCGTTGCGGGTCCCCGAGGGCATCGTTGCTTGCGCCAGCTTTAACGAGGGGCGGGCCAATGGTGCGGTTTTCCGCTCAAAGGCCAGGTTGGGTCTGAGGGCCGGGCAGGGCAATGTTCGTTCCGACGGCACCACCAGTGCCGACCTCTTCGAGTGGCTCCAGCTCTCGCCGGGAGGTCCCAGGGCGCCCCCCGAGGGCCCTGGCGTCTGGAAAGCCGAACCCACCCAGTTGGCGGGGGGTGGTTTCAAGTACTCGACCTCTCAGGATTTCATCATCTTGGGGCAACGATTGCGGGTCTCTCTTGTAGGGCTCTTCGTCACCAGCGCCGAGACGGAGGAGGTCGTGCTCGATCCGGCAACTCTGACGTGGTCGACCGGGGAGCGCTTCCTTCACCTCGAGTACACGCTCCTCGACACGCCGCCGGAGAACTCACAGGCCACCTGGATTCTTCCGTGTGACTTGAGCCATCTCCCGAGATCCAGCGTCGATGTCCAGTTTGCCACTGGGGACCGCGTGCGCTTCGAGGAGCGCTTCCAGGAGGTCCTGGTGGGCACGGGGCCGGCGGAGCTCGTGTACGCGAAGGTCAACCTTGGAGAGAGCCAACAGGTCATCGAGGACTACTGGCGACTTGTTTACTCCGCTGGCCACCACAACGATACGCCGTACCCCGAGCTCTGGGCGATTTTGGATCCGCCGATCGATGTGAGCGGAGCGGGACGCGCAAGGGTGGTTGGCGTCGCCCAGGGTTTCAAGGGTCAGGAGCCTCAGGCCTTCTTGCTCGACGAAAACTTCAATGAACTGGAGAGGCCCGAGATCATCTTCTTCCGCAGACACCTGGTCGGTGCCGAGGAAGTGCCGCAGTTCAAGCGAGGCGACGCGAACGCCTCTGGCCGCATCAATGTGAGCGACGCAATTGCGGTCCTCTCCTTCCTCTATCAGGGTGGGCCGCTTGCCTGCCCCGACGCAGCGGACTTTGACGACATTGGCTCGATTGAGAGGGACGACGCGATCTTGATCCTGCGCTATCTGTTTCTCGGCCTGGATCCCCCGGCCGCTCCCGGCCCCCGCCGTTGCGGCGTTGACGTCGAACCCGATGATCTGCCTCCGTGCGAGGGTAGAGCGTGCCGCTGAATACCGCCCACCGTAAGTTAGTGCCTGAAAATGAAGCTCTTGGGCGGTACTCGCCAAGGGGAGTGTGAGGGGGGGCAGCGTGGCCCCCCTCAAGAGTACCGCGCGCCTCCAGGAGATTTTCAGGCACCCATTTATGGCGCGCGGTACTGAGAGCGCCATCAATCGACCCGCCGCCCAGGAGGCCACAGCGCCGCCGACGCCGACTGCGGGTGAGCCCTGGTCAAGGATGTCTTACATTCCAGGTCACCCCGGGGTAGCTTCGAGCCTCAGCTCACAACAGCCGGCGAGCCAATGGGTAGCCGGAAGGTTCGAGCACAAGGATGGTGGGTCGGCCAGGCCGCACTGCAGGCGGCGGGAGGGTCACCGTGTGGTGACGTGGAAACACCACCGGGTCATCGGCGAAGTGCGCCAGGAACTTCTCGACAGGGCTGGCGTTGAACGAAACAGGCGGCAGCTCGTAGTGCATCGGCACGACCCACCCCGGCTTCAGGAAGTCGATCATGGGGCTCAGGTCGGCGTGCGACGGCGTGTTGCGCTCGCCCGCAAGCACCAGGAATATATCGCTGTGACCGACGAACGGCCTCAGCTCGTCGTTGCTCAGGCGATAGCCAAGGTCTCCCATGTGGAGGATCCACAACCCGCCGGCCTTGAAGGCATAGAGCGCGTTGTCCATCGGGCTATGCTCGGGGTGGTCCGGCACCTCGCGGGCAGCGACTGTGATCAGCGGCTCGCCGTTGATCACCGCGGTGGCAGTGCCCTGGGCAACGTCCAGGGCATTGATCACGCGAGGGTTGCCAGTGGCCATCTTGTAATTGTTGTGCGCCGCGTCGGTGAGCGAGCTGACGATCACCGTCCCGGCCTCCAACTTTAGCTCCCTGTCGAGGTGCAGTGTCTCGCAGTGGTACGGGTCCATCAGCACGGTGGGCTTGCCATCTTCCCAGAGGCGGAAACAGGCATGCCCGACGAATTCAAGTTGAACGGTCACGAGGCCTCCTAGGCTTTAAAGTGGCGCTGTTCGCGAAAGGCGGCGTGCTCCCACCACCTCGCGTCGACCGGCTCCGCCAACATCACCGGTCGCATGAACTCCACCGACTTCCGCAGCCCTTCCTCGACGGTCATGTACTCGCATTCCATCTCAAGCGAGAGAATGTCATCGTAGCCAATGAAGCGCAGGGTGGTCATGATCTCACGCCAGGTCGACTCGTCGTGGCCCCAACCGCACTGGGTGAAATTCCAGGAGCGATCCTCGGGGCGCTGCGAGTTGGTGGTGTTATTCATGCCTTCGAGGCGCACGTTGTGGTCATTGATGTGGGTGTCCTTGATATGCACGTGCTCTACCAGAGGTCCCAGGTAACGCAGGGCTGTGACCGGGTCGATGCCTTGTACCCACATGTGCGAAACGTCAAAGTTACACGCCACCACAGAGCCGATCTCGTCATGGAACCGCTTGAGCTTGACCGGAGTGTGCAGCATGTCGGCGATTTGCATTTCGAAGCACAGGGTCACGCCGTGGTCGGAAGCGATCTTGGCTTGCTCCTTCCAGTAGGGGATGAGGCGCTTTTCCCACTGCCACTGGAGCGTGTCGCGCCAGAAGCTCATGTTGGGCTCCTGCACCTGCTGGGTAATCCACATCGGGCAGGTGTCTCCTTCGGCCCCAGGCGGTAGGCCCGCCACCAGGGTCATGCGGCGGATGTTGGCTTTTGCCATGAGTTGGCACGCCTGCTTGAACTGGCGCTTGTACTCGGTCGCGATTCTCTCCACAGGCATCAAGGGGGATCCGTGGCAGCTAAGCGACACGATATCGAGCCCGTATTTCGCATACGTCTCTTGCCAGCGGCGCAGTTCACCATCGTCGCCGAGCAGCTTGTCGAGATCGCAGTACTCCTTGGCGGCCTGGCCCCCGGCGGCGACTTCCATGCCCTTCAGGCCAAGCTCCTGTGCGAACTTCAGGCCCTGCTCAAAGTCGAAACACATAATGAAGTGGGTATTGATTCCCAGGTACATTCAGGCGTCCTTGGAGCGTTGATGGGGGTAACAGTCGCAGAGCGCGAGGCGCGGCAGTGCGCCTGCCACGACCGTGAACCCTATGTTCCATCCGACCACGAAAATTATCAAGTGACTCAGATGGGTAGCTCCCTCGGTTCGCGGCTTCAGCCCCGGGCGGTCGAGCGAGTGGGCACAACTCGTCCGGGGCATGAGCTTGAGTCACCGGGCGGCGAGCGGCTCTTCCGGTCCAGCGTTGCATTCTTTAAACGCGAGCCCCTCAACTGCTGCCTTCCCTGCCCTGCCTGCGCTGCTATTGCGCGACGATCGGCGCTTCCACAAACTTCCCCGCCTCGTCGGACCAGTCAAAGGCCTTCAGGTCCACCACCTGCCCCTTGCGTACGCTGAAGACGAGGTGGACCACGCCAGGGTATGCCGGCTCCCCGAAGGGGGCGGCAGCGGCGCTGTCGGTTTCGCTGAAATACGAGTCGTGGTCCGGATGCGAGTGGTAGATCACCCGGAGTGGCTCGCGGGCCTTCTCGTGACGGTCAAGGACGCGTTGCATCTCGGTCGGGTCGAAGAAATAAGCCGTGCGCGCATCCCGGGTGTAGGTCTTCGGGTCCTCACGGTGGAGCCGGTCCTGGATATTTTCCATGGGCACCACCACAAGCTCTGAACCACGGGCGAAGCCAAAGCCGCAGGCCTCGCGGGGGTAGCCGGACTCGGCCAGGGCCGTCATTTGGGCCCGGGCTGCCAGTGACAACTTGAACGGCGAAGGCTCCGCCATCGTCTTGCAACGCGAAAAACTTACTTCGCGGCCTCTTTCTCCTTCAACGCTTGTTCCACGGCCTCGGAGACTTCCTTCCCCAGCGGATCTGCCCTGGGCTCAAAACGGCCGATAACGTTGCCATCCCTGTCGAGCAGAAACTTGTCGAAGTTCCAGCGGATGTCGCCTGCGAACTTGGGGTTTGTCTCCTTTTGCGTCAGGAATTTGTACAGCGGGTGGATGTCGTCGCCCTTGACGGAGATCTTCGAGAAGAGCTTGAAGGCCACGTTTTTCTTGCTGCAAAACTCCTTGATCTCCTTCTCCGTACCCGGCTCCTGCTTGCCGAAGTCGTTGGCAGGAAAGGCCAGGATCTCAAAACCCCTGTCCTTCAGTTTTTCGTGGAGTGAAGCGAGCCCCGCGTACTGCTTGTTTGTGAGCCCACAGATGCTTGCGACGTTCACCACGAGGAGCACCTTGCCCTTGAACGCTCCGAGTGCCACCTCCTTGCCGTCGATGTCCTTGACCTTGAAGTTGAGGGGCGACGCTGGGGGTTTATCCTCGGCGTAAAGCATCACGGCGCCCAGAACGCATACCGCCAGGCTTGTGGAGTTGATAATGGCTCTCATGGAATTCTCCTACGTGGGGGAAACAAAGACCCAAACTCAGGTTGCATAGGCTTGAACCACGGCCTCGAGGCCTGCCCCGATTTGCTTCAGGCGGCCTTGTGAGTAGAGGATGCTCTCGAGGGCCGAGAGAAACCACGTGACGTTCTCTCGAGTGCTTGTTTCGCCCATGAGGCCGATCCTCCAGATTTTCCCGGCCACTTGCCCCAGTCCGCCGCCGATCTCGATGTTGAATTGATCCAGCAGCTGCCTCCGTGTCTTAGCGTCGTCAACGCCTTCCGGTATCCATACGGCATTCAGCATGGGCAGACGGTGCCCCTGGGCCGCGAAGAGCCGGAACCCCAACGCCTCGAGGCCCTTGACCAACGCAAGGGAATTACGCCGGTGCCGCTCGAACCTCGGCTTGAGGCCCTCCTCCAGCACCACCGCAAGCGCCTGGTGAAGCGCATAGTTCATGCTGATCGGCGCCGTGTGGTGGTAGGCTCGTTTCCCGTCGGTCCAGTAGCTCTCGATCAGGCTCATGTCGAGATACCAACTCGAAACCTTGCGCTTGCGAGCGTGAAGCCGGGCGAGCGCCCGGTCGTTCAACGTGATCGGAGCGAGCCCTGGCGGGCAGCTCAGGCACTTTTGGGTGCCCGAGTAGCAGACATCGATGTTCCAGTCGTCGACGGACAGCTCCGTGCCACCGAGGGAGGTGACCGCGTCGACCACGAGGAGGCGGCCGGTCTCCCGACAGAGGCGGCCGATCTCGGCGATGGGTTGATGTGCGCCGGTTGAAGTCTCGGCGTTCACGATGGCCACCACCTTCACGCCCGGACTCTTCTTCAAGGCGTCCTCAATCTCCTCGACCCGAAACACCTCGCCCCAGGGGCATTCGATACGGTGAAGCTTTCCTCCAAGCCGCTCGGTGATGTCGCACATGCGAGCTCCGAAGACCCCGTTTACGCAGACGAGCACGTCGTCGTCGGGCTCGATCAAGTTCACGAGGGCGGCCTCCATGCCAGCCGAGCCGGTGCCGGAGATCGAGATGGTGAGGCGGTTCTTCGTTGCGAAGACTTCTCGCAGCATCTCCTGCGTCTCGTTCATGATGGTGAGGAACTCGGGGTCGAGATGCCCATCAAGTTTACGCGACAGGGCCTCGTACACTCGCGGGTGCACCATGGATGGGCCCGGCCCCATGAGAATGCGGCCGGTGGATCGGAGCGCTCTGTGGGGCGAGACGGAGGTCTGCATGCCTCCGCTTTTACTCGGACGTGGGAGGGAAGGCAAGACCATGGGCCACGGGGAGCATCGCGCTTCCGCAAGGGCTCCTACTCTCTGTCTTCAAACAGGGCGATACTTGCAGTGAAGCCGTGGATGAAGTTCTGGCCGCCCACCGGGCCGATCTCTCCTGCCGCAAAAAATCCGGCCAGCGGCAAGTCGCCAAGCTCCCTGGCGAAACAAAGGGCGTCATGGCTCGGCACCTCGAACATCCTCTTCCCCCGGCCATTGCAACTGAAGATGAGGGCACCCCTGGGCGTGCATCCCGAACCGCGAGAGTCTCTCAGCAGGTACTCCAGGTCCTCGCTCGCCGTCCTGGCGTCACGCAGGTGGAACTGGATCGTTGTTCCAGGCCTCACCACGTCCGCAACGGCGATCGAGCTGTCATCCCGCCTGAAGCCGATCACATTGCGCACCAGGAAGTCGCCACGGCGATGCTCTCGCTTCCGCGCGTCAATCGCGATGCCAACATGAAGTCCGCGCTCGAGCATTGCGCGATCCTCGGCGGAGAGCTCCTTGAGCTCCTGCGAGAGCTTCTCGAGCGCAGGCTTACCGCCCAGCTCTTGAATCAAGTTTTTCTCCGCCCTGGTGACCACGAGCGGCTTCCCAAAGGGCCGGCAGCCCTGTGAGACAATGGGCCAAACACGCACGGGACCCGAGATCAACACTGAAACGGCTCCGTCCACGAGCACCTGGTCCCCCAGAAAAAGCCTGTTTTCGCCCGGGCTTCGCGCAGCACTGGCCATTCCACCGATCACGTTCAGGCCGGGGTGGTCCTCGTGCATGCGGACGAGGAAATCATCGGTTGGAAATGAGAACGGCTCCGGCAAAAGCAGCATCGTCGTCGGACCGTCAGGGATCTCGGGGATTCCCTGGAAAGCGTCACCGTCAGCGGTCACTTCGAGAGAGATTTGCGAGGATCGAATGCTTGCTCGGGGCATGGAGGCAGCCCAGAGTGTGATTGCAGGCTTGCCCTCGTGTTCCGCCTTGCCGCCAATCACCGCCTCGGCCGTGCAACCGATCAAGTGGCATCCCTTCAGGCCCTTTGCGATGAGCGCGGCCGCGGCCTCAAGCTCCGGCGCATGCTGGCGCGAAATGAAGAGCAAGGCGAGGTCGGGCCTTGCGCCCAGGAGCTTCCGCTCCACACCCTCGAGCACTTTCTGCGCTGCCTTGACCGTCTGGACCTCCGTACTAGTGGCTTCAACTACGAACATTTGGCCCCTTTCCCTGGGTAGTCTTCAATTCCTCTGGTTTCTCACGGAGATCCTGGACGGGCGTCACCTCGAAATGTCTGCCGAAGCGAACGAGCGTCTCCGCGACAATCTCGGCCACCTGCGCAGCGATCGTCGTGCAAAATCGCTGCCGGTCCTCTCCGCGAAAATCGCCGAACGGGGCTGTCAGCACATTGCAAACAATGCTTCCCGAAGCCCCCCCAGGCCCTCGATCGACCCGCTGCTGCCACTGAGCCCGATAAAACGAGGCCGCCGATCGCAACTGAGGAGTTACACCCCCGGTCGGGTCAGGGTCTCCCAGCAGCTCGCCGAGGACCAGCTCGCCCGCCCGGATGGCTCCGCAGTCACCTTCCCCTGTGATCCCGCCCCTTCGGAGAGACTGGTAGGGCCGCGTCGGCAGGTTGAAAGTCTCCGCAAGAGCGATTCCACAACTTCGGTGCGGCACCCGCAGCCCCTCGTAGAGTACGAAGGCCTTGTCTCGGGCGGCCTGGATCAGACGGCGCTCCTTGTCCGTAAGCTCCCGGGTCTCTGGGGTGAAGTTGGGCATGGCAAAGTCCTCCGCGTGGGTAGCGAGAGGAGGCATTCTATCGTCCTGTCCCGTTCGTGAGGACTTCAAAGCGCCCGGGAAGGACTTCAAGGTGAAATTGGCTGTCCTTGAGCCACAGATCTCCGTCGGCCAGCAGCTCGCTGGGGGCCGAGAGCCGCAAGTCCACCGGGCCCTGCGTCTGCCGGTAGACAATCGTATCCTCGAGGCTCAGGTGCGTTCCCTTGAGGATCTGTTGCAGTAGCTTGAGGTAGCTCTTGCCGGTGCCGGCCCGGACGAAGCAGAGATCCATCTTGCCGTCGTCGAGTAGAGCCTCTGGGCACGGATAGAAATTCCCGCCGAGCGACCTTTCATTGCCAATAAAGGTGGCGAAGACGGTCTCCTTCAGTGTTTCTCCAGGCAGACGACACTCAAGCTCCAACAGACTTTCTCCTCCTTGTTCCCTTCGCTTCTGGGCCCACAACCCAAGGAGAGCCAGAAGGCGATAGACATGGGGCCCCACCGGACGGCAAAGTCCGCGGAAAAGCGGTCGACGGCGTAGTTTGTCATATGTGGATGCCACATGCGCCGGGTAACCCAGCGCGGCCGTCTGGACGATCACCCGGCTCGAACAGTCTCCGGAGCCGCCCTGATAGGCAATGCCGTCGATGCCCCGCAGGATGCTGCCGCCGGGCCCCACAGTCTCGGCAAAAGCCACTCGCATCGCGGCTCCAATCTCCAGGGGCAGGCCCAGACCCCTCGCCAGGTTGTTGCCCGTGCCAGCCGGCACGATCCCCACGGGGCAAGAGTGTTCCCGACGAAGAAGCCATTCGGCCGCAGCGTTGATCGTCCCGTCACCTCCAATCACGATGATTCGCGCAGGGATTGCCTCGACGGCACTGAGTGCTTGCAACGGCACCCAATCGAGCTGAGCCGCCACGCCAAGGCTCCGGAGCTGCTCGCGAACACGCCTCGTGATGATCGTGCCATTGCGAGAGGACGGGTTGAAAAGAAGCATCCATGGGTTCACGGCGGCGTATTTTCGGTTCTCATGCACGTCATCTCGCATACAATTCCTCCCCCATGCCCATCGAAATTGACCCCATCGCCGGGAGGCTCGAAAGAATGGAGCGCCTCGAGCTGATCGGAAAGCGCGTCAAGCTTTCCGACGGCCGCGAAGGACCGATTGTGCACGTGGAGTACGAGGCTCCACAGCGCGTCGCGCTTGTCAAGACGTTCCCCGAGACGCCTTCGCCGCTCACCCGAGCGGGTGTTGACCGACTGAGCCCCTCCCATTTGCCCCACATAGTCGAGATTGAAGTTGAGCCCCCTGGAACCAGGCGCTGACCGCACCGAGCCGCGCCTCTGGCCGCTCCTGGTCCTCTTCGGTGTTCAAGGAGTCTTCCTTGTGCTCGTCCTCAAGCTGGCGATGGCGTATTCGACAAGGCCGGAGCTATTACCCATTGATGGGGTGACTTTGCCCGGTTCGGAGGCTCGCGTCGGCCTTCGAGTCGTGGATCAGAGCCGTCAGGGGCTTCGTTCGGGCATCAGCGGAGTCAAGATCCGCTTTGAAGAAGAGCTTTCTGAAGGCGGAGAAGCGCCATCTGAGCCCATCGAGGTCGTCCTCGGAGTCGACGGCTTGGCCCTCATGACCCTGAAAGCTCCCGAGAAACCTGGGCTGCGGAGGTTTCGCGCACAGGTCGACCCCTCGGGAAACACGTTGTTCGCCTCCCGGGAGGCGAGTCTGCTTCTTCTGTCCGTTCCGACGAACGCTCCGATGATCTTTGTTGCGATTCCACAGACGATCGAGAGCCCGTCCGACGAGGAGTCTCTTCGCGCGCTTGGAAACTCCGGTGCGATCGTTTACCTGGCGCTTCGTGGGCTCGATAATCCGGAGCGGCTTCGCGACTGGCTCAAGACTTCGAAGCTGCCCTCCGGACCGATCCTCACCCCCCAATCAGGTCTTGCTGGCAGGTCGCTGGAGGTCCTCCTGGCGAGCCTTCAATTGAGCCGATGGCGAAGGAAGCCGTGGGCGATCATTCCTCTGGAATTCGATTCGACGCCATTTGTCTCGAACGGTGTCCGCACAATTCGGCTGGGCGCCGCCCTCACGGCAAGGGCCGGGGAAGTGATGCTTTCCGGGGCGCCCGACTGGAAGGAAGCAAGGAAAATCGTCGAAGCTAGCCGATAATCGCCTTGTCGACTGACTCCAACCCTGACGAGGAATGACCCCCATGCGACTCCCCCACCCAGGCCTCACGTTTCGTCGAATCACTTTGCTGTCCATCTCCCTGCTCTGCTGTGCACCACGGATCCTGGCCGAGGAGGCGGCAGTTCTCGAGCCGATATCGGCCGACAAGATTCGGGAGCATGTCGAGTTCCTCGCAGCGGATGAGCTCCTGGGTCGCGACTCGGGCGAGCCGGGCCTCGAGGTTGCCGCCGAATATCTTGCGAACCAGTTTCGTTCGTACGGGCTCGAGCCCGCCGGGGATGCAGGAACTTACTTCCATCATTTCACAATCCCCTTTGGAGCCGCGTTCGGCCGGGGCGCCAGAGCAGCGTTCGTCGATGCTGATGGCCGAGAGACCCACATTCAGCCTGGAGCCCGGATCGTTCCCTTCGGCTACAGCGAAAGCGGCCGGGTGGACGCCCCCATCGTATTCGCCGGCTATGGCCTCAAGACGGGCGAGGACGAAAAGCGCGATGGATTCGTCTACGACGATTTCTCGGATATCGATGTTCGAGGCAAGGCCGTCATCGTTCTGCGATTCTTGCCACGGTTGAAGACCGGATTCGCCGGCGGGCGACGGAACCCGCTCGCATCGCTCACAACCAAGCTTCGCATGGCCAGGGAGCGGGGCGCTGCGGCTGTAATTTTCGTGACCCCGCCGGTAGCAGAGTCTGTGACGACCGGTGAGCGGGCCCTCGAAGGCATCGCCCACCGAGCGGCCCCTCGTCACCCCACCCTGCCTTCCCTTGTGGCAGAGGCGTCCCTGGTTGATGACATCCTGGCTCGAACGGGAAGAGACCTGGTGTCGATCGTCCGGCGCATCGATGAGACACTCGAGCCCATGAGTTTCGACGTGCCCGGGGCCAGGATTCGTTTCGAGACCATTCTTCGGACTTGCACGCTTCGCAACGTCGTCGCCCGCTTGCCCGGCACCGGCGATTTGGCCCGGGAAGCGATTGTGGTTGGCGGCCACTACGACCACATAGGCCGCTTCGGCAACCAGGTCTCGCAGGAGAACCTGGGCCAAATTCACAACGGCGCCGACGACAATGCCAGCGGCACTGCAGGCGTACTCGAGTTGGCTCGCGTGCTTGCGAAGGGCGGCCATTCGCCTGGACGCACCATCCTCTTCATGGGTTTCTCCGGAGAGGAGCTGGGCCTCCTTGGCAGCAAGGCATGGCTCGCGTCGCCGCGACGCTTCCGCGTGCGCGGTACCACATCCTTTTACCCCAGGGGTGAGAAGCGGGAGGCCGGCGCCTTTGGGCCGGGGACGATCGTCGAGTCTACCGGTGCGGTGCAGATGGACGGCGAGCAGAAGGGCTTCATCGAGGTCCACAGCGTTCAGACGGGCGTCTCGGGTTGGATGAACCCAGCACTGCTTGAACGCATCGGCGGGCCCGAGGCAGTGCACGAAATCGCCGCCATGGTCAACATGGACATGATCGGGCACGGAAAGGCAGAAGCTCCCGTGACCCTTTTTGGTATCGACGGCTCTCCCGAGCTCGAGAAGATGGCCGAGGAGGTGATACGGAGCACCAAGGTTCCGCTTGCAGCGAAGGGGAAGGGTCCGGCCGGCGGAGGCTCTGACCACGAGAGTTTCGCCTCCAGGGGCATCCCGGGACTCTTTTTCTTCACCGGCATGCACAAGCGCTACAACACACCGGATGACGATACCGCGACGCTAGACTACACGGGGGGGCAGCGTTTGCTCGAGGTCGCTCGGGCAGCCATCTCCTGGCTTGCGCAGTCGCCCAACCGGCCGACTCCCACCATCGTCAGGACTTCCCAGGCGGGGAATCCGCATGGCAAAGTGGACCTGGGAGTCGCAGTCGATGGTGATTTTTCGACGGGTGCCAGGGTCTCAAGCACCGAGAGTGACTCGCCGGCCCAAAAGGCAGGGATCGTTGCGGGAGACTTGATTGTGGCCGTACAAGACCAGCAGATCCGGACAGCAGCCGACTGGGCCAAGGCACTCGAAGCGGCGGTGGAAACTCCAGAGCTCGAGCTGAAAATCCTGAGGGCAGGGAAGGAGATCGCCGCGAAGGTCGTCCTGCGAGAGCGGCGAGGTTTTGGCGTGTCCTTCGGAAGCGTGCCGGACTATGGATTCAGCGGCCGAGGCGTTCGCTTTGATGACATCCGCGATGGCACCGCCGCCCAGAAGGCGGGCGTGAAGCCCGGGGATGTTCTGCTTGTCTGGGGCGGAAAAGAGGTGGAGGACGTGGAGCAGTGGACTGGACTTCTTTCCCGCCACAAGCCTGGCGACGAAGTCGTGCTTGTCGTTGAGCGAGCCAGCACCCGAGTGAATCTCACGGTGAGGCTGGAGGCACGGCGGTAAGCACCCGTTCCATTTCCCGCCGGTTCACATCTTGGTAGTAAGCCAGCTCGCCTTGAAAAATAGAGACGGCAGACTCCTCGCCGCTTGATTTGTAGCCAATCCTCTGGACGATTGAGTCGAGATCGGCTGGCGAGAGCGTCGAGAGCGACTGCCCTGCCTCCCCCACGAGAGAAAGACGATTCTCGATCCACCTGAGGAACTGGTAGGAGGTCAAGAGCGCACTGCCCGCGCTCGGGTCAAGAAGCCCGGTGTCCATCAGCTTCTGGAGACCCGCCGCCGTGTTGGGCGTCAAAGTTTCAGGCTGATCCTTCCCGTGGCAAAGCTGGAGCGCCTGCACAATGAACTCAACGTCGACGATCCCACCCTTGCCTCGCTTGAGATCACCTGGCTTCGCGTGTGCCTCGAGCTTGCTTCGCATCTCGCGAATATCCCTCAGGGCCGTCTCCCTGGATGGCGGGCCCGCCGCTCCCCCAAGTACAAGCGACTCGTGGATAAAACGCATGGCCACCTGACCCAGGCCCGGATCGCCTGCCACGGGCCGGGCGCGCAGGAATGCCTGCCGCTCCCAGGTGCAGGCCTGGCCGGTGAGAAAATACTGTTTCCATGCCGCAAGTGAGATCGCCAGCGAGTTGTGCCCGCCCAGCGGGCGAAGCCGCAGATCAACTCTCAGCAGCGGTCCAAAGCGGTCCACGGCACCCGCCTGTTGGAGCAGGAGCTGGGAAAAGCGTTCGAAGTACTCCTGCGTCGAGATCCCCTGCGACGTCTTCCCATCGCCCTCGTAGAGGATTACAAGGTCGACGTCGCTCTTGTAATTCATCTCTTGCCCGCCGAGCTTCCCGAGACCCAGGATGAGATACCTGGGGGAACTTGGTGGCCACGTCCCCAACTTCGCCTCGGCCTCCTTGCACGCGGAGAGCAGGATTGCGTGGAGTAGGGCCTCTGCCAGCTCCGCGATGTGAAGGAGAGTGGCGCTCAAGTTGTCGATTCGCTCCAGATCCCGGATTGCGATCAGGAGGAGGTGTAGGTGCTTGAACTTGAAGATTTCTTGGTCGAAATCAGAGCTCTCCAGAAAGATTCGGCTCGCCTCGGCAATCAGGGTCTCGCGGGTGAACATGTACCCCGTCGCCAGGGCGTCGACGAGCTCGTCAAACAGGTCGGGATGCGCTCGAAGCCGTTCAACCATGAGCGTGCTCCGCGCGGAGATCTCAACAAAGAGTTGGAGGATGCGTTCTGACTCGGCAAGGAGCTGGTAGAAGACGGAACGCGCCCCCAGCGTCCGAACGCACTCCTCGAAATTCCTGAGCGTTCGGTCAGGCTCTGGCTGGCGGCTTACCTCTCTGAGGAGGCGACTCACAATCGACGCGAAGACTTCCTTCGCGCGGCTCCCAAGGAGCGTCGAACGATCCTGGGCTTGTGACAGAGATCGGAGCCGAAGGAAGGCCTCCGCCGGATCGGTAAAGCCGAAGGTTGACAGGTGGCGGCAAGCGGCCCCGAGCGCCAGGTCGACGGGCAGATCGAGCAGCGCAGGCAGCTCCTCGGATACACAACGGGGAGTCGTTGGCTCCTCGAAAAGCAGCTGATAGACGCGTCGAATCTGATCCGAGTGCCTCTTCAATTGCCCGCGAAATGCCTCCACCGTCGAAAATCCCAGGCTCCGGGCCATTGCCAGGAGCTCCTGCGGATCGTCGGGCAGTCGATGCGACTGCCGCAGGTGCGCCATCTGAATTCGATGCTCCACCTTGCGGAGGAAACGGTAGCCTCGCCGCAGCACATCGGTCTCCTCTGGCTTGAGGAGCCCCTCCGCGTCGAGCAGCTCGAGCGCCTGGAACACATTTGCCGTCTTGAGGCTGGGCACCCGCGATGCCTTCACGAGCTGCAGGAACTGAACGATGTACTCAACATCGCGGATGCCTCCACGGCCTATTTTGATCTGGTCCTCCGACGGGCCGCGGATCTCGGACACTTTCTCCATCTGGAGCTTGAGACCTCGAATCTCGGCGATCTCCTCCGGCGACAGGTTGGACGGAAAGACGAAGGCGTCGAGCTCACGGCAGAGCCTCCCACCGAGCTCAAAGTCCCCGGCCACCGGTCGCATGCGAATCAGCGCCTGCCTCTCCCACGCCCGTCCCACTGAATAGTAGTACTCGATGGAAGCTCGTGCTGACCACACGAGCCGACCCGTCGACCCCTCGGGCCTGAGACGAGCATCAAGCCGGTAGAGCTGACCCAGGTCCGTGAACGCCGTGACGAGGTGAACGATTTTTTCGGCGGCCTGGGTGAAGAAACGCTCGATCTCGAGAGGGTCCGTGACGCGTTTGCCATCGAGCGTTTCCAGTGAGGCAAGGGATTCGTCGTGGACAAAGTTGATGTCCACATCACTCGAGTAATTGAGCTCATTGCCTCCAAGTTTGCCGAGCGAAAGGACCACGAAGCCGGCCCCGGGCGGTACCAATCCACGGCGCTCAGAAATCTGTTTCAAGGCCCGCAGGTAGCAAGCTTCGATGAGCGCGTCCGCCAGGCTTGAGATCTGGAGTGTCACACGATCGACCGGCAGGTTCTGAACCAGGTCGAGGTAGGCAATACGCAACAGCTCGAGCCGTTGGAAGCGGCGGATAACGTCGGGAAAGGCCCTGTCGTCGATCGTCTCGACTGTCTGCGCGATGCGTCGGGCCAGCGCTGCACGAGTCTCCCAGCCCGACTGCCAGGCTTCCGGCTTGAAGTCCTGCCACAAAGTCAGGAGCTGGTTTCCCAGCGCCGAGCTCGCTCCTGCAACCGCAATGAAGCCTGCACGAAACGCAGGAGAATTCTCCCAGCGCTCTTGCCGCTCGGCGCTGGACTCCACGGACAGCGTCCCTGGATCGATCCAGCGTGTCCAGAGGGAAAACGCGAGCTTGGGGTCAGCTGAAGTCTGTATCAAGGCCCGCGTTTCAAGCCACTTGAGTACAAACGTGTGGTCTCCGGGCAGGCCTTGCGCCAGGTCCGCCCAGGTGGAGTCGATCTCGGTCATGGGCTCTTCGGGGAGTCCACCGTGATTCTGAAGCGGTCGAACAGCGTGCCCATCGCTCTCAAGAGCTCGGCCTTCGCAAACTGGAGGTCCGCCTTGGCCCGCAGAGCCTGCGTCTGATTCTCGACAAGATCATTCTCAATCACGCTGACGGTGTAGGCGATCGACATGCCGACGCTGACCTTGCGATACTCCGCCCGCAGGAGATCCTCTTGCAATCTCACCCGCTCCTCGAGGTCCACCACCTTGCGGCGCAGAAACTCAATCTTGCGAATCGCCTGGTCCACTTCGAGCACGATCAAGTTCTCTAGCTCGTTCTTGTTCAGGGTCAGCTTGCGAAGCTGGTCGCGAGCATTCCGGTAGATGGCCCGGGGACCGCGATTCGTGAGGGGTACTGAAAACTCGATCCCGACTTCCCAGTCGTAGTAGCGGCCCGAATCGAATTCGTTGTAGGATTTTTGAAAGCCGTCCTCAAGACCCAGCTGTGCCCAACGACCCAAGAGGTCGAGGGACGGCAGCATCTGATTCTTTGCCACCTCGATGCGTATCTGCTGGTTGTCGACGTTGAGCTCGAGCTGACGGTATTCAGGCCGCCGCTGGAAAGCTGTGCTAAGCGCCACATCGCGTGTGGCAGGCAGTTCGTCCGACGAGGGCGGCGTCGTGCAGTTGATCATTACCCTCTCGAAAGTGCCAAGCTTGCTTCCGGCCTCCCAGTGTTCCTTGAGCGATCTCCCCTTTGAATAATTGATCAGCTGCAGAATCCGGTCCCGGGACGTTTCTCGGAGCTGAAGGGCTTCCTCAAGCTCCACTCGACGAAGGGCGGCCTGGCTCTCGGCGGTGGTGACGTCAATGGCCGCGAGCGTTCCCACAGCTTTCCTTATACGGACATTCTCGAGGTTTTCATTCGTTACCTGGTAGGCCTTGATCTTGGCTTCAAGGTTCTGACTTGCAAAGACCAACGCCCAGTAGGATTGCTCGACCTCGAAGACCGTTTGCATTGCAGAGAGCTCGACTTGCTCACGGGAAAATCGTGAATTGTTCTCCGCAATGCGGATATCAGCGCTATTGACTCCGAACCAGGCTCCCTTCAAGAGCGGCTGGCGAGCCGCAATGAAAGCTTCGGTGGTCGTGACAGGGTTAAGAAGCGTGAAGGTCGGATTGACTCGCGGGCGATCCCGCTCCAGCTGAGCCAATCTGACTTCGTAGGTTGTCCCGGCCAGCCACTTGCCGCTTAGCCCGGCACTGTAGGTCAAGGTTTCGGAAGGACTGACGCTGACGCCTTGACCCTGAGACACATCGAGAAAGCTAGCAGAAGGATCGCGATTCTTGGCGAAACTGGCTCCAAGATTAAAAAATGGGTCAAAAACAGCCTTTGCCACGATCAACTCTCGCTTGCTGATGTCATCGTCAAGATAAGTCACCTTCAAGTCGAGGTTGTTTTCAAGTGCCATACGGACCGCGTCTTCGAGGGTGAGCTGGATCACCTCGTCGTAAGCCCGCGCAACTTGCGGTTCCGGCGGCCCGCCAGCTTTCGGCTCCTGGGTTGCGCCGGTGGTGGGGAGAGGCCTGTCGGCCCGGGGTGGGGCATCTTGCGCTGTCTTCGATTCCTCCCGGGGAGCCTCACCAACGCGCTTGGCTTCCTCCTTTGCGGGTCCAGCTTCCTGGGCCTGAGGGAGGGTTGTGATGGAGAGGCACATCAACACGGCCAACGAGACAGCAAGGAGCAAGGTCTTCCGACGCAATAGAATCCTCTTTGATCGGAGTGTGGACAATGTGGGATAGTGCTCGCAGGGGCTGCGAACCAGAATCTTCTACTAGACGAGGATTCAACATGCCACCGTTTTGCGGTGAATTGCTCCCGGAGGCGCGACGAACAAGCCCGAATGGCAGCACTTCGAGAGTCGGCGGGTCGGCTTCAAGGCGTGACGGACCACAGCGGTCTCGGAGAGCGACCGCCCAGGTCAGGTCCAGGCAACGCCCCAGACGGCCCGCCACCGCCCGAACCGAAGGGCCAGGCCAGAGTGGAAGCGCCCGAAGGACGGAGACCGGAGGCGTGGTGCGTAGCCCACGCCGAGCTCGAGCGACGCAGCGCAGCATTTCGGCCTGGCGCTGCCGCGCGGACTTGTTCAACAGGCTGTTAGCATGGCACGGAGCTCCTTCTGTTCGGCTGTCGTGCTAACCACCACCCGAAGACGGCAAAATCGAATGACGAATTCGCTCGAAATCCTCCTTCGAATAGAAGTCAATGGCAATTCTGCCTCGGCCATTTTTCTCCCGAATTCGAACCTTGGTGCCCAGTTTCTCACTGAACTGTTCCTCGAGACTGAGGATGTGAGGACTCTTTTGGCCTGCTCGGGGCCTCGGGCGGGCCTCGGGTTTCGATGCGTTGGAGTCGGGTGTTGGCCCTGGAGTCGTGGTGGTTTCCTTGACACCCTCCAAATCACGGACAGAGAGCTTTTCTTCCGCAATACGTTCAAACAGCAACCGCTGCTCCCTGGGATCCGCGACGGAGAGTAACACCTTGGCGTGCCCCATGCTGACGTGGCCACGGATCAGGGAATTCTGAATATCATCGGGAAGCTCCAGGAGCCGGATCGTGTTGCTGACCACGGGTCGGCTCAGCCCCAAGTTCTGAGCCAGGAGCTCCTGGGTCCAGGTTTTCATGTCCATGAGCTGCCGATAAGCCTGGGCGAGCTCAATGGGATTCAAGTCCTCCCGCTGGATGTTTTCGATCAAAGCAACCTCAAGGAGCCGATCGTCAGCAACCGTCACCACAATCGCTGGCACCTTGGCTAGGCCGAGGTCCTGGCTGGCCCGTAGTCTCCGCTCGCCCGCAACAAGCTCATAGCCTGCTTCTGCTTTGCGCACGAGGAGGGGCTGGAGGACCCCCTCGCGAGCGATGGAAGCCTTCAAGGATTCCAGGTCGTGAATGGAAAATCGCTTACGGGGCTGCTGAGGATTCGGGCGGATCGAATTTGGATCGAGCTCAAGCAATTCGCTTCGACTCGGCGTAGACTCGCGAGCGATCAGCATGTCCAAGCCACGGCCTAACTTACGACCAGTCATGACTCAACGCCTCCTTGGCCAACTCGAGATAGCTCCACGCGCCCCTTGAGAGTGGAGCGTACTCGAATACTGGCAGGCCGTGGCTGGCAGCCTCGGCAAGAACCACATCTCTTGGGATGATCGTCTGAAAAACGGTATCCCTGAAATAATCCCCAATCTCACCCACCACTTCTTGAGACAATTCAAGCGTATTGGAAAACATGGTTAACAGCAATCCTTCTATTTTTAATATAGAATTAGTACTATTCTTTAATTTAGTTATTAACGGCAATATTTGGCTCAGCCCTTCCATCGCGTAATACTCACACTGAATGGGGATCAGAACACTGTGGCTCACAGACAGCGCGATGGTAGGAAGTCCCCCCAGCGACGGTGGGCAATCCATCAAGACATACTCGAAATCACCAGCGACCTGATGGAGTTGCTCTCGAAACTTGGCAAGACCTCTGTCTTGCACTTCTTGAATCAAATCGAGACTTGAGAAATCAGGCGAGGAAGGCAGGACCGATAGGTCGGGAAACTTGGTTGGCTGAACGAACTGCTGAAGTCCTTGCTGCAATATGGCAGCACTAAGCACTCCGACTGGTTTGCTTCTTGTTCGGGTATCGCTGGTCGAAGACTTTGGAAAGCCTACTCCGCTCGAGGCATTACCTTGAGGATCGAAATCCACCAAGAGGGTCTTTCTACCTGCTAACGATAAACTGGCAGCCAAGTTAACTGCTGTAGTTGTTTTTCCAACGCCGCCTTTCTGGCTAGCTATCGTTAAAATTCGTGACAATGGAAGGCCTCTGTTTGCATTTTTTCTGGCCTGTCACTGTAAGCTCTTACAAATGCCAAATCAAGCATCAGATACCTACTTCCAGTGCCGTTGAGCTCAACATAAAGCTTGCGATGTTCCACGTGGAACATCCGCCAACGGACTCAAGTGACACCCACTTACGTTAATCCCTAGATGTTCCACGTGGAACATCTCCAACGTAACGCAACCAAATCCCGCTGGGCTGCCGCAAGCTGCGATGTTCCACGTGGAACATCCGCCACGTAACGCGCTCAAGCCGCTCTTGATGTTCCACGTGGAACATCTCCAACGTAACGCAACCAAATCACGCTGGGCTGCCGCAAGCTGCGATGTTCCACGTGGAACATCCGCCACGTAACGCGCTCAAGCCGCTCTTGATGTTC
>SXGT01834115.1_pt1 | contig 30327 bp, 57 predicted proteins | sample 3176221 | NCBI WGS metagenome assembly SXGT01 (sample SAMN11356862, study PRJNA531348) | freshwater metagenome | isolation source: freshwater sample F1-120 | place: China: Fuxian Lake, Yuxi | collected 2017-12-25 | reverse complement strand
TTGCCTGCAATTCGGAAAGCCGCATCCGCATCGGGTTGGGGCGTTCGTCAATGGTTTTCTCCAATTGCAGCGTAGCCATATGTTCCTCATAGAAAAAGGGGCAGTCCGAAAACTGCCCCCATTCTATCGCGTCAAGGACGTAAAGCCTAGTCGGCTTACGTCAGGTTCGATGCGCCGGAGGTGACGCGGCGGACCCAGCTGGTGTTCAGGATCTTGTTCACGATCCAGAACTTGTAGCCGATGGCGGCGATTTCGCCATACGGGTCCACCAGCGAGGGGGCACGGGGGACGGTGATCAGCTGCAGGGCCGGAACGCGGTCGCCCGCGCGATAAACCTCGCGGATGCTCTCCATGCCCCAGCCGAGCGAACCGACCGCGTACTGGCCCATGAAGATGGTCTGGTACAGGTCGGCATTGGCCCCGCCGGTCGAACGGATGTTGTTCGTGACCGGGGTGCCGCCCGCGTTTGTCTCGATGGACGCTTCTTCCGTCGAAATGAAGCGGACGCCGCCAACGGTGCCAAATTCGTTCGGCGCGGTACGGGTCTGGCCCGAATAGGCCACCGCGTCGATAAATCCGGCCATGGAGCGCACATCCTGCTCCACGTCTACATGGCAAAAGCCCCAGTAGGCCGGACGGATCGGTGCGGTGTTGTAGTTCACCGAGCCCGTGGTTTCCGGGGTGAAGACACGCGCCGAATTGCGCTGCAGCGTGTTAAACACGTTGCGAACGTCATTCAGCGACAGGGCCGTGATGATGGTGCCGTCCGTGCCAGCGCCACCGGCACGAATCTTGGTGGCGTTGTCTTCCATTTCATCGCGCATGAGGCGATTCATGGAGCGGCCGCCCGCCTCGGCAATCACGTCCGTCAGTTCCATGTCCTGCCCGGTCGGGTTGGTCAGGTCCACTTCCTCGTTGATGACGAAGTGCTGGCCGTAGCGCAGGACGGTGGCGGTGATGTCGGTGATCGACGGAACCACGGCGTCGCGCAGCGGAAACGACAGGTTGTTGTCAAGCTGGGCGAGGCTGGAGGTCGAGGGATTGAGTTGTTCGTAGCGACGCCATTTCGCAGTGCGCGAACCGGCGTACTGTTCGAGACGGCCGGGCTGGGTACCGGCGAAATAGATGCAGACCTGCTGAGCGCGAGCGAGAAAGCGCGCCTGCAGAACCACGTCCACGGGATTGGAAATGATATCCGTGTCGGTAATCTGGGAAGCCATTGCGGTCCTCTAAAAGGTAGGGCTTCCTACCCCCGACGCCGTTCGTTCTTTTCCGCGTGTTCCTGCGAGTATCGAATGATCTCGGCAGAAGACATTTTGGAAAAGTCGGGCGGAGCGTCCGGGATATTCTTGCCCGGGTTGCCACGAACCGCAGCCCTTGCCGCCTGCTTCGCCCCCGTGACGTTCTCGTCCGGTGCGCTCTGAAGGTCCTTCAACAGTTCCTTGCCCAGACCATCACGGACCTTATCCCACAAAGCGGGGTCCGCGTGCCGGTTCAGCCATACCTGGAGAAACCGGCCATCGTTCTGCAGCTTGTCCATGAGTGCGCCGCGCACGGCCCACTCGGGAACCCGCTTCATTTCGTCATCCATGCCGCGCAGGGCGGAAACGGATGCCGCAAGGTCCTGCTGTGCCTTCTCGCGCTTTTCCGTCATTTCCCGTTCACGAACGGTCCTGACGGTCTCCGCCACATCTTCAGCCGAAACAGTCGGCTTCTGCGGGGGCGGGGGGTTCGCGTCTTGCACTGGCTGCGAAGCCTGCTGGACCTCTTTCAGGAAGTCCTCAAGGCTCTTTTCATCCGTCTGGCTCGCACCCTCGGAAGGATTACCTTCCTTTGTCGCGGCAGCTTCCGTCACAGTCATTATTCACCTTTAGCGTAAAATCCGAGTTGGATCAAGATTCCCCGTTCGCCTTCAACGATGCCGCTGGCGTGCGCCCATGCCGCTTCACTCTGCGACAGGTTCCACGACGGCAGCCTCGACCGGGGCAGGCTCTGCAGCAGGTCCTGAAACCTCGGGTCCAGCACCAGGTCGTGCCAATAGGCCCGCTGCTCCACCGACAGGGTTTTGGGCGCTAAAATAGGCTTCTGTGTCAACAATGCCACCTTCTCTGAGGATTTCGCGACGGATCGCGTCGATGTTGCCCGGCGTGCCGCCAGCCTGCCGCGCGAGGGGCTCTATCTGCATGAAGCCCTGAATGGCCTGCATCTTGCGCGCCAGACGTTCGCGCTCATCCAGCGGGCCGCCCGAGCCGGTCACTTCGATCTGCACATCAGCGGGAAGCTGCGAGCCTTTCACGTCCACCCATGCGTTATATTCGGGCAGGAATACATGCATCGCCGTGTTGTTCTTCCGCGCCCATGCATATTCCATATACAGGAACCGCACCATGGGGTCGGACATGACGCCGCGAATATAGTTGATCGTCCGCGTGAGACCGCGCGTCTGTTCCGCATCCACCGCAAAGGCGGTCTGGTGCGATTTGGTCTGCGCGCCGAGACGGGGGGCCGTAATGCCGGTCACGTCGGCATACTGCGCCTGCGTGATGAGCCATGAACGGGTCAGGGCCTCGACATTGCCGGTTTCCACGGGTTCCGGCTTGCTCAGGGCAGGCCACTGCGCGCCCGGTTCCAGCAATGCCCCGCCCTGCGCCTCAAGGAAATGGTCGCTGGGATCGGTTCTGACCGGCGGCAGGGCATTGAGTGCCGCCGCCGTCAGCATCGAATTGTAGAGCATCACCCCGCCCTCATGGATCGGCGCGCCCTTGATAAGCGGCGACGTGCCATAGACCGAGCAGGGATTGTCCTTCTGGTAATTCCCGACGATGTAGGGATTGAACGGAAAGGGGTTCTCGCGGTAGCGGCACACCCTCGGCTGTCCAGCCCCCACGGCCACCGTCAGGATCACATTGGGCAGGTATATATCCGGCCCGGACGCACGCGGAATGATGATGTCGCCCGTCCAGTCGATCACGCGGACGTGCCCGGCAGGCTCGCGCAGCGGTTCCATGCCTTCCAGAACCTTGGGCATCCAGCCGCCGCTCATCTTCTCGGGATCGGAGCCGCCTTTCTTGGCAGCCAGCAGAGCATCCGCCAGCAGCATGAACCGCTCGCGGATATGTCCGGGGGCCATGACAATGCCCTCGTTCATGGCCAGCGACGGGGCGTCGTCGAGATAGGTTTCCCACATGTCCTGGGGCACAAAGGCGATGTAGCGCTTGCGCTTCCGGTAGACGCCCACCAGGTCGCCATGGAAGGAATCATCGTCCACCACCCTCATGCAGGCGGCGGCGGTGCCATAGCGGAAATTCTGGGCGTTGAACTGGTCCCATGCGCCTTTCAGGTCATATTGGCCATGGAAATAACTCAGCACGCCCTCGACAAGATCGGATGCAAACTCGAACGGCCCCCGCGCGTCGATGCCCCGCGCGCCGGGGTCGATGTCGGCCCCTTCGATGAAGGACTGAAAGTCCAGCTTCGGCAGGTTTTCAACAGTGACGGAGGCTTGGGCGCGGAAGAAATTGCGGTCATCGGGGAACAGGAGCCTGCGCCCGTCCGCCACCAGCAGTTCAAGGGCTTCGGCCTGCCACGGCAGGGGAAGGTTGGGGGTCCATTTGGGCGCGGCCTCGTCCTTCGGGCGCACCTTCACGGCGATCTGGCGGTCAACCTCTCCCCACAGCAGTTCAAGGTGGTGCCGCTCGCGCTTGCGCCGGTTCAGTTCCTCCATGATGTAGGAGGCGGCTTGATCCCAGTCCCGTTGCAGGATGCGGCGTTTTTCGGCGGGCGTTTCCATCAGTGGACATACCGCTTCTTGTCGAGATTGACCTGAATCCAGTCCTCGATGTCCACCATGGCCATGTTTCGGCGTTCGCTCTCAAACGGGTGATGCACGGCGGAAAAGCACATGACCTTGCCCACGTCCAGCGTACCACGCTCGATGGCCCACAGGAGCAGGATATGGCTCACCTTCTGCTCAAGATCGGTCTGGGCGTCAGGACGGGGAGGCAGCACGGGGCTCTCGGCAAAATAGATGACGCCATGACGGTGCATCATCCGGGCCTTTGGAATGAAGCCCCGGCGGCGGCACCAGTGTTCCCATTTCTCAGGCGTCATACCGGCGATGCCACAATGGGCCCTTTGTAATGCTTCACGCGCCGCCGGATTATTTTCGGAACGGCATAACGCTTCATCATAGCGCCATACATGGTTGCTTTCAAAAGGTCATCCTTCACGGGGACGATCTTGCCGTCCTTGCGGTGGTAAGAGCGGTATTCCTCGAACCATTCATGCAAATGGGAAAAGACCTTGAGCCCGCCCGTGCGGAAGCGTTCGTCAAAGTCCATGACAATGGGCTCGACCGGCTGGCCGCCGCCGATGTCGTTCTCATAGCGGGCCGAAAATCCCAGCATGTTAAGGCCCGCGTCCCTGTAATGCAGGTAAAGCGCCTTGCCGGAAGATTTTTCCGTGTTCACGCCGTCATGCGGCCACGCGACAGGGATTTCGGCCCCCCGGCGCTTGATCCCCTCGGCGTGATAGGTCGGGGTCTGGCCGGAAATCCGCATCACGTCATAGACGTACAGAACATCGTTGTCCCGATCCCACGCCAGCCATGCGGCGGCAAAGGGGTGATCCGTGCCAAAGTCGATGCCGACAATCCGGGCATAATGGTCCGGGATGTCGAAGGGGCGGCACTTGATTTCGTCCTCGTTCACCTTCCACACCCGTCCTTCGCCCATCATGGGGACGCCCTTGGACCGGGTGTCCCGCTCCCATTCGGGATAGCTCTGCAGAAGCTGGGCCTTCATCACCGGGTCAAGGTGCGGGGCCTGGTCCCATGTCGCCATGGTAACATGCGTGCCCGGCTTTCCCGACATGAAGTGCAGAACAAGGTCCGTTTCGCCCAGCAACGGGGTAAATGTGCAGTAAATGATGCCCCTGGTGGACAGGATGCGGGTCAGGGCCTCGTTGAAAATGCCCTTCTGTGCCGAGGATTCGTCCGGTTCCTCGTCGAGCCAGATGCCGTCCACCGGCGAGCCCTGCCAGACACGCCAGCCCTGTTCATAGGTTTTGAACTGCAGGGCTGATGTTCCTCCCGAGGCGTGTTTCACCCGCACCATGTCGGCCACGTTGGGGATGCCCGCCTGCCGGTAGGTCGGCTGGCCAATAATGCGATTACCCGGGATGGTGCCATGGCCAAGGGTTTCGCCCAGCAATTCGCGCTGGCAGATGTCGCGGGAGGCAAGGTTGGTGATCGACCCCGCCCACATCAGCGGGGGCCGCTGGAAGCGGTGGCCTTCCCACCAGTCCGGGTAATCCCCGGTCATGTGAAACGCGGTTTCTGCTGCAGCGCAATACGTCTTGCCGCTGTTGTGGTGAATGATGCCGCCCGCAATGTAGTTGTGAAAATTCGGGACGCAGAAATCATACACGTCATAGACGCCAATAGGCTCATACGATATAATCTGGTTAGCGTTTATAATCGGAGACGGACATGGCACGGGTAACGAAAGCGCGGGTAAAGGAGATTGAAACACTTCTGCCAGATTTGATCGAGGTGCAGAAACTCCAGCACTGGAAAATTGCGGAAATGCTGCAAGTGTCCAGGGATACCATTTGGCGGGCAGCAAAACGGCTGGGCTTAAAAACCCAGCGCACAGGTCCGCGAGGCGGTGAATTACACCCCGAATGGAAAGGGGGTCGAAGGATGAAGGGCGACTATGTGTATATCTATTGCCCGGACCATCCTTTCGCGACCAAAAGCCGCGACGTGGCCGAGCATCGGCTTGTGATGGAGGCGGTTCTTGGCCGTTATCTCCAGCCCGGCGAGGTTGTTCATCATCGAAACGGCAACCAAACGGATAACCGACCAGAAAATCTTGAAGTCTTTGCGTCCAATGCCGAGCATCTGCGCCATGAGCGCACTGGGCTGGTACCAAACTGGACGCCAGAGGGACTCGCCCGGATGCGAACAGCGATTGAACGCTCTGCCATGCGCCGTCGAGGTATACCTCGTGATAAATGGAGCACTCAACCCAGCGACCGTCCGGCAGATTCAGCCGATGACACGGAGCCGGGTCAGGTTTCTTGAACGGCGCGGTGGCGCGGGCGCGAACGATCTTCTGGCCGTTCCACGCATAGACCTCAAACGGCACCCCGGCTTGGAAAAGGTCGCCCATGGTGCGCCGTCCCTGCGGGGTGTCGATTTCTGTGTCAATCGTGAGGCAGCGGTTCGCGGCGACTATCGCGCGCTGGCTAAATCGCTGGCCCACATTGTGAAACTCCCGCTGCCACTCGTAGGGCTTATAGCGATAGAGCTTGCGGAACGCAACGCGGCGCTCGTACTCCGCCAGCAACTGCGCGTCGGTCAGTTTCTTCCCGGGGAGACTGGCCATTGTTCCTCGAAGGATGCAACAAACTTGGCGTGGTCAACATGCAGGCGGAAGGTCCGCAGCACGTCGATGATGGCATAGGCTTCCGGCAGATGGCCAAACGCGGCCAGTGATTCAGCCCGGAAATACAGGATCGGGAACCATTTGGGCGACGCGCTGGCCCCTACCTGCCATGCCAGTTCGGCGCTGCCTTCTCCCACCGAGATTGGCGTGCCGGGGACGCCCCGGTCAAACAGGTGCCGCAGCGACAGGGGGACCTGCGTGCGGATGCGCCAGTCCAGATCGGACACCCGCCACGCCGATTGCGACAGTTCCCATGCAGCAAGGGGATCAACATCCCATGCGCGGCGGGCCTCGCCATACAGGAAGTGCGCGTGCATGAGCGTTGCGCCAAGCCACGGCAGGAGAAAGGCCACAGGGGGCATGGCCACCGTCAGGGCGACGGGAAGGGCTTGGCGCAACGGCAGCATGATAGCAGGTCCGGCAACGGTGCCAAGGGCCAGAACGACAATGCAGGCGGTCTGCGGGTTCTGCAGGGGGAAGCCGTAGAGCGACAGCACGCCTGCAATGCCAAGCGACGCCCATGCGGCCTTCTGCTCCGGGGTACGGGGTTTGCGGTCAAGGCTCAGGACAAGGCCGATGGCGAGGATGGCTCCCACGGCCCCGATTTCCAGCAGCAGTTGGGCCGGTTCGTTGTGGCTCGCCCCCATGTGCAGAAAGCCTTCTCCGATAGCGGTGCTTGGCCAGAACCAGGCGTGAGCCTCCTGGAAGAACGGATAGACATAGACGAAGGAACCAAATCCGTGGCCGAACAGGGGCGCGTGTGTCCATGCGACGAGGGAATCCCATATGGCTTCGATGCGATAGAGCATGGCCCCGCGAACCATCGGGATGTGCCATGCCGTCCAGACACCCATGGCCAGCACGGGCGGCATGGCCAGCGCGGTCCATTTCCAGCGGCGGATCAGCGGGACAAAGGCGGCCAGCGCCAGCACGGGCCATGCCGCATTGGAGCCGGTCGCGAGGATGGATGCGGTGATGAGCGCCAGCGCCCCGGCCTTCACATAGCGGTGAACGGGCAGGATCAGCAGCCATGGGGTGCCGATCAGCATCAGTTCGGTGGCGAAGTTGGGATTGCCCTGCCCGCCGAATGGTATGACGTACCAGAGTGCCGCTGCTGTGGTCGCGGCGATGGCGGCAATCCACCTGACCGGCAGACGGTGAGCATTCAAGTAGAGGATGAACAGGGTGACGGCGTTGGCCGTCTGCAGCAGGCCCTGCCGGGGGTCCAGCGACCATGCCAGCGAGAGGATAGCCCAGCCGAGAAGCGCGGCGGCCCAAAGGTGGGTTAGCGGGACCGCCACTGGCGCACGAGGGACCAGATGATCAGGACGGACGCGGCGATGTAGAGCAGCGCCCATTTGGGAACGGTGTCGAAGGTGCCCAATCCGGCAATCAGGCACCCTGCGACAACCAGCGCGGCGAGACTAGCGCGCAAGCAGGACGATAAGAATCTTGCCTTTGCCCGATGTGGCCGAATCGCCGGACGTGGCCACGCGGATGGCGTCTTCCTTGTTGATCGTTCCGCTCGACCCGAGATAGAGGCCGAGGTCCCCGGTCGAGGCGGTCGTGCCCGCCGCCGAAGCGGCCAGCGTGAAGGTGGTCACAAGGCCGGTCGAGGTCGTGGCACCCGTCGCCACCGCGATCACGTCGCTGCTCGTGGCCGCCGACGATGTGACGAACACGCCCTGAATATACGCATCATGCGGCGCGGTGAACCATTCGGTTGCCTCCGTCTGCATGTTGTCGAACTGACCGGAAATGACCGTGACGATGCGCTCGCCATTAATTTGCGGATAGCCGGTGAAGTCCTTCACCCCCCGGATAGTCTGGTTGGAGCCCTTGTCCAGCGCCGCCGCGAAATTGCGGGGGATGTCCATGGGAACCGACAAAACGATCTGGTCGGCAACCTGCGACTGGACCTGCGTGGTGTTGACGGTGACGAAGGCCGCAGCGAGGAGAACCGCGCCGAGTGCCAGACCAAGGATTTTCTTCATCGGGGTTCCTCTAGCGGTACAGGATGGTCACGCCGTCCACATTGGTCAGCGTGACGGTGGTTGCCCCGGAGACTAGAACACCCTCGCCGGGGAACGAGACATAGCCAGCCAGTTCAGCGGCGGGCGTAAACAGCACGATACGCTCGCGCTGCGAACTGTCGGAAATGCGGATCGTGCCGTCCGTCCCGGTGCCGCGCCATGCGATCCCAAGAATGGAGGCGATCACGGGGATCAGGTTGGAGGTGGTGGCGGTGGCCGAGGCGACATTGACCCGCGTCTGCTGTGCGTGGGCCGGAGCCATGCACACGGCGACGAGAACCCCCATCATCACGGCCGATATGATCGCGTAGTCGCGCAAACCCCGCATGGCGGCAGTCCCGTTTGGTTTCACGGGCCTACAATGCGGCAAAACCGGCGCGCATTCAATAGCCGAGGCCCCGGATTGCGTCGAAGATACCCACAATGTCGCGGGCCATCGTCCAGAACGCCACAAGGCATAGCGTCAGACCGACGAACCAGAGGGCGGCCACGCTACATTCGCAGACAATCCGCCATAGGGTGCGGGCCATCGTTTTTCCTTGAGCAGCCGCAGGAAGGCGAGGGCATAGACGGGCACGGGCGACCGGCCCGAGGCCCAGAAGGAGACCTGTTTCTCGCTTTTGCCCAGTCGGCGGCCCAGTTCGGTCTGCGTCATGTTAATTTCCGCCAGCAGGGCCATGAACTCCCGGCGGCGGTCTTCGGTTTCGGCGGGTTCGGTCACAGCTTCGCTTTCAGCGCCGCGATTTCGCCCCGGATGCCGTTCAGGCGGTCGGTTTTCTGCGTGACGGTCTTGACCATGGCTAATCCTACCACGGGTTCTAGCGCCAGCCGTCCTCAAAATGCACCATGAGCCCGGCGTGACCCCAGCGGACCCAGAGGGCACCGCAGATGGGGCATTGCGATCCGGCCATACGTTCGGGCTGGGGGCGTTCGGCCTTGGGGTGGATGGGCTCGAAGTGCCGGACCTCGCGCATGTCGTCGGGGATGGTGCGGGTGGCGACCCGGTAAAGGGGGTGGCCCCGGGCACAGGTCACGATGTCGTTGGACTGGGCGATCATTCCGGTTCTCCTGTTATGGCGTCGCGGAAGGCTTGCCATCTTCCCTTGCCGCGCTGGACCCGGAGCCGCTTGCGCTGCACGCGATGGTGGGCGCGCATGTGCTTTGGGGTGAGGCTCTCGGCGGGAAGAAAGGTCTTGATGATCTGCTGTTCGGGCCAGTAGGCCGCGACCATGACCACGCCGCACCACTTGATTATGTAGATGTCGCAGACGCCATCGTGGCGGACATAGACCGCCTTGCCGCCGAGGATTTGGCCGACCAGCCTGTCGAGGTCGTCCCGGACCAGCGCCACGCCGTAGCGTGCGCGGGCCTGATCAATCGGGTGCATGCCAAGCTGCCCTGAGCCGGACGATCCTTCTTTCCGCGCCGGTCTTCATGTCCACCACGACATCCGGCGTTTCATAAACTGCGGCATCGGCTGCGATTCATGCCGCGTTCCAGAATTACCAAGAAATCCAGCCAATGCTCTTCGTCCACAACCATATGTGTGGGCGGCTCCCAATCATTGTCGTTTGCGGGCTCCATCCTTCATCCCTCCATATAGACCAAAGGAGACTAGACCCCTCAGACCGCCTATCCTACAGCAATGGGTGGAAAGGTAAAGAGGCTGGGGTGGCCCGGGGAATTTCAGGCCGTGCATTGCCCGAGATAATCCCCGAGACTGTCACAAGACGATCCGTGACATGCGAGCCCAATATTCCTCAGAAAAATCAATGACGCCCCCGCAGATATGTGACGTGGCTGGACTTTTGGTAAAGGGGCTGGAATGAGCGGGGAGATTACGGGGGGATAGCGCCAGAGCCCGACGGCGGCGGGGGGTGGGGCCACCACCCCTAGTGGGTCATCGCCCGCATACGCCCTATTTGTAAGGTTAACGGAACACACTCCTACGCGCGGTTGCTTAGCACTCGCAACTAGGATGGGCATTAAACCCCATTCCTGTGAATGCGATCCCAACAGCACCGCGCGCGGCACGGCGGGCGGCCAGCGCGCCAGGCCGTGGGCGTTTTTACCTTGCGTGCAATAATAGGAATACTAGCCGTCTAGGCCCGGGCTGAGGCGCGCCCCGCGCGCAATCCCCTACGCAGCGCGCGTGCGCCAATGCACCTATTTTCCATAATGAGTGTTATGCGATTACCTTTGGTAATCAAGCCATGGGCATTCTTGCCTAGAGCCTAGTGCGCCTTCGCCTTGTCACTCGCCAGCCGGGCCAGCACAAAGCTTACATTCTCCCCGGTCAGGTTGGCGATCCGCTGCGCAAGCTCCCCGTCTTCCAGCTTCTCGCCGGGGCGCACTTCTACGATGTCCTTGTAGAAACCCGCCGCCTTGCCGCGCAGTTCTTCGGCCCGGACTGCAGGCCCAAAGTCGCCCTTGCCCTTCGATTTGTCGCGGATTTCCGCCAGTTCAATAAGGTGCGCCGTCAGATTCATCTCAGCAGCCATCGCTGCCCGGCTGGCAATTTCAGTCAAACACGCGACGACCGCCGGCTTCCCCAACCATCGTGCTGCGGCCATTGACGCATTTGATTTGGTCACTCCGGCTTCCATGGCGGCTCGTGCGCGTTTCCTGTGCCGGGAATATGCCACCACGAAGGCTTGCTCCCTGTCTGTGAGGGCAAGCCATGATGCGAGGGAAGCGAAGTCGGGTATCTGGTTTAGGGATACGCCCTTAAGCGGGCCATCCATGTCGCCCCTGTGTCCGTCTCTTTCGGGGCTTCCTGTGCTTTTAGGGGCGTTGCCGGTCTCGGCGGGCGGGTTGGCTGCGCTCTTGCGCGGCGATGGTTTGGTCTTCGGGGCCATGTTTGCAGGGTAGCACGGCAGGTCGGGCGGCGGAACCGGCGTTGTGACCGGTCTGGTAGGCTGCCGGTGCGTCCGGGATTGCAGGCTGGCCGGTGTAGCCGTCCCAGTATGTTTGGACGTATCCCGGTGTCACTTGCGGCCCTTGGCCTTGCGTTTGCCCTTGTGCTTCCCCTCGGCGCGCTCGTGACGGGCGGATTCGCCCTTCTCGTGCTTCATCGAATAACCGGGCATGGCTTTCATCTTCATCGGCTTGCGGGGCATTAGCGGTTCCTCACAGGGTAAACAACGTGGCGGTAATAGGCGTCCATGCGGGCATGGTTTTCGGCAGGCGTGCGAATGGCCGCCAGATCGGCCGCGAGGCGGGCATCAAGACGGCGGTTCTCCGCGATCAGGTGGGCAATCTCGGTGTCAATCGCCATGGCGCTCGGCGTGCAGAAGGCCGATGCCTGCGGGTTGGTCTGGGTAATGGACTGCGCGCGCAGCTCGCATTCCGACACGCTCGCCTGCGGGATGCTGGTCGCCGTTCCGTCCCCGGAACCACACAGGAGACACAGGACAAGAAAGACTTCTGGTATCAATCCCATGGCCACATCATAGCAGAGCGGCCTTTGCGGTTTCAATAAGTTTCATGCGGACCAGAGTGGTGAGCGGCAGGCCGGCGGCCTTGGCCTTGGCGCGCAGCTTGCGCATGGCAAGCTTGGGCAGGCGAATGTGCAGCGGTTCGTCAAGCGGTTCGCGCTTCGGCTTGCGGTCGGTGCTGGTGGTGGGCAAGGATACCTCCTGTTACTACTGTGGCCAATAGATACACGAGGCGGCGCGAAAAGACAAGGCGTGTATTTTTGTGTCGACACAGTACACAGACTGTCTAGGATAACGTTGTTAAACCGAAAGCCGCGCGGGAATGCGGCCAACTTGGAGAAATGACAATGATTAAATTAGACATACTCAACCGCCGGACCCGCGAGATTCAGTTCACTGCCGAGATTGAATGCGCCCCGGATGCGCCGCTAGAAGTGAAGCTGGGGTTGGCCGTCATGTGAACGCGTAAGGCGGGTGCCAATCTGGCGGGTGCCCATCTGGTGTATGCCAATTTGGTTGGTGCCCATCTGGCGGGTGCCAATCTGGCGGGTGCCGCTTTGGAGGACGCCCATCTGGCGTATGCCAATCTGATTGGTGCCAATCTGGCGGGTTCCAATCTGGCGAGTGCCGATCTGGAAAATGCTTTTTTGAATGGTGCCGATCTGGATGGTGCCGATCTGACGGGTGCCATGCTGGACAATGCCAATTTGAAGGTTGCCAATCTGGCGGGACCGGCCTAAAGGCGCGGACGCCGTTGAAACGCAAACCGGAGTGTTGACATGACCAACGAAAACGCAGGAATCACCGTCAAGCAGGCCCGGACCAGTTTTGGCCAAATCGAAATATTGGTGCGCGGACTTAAGGTCGCTGCTGATGAATATATCGCCAGATTTGGACGCGACTACAGCAACGCCGTTTACGGCGGCCACATTTGGCGCGAATGGCACGTGCCCGAAGGCGAGCGCATGGCCCGGTGGCTGGCATGAGCCCGTCCGTTGTAGACATCCAGATTGCCGTTGCGCGGCGGTTTCAGGTCTCGGCGCTGGACATGCTAATCCGTGACCGGAGCCACCGCGTTTTGATCCCCCGCCAATTGGCCTACTGGCTGGCATGGAAAACCGGGAAAAGCACGGCCCATATCGGGCGGAAATTTGACCGGGACCACGCCACGATCATGCACGGGGTCAAGGCCATTGACCAGCGCATGAAGGCCGATCCCGACCTCGCGGCCACCGCAAGGGACATGCTGGCAGAATTTCTGCCGCCAAAAATGCCGGTTTGGCGTGCCGCGCCATCTGTCACCTACTCAGGTAGATCAAACATGCCGATTGCTGCCCCGGAAACGGCCCGTACAGAGGCGGCAGGGTGATTCCCGCACTTCGCAGACACCCGGAGACCTAACGCCTCTCTACGGGCGAATTTCGGGTAATCCGGTTTTGGGCCGGTCAAGGGAGGAAACCATGGGGCAAATCAGGGTATGGCGGGTAGTAGGCGCGGCCATGGTGGTACTCTGCTGGCTGGTGCTGGTTATCGTGGCGGAAGGCTTTGCGGACAGGCGGGGCCTGCCGTGCGAAACCTGCGCGCCTCGATGGTTGTGGTAGGCCCTAGGGCCGACGCTTCTCCGGCACCTGAGGTTTTTCGTCCCGTGCCAGCCAGCGTATCAGGGTCATTGTGGGCGCGGTCGGGGTAACGTCACCGGCTTCCCATTTGTAAACCAGCCTCGCCCCATGCTGGCCGGTCATGCCGAGAAGCCGGGCGAATCGGGCGGCGGACAGGCCCAGCTTGCGCCGGGCCTCCCTGACAGTTTCGGCGGGGGTCATTCTGCGGCCCGCGCGGTTTCGGCGGAATAGTCGCGCTTGATCCAGTCCGGCAGGCCGCTGGCCCCGCCACGCACGCCCATGAGGATCCCCAGAAACTCCGGGCACGACGCCATGCGGAGAAGGGCCGGGGACGCGGGATCGGCGGCCATGATGCTGAAGGCCGGGGAGCCTGTCAGGCGCCGGGCCATGTCGCCAAAGTCGCCGAGATATTCACCATTGAAGCACAGGACGGTGGCGGCGGCCCTGTCTTCAAGGATGATGCGCCGCCAGTCGGGGAAGGTGCCGTCCACGATGGACAGATTGACCGCGCGGGGCGCTTCGTCGTGCCTGCCGCCGTTGGGCGCGCCGTAGCGTTGCAGGCGGGCGTGGCCATTTTCGTTGACCAGCTTAACGCAGGGATCGCCCGTTTCGTGCTTCCGTTTGCCCGGCAGGGCATATTTGATCAGGTCCTTGTCCGGGGCGACGATCACGGGGGCATCGGCGGAACCGTTTTCATCATGGAAGACGGTCATGCGGTGGCCGTCGGTCGCCACGATGAAGACGCCGGGCCGGTTGAGATTGCGCGGGGATTCGGGATCGAGGAAGACGCCGTTGAGATAGTAGCGGGTCGCCTCATAACTGCGGGTCATGTGGGCGCAGGCGAAAAAGTCGGCACGAACGGAAAAGTTGGTCATGGTGGTCACTCCTGTGGAAGGGGTGGGGTTGGTTAGGGGGCCTGGTCTGCGGCAGCGGCAATGAGACCTTCAGCTATTTCGTACCAGTTGACTTGGCTCAAACTGGCGTTGAGCATGTCAACCAGCGTGCCGGTGCGAGCGTCGATAAATTCTTCGGCGCGTTCCTCATGGGCGGCCTTGATTTCCTCGCCCAAGTCGTAGGCGTCGGTAACTTCACCGGCACGCTCGGTCCAATACTCGGACTCGCCCTGATCGTTATCGATCCACAGGGCCGCGTTCCATGTTTCGTAGTTTGTGTATCCATTGTACTTGTCGGTCATGTGTGCACCTCTGTCTGCGGTTTCGATAGATGGGATATTAGGGCATATAGCCATAGTGTCAACAGGACATATCGCAATCATTCATCACAGATTTGTGAACATCGCAAAAGTTTAGCATTCAACGGCATTATGACATAGCGAAGGAACCCGCAGACCCGCGCATCGTCAAGATTCTCTTGCCGCGCAACCGCGAATGTTTCGAATACGGCGCGAAGCTAAACCGCGAGACCGTCGGCCAGATGGTCAAGCGCATCATCGGGGCGGCCCGCGCGCAGGACCACACGAAGAACGGCACCTGCGGCGGCGCCACGGTGCAGAAGCTGGGCGATCTTGGCAAATAGGGGCGGCTATGTTTGATCCGAAAACGGCCGCTGACGAAAGCCTGCCGCACAATATTGAGGCGGAACAGGCTGTTTTAAGCGCGATTTTGCTGCAGAACGAGGTTATCGACGGCCTTACCGGGCTGGTGTCGGATGATTTCTTCGACCCCGTGCACCAGCGGCTTTTTGCCGACATGCAAAGCTATCGCGCCAGCCACCGGGCCATGCGCTCGCGGTTCGGGTCAATCTGGTAGCCTTGCACCGGATCATGGGAAACATTATCGCAGTATCGCCGCGCGGGCGACCAGCCGGGATCAGCCCGCCGCTGGTATTCCGTCTGCGCAACAATGTTGGCCCCATCCTCGACGGCGCGCACAAGCGCCGATGCATGGCCATTGTCCGCTATCCTGTCCGCCGTAATGGCGTTTGCCCGGAACCATGCCCGCGCCAATTCGGCTCGCCGTGCTGTTGTGTAGCCGCCGAGACTGTTTTTCTTCCAGTCGTCGCCCTGCGGTTCCGGCTTGGGCATGTCCCGTGCGGCCCGGTCGCATTGCTCGACCATTTCCGCCACGGTCGGGCGGAACCGCCAGACCTTCAGGCCCTTGTCAATGGCCCGCTCAACCACCGGCAAGGGGTAGCCCGCCAAGGCTTTCAGAAAGTCCTGACTCAGCGATTTCCACGCCTCTGGCGGTAACTCCTGGTTTGGGTAGTGCAGCCAGACCTGACCCAGCATCTTGGCCAGCCGCGAGTGATTCAGCGGCAGCGGCGAGCCCGGCAAATTGCGCCGTTCTGCGTCGGAGTTGTTCGGATTGTCCATGGGGTGCCTTCGGTTTCAGTCGTGCCTCGATCCATGCGACTGGGTCGGCGACCGGGTTGGGCGGGCCGGTAGCAGCCTCGATTTCGGCGCGGACTTGTGCGGCATCGTCGCCCGTGATCTTCAGCCAGCGGCCAAGAACCGAACGCAGGGAAGCCCCAGGCTTGCCCGAATGCTTAGCGAGACGGTCTAGCCCATCCTTCCACAACCAATCCCGGTCGGTCGGCGGCGCGGCAGCGCCAGCACCGTTAGGTGCTGAATCTTGTGTTTCTGTTACTGTGACTAGCTTGCTTTTCGCTAACCCGCCCGCTTGGCCTGCCGCCCTAGCGAATTTCAAGCGGTCGCTAGACCTAAGTATTTCTAAATTAACCCTTTTGTGTGTCCAAACCCCGTCCTTTTGGGAAAAGAATGCCGCGACAATTGGGCGAACCATTTTCCATTTTTTCAGACTCAATCGGGCAACGGCAGACAAGTATTTGTCATCGTCGGACAAGGGAGCCCCGCGCCGCCAATAGGCCGCCAAAAGCAGAAGATAGGCCCCATGCTGCTCAGCATTCAGGTGCATGGTGTCTGCAAGATAGTCGGCCCAATAAATCGGCATCCATGCGCCCGTTTCGGCCATGCTACCCCTCCACCCTCAGCGCCGCCGCCGTGGCCCACACAGCGCGTTTGCGGCGGGCCGTGCGCTGACCATGCGGGGCCGTCCTGTAGGCTCTCAGTGCGGCTTTGCGGACCTGCTCTGCGGCCCATGCAAACAGGGTCATGGCTATTTGGCTCGCGTTGGCAGCTTCACTGTAATCTCATGCCCACAAAGGTAGCGCAGCACGTCCCGCCCATCGGGCAGCGTGCGGACCAATGTAGTGTAGACGTGCTGGTGGCTCATGGCTTCCTCGTGGTTATGACCGCATTTGCGGCAAGCGTTGGTGGGCGGCAGTGCCAAGCCGCGATAGTCTTTCGTGCGAATCAGGTGCCCGTCACGCACGAGGTTCTGCACATGCGGAACCAGTGCGGCAGGCGACTTGACGCCCAGCGCGTGCGCCATCTGCTTGTAGGGCGGTGGCAGTTCGCTCTTGGCCATATGGGCGCGGAAGAATTGCAGCAAATTGTGCTGGCGCGGGGTCATGGCTATCCCGCCCTTGCCATCTTGACGGCCCGAGACAGTTCCGAGGCGCGGCGATCATCACTTTTTCGTGTTTGCAGGATGTAGCGCGATACGGGGTCATCCTCGTTCAGGGGAACGGGGTCTTTCCACACCCGCCGCATGGCGACCGAGGCGCGCTTTCCGATGCGAAGCTTGGGATTCAGGAATATTTGGTCATCCCCCATGTTTTCCAAAGTGCATGGCATTGCTCGACGGTGCGGCAGAGCTCATACACGCCACCGGCCCAGCGGATCGCCACCATGGCCTCCTGCTGGGGTTCGGATTGCCTGCCCGTTGCGGATTTCAATTCGATGAAGTACGCCTGCCCGTTGTGCAGAAACACGAGGTCCGGCACCCCGGCCCGCAGGCCCATGCGCTTCAGCTTCATGCGGTGCGGCAGGCAAAAGCGGCCCTGGTTGGGCACATGGAACCAGTAGACGTGCGGGGCCAGTGCAGCGTGGGCCAGATCGACAACGGCCAGATGCAGGGCGTCTTCGGGGCGCATCAGGCGGCGGTCTGGTCGGTCTTGGGGTAGAAATCATCCGCCGACAGGCCCGTCAGTTCCCGGATTTTGAGCATTTGGGTGCGGTTGGGCGTATTTTGGTAATGCTCCCATCGCCGGATGGCTTCCGCCGTGATGTTCAGCGTTTCCGCCAGTTGGGTGCGGGTCTGGTCGTGTTCAAAGCGCCAGCGGCGCAGCGGATGAATTGGTTTCATGGTGCGACCATAACAAATATTTCACCAACCGCAAAGCTACTTGCACAACGCCCAAAGATTTTGTTGACAAGGCGGGGACCGCACCCCATAATTCAATCATCAGCCAACCCACGGCAGGAGGGGAAGATGGAAAAGCAGACGCATACGCCGGGTTGGAACGCGGTCGGGCCGGAAATGCTGGCCGCGCTGCGCGAGATGGTCAACCAGTCGGTTGCCAATCGAGCCTATTGCCAAGGGCGCGTCCTCTTCTCCAACGAGCGGGTGAACATGACCAGCGCCGCGCTGCTGATGGCAACCAAAGCCATCGCCCGCGCCACTGCCGAGCACTCCTGACCGCACACAGAGACACCGAGATGCTCACCAGCACCTCTATCTCCCCACAGCGCAGCATTGCCCCCAAGGATGCTGCCCCGGTGCTGGTGGCTCTACACAGGAGACGGACATGGATGCAATCGATTGGGAATCGGTCGGCCCTGATCTTCGCAATTACGCCTGCGAACTGCTGGCCCTGTACGTCGCGCTCGCCAACACCGGTGACTGCGGTTTCTGGGACCCCGAGGCGGAACCGGAGGTGATCGGCATGCGCGGCGCCCTGAAAGCAGCGGGAGTTGAGTGATGCAAAGCGACCTTCAACGTTTGCGCACCTTCAAGGCGAAGTACGAGGCCCTGAAGCTGGAAGCGCCCAATCAGGAAATCCGCGACTACATGGACACCACGATCCACGACGCGATTGACCCGGCGATCTACGTCGAGGAACGCACCATCGAATACGCCGTGCAGTGCGAGTCTCTCCGTTTCAGCGAGGGGATGGGCGGGAACGATCCGGCCAACCGGCGCGGGGCATTTATCGAGGAACAGTTGAGCGAGAGGCTGGCATGACCGACCGATCCCTTGGCCTCCGCCTTCTCTGTGTCCGCCTGACACTGGCAGAGGCAATTAGCGAGTTGCAGGAACTGGCCATGCAGTTTCCCGATAACCGCACCGAACTGCTCGGCATGGAAAGCAAGGTGCGCTGGCTGCGGGATGACTTGTTCTCCCCGCCCGCGCCGCCGCCCGACACACAGGCCAACGAAGACAACCTGGATTTTCTGTTCCCCGACCACACCAAGGAGAAGGTCGCATGATGATGGGCATTTTCTCACGGCGCACCGCGCTACCAGCGGTCTGCCTGGCGGGTCTGCTTGTGTCTCTAACCCTTGTGTTTGAAGTGATTGCCGGGGTGGTGCAGTGATGCGGCAACCGATTGAAACCGCGCCGAAGGATGGGACAAAAATTCTCATCTGGCGCGGCGACTCATCTTCAGCAGAAGTCGTGATCGGTCGGTGGGATGACGACAAATACTCCCAAAAGCCGCGTCCCTACTGGACCGGCATCGACCATTACTGGCGCGGGGTGCGGTGGTGCCGTGAGCATGCCCCCACTGACTGGATGCCCATTCCCGAGCCCCCGGTGACGCCATGATCCGCCTTCTCTGGTTCCGGAAGTCGCTCGCCCACCTGTCCCCGTTCCAGCGCCTTGTTTGCGTGGCGCTCTTGCAAGGGAGTACGCCGAAATGAGTGACAAGAACTTCCGCTATCTGGAAATCCACGAACAACACAACGGTTTCCTTGTGCAGTACCGGCGCGGCGACGGCAGCAGCGGCTCGTTTGTGGCAATCGACCATAGTGACCTGCACCAGCTACTTTGCCGGATTTTTCCACCCGGCGAGTCAATGGTGAAGATTTGGCCGCAGCCATGACCCCCGCCCGTCAGCTCCGCGCCGCCTTCACCCGGGATGACCCCAAAGATGGCTTGCGTGCCAACCGCGCCGCTATGAACAGGGATGACGAACGCGCATTGATTTATTACGCCAAGGCCCTTGCGATGTCGGCTGCGCTGTTCCCGTCCTTGGTTAACTGGTCCGCGCTCCGCACCGCGCAACAGCTTTTAGATGAGGCGCTCGCCAATGAGCCTCGCTGAACCGCTGCACACCGACAGCAAGCCGCGCGATGGGTTCTATTTCACCTTCGGCCCACCGCGTGATCCTGCCAAGCCAATGGGATCGCGCCCCAAAATTCCCGTCCGCATCTGGACCGTGGAAGATCGGGACGAAGTGGGCGACCTGATGGACGACGTTCGGCAATACGTCATGTCGGGCGACGAGTTGGTCACGCTGACGCAAGAGGAATGGCTGTACCTCGCGCGGAGGCCGATCAGCCAGGAGGAATACGAAGCGATGTACATCATGGGTGACTGGAAATGAGCGCAAAGATCACCGCCGCCCTGCACGAAATTATGTCGAAGGTCGGCTATGTGCAGAAGACCGGCAAGAACGCCTTTCATGGCTACAAGTACGCTGGCGAGGCGGACCTGTTGGCCGTGCTGCGCCCCGCCATGGTGGAAGCTGGACTGCTGCTGATACCGTCCCTTGTCGAGCATGGCAAGATCGACGAGCACGGCAACAAGGACGTGGTTCTTGAATACACGCTGGTTCACCGCGACGGCGATATCTGGCCGGACAAGATCAGGGCCATCGGCACCGGCAATGACCGGAACAAAAATGGCGTGGGCGACAAGGGCACCTACAAGGCCCTGACCGGCGCGAACAAGTATCTGCTGTTCAAGCTGTTCCAGATCGAAACCGGCGACGATCCCGAGCGCGACAGTGACCATGAGAAGGACCCGCCAGCGAACAAGGCAAAGACGCCGCCGCCAGCCAGCAATCCCAAACAGGCCGACCTCGATTATTGGAAGGTCTATGTTGACAATCTTGTCGAGCGGATTGCGGAACAGCCGGACATGCGGTTCCTGGCCGACCTGTGGGTTGAAGAAACGCCAGAACTTCAGAAGCTGAAGGCGTTTTCTCCGAAGGCATACGGCGGGATTGTGGATCGTTTTCAGAAACGTGGCCTGAAGGAGGCCGAGTGATGACATACGAAGTTAAGGACATGAGCGGTTCGATGTTCGTCAACGACCGCAAGGAATCGAACAAGCATCCCGACCGGCAGGGGTCTTGCAAGATCAATGGGGAGGAGTTCCGGATTAGCGGATGGATCGAGGAAGGCAAGGGCGGCAAAAAGCCGTGGCTTTCGCTCAAGTTCAAGCCAAAGGACGCCGCGCGCACGACCGACAAGGCGCGGCAGGCCCCGATTGACGACGCCATCGAGTTCTGACCATGGCCACGGAACTGTTCATGTATCGGACTGTGTTCGACACGTTGAAACCAGCAGATGCAGCCAGCGAGGAATCGCTTGCCCTTCTGCCACTCAACAAGTCGATGCGCGTCCGCATTACCATGGACCGTTCCGGCCCGCATCATCGCAAGTGGCGGGCGCTGCTGTCCGTTGTGGCCAAGGCCACAGACAAGGACCCGGATTATCTCGCGGCGATGGTGAAGATCGGCGCTGGCTACGTTGACCCTGTGGTGATGGCAGACGGGCGCATGGCCTACATTCCGCAGAGTACGGCATTTGGCAAGATGGACCAGACAACCTTTAGCATCTTCTATGACAAAGCGCTGGACTTCATCGTGGCAAGCATTCTTCCGGGCGTCGATCTGGGCGACCTGCAGACAGAAGTGGACGCAATGATCCATGGCGCTTAATCCCCGCATATCCCGCACCGTCCCCCGTTCCGTTCGGCAAGAGCGCCCGGGTGACTCGGCAAAGCACCTGTCCCTGGTAAGGCAGTTGCCGTGCTGCGTCCCCGGGTGCGGGAGCCAGGTATCGGAGCCGCACCACCTGCTGGGGGCTTTGGACGGGCGGCCAAAGGGCATGGGGCGGCGGAACGAGGATCGTTGGCTTTTGCCTCTGTGCTTCAAGCATCACCGCCGCACGGTCAGCGCGACGGACTGCGCACATGGGGATCATGGGGATGACGAATGCTGGCTTGCCGAGAAGGGCATACAGGCCCGCGATCTTGCCGAGTCGCTTTGGAAGTGCCGACTAAAACCCGACCCAGAGCAATCCATGGCCCGCGTCGTGATGCGCGCCAAACAGGTGAGGGTGGGGTGATGGCGGACTGGCAATACGGAGAGGGGCATTTGGCCATGAACGCTGCCGAAAACGAAATCCTGCGGGTAGCGCGGCGTGTGCAGGAAAAGTACGGGCTCACCGACCGCGCGGTGTCACTTGCCCTGCTTCGCGCGGCAAAGGCGGAGAGCGACCCGAGCCAGCAAGATCAAAACGGCCTGCCCAGCCGAAACGCACTGGTCCCCGCATGACCGCCCTGCGTGTCGTCCTGAAGGGGGAGGGGTAGATGGACTCCGACCTGTTCCCTGAAACAATCGCGCATATTCAGTTCGCGCGGGAATGGGCCATGCCGTCGCCCGAGACATTCTTAATCCCACCAATCGGGGCCATGGTTCGGCGCTATCTGCACGGTGTGAGCGTCGATCCTTTCGCTCGGAACAACCGGCTCGACACACACACAAACGACCTTGACCCGGCGACTTGTGCGCAGCACCACATGGATGCAGAGGCGTTCTGTCTTTTCCTCGCCGAGCGGAATGTCGCCTGCAACGTCGGATTATTCGATCCGCCTTATAGCCCTCGGCAAATCAGCGAGGTCTACGCGCGCTGCGGGCTGGCCTGTGGGATGAAAGAAACACAGAACGGCGCCCTCTACCGCCGCGTACGCGATTCGCTTGACCGCCTCATCCTCCCGGGTGGCGTCGTGCTTTCCTTCGGGTAGAGCAGCAACGGGATGGGGAAAGCGCGCGGGTATGTCATCGAGGAACTCCTGTTGGTCGCTCACGGCGGCGCACACAACGACACGATTTGCATGGTTGAGAGGAAATCAGCGGAATTATGTAGCAGACGCACCTAGTGCGTTTTGCTGCGGTTCCGGGAAAGGAACGCAGTGTCTTGGGTACTAGGGCTCGGCAGGCGGCATCGGAGCGGCCCCCCAGCCGTTCGCGTAGTCTGCGCGGCGCTGGCGGGGGCTTCGGTCCCCGCCAGATGCGCCTGCGACAAATGACCGCATTGAACCACGTCAGATGCTACCGGAGATTGCCCCTATGAGCGCCAATCCAAACTATGCAGCCTTCCTGCAATCCAAGGCCGTGATGCCCAAGGCGCGCGGGCTGGACACGACGCCCGACCTCGCGCCGCATTTGTTCCCGTTCCAGCGTTTCTGCGTGGATTTTGCGCTTAGGGTCGGCACGACGGGGTGCTTTCTTGACACCGGAATGGGCAAGACGGAGGTGCAGCTGGAATAGTGCCACCATGCCATGCAGGCGACGAACGGCAAGGCGCTAATGCGCGCCTTTGTTGGCTGCATTATTCTGGCAATCGGGGCACGGCTCGCGCTGTGGTTCGGCACCATGGTGGTCCCCATCCCGAACGAGGCGCTGCAGCCGATCTCGCCGCTCCACGCCAACTCCGCGATCGACCTCCTCTTTTACCAGACATCGCGCGCCATCTACGGCGAGTGGATCGCGCGCTTCGTCGATGCGCCCTGGAGCGAGTGGAGCTCGATTCTGGGCGCCCTGCTGAACTACATCCAGAGCAACTTCATCGCCGGGCCGCTCATGGCCGGCCTGCTCGCCCTGTTCGACTACGACGCCCACAACACGCTGCCGCTCGCCACGGTCTACCTGATGATGTCCTGCGCGCTGGTGGTGATCTGGCTGCACTGGTTTTGGCAGACCGCGGCCGGCACCAGCGCGCTGGTGATCCTGGCGCTCGTTCCGGGGCCTGTCTGGTTCATGCTGAACATCAGCAGCGACCTGCCGTTTGCCGTGCTGGTGACTCTCTTCGTCTTCGTTTTCTTCTCGCCCCTGCGGGTGCGGCAACGCTATGTCTGGGGCATGCTGGTCGCGGTGATCGCCACCTTGCTGCGACCGCATGGCGTTTCGCTGTTTCTGTTCATGGGGCTCTACGCCGCCTTCCTGTCGCCCGCGCGAACGCGAACGCAAAAAGTTGCCCTGGTGCTGGTTCTGGTGCTGGCGGGCGCCGCCTTCCTCCTGCTCTTCCAGACCTATTTCGAATCCTACCTGCGCTCCTCCAATGGGCTGACCTATTTCGGATTCACCAACGTCGCGTATCTGGACGGAATCTTCCCCGGCCTGCCCGCCGGCATGAACGAACTCACATCCTGGCTGGCCTTGCTGCTGGCGAAACTGCTTTATCTCGCCGGCCTGCGGCCGAGCTATGGGCAGACGTCGCTCGCGCTTGTTCTCGTCCGCGCCGCGCCCGGCCTGATCCTGCTCCCCGGCCTGCTTTACGGCCTCTTTCGCGCGCCCTGGGCCTATCGATTGCTGCTCGCCGCCTTCTTCGTGCCAGTGGCGCTCGGCGCGGCACAGGACCGCTACATGCTCGCGGTGACGCCGCTCATCGTCCTGTTTGCCGTCCGCGCCGGACGCGAGGTCTTTGGCTGGATCAATGGCCGCCGCCCGGACTTCCTTCCCTTGCCGCTGGAAAGCCGGGCCTGATCTCTCGCTGCGCCTACAACCCGTAATAGCGCTGCGGGTTGTCGGTCAGGATGCGGGTCTTCAGCGTGTCGGTGATGTCGCTGCGGCCCTGGATCTCGTCGATGGCGCCGTCGAGCGCCTCGTCATGCGGCAGGTCGGCGCTGGTCATCAGGTTGCCTTCGCCGAGCAGTTCCACCACCTGGGGCAGAAACTGTTCGTTGCCTTCGACGCAGAACCAGACATTGCCGTTCTGCAGCCAGTGGCGCGGGCCGTTGGGGCCGATGCCCGGCCATTTGTTGCGGTCATAGACCGTCCACAGCCGTTCCATGCGCGTGATCATGTAGGGCAGCCAGTCGGCGCTCGCCTTAAAGAAGCCGAAGCGCAGCTTCGGGAAGCGGTTGAGGATGCCGCCGCCGAGGATGCTGAACAGGCCGAACATCGACGGCACGACACCGAGCGTCGTCGAGCAATAGACGCTGTCCATCTTGTTCAAGAGCGAGGTCATGTTCCAGCCGGTGTGGACGCTGAGCGCCATGTCCTGCTTCTCGGCTTCCGCCCAGAGTTCGTCCATCTCGGGATCGTGCAGCACCTTCTCGCCGGCGGTGCCATAAATGAGCCCACAGACGGCGCCGAGCGCCTTGCAACGCCGCAGTTCACGTGCGCCCTCGCGCGGGTTGCGCAGCGAAATCATCGCCGCCCATTTCAACCGGTTCGGAAATTGCGTGCAGGTCTGCGCCAGCCACGAGTTGTAGCTTTTCATCTGCGCCGTCTCGAAGGCGACGTCCTGGCGCAGCGTGTCTAGGAAGATGGTGGGATAGATCACCTGGACGTCGAGGCCGAGCTTGTCCATGTCGGCGATGCGCGCCGAGGGCGGCACCAGCGTCTGGCTCTCGATCGAGAATTTCTTGCCCTTGGCGAAGCGCGAAGCCACCGGCGTGCCGAACATGATGGCGCCCTGGCCATAGGGGCGCGGGAAGGTCTGCCCGTCGATGAGCCAGAAGGCATCCTGCTGATAGGGCGTTTTCAGCACGGCGCACTCGATCACTTGCGGCTTGCGATGCGCCTAGGCGGGATCGAGGAAATCCCACACCGCATCGGCCTCCTCGACATGCGAATCGGCATCGATCACGAAAGACGGACGTTTGGACATTGTCGGCTGCTCCATGTTCGGTATCGGGGTAGCGTAGCGGGAAAAAATGATGCCTGTCTCTTGTGGCGGCGCATATCATCCACATACTGTTGACGCATGCGATGGTTGACGGTGATTGCGTTGCTGCTCGCCGCCCTGCCCGTGCGGGCGGAGGAGCGGCCGATGAAAATATGGTTTGATACCGATCTGATTGAGGCAGAAGCCACGGGGCAGCGCCAGTGACTCTGCATGAACCTGCATGAACGCCGCCGCCATCTGGTTCGTCGTCGCCCGGCTGTGCTTTCCGTTCTCGCAGTCGCCTGAGGGCTTTGCCTGCCTTACCCATCGTTATGCGTGGTACGAGGGTGAGGATTACAGGATCGAGGATGCGGGCCATCCGCTCTATGCGTGGCGGGACGTGGAAATGGTCCGGGTGCCGATCCCCGGCATCAAGCCGCCCGCGCCGAAACGCTAACGCTTTTTCTTCTTCTGGGTGCTGGGCTTCCAGCCTGTCTTGCGCATCGTGCCGTAGACATAGGCATCGGCGCGGTCGCCCTTGAGGCCCTTCTTGCGGGCTTCGGCTTTCAGGGATCGTTCCAGTTTCTTCGGCATGGCTATCTCCGGCAGGCGCGGACCATTCGCCTCAATCCGCTGTAATCCACCATGGCAGTCCCCAGTGCTGAATCGGGAGGCAGCACCGACAGTTCATCCGCCAGGCGGTTCTGAAACTCGGCGGTATAGGTCTTCAGCGGGGGGCACGGCGATTCAGAACTCGTGCTTGCGCAGGCGGTCAACGACAGTAGTGCGGTCAGGAGGATTAAGGGCCTCGCCAAGCTGGTCATCCTTGATCCGTACCGTTTTCTGCAAGGCTCGCTTCTTGGCCCATTGCGCGCCCGCCCATGCCCACAGGAAGGGCGTCACGATCAGCTTGACGAGGAAGCCAAGGACAGAGGCCCACAGGCTCATCCGATCTTCTTTCCGGCCTTCATGCGGCCAATGATGGCCACGATGGTCCCGATGGCCACGCCGACGCCAGCAATGCCGTTCATCAGGGTTTCCTGCTCCGCGCCGGTCACATCGACGCCGAAGATGCCGCCAAGGCCAGCCAGCCCGGCAATGACAGAACCCCAGAACGTTTTGCTGGCAAAAATGCTTTTGGTCTCGTCCATCGGATTAACCTTTCGGATCGTGCTCAATGTGAAGATGCGTCGCCTCAACCACCACGTCATAGTCCGGCCCCAGCCGCTTGGCGATCAGGTCGCGGATGACGGGGATTTGCGCCGGGGCCATGTGGTGGGTCCGCATGTCGAAGGCTTCCCCGCTGTAGTGCTTGGATTTCGCCATGTGCTGCCCCTCGCGGACGCTGGTCACGACGAACTCGTACCCGCACTCGCGGCAAACCTCCTGCGTCACCATCATGGCAATCAGGACCTCGGGCTTGACCCCCGTGACCTTAACCCCTTGTTTCAGCCGCATGGCGGGCAACCTCTGTTTCGATATGGCGGTCCTGATCACAGGACTCGTTCAGCCTGCGGATGGCGTCGCGCAGCGCCGTGGTGGCCTTCTGGCTCTCCGCCATGGCCTTTTCCACAGTGCCGTCCTTTTCTGCCGGTGCGATCCGGCTAAACAGACGCATGGCCCCGCCGCTGTTCAAGAACGCGCTCGATTGCATAGGTCAGGTCCTTTTTGGCCGCCACGTCCGCCATGATGGTGTCTGTGAAGGCTTTTGACAACCTGTCCTTGCCGGTCACGGCCCGCGCACACCGCCACTCGGCCCCCAGAAGCATCACCACGAGGACCAGGTTGAGAATCCCGGCCTCAGTCTTGAACCATTTGGCAACCCCAAACCAGAAATCCGGGTCTTCCATAAGCGTATCCTTCAGGACCGCTCGCGCCAGTCGCGGCCTGACGCCAGCAAACACGAGGCTTCAAATCGGTTGGTCGAGAGGACGGTCCAGCTATGCGGTCCCGCCCAGAACTCCACCACCGTTCCATGACCCTCGTCCGCGCCAGCACCTGTTGCCGTTTCCCCGTATTGAGTCAGGAATGCTGTGACAATATCACGCGCACCGCATACCCCGGTATGCCGAACGTCACTCGCGCAACCCGCAAGAACAAGTGAGGCAATAAGGTAAACCGCCTTCATAGCAAACCCAGCTTTTCCATTGCCTCGATCACTTTGCCCTGTTCGAGCAGCAGCCGCGCTTCTTCCTTCAGGGCCGCCCGGTCAACCTTGGGCGGAGCCTCGTAATCGCCAATGGGAACGCCTTCCCGGAGCATGTCGCCATAGGCCGCATTGCCCTGGACCGCCGGAACGACGGAGACCACGCCGTCGATCAGCACGGCAATCTCGGTCTTTTCCGCGTTGGAATAACGCGCGCTGGTGTAATGGCTCATCAAAGCCTCGCGTTGGTTGTCCAGTGAAAGGAAATCGCCTCATCACCCGCACCATGGCTCGTCGCGGCATACGGGCTGAAACTGTTGGTCCCGATATTGGATGAGCCGGATGCGATGTCCGCGCCGCTGCTGAGGTCACGGTACACACCGGACGTTCCCGTCGTCGGGCTGTAGGTGACAATGGTGGGGGCCGTCCGCATGGGCACCCGCAGCGGAATCCACCACGTGCCCTGCGCCACCGGATCGGTCACGGCAAAGACGCCCGCCGTGGTCACGGTTCCCGGAGCCACGCCGTTGTTATAGCTTTGCTGATAAAACCGCGCGCACAGGCTTTCCTCGGTCGTGAAATGACGGCGTTTGAACGTCGTCGCCGTCGCGCCGATCTCCAACTGCACGTCCGAGATATAGAGGAAATCGCCAACCGTGGTGGTCACGTCGTCGGTCCAGATAAACACGGCAACATTGGTGGCTGAGGCCGTGTCGATGGAAATGTTCTCGATGGTGTAGGTCTGGTAGCTGGTGGTCGGTGCCGTCAGGGCCGCCGGGGTGTTTTCATAGGTCCAGTTGGCCACCAGCGTTGGGTTGGTGCCAGCCAAGCCCCATGCGGATACCACGTCCGAGGTCACGGTGTCTGCCGTGCTGTTCCAAGCAATGACCGCCGCCCGGATGGCCGTGATCGACGTGCCCGTGATGCGGGCCTTGAAGGACAGGGAACACACCCCGCCGATGATCGACCGCGCCATGCGGTTTTCGACAATCTGCAGGATGCCGAACTTGAGGTTAACGGTTTCCACGTCCAGCTTGATTGCCGCCGTTCCACCTGACGGGATAACAGATGTTTCTTGTGAAACATCCACCACGTCGTTGCCGTTGCTCAGGATCACCCAGTCTTCCAGCAGATAGGTGTCATCATTGTTCGCGGGCGTCGTCGCAGAGGTAAAGGTTGAACCCATGACGGCCACGGCAAAGTCGCCGTTGATCATCAGGTTCTGGTCGCGCGAAATGCTGTCGAGCGTGTCAATAGCCGCATCAATGGCCGAGTTCATGTCCTCGGTAAAGTTCTTGAGCGGGGTGCCGATCTTCGACAGGATCGTGGACCACAGAATCTGGTTCGCAGCGACCTGCGTTCCGTCATCGGGGGGCGGACTGGAATTGAAGCCGGTCAGGGTGGGGGGGTTATAGACGCTCATTCTTCACCTTCCTCGGAGCCGACCGCGCGCAGCAGGCGAACCAGCAGCACGCGCTTTTCATCCGCCGGGGTCTTGGGACCGATAATGCCGGTCATGGCTTTCAGGGCTTCAGGATCGGTCAGCACCTTGGCCGTGTTCCGCAGGAACAGCGCCCCGGCAATGGTTGCCACCGGGCTGGCCGTGCCTGCCGTGCCCAGTGTGAATGTGCCAATAACCGAACGCATACCGCCCAGAACAGCGCGGCGGGCCACAAATTTGGACGCTTCGGGAATGGTGATGCCGCCCACGTCCTTGAGCACCTGCACGAAGTCCTCAACGTCCTTCAGCGCGACGTTGGAGCCCTTGAGCATTTCCGACAGGGCCTCGCGGCTTGCGCGGGTCTGCTTCTCGCCAAGCCCCAGCGCATCGGCAATCTTGCCCGGATCGAGCACGGCGACCTTCTGGCCGCCAATCTCGCGGGACAGCGTGCCCTTGTTGAATGCGTCCTCCATCCATTTCCGGCTGAGTTGCTGGAAATTTTCATCCCCGGCAATGCGGCGCAGATCGGCAATGGCCAAGGCAGACTTGGAGTTGAATACCGTCTGCGCCAGTTCGTCGGCATTCAGGCCGCCCGGCTTCGATGCGCCAGGCTTGAAGATGTTGGGATCGACGCGCTCGAATTTCTGCGCCGTGGGTCCGCTAAACAATTCCGCCATGTCCTTGTAGAACACGTTAGCGTCTTCCAGCGCCTTGACCATGGCGCGGCCCTCGCCTTCAGGCAGACGGTCGGCACGGATCGACTGCAGAGCCGACTCCTGCGCCTGCGACAGATCGGTCAGCCGCTTGGTGCTGAATCCTTCCTTGCCCGCCTTGCGGAACAGGTCCTCAATGTCAAATTTGACCTGTCGGATTTGCCGTGCGGTCAGGTATTCGGGCAGCTCCAAAAGCTGCACGGCGTAATTGGCAACGGGGTCATCCACGGGGCGTTCAAGGCGACGTTCAACCTTGATGCCCGACTTGGGGTCGATTTTGGGGATTAGCGGAGGGCGTGCTTCTCCCAGCTCACTCAGCATCTTCCATGCTGTCTGGCGCAACGCCGTCGTCGGGAAGATTTCCTTCACCGAGGCGTTGCCGGCCATTTGGTAAAAGCGTTCGTAATTCGCGGCGGCGATATCCGAGAACGAGTCGTAGGTTTTTTTGGCGGCCTGTTCTAGGTCAATGCCTGCCTGCCCCAGCGAGACGTTCGGGGCCATGCTGTTCAGGATGCGGTCCTTGGCCAGCATCGCGCCCTCCCGCTGCGTGGCCTTGAGCGTGCGGAACGGCGCACCGACATAGGGGAACACGCCCAACACCGTGGCCGCGCCCTTGGCCAGCTTGCTGTCGGTCACGTCGATGGCCCCAACCGGGATGCCCGCCTTCTCGCCGCGCGCCGCCGCTGCGCCCGCTTCCTCGCCAAGCCCGAGAATGCGCCGCCCGACACCGCGAATGAACGGCCCCGCCCCCATGATGCCGCCCG
>SXGT01332498.1_pt1 | contig 30327 bp, 29 predicted proteins | sample 3176221 | NCBI WGS metagenome assembly SXGT01 (sample SAMN11356862, study PRJNA531348) | freshwater metagenome | isolation source: freshwater sample F1-120 | place: China: Fuxian Lake, Yuxi | collected 2017-12-25 | reverse complement strand
TCTGCTTGGCAGCGCAGTGGCTGGCATCGCACTGCGAATGACTGAAGGATCTTTCGGGTGGGCGTTTTTTTCGCTTGGATTTCTCGGTGGATTCACAACATTCAGTTCGATGTGCGTTGATATTGTTGTGCAGTGGATTGCCGGTCGGCGTCGTTGGGCGGTCACCGTCGCGATGGGAACCATGATCGGTGGTCCGCTCATTGCTTGGATTTGTTCTTTCATCACTGCGATGTTCTGGGCTCGCAGTTCAATTTCAACCGCGGCAATCGCTTCACTTGCAGGTCGACGAGTCGCTCATCACATTTCTGGATTGGTCGGCATCACAATGGGTGGTTTCATCGGCACTGGCATACGCATCTTTATGCAATTCCTTGCGCCAGCAATTGGATTTCCAGTCTGGACCGCGACCGCGTTGGTCAATGTGATCGGATCTGGATTTGCAGGATTCGTTTTTCGTTGGCTTTGCTCTTTGGACGCAAATGGCGTTGCGCTTCACGATCCCTCGCGCAGATTGACCCTTGAGCGTCTTCTGATTTTTGGTTTCGCCGGGGGATTGACCACAATGAGCACGCTCTCGATCGAGATTGTCGAAGCGATGCACCACTCGCTGCTGACCGCACTCTTGATTGGCGGCGTGAACCTTGTTGTGGGATTGACACTGACAATTCTTGGATGGTGGATCGCATATCGCTGTTTTCCGGCGCGAGAATCGATCGGTCAAATTCCAATTTCGAATAAAGTGAAATAGGAGAGCCTATGAACATTGAACCCCATTCATCCGCAAGTCCGCACGCATCGACTGAACTCGCGCCGATGCGAGCAGAAGTCTTGCGAAGTCTCTGGAAACTCCGCCGCGATTCGTATGCACAAGCGCATTTATATGAGGACGCTCGAATTCGAGTGCATCGATCACTGACATGGCTTGCGATGTCGGAGTCTCGTTGCGCAAACGAACACGACACGAAGTTGATCGAACTCTGGGCATCTGCTGGCGCGCTCTTTGGAAGATGGAGCGCGCTGCTTGGAGCGCCGCTTGCCGAACGAGAAGCAACAGCATCATTCGCGCGCCAAGTGATTCAGTGGGATCGCGACAGCATCATGCCAAAGTTGATCGGAACTCTGCGCTTGTCTGCGCCGATGATGTGGAACGATCCATATCTGACGCAAGCTCTTGGGATGGTCACTGCGAATTCATCGGCGAACCGCAGAACTGAAATTCCCGCGGATGATGCGGGATTTCTCGCTGGGCTCTTGGAGCGAATCGGTTTGACCGTTCATCAACTGACTTTGGGAGCGGCATCTTATGGCGGCAATCAAAATCGAATTGCAGTCGAGCGTTCGATTGTTGCGCTGGTCGAACTCGTTCCCGCATTCTTGCATGTCATCACCGAACATGGATATGTCGATGACTGGGGGCCGCTTTGTTCGCCGCCTCGCGAGTGATGCTCGATCAGAGATCGCCCAACAGAACCGCAAGCAACTCGATCGTCGCTTCAAGATCCGTTTTGTGAACCATTTCGGTCACAGTATGGATGTAGCGCGTTCCTGGGCCGAATGCGATGCATCTCGCGCCATGTCCAGATCGCTGAATCGCTCCAGCATCTTGTCCGCCGCGTGGCAGAATGGCTCGCTGATGCGCGATGCGATGTCGCTTTGCAAGTGCGCATGATTGTCGCACCAGTTCAATATCAGAAATCATCGATGAATCTTGGATCATCACTGCGACGCCGAGCCCTTGCTTCGTGACGCGTTGATTGTCTGGAATTCCAGGCGTATCGCACGCGAGATTCACATCAAGTCCAATGCCGATTTCTGCTCCTGCCGCATTCGCTGCGACTTGCGCTCCACGAAGTCCGACCTCTTCTTGCGTTGTGAATGCGACAACGATGTCGCACGAATGACCAGCGCGTGATTTTGCGACGCGGCGGATCGCTTCGATTGCAGTGAAGACAGCCATTCGATTGTCGATTGCTTTTGAGACAACCTTCAATGGTGTCTCGAAAAAAGGCTCGTGCATCACCACGAAATCTCCGACCTGCGCAATCTTGCGGACTTCTGCTGGATCGCGACCAAGATCAACAAAAAACTCTTCAGTTCCTGGAACTTTATTCCGCTCCGCATCGCTGGAAATATGGATTGGCTTTCCGCCGGGATTCAGCACACCTTGAAAATCGCCGTGGTCGGTGATGACCATTACGCGTCGAGAAAAAAGATTGCGAGGATCGAATCCTCCTGCGGGATTGAGCCAGAGATATCCTTGCTCGTCAATGTGCCGAACATAAAATCCGATCTCGTCCATATGCGCGGCGATCAGAACGCGTTTGGTCGCAACGCCTTTTTTCTTTCGCGTCGCTTTCTTGGTGCAAATCAGCGATCCCATTGCGTCGGTCGTGGTTGTGTCGAAAAGTCCTTTGATTTCTTTTTGGACAAGCGCTCGCACGCGTTCTTCGCGTCCTGGGATTCCCGCCGTTTCACAAAGACGCTTCAGAAGTTCATAGTTCATGGCACGAGTCTATGATTCTCCAATGACTTCCGCTTCCTTCCACAGCGAGTCGCCACTGCGCGCGCGACATGACGAATTCGCCGCTGGCGAAACTGCTCGGCGAGCCGCCGCGGCAGGCGATGCGCGCGCATCCGCGGAATCCACTCACGCCACGCACGCGGCAAAAGTCGCGTGGATTCCTTGGGGAGAAATCGCTGAAATTGTCGGCGTGTTTGATCGAGTCGAGACGGAATATGCCGCAATTCGCAGAGGCGCGGCGCTGTGTGATCAGCCGCAGCGGGGGACTCTGGAAATTGTCGGTCGTGATCGAGTCGAATTTCTTCAGCGGATGCTGACGCAAGACATCAAGGGATTTTCCGCCGGGCAAACGCGAGAGGCCTTTTGGTTGAATCGCAAAGGTCGTATCGAAGCGGATCTGTTGTTGTGCGAAATCGGTGATCGCATTCTCATTGACTGCGCTGGTGCGGTTGCTGCGAATACGGCGGCAACTCTGACAAACTTCGTCTTCGCCGAAGATGTGACGATTGCCGATGTATCAAGTCGCGAATATCGCCTTGCCATCCACGGTCCAGAAGCGTTCCATTTATTGGAATTCGCAGGGGTTGGCGCGCAAGCCATCGAAACGCTCGGCGCACTTCACACTTGCGCCGCAACGACGATCGGTGAGATCTCGTGCGTGCTTGCTCGCGCCGATTCGTGTGGCGTTTGTGGAATCGAAATTTTCGTTCCTCGTACTGGCGCGCTTGCGCTTTGGAATTCGCTGATGAGTGTCCACGATCTTCTGCAAGGTGGACAACGACGCGGTCGGCCGTGCGGGTGGCACGCATTCAATATGGCGCGCATCGAAGGCGGAACGCCGCTCTTTGAAGTCGACTTCGGTCCAGCAAGTTTGCCGCACGAAACAGGGCTGATTGATCGCCGCGTTTCCTTCACCAAGGGGTGCTATTTGGGGCAAGAAGTCGTCGCTCGCATGAACAGTTTGGGCAAGCCGAAGCAAATCGTTCGGTCGTTTCGCATGATGTCAGACGCACTTCCGATTGAAAGCGCGCAGGTCTTTGCAGTTGGCAAGGAAGGATCGATCGGCGATGAAGTTGGAGTTGTCACAAGCAGCACAATGAGTCCAATGCTTGGCGCAGCTTGCGTTGGATTTGCAACGGTTCGTTACGCTCACTCCACCGCTGGGAGCGAGTTGATCATTGCCGCAGAGGGTCGTCCCGAACGCGCAACTATTCAAGCGGAATTGGCGGCGGTGAAGAATTCTATTGTGGCGGAAACTTCTGGAAAGCAAATCTGAACCTCCTTCTATAAATCTCCAAGTATGAATCCCCAAGCATGAATCCCCAGGCAATCACCGAAAACGAATGGGCCTTCACACCGGATGTGATCTTGTTTATCGCCGCCGCAATACTGTCGGTGGGAGTCACAATCTTTGCGCTCATTCTCTTCCGACACGCGGCGCGAGAGGAGAGGCGGAAGTTCGAAGCATCAGCAAAGCGAAATGCCGAGAAGAAATCATGATCGCCAATCGCGGCAATGTGCGGATCACCGAAGTTGGGCCGCGTGATGGGTTGCAAAACGAATCGGCGCGCATACCAACTGCGATCAAGATTCAATTCGTCGACCAACTCTCCGCGGCGGGATTTCCAGAGATCGAAGTGACCAGTTTTGTCAGCGAAAAATGGGTCCCGCAACTTGGCGATGCGACCGAAGTCATGCGTGGCATCACGCGTCGCGCTGGAACAATCTATTCGGCGCTCGTGCCAAATGAACGAGGTCTTGATGATGCGCTCGAGGCGCGCGTCGACAAAGTTTCGGTCTTTGTCTCCGCGACCGAAGGATTCAGTCGGCGCAATACAAATGGTTCGATTGATGAAGTGCTCGCGCGCGTCGCTCCCGTCGTGTCACGCGCGCGAAAGGCGGGCAAGCCCGTGCGCGGATATGTCAGTTGCATCGTTGAATGTCCATACGACGGTCTTGTCGACCCTGCGCAAGTCGTTGCCGTATGCGCGCGACTTCTGGAAATGGGCGTTGAAGAAATCGATCTTGGTGACACGATTGGCGCCGCGGATGCGGATTCGATCTCGCGGCTTTATCAAGCCGTTGCAAAAATTATCGAACCAAGCAAGACGACCCTGCATTTGCACGACACGCGCGGTCAAGCGATCGCATGCGCCTTGCGAGCTTTGGAAATTGGCGTTCGCTCCTTTGATTCGAGCGTGGCTGGATTGGGTGGTTGTCCATATGCGCCTGGCGCGGCGGGAAATGTTGCAACGGAAACTTTGGCGCGCGCAATTGTCAGCGCGGGCTTCGATACAAATATTGACATTCAACGCGCATCAGATGCGGGTCTTTGGATGCGCCAACAACTTGCGTCGACGCGCGAATCAAGCACATAAATGCCTCGGCGGTGACGAATCGCGCGCAATTCAACAGAAAGTTCGGTGGAGGAATCTTCGATCAACACCGCGCGAGGTGATGATGGAAATGTGAATCCACCTGTGTTGATTATGTGTCTTGGAATGCTGGTGGAAGTTGCGCCAGTCATCCAGGATCCTGCCCGATGCGAGTGTCCGCAGACCAACAATTTTGCGGCGGGTCGAAATCGATCCACAAAGTGAGCGGCCTCGCGCGGATATTTTCTCCACCACGCAAGCACCTTCGCAACTCGAAATGGATTGAGCCCAATCGAAACGAGCGCGGTCGGCTCTGTGTATGTCGCCGGCTCATTCCACTGCGACATGGATGCTTCGCCAGCGGCGGCGAGAAAACCTTCGAGCGTTTTTTCATTTCGCTCGCGCGCCGCAAAGAGAGTTCGGCTTATGACCTTGTGCGCTGGAGTCCAAGGCAACATCGAATCGCTGAATGCGTGACCGTGCGTCACAAAGATTGCGCCGTCAAAGAGATCGACGAAGTCCAACTGCGCGGGGTCGTAATCGTGATTGCCATTGATGCGTGTCACCGAAATGCCGCGGCGCGTGACCAGATTCAAGGTCGCATCAAGCAATTTCAGCGCTTGATCTCGGTGATGAATGTGATGAATATCAGCCGCATCTCCATTCAAAATCAAACGATCAATCGTTTCGAAAAGGGGAGCGAGCGTTTCCGGCGTTCGCGGCGGTCGACCGCAGGGAACATCAGGCAATCCAAGGTGCAGATCGGATAAAATTAGGGTTCGCGGCATTTTCGAGTGCGATGTTGCGTGTCATCCAAGAGTATCTACTGGGGGCTAGGCATTCGGCTGACGATCGGATACCCTATACGACTCGCTGCTTCTAGATGTTCTAGAAGCCCCCTCTAATGGGGTCCGTGGCGAACTTCTTGGTGCGAAACCGCATAAGCCCAAGACGGAATGATTCGCGGTCGGCGCATTGCGCCGTGGAAAGAAAATATGTCTCAATTTCAAGCACCTCCTCCTCCAGTCATTCGCCGCCAAAAAGATGCGAAGGGTCGCCTCTTCATTGATTACAAGCAGGTGGATGAACTTCGCAGAGCGATGACCCAAAATGGAAAACTTCTTTCGCGAAAGCGCTTGGAGATGTCCGCTGGAGATCAGTCGATGCTTGGACAGGCTGTCAAGCGCGCGCGATTTATGGCGCTTCTGCCTTTCACGAACGCCGCAACCTGATCGTTCGTTTGAACGATTTGATTGGACCGACAATCCGCTTGATTACATTTTCGATTCGAAGCGAATTCGATCGCAGATATTCTTTGATGCGAATCCCCACAATTCGCAGTCGAATTCGTCGCAGTCCTTGATCCGCTGGTTGCAATTTCAATCCGCGCGCAATCGCCGCGGATGATCTGCGAATTTGTCCATGAGTCATCCCATCAAGAGCAATGTTGTGCAGAGTCTCAATGCAGTTTCTGTTGATCGCAAGCACCTGACGGGTCGTGCGCCGACCTGCAACACGATCTCCAGATTCGAATTGAGCCCGCGCGAGTCTTCGCACAAGTCGTTCGTCCTTTGGATGTCGTTTCAGCGAAGCGGCGAGAATTCGAATCGCCACTGCTGGTCGGCCACATTCAAGCGCGGTTCCCGCAGCGCCCAGCGCAATCGACGGATCTTCAACAACTGGTGAATTGGCGGGGATATTCGCGCGGCCAAAGAGTTCTTCAAGATGTCGGCCAGCTTCGTTGCGCAAGTTCAAGCGTGAAAGGGCTTCCACCAAGCGCAACCGCACGGCTGTGTCCGTTACGCCAAGGGTGATCACAAGCGAATATGCAGCGCGTGCTTCATCCAATCGACCTGCGCGCAAAGCGATATCTCCAAGACGAATGTGAGCCGCATGATTCGCAGGTTCGAGTTCGATAATGCGTCGATATTTTTCTTCGGCTTCAACGGTGCGTCCCAATCCTTCAAGCGTGCGTCCAAGTGCCAGCAATGTGCCAGAATCGCCCGGTTGTTCGCGCAGTGCCTGCATCAAGACTTGGTGTGCGGATTCCAATTGACCCGCTCTCAGATAGACGATTCCAAGTCGGGTCTTGACCGCAGGCATCTTTGGATTCTGCGACATCGCTTCGCGATAACACCAGATCGACCGATCGAACTTTCCCTGATGCGCGAGAACATTCGCCATCTCCGCCAAGCACACAGGCATCTCTTGCAGATATTGCTGTGCGAGAAAATAAACCGCCTCGGCATCTTCAAATTTATTGAGCATTCCAAGCGCCATAATCCTCATGGAATATGCAGGCTCTAGTTTGGAATCAATCTTTGACGCGCGCTCGCAATACTGCACGCATTCAACAGGATGTCCCGTGCGAATCGATCCTTGCGCGGCGCCAAGAAGCGCATGCGCGTGATTGGGAAGAAGTTCGATCGCGCGCTCAAAGGAAGCGAGCGCTTCGGGATGTCGCCCCAGCGCATCAAGTGTCACCGCAAGATTGTGATGCCACTCACCTCGATCTGGATCAGTCGCAAGCGCGCGCCGAAGTTGAGTCGCCGCCTCTTCAAGTTTTCCTGATTGGAACAAACCACGCGCGCGTTCAACGCGATCTTCTGCACTTGTCCAGTCGCCAGAATTATCTGCCATAGGTGATCTTCAATTCTAGTATCGACCGCATTGGATGCGAGGTGAAAAAGTTCTCTTTTTTCATCGTTATCGCCCAATTTTCAGGGGGACTTCGGCAGAAAAACCAATGGGAATCCCCACAAACAGAACGATTTCTTAATAAACCTCGAGCATGCACCGATGGGTCGGGCGCACTCGGCGTTTGATCTGTTCGGTGGTCCACTCGGACGGTGCAACCGCGGCAATCTCCTCGTGCACAGTCAGATATTGTCCGCCAAGTCCAGCAACTGCGAGAGCCTTAAAAATCCCAACCTGCATTCCCGCCAAGCCGCAGGCGTAGATCAGAGTCCGTTTGGAATCCAAGAGCGGTCTGAAAAAATCCAAGCGCGCGTCTACATAATGATGCGTGTGTGGACCGTGACCTGGTTGCGAGAGCGGTTCGCGACTGATGACTGTGTGATAAGTGAAATTCGGATGCGCGCTGGCAAGATCACGGAACCAACTGTCGTAGAGCAAATCAGTTCGATATGGACTTCCCATCACAAGATGAATTTTGCTTTGGCAGGGTCCTTTCCACTGCGCGTGCGAAGGCGAACCTGCAGGAGGACCAATGAGCAACTCGTGAATCATGCCGCGAAAGGGAGCAATACCCGTTCCGGTTGCCATAAAAATGTAATCATGTTCCGAGGGGTTTGCAGGGAGCACGAATCGTTTTCCGTTGGGACCCGAGACGAGAATTTTATTGCCAACCGATTGATCGCAAAGCCAATTACTGCAAACTCCCAAGATAAGCGGATGACCATCGGATCGCGTCGGGTCATTTTCGTCTGGAATTTCTTCAATTGTCCGCTTGCAAGTCGTGGAAATAACTCGCCCGAATCCATCTTCGCCATACGAAGGGCTTGCAATCGAATAGAGGCGGACTTTATGGGGTCGTCCCTTGCTGTCGACACCCGGAACGACAACGCCGAATGATTGTCCGGCCAAGAATGTTCCTTCGAGCGGCGTTCCCGCAAGATCGATGCCGATGTGACGCACAAAACTGGCTGATTTGCCGCGGATGCAAGAGTCGCTCGATGCAATGCGCGCCAGAACTGGTGCGCCAGGCAGGACGATGTGCATTTTTGCTTCTGGAAGGAGTGGATCGTTGGGGTGGACTGTCATCGAATCGCAATCGTAGGAAGTTCCAAAGAACTGGGAGAACAAATCTGCGCGAAAATCTGCGCGAAAATCTGCGGGAAAATCTGCTGAAAAATGTGCCAAAGAAATTGTAAGCCCGCGAGGGTCGAACCGCCGAAATATGTTGCACGAAGTGGCGCGAGTTGCCGCCATGACCGCCTCCCTGGCACGCCGTGCGTCAGGATTGGGGTATTCGATAAAGCGCACGACGCGATCAAGGAGGATCGCCATGGACAAGTTCGTCATTCAAGGTGGTCAACGGCTTTCTGGACGGATCCGAGTGGAAGGTGCGAAGAATGCGGCATTGCCGTTGATGGCAACTTCCCTTCTGACAAATGAACCTGTCACGCTGACAAATGTTGCAAGTCTGGCGGACATCGCCAATATGCGGCGGTTGCTCAACACGCTCGGCGTCGATGTTCATCTCGGCGATGATCGCGTGACGATGGAAACGAAAGACCCGAATTCCATCGAGGCTCCATACGAACAAGTCCGAACGATGCGCGCTTCGATTTGCGTGCTCGGGCCAATGCTCGCTCGCAGAAAGAAAGCAATCATCTCGATGCCAGGTGGATGCGCGTTTGGAGATCGTCCCGTCGATCTTCACTTGCGCGGATTGGAAAAACTTGGCGCGAAGATCGAACTGCGCAATGGAAACATTCACGCAAGCGCGGATCGCCTTCGTGGCGCAACGGTTTTCCTTGGTGGTCCATACGGATCGACAGTCTTGGGAACCGCCAATGTGATGAGCGCTGCAACTTTGGCGCTTGGAAGAACAGTCATCGAAAGCGCCGCGTGCGAGCCAGAAGTTGTTGATCTCGCCGATATGCTGATTTCGATGGGCGCGAAGATTCGCGGTGCGGGTGGTCCACGCATCATCATCGATGGCGTCGATGAACTGCACGGAACAAGTCACCGCGTTATGCCCGATCGAATCGTGGCGGGCACATACGCAATCGCGGCGGCGATCACCAATGGCGAAATTATTATCGATGATTTTCCCTACGATTCTCTGCTCGCCGTGGTTGATCGACTTGGACTGATCGGCGTCGATATTCAGAAAATCACTCCCGATGCGGACGAGCGTTGCTGCACAGTCCGAGTGACCAGTCAAAGACATCTCAATCCCACGGTCATCACCACGCAACCACATCCAGGATTTCCAACGGACCTGCAGGCACAATTTATGGCGCTTCTCTGCAACGCAACCGGCAATTCCGTGATCACCGAAAAAATCTATCCAGAGCGATTTATGCATGTCGCCGAACTGCTTCGTATGGGAGCGCAACTGCTTCGACATGGTCCAACTGTTGTCGTGACAGGAGTTCCTCGTCTTGTTGGTGCAGAAGTTATGGCGAGCGATCTGCGCGCATCGGCCAGTCTTGTGTTGGCTGGACTTGCCGCGGAAGGCGAAACCACAGTCAACCGTGTCTATCACCTTGACCGCGGATATCAACGCATGGAAGAGACGCTGCGAAGTCTTGGAGCGAAGATCGAACGCGTCAGCGACAAACCTGCAAATGCTGACGCATCAGCTGTGCGTGGCGCTGGTATGGCTTCGGGCGCCGCTCAATCGATGCAAGAAGAGGGCTGAGGCAACCGAGACATTCAGGCTTGGTTGGTCGCTTGATTCCATCAATGCGTTTGGCTTGGCCATAGGTATGACCGAAGTCGCGTCGCACATTGCGCGAATCTCTGCAGAAACTCCCGCACCTTCGGATCCCAAAATCACCGCAATTCTTGGCGCATTTTTGATCGCGGGCAATTGAAAGACATCGTCGATTGGCACAGCGTCAGTCGTGTTCTCCGCGGCGATCAACGCAAATCCGTATTCACTTCGCAGTCGCTCGAGATCGCCGAGGATGTCATTCGATTCTGCCCACGGAACTGTAAACACACGGCCCGCAGAAACGCGAATGACTTTGCGATGCAAAGGGTCCGATGATCCGCCAGCAAGCAGAACTCCAACGCCGCCGAACGATCCCGCCGCCCGAAAGATTGCGCCAATGTTGTCTGTCAGAACCACTCCAGATGTCACGAGTAAATTTCCAAACTTCCCAACCACCGCGAGCATTGATTCGGTCGTGCTCTGGTGCGGTCGATATCCCAGCGCCAAAGCTCCCTTGTGCATTTTGTATCCAGCGAGTTTCGTCACCACAGAATCGTCCGCGATATAAATTGGAATGTTGGCTTGCAGTTGACCCAAGACATCTTCAAGAGATTCCGCAACAGCGGGGGTGAGCAACAACGAGTGTGGCGCAATAATTGGCGCGGTGGCGGCAAGGCGTTTGTGCGCCAGCAGGGCATACAAAAAACGCCGCACAACACGCGGGCTTTCCACGCAAAAGAGTTGATCACGACCGCGAAGATCCGCGTCACGGACGCCACGAAAAGAAATGATGCGCGGGTCCGCTTCGTCCGCAATGCGGATCGCGTCGGCGCGCATAATCAGGGTTTCGCCGGTCCAACCAAGCGATTTAGGATTTCTTGAGCGGCGACATTTTGATTCGCTCCAGCTCGCGTGATCCACTGATTGAGTAGTTCGATGAGTTCTGGATATCGAACTGCAAGTTTCGGGTCTTGGGCGAGAAGTTCACGAGTGAAGCCAATTGCAAGATTCAATTCGGTCGTACTGCGAACAAGTTCCCGCGCAATCTTTTTGAATTGAGCTTGTTCGCCCTTGTCTTCAAACGCACCACCCAAGAGTGTCCACGGCATCAATGTAATTTCACGAACGGTGAGATCGAGTTGCACGCCAGTGATTTGCATATCCGCTTTCGCATTTCCAAAAGAATCCTTTGCATCTTGCAACATGGCAACCGTCGATTCATAGTTTCGCTCGATGATCGCACAGCCCTTCTTGAATCGGTCAATGAGATCGGCGAGTGGCGGCAGGATTTCATCGTTCCATCGTGATTTGAGAGTCGCGATCAATTCTCCACTTGTTGTGAGATTGGCCTTGATTCGCTCGAATGCTGGTTGGAGTTTCTCTTGATCGAGACTTTTTCCAGGTCCGAAAAACGCGTAGATTTCATCCAATTTTCCCGATGCGGTGTCATATCCGTCCTGAATCGAAATCCCTTGAGCACGCCATATATCCCAGTCTGCTCTGAACATTGTCTTGATCGCATCCGAATCGTTCGCTCCAGTCTGTACTCGTTCCTTCAAGTCCGTGGCTGGAGAGCCGAGACTGAACTTCGTGATCGTGTTGTACGACTCCATGATTTCTTCAGCTCGCTGTGGTCCAAACAACAGAGCAAGAGTTGATTCACTTGGAGTGACACGCAGCATTTCGTCACTTTTGGAATTCTCAAAAGAAAAAGAGGCGGAACTTACCGGCAGATTGATGATCAGACTCACTCCCGCTCCGATAGGAGATTGCTTGACAGTGATGGTCGCGGTTCGCGGGATCGACAGCTCAGCTTGCGACAAACAATCCGCCCGAAAATAGGGGGGTTTTCCATCTAGCGCGGGCATAAAAGTGATAGATTGAACTGTGCCAACATTCAATCCACCCAAGAGAATTGGAGTGCCGCGCTTGATCCCATCAACCCCTCCTTCGAAGGGAAACTGGACAGAGGATGAGACCATCTGCGGCCCACTGACCGAAGGAATGCTGACCAACGCAGCGAACAAAACTGCAACTCCGAAGATGACGAATACGCCAGTGCGAATGTCTTGTCCCTGAGAGCGCATCGATGCCACGGGTTATTTCGCCTTTGACTCACCCGCAGGTTCGGGCGACATCAGAACATTGTTCAGCTGTTGTTGAGCCAATTCGTATTTGGCCAGCGCATCAAGCACCATCGTCTGCACAGCTTCGCGGAAGTTGACATCCGCTTCATAGCGACCTGGATCGCGTTCGATGACAAGTCGCAGAGAATCTCCAGCCGATCGCAGATCGCCGGCGGCCATCGCAAAACTTCGAGCGGATTCGTAGAGATTTTCGTGTGCGATTTGATCGCTGTTGGGTTGGTAGAGAATCTTCCATGGACTGCGTCGAATTTCCATCGAAGACAATTTCAATTGCGCTGCGGTCGTGCGAAGATTTGAAAGCATCTCGGCGATATCTGGCGAACGCTCAAGCAGCAAAGTATGCACGATTTCCACGGATTTTCCAAAGCTGTCCACGGATGCTTCCGCATGTCGCAGTGCGCTGTCAAGAAGTGGAATGGTCTCTTGATTGATGTGATTCAGAGCGTCTTTCGCAATCAACGCGGAACTGTCGAGATTCGTAATGGTCGAATCGATCTTTGGACCATTGCGAACGAGAATTTGCTGCGCATCGGTCAGTGAAGAATCGAGTTTCTGCATCGAAGTCTGCGCGGAAGTCAAAGCCGTTGTGATCTTCGTTCTCCAGTCGCTGTAATCGGTTCGGATGTCGCCCAAAACAGTTCCTGCATTGTCCAAAATGGGAACGACTTTTGTTTGATAGTCACTTGGAACGCTTTCGAGAAACTTGCTGAAGGTGACGAAGTTGTCGATGATTTCATTCGCCTTGGTTGCGTTGTATGGCCCGAGCAACGACGCCAAGACGCCACTGCTTTGTTGCGCTTGGATTTGAGAACCTGCAGGAAGAGGTTCACCTTCAGATCCCAGCGCAACGAAATTGAGCGTTGCAGTCGACCCCAAGAGCGTCAGGATTCTCAAGACTTTTGCATCCTTGAAAATCTTGACATCTTCATCCATAACGATATTTGCTTTGATAGCAGTCAGTTGCTTTTGATCGCCAAAGACTGGCACGATGCTTTCAACTCTTCCGCGTGAAAGACCTCCGATTTGCACCGAGGAACCTTGGCTGAGTCCACTAATTCCATCTTCAACATTGAAGACCACGACATATGGCGTTACTTTTTCAAATAAATTCAGCTTGGCCAGCGTGACGCCGACGAATGCGAAGAGCGCAACTCCGCTCAGTAAGAAAAAACCGGATTTGATCGCAGGCCCGTTCATAGGAAATAAAGAGTACATCCAACCGCCAATTGCGGTTGGCAATGAGGTTCAGCTTCCGACAAGTGCTTCGTTGGTGGGGAATCGCTTCAGGGCGGCCAACAGTTGTTCGATTTGCACATGCGGGGGCATAGAAATCAACCGTCGTCGAAGAGCGGTGATGGTCTTCAATTCGTGCTCGGAAAGCATCAGGTGCTCTTTGCGAGTTCCGCTTGCGGCAAGATTGATCGCGGGAAAGAGACGCTTCTCGGCAATCGAACGGTCGAGAATCAATTCCATATTTCCAGTTCCCTTGAACTCTTCGAAGATGATCTGGTCGGCGCGGCTGCCCGTGTCGATCAGACAACTCGCGATGATCGTCAGCGATCCGCCTTCTTCTGCTCGGCGCGCCGCGCCGAAAAGTTGCTTTGGAATTTCTAGCGCACGAGAATCAAGTCCACCTGACATGGTTCGTCCGCCAGAACCATATTTGCGCGAGTTGTTGAAGGCTCTTCCAAGTCGGGTGATCGAATCCAAAAGAACAACAACATTGCGCCCAGCTTCGACCAATCGTCGCGCGCGTTCGATTGCAAGAATGCCAAGAGCGGTGTGTCTTTCGACATCTTGATCGTTGCTCGACGCCAAGACTTGCGCAGGAACATTGCGTTTGAAATCGGTGACTTCTTCTGGTCGCTCGTCGATCAACAGAGCGATCAATTCGACATCGGGATGATTGTGTTTTATGCCATACGCGAGGTTTTGAAGCAGGATTGTTTTCCCAGCCTTTGGCGGCGCAACGATCAATCCTCGCGTGCCGAATCCAATGGGGCAGAAGAGGTCGATCAACCTGCAAGCGGGCGGGCATCCTGGATATTCCAGTGTCAATCTTGGCGCGGGGTCGAGCGCGGTCAATTCTGCGAACGGCTTTCGCTGGGAAAACGATTCAGGAGTCATCCCTTCGATTTCCACAAGTCGTTCGACCATTTGGCGAACATACCGACCACGGCGAGTTTTGGTTTCGACTTCGACAACTTCCGCGACAACGCTCATACAGGGTCGAAGCGCAAATGTGTTTGCAAATGATGACGGCACGACTGGATCGTTGGGACTTTCGACCAAGCCATCGTTGAACTGTCTTATTCGACCCTCAGGACCAGAGGCCCATTCAAGGATCCCGCGAACTGTACTCATTTGTGTGTCGACCGAGACGAAATGTCCTGCAGGTCGACAGTATGAGTAGAGCAGTTTACGAATTGAATGTCAAGGGATGCGAAGGATGGGGGGCTTGCGGGCAAAATTCGCCTGCGATGCGCCGATTCTTTGCCCGCAGGCTGTGTGGAGTCATATTTTTTCAATATCGCGCAATTTTCGATGGACTTTTCACATTTTGGGTTTATCTTAAGAATGGTTTAACTTTTACGATTGATTCAACTTGAAGGAGTCCAAATATGAAATCGCCAAGTATCTTTCTTTCGCTCGTCGCCGTGGTCACACTGACTTTCGGTTTTTCAACTTCCAGTGTGCAGGGGCAGTGTGCTGCGGATGTGAATGACGATCATATTGTTAATGGACTGGACCTCGCGAGTCTCTTGTCAGCTTGGGGCACAAGTGGTGTTCCAGGAGGAACCGATGTCAACAGCGATGGATCTGTCGACGGACTCGACCTTACATTTGTTCTGTCTGGTTGGGGAGTATGCCCAGGTCTAACTTGGGCGACTGTGTTGGAATGGGCGCCAGATGCGGCCGTGGTGACGAACACCACGATGCGAAACGCAATCACCGCATCGGGTTTGCCGTGGCGCGTGCGCGACAACTCCGCCAATATCGAGATGTTGTTGGTTCCAGCGGGAACATTCACGATGGGATGCAGTGCGTCGAGTTCGCACGGCTGCTTTTCCGCCGAAAGTCCGACTCACCAAGTGACTCTTGCGAACGCATTTTATATAGGTCGTTATGAAGTGACTCAGGCTCAGTGGAGTGCGAAGATGGGGAGCAATCCGAGTTATTTCTCTGGATACCCCGACAGCCCATCGCGTCCTGTCGAAAACGTATCTTGGAATATGATCGCATCAGGATCTACATCATTTATGTCTCTGACAGGTTTGCGCTTGCCGACTGAAGCGGAGTGGGAATACGCATATCGCGCGGGAACAACGACAGCGTTTCACAGTTTTCCTGGATATTCGAGTGGCACAAACGACGACAGCCTTCTTGGCAACATTGCGTGGTACACCGCGAATTCGGGGAACCAAACCCACGCCGTCGGCGGCAAGTTTGCCAATGCATTAGGTCTTCACGATATGTCAGGCAATGTTTATGAGTGGTGCCAGGATTGGTATGGCGATACCTACTATACCTCGAGCCCCCTTACAAACCCCACAGGACCCGCGACCGGTTCTTCCCGTTTGTTGCGCGGCGGTATCTGGATCTACAACTCTGGCGACTCTCGCGCGTCGCGGCGCAACAGCGGCTCGCCCAGCAGCGTCACCTATGTCAGCGGTTTCCGTGTCGTGAGGAATCCGTAGGACGACTCCGCGGCCTCCGCCGCAGATAAATGTTCATTTGTACTTCCCCAAACCTTGGCGTCCGCCAAGGTTTGGTGGCTACGAAGGCTGTGGGGCTGTTTTACCCCCACGCTGTGGAAATTTTTTGGAAGCAAAAAAAGCCCGTATTTTAATTACAAAAACGATCTCCCCGAGAATTTTATTCCACCCAATACCTTTGAATCAAAAATCTTTCCAACGCATTTCAATTTCTCTCAACGAGTCATCTCGCACGCAACCTTCGCCGCCAGAGAAGCATTCGCAAAGAGTAAGGCAAGGTTTGCCTCGACGACTTCTTGACCGCCTGTAGCACCCGCAAGCCGTGCCAACAAAAACGGTGTGGTCGCAGAGCCTCGAATTCCCAAAGCCTGCGCGTCAGCCATCGCTGTCGCCAAGGCGTGTTCTGTTTGCTCCGCAGATAGTGCGAAAGTTTCTGGGCAAGCTTGCATCAAGAGCGCACCACACGAAGGTCGCAAAGTCCAATGCGCGGCGATGACGCGCGCGGCCTCGGATGCATCTTGGACCTGATCCGGCAAAAGCAAATTTTGATCTGGAGAGACTGTAAAACGAGGGAAAAAACGACTGCCGAATCCCAAGGTCGGAATCCCTAAAGTCTCGAGCGCTTCGAGAGTCGCAGGCAAGTCGAGCAAAATTTTCGCTCCCGCGCTGACCACCAACACCGGGTGCGTCGCGATCGCCATCAAGTCTGCGGAAAAATCCAAAGTCTTTGACCATCCCCGATGCACTCCGCCAATTCCACCTGTGGCAAAGAGAGAAATCCCCGCCTTCGCGGCGATACAACTTGTCGACGCGACCGTCGTTCCGCCTGTTCGCTGATGCGCAATCGCAGACCCCAAGTCGCGAAGTGAAACTTTCGACGCGCTTGCATTCGCACAGAGTTGTTCAAGTTGCGCCACAGACAATCCCACGCAGACGCGTCCATCCAAGATTGCAATCGTCGCGGGAAGAGCGCCGCTTGCTCGTACAGCGTCTTCCGCGCCAAGCGCGGCCGCGAGGTTCGCGGGGCGATTTGCGTCCCACATTGGAAACGCCTTCATAAATTTCGCAGACATCGCTCGTGGTTCTCGTGCAAGTCCGTGGGTGAGAATTGTTGATTCGAGTGCGACGACCGCGCGTCCGTCGCGCAGTGCTTCAGCGACTTCTTGGCTCACTTTCAATCCGTTGATGTTTGCCGTTTTTTTGGAAAGATTTATTGGAGCCACCTCTCGTAATCCTTCGGTGTGGTTTGCTTTTCGCCGAGTCTTATCTTCGACGAGTGGTCAGTCGTCCGCCGAGTCGCTTCGGCGGGGGTTGGGTTGGAACGAGTCCGCCTGGAAATCGTGTCAGGTCCGCGGCATCAGGCTTCACTGCAACTGGATTACGCGATTTTGATTCCATCGAATTCTGGCGACGCGCTTGATCAAGTTCACGCTGTGCGTGGATGTCCGCGGGCACTTGTCCAGGGACAAAGTCGTCGTAGACCGAGACGGGAATTTCGATGTTGGCCAAACTTTCGATGCCAGTCAAGAGATCGCCTTGGTCCGGGCAAACGAAACTCCACGCAACTCCCTCGCGACCCGCGCGTGCGGTTCGACCGATGCGATGCACATAGATTTCCGGATCTTCGGGAAGGTCATAATTGATGACGTGGCTGATGTCATCGACATCCAAACCGCGCGATGCCAAATCACTCGCAACGAGCACGGACAGGCCGCCTTCACGCAGTTTGACCATCACCTTGTCGCGCTTGGTTTGATACATATCGCCGTGCATTTGGTGCGCGTCGATGCCGTTCTTGCCCAAGAAGAGAGTGACTTCGTCGACGGTGCGCTTCATACGACAGAAGACAAGCGTCAACGCTGGTTCTTCTTTGCGAAGAAGATGCAAGAGCAACTTTCGCTTGTCCCATCGCTCGACTGCGAAGTATGACTGGCGAACTTGAGAGACAGTCAAACTCTGCGCGGTGGTGACAATCTTCTCTGGGTCGCGCAGATATTGCCGCGCCAACTTTTCGATGTCAGGGGAAATCGTCGCAGAGACAAAGACCGTCTGCGGATGATTCTTCAGCGATCCCAGAATGCGGCGGATGTCCTCTCGAAAACCGATATCAAGCATTCGATCCACTTCGTCCAGCACGGCATACTGAATGTTCTCGTATGACAACAATCGTCGCTCGTGCAGATCCATCACGCGCCCTGGAGTTCCGACAATAATCGCTGGACCACGCTGAAGTTTTTGCACTTGGGTCGAGATCGGTTGACCGCCATAAATTGGCACGACTTGATGGCCGGAATGCTTGGCGAAGTCGTGAATTTCTTTCGCGACCTGGATTGCAAGTTCGCGCGTTGGCACAAGAATCAGCACCGAAAGCGCGGAGTCCTTGGGAATCATCTGCAGGACCGGCAATGCGAATGCCGCAGTTTTTCCCGTTCCAGTCTTTGCTTGCCCGAGACAATCTTTGCCCGAGAGAACGATCGGAATCAAGCTTGCTTGAATTTTCGTCGGATGGGTATAACCACGCTCGGTGATGGAGCGAACAATTGGTTCAGAGAGTCCCAGTGAGGCGAAAGTCTGATCCGCAGCGAAAATGTCCTGGGACCGTCCAGCGTTTCCGCTGGGAGGGGTTTTATCAGTTGTCACGAACCTTTATGGTAGCGAGAACATGATGCCGATACAACTATGGGCCCGCAAGGATGCGAACCACAAGCTGTCTCAACATCAACCTCGCCGCACTCGACAGAAATGTCAGTGTCATTCGTGAATTGATCGCGCCTCACTGCGATCTCTGCGCTGTGGTCAAAGCAGACGCGTATGGCATGGGCGCGGCTCGAATCGCCCGACAACTTGCAGAAAGTGGCGTGAGTATGTTGGCGGTCTACAACCTTGCACAAGCAGAATCCATTTCGCTGGCGGGAATCACGACTCCGCAACTTGTCCTGATGCCCGTTCGCGAGATCGAACTTGGTGGAGAGATTCATCGGCTCTTGCTTGCTGGTCGGTTGCACCTTGTCGTTCACGGAGAATCGCATGCGCGGGAACTTGCCGCCATTGCACAGCAACTCGGCGGTGGGCCGATTCCAGTGCATCTGGAAATCGATACAGGAATGTCGCGCGGAGGTGTGATCGCAAGCGAGGCCGGCCGAACATTGGCATTGATCGCCGATGAACGACGGTTGCGACTTGTTGGAATCTTCACCCACTTTTCTGATAGTCGTGCGGATGATGCGCGCACGCATAATCAGATGGACGCGTTCGAGAATTTGCTTGCAGATCACGGCGCGCATATTCCAAGTGACGCGTTGATTCATGTCGCGAATTCCCACGCAATTCTGCGGGATTCTCGCTTTCATCGCAAAATGGTGCGAACGGGACTTGCGTGGACCGGGTTGGTCGAATCGCAGTCAATCGATGGTTGGAAACCGCCGCTCGAATCAATCGTTCGGTGGGAATCCTCCATCGTTCACACAAAGACATTGGCGTGCGATGTTGCGGTTGGATATGGATCATTGTGGAGCACGCGTCGTCCGACTCGTATTGGAATTGTTCCAGTTGGATATTTCGACGGCTATCCAGTGGGATCGGCGCAGAGCGATCGTCGTTGGATTCGAGTGATTGCAGAATCGCCAACAGGCGCGGCAAGTGGTTCGCGCGCGTGGGATGTGCCGATTGTTGGCGCGATCAATATGGATCAGATCATGGTGGATTTGACGGATGTGCCGCCATCAATCGCATATGGCGATGGTCATATTGGAATGACCGCGGAGTTGTATGGCGCACAGCCATCCGCGCGCAACTTTCTTCCACGCGTTGCCGAAGCGGTTGGTGCGCATTCATACGAACTGCTTTGTCGATTGAATCCTCGAATTCCCCGCCAATATTTTGGCGAAGCGACTGGAACAATCACCGCCGACACCTTGCGAATGGATCTTCAATCGCCTGGCGCGATGACCGGCTGAGTCGTCGTACCCTTCAAAATATATGCCGAGATCTGGTGCTTTCATCCTCGATGAAATGCGAAGTTTGGCGAAGCAATTGGCGTTCGTGCCAAGCGACGCCGCACGACGCCAATTGAACGCGCTACGCAATCTTTTGGAAGAAATCAATCCAAGCGAACTGTATGGATGGGATGATGTCGTCTGGCGCATCACCCAGTTTCGAGTCGAGAAACGGTCCAAACAAAGCGAACTGAAAATTGTTGGCGAATCTTTGCGGTGCGATCTTGTCGAACTCGCGCTGCGACTGAGTCGGCGTGCGCCAGAAGAATTTGGAAGTGGAGTGACAATTCCAAAGCTTGCCAAAGAGTGGCAAGTGACCGAGCGCACAATTCATCGCTGGCGCAAAGTCGGATTGGCTTCGTGTTGGATGCGGCGTTCGACAGCGCTTCGTTCAGGTCCACTTGTGATGGCGATTCGTAAAGTTGATGCGGCGGCGTTCGCGGCGAGTCACGCGCCAAAGCTTGCGCACGCGGCGCGAACAAAGCGATTGACGCCGGTGGTGCGAGAAGCGATCACGCGTTATGCGGGCGAGTTTGCCGCGAAGGGCGAGCGGAGAATTTCTGTCGCCGCACGAGCGATCGCCAAAGATGTTGGTGTCAGCACCGAAAGTGTTCGTGCGTTCTTGGTGAAAAACCCCGCGGCGTCGAAGGGGAAACTTCTGGGACGCAAGTCTCGCGCTGTACGCGTTGAAACGCTGGCGTTCGCCGCGTGGTGCCGTGGTCTAGGGCCAGCGCAAATTGCCCGAAAAATTGGCTGTTCTCAGCCCGCTGTTGATCGGCTTTTGCACAAGGCTCGCGCGCAGTTCTTGGCTCATTATGCCGATGCGTTCTCGCCCAAAGGAGTGGAAATCCCAACGACATTTTCTCGTCAAGACGCGCGCGATGTGATTCTTGCCAGTGATGCCGTCTGCAAAAATCTGTGTGGCGCATCGCCGATGCGTGACGCGCGCGAGTGGTTTGTATCGAAGGGAGAGAAAGCGACTGGCGTTGGCGCTCAATTGATGGCGGTGAGATTTCTGTTGTGGAGCGCGCAGCAATCGACGCGGCAGCTTTTTGCGAATCTCCCTTCGAATCGCCCAAGCGAAAAAACTCTTGATCGAATCGAAACGGACTTGCGCTGGGCAAGATTGCTGCTGCGATCACTCTTGATTCAGTCGATGCCGATGATTGTGACACGACTGAAAATTTGGAGTGGGGGAGAAATCGAATCAATCACACCAGACGCACAGAGGAAAGTGCTTCTTCTCTGCGCTGAATCCCTGCTGATGATTGTGCGCGAATCGAGTCCTGCCAACATCGCCAGCGGTCGTGTGCGCATCGAGCGCGCACTTTCGCTCGCAGTCGAGCGACGCTTGATTTCGCAGACTCCAGATTTGAACGCATCAAAGCGGATCATTCGTCGTCCAATTCCCATTCGCGATCCAATCGACGCGGTCTGTCCCTGGCAAATCACATCGGATGCGCTCGCTCGTCGCGTGGGAAAAATCTCGGCGGGGGCAAGTGGGCGAGAAATGTGGTGGTTGCGAATTGGTTGGGATGGAAATGCACCGATGACCATCGAGGAGATGTCGCAGTTGCAAGGAAAGCCGATCAGCGTGATCGCAGGAATACTCGGGCGGGCGATTCGCTGAATTGCTTGCGCGGCGAGTGCGCAACGATAAACCTGCGCCATAAAATGGCCGCAACTTCGAAGTGAAAACAAACTGAATCAGCGCTTCGAGAACTGGAATCGACGACGAGCGCCAGATTGTCCGTACTTCTTACGCTCGACCTTGCGCGAATCTCGCGTCAAGAAAGAGTTGGATCGAAGGACAGGTTCCAGGTTGGAGTCGTACGCGAAAAGTGATCGCGCCAGACCCATCATGACGGCTCCGGCTTGCCCGGTGAATCCACCGCCAGCGACAGTCACGCGGACATCCATCTTTCCCTTGAGGGAGCACTTGTCTATCACGCCAAGAAGCGACTTTTGATCGCGGTCTTCGACGAAGAATTCGACAAGCGGAGTTTCGTTGATCAAGAATTCGCCACTGCCTGGCTTCACACGCACACGCGCGGTCGCGGTCTTGCGACGGCCAGTTCCCCAGTACCAACCTTTTTTGTCGGCGACAGTCTTGAGAGAAGACTTTGTTGTTCCCATTGCTTGAACGCCGACCGTTTCCTTGGTGGCGACTTTGACTGATCCAATATTGAGAGTTGTCATGGGATTATGCCTTGGTCTTCATTGTGGTTGGCTGTTGTGCTTGATGTTCGTGCTCTGTTCCCGCGAAAACGCGCAGATTGCGCTGGATTCTTCGGCCGAGTCGTCCGCGAGGAAGCATTCGAATGATCGCTTCGGTCACGAGCGCTGTCGGATCATCACGAAGCAAAGTGTCGTATGTTCGAACGCGCAAGCCACCTGGATATCCACTCCATTTGCGGAGAGTCTTCAGCGAACCCTTGCGACCAGTCAACACGATCTTTGCGGCGTTGGTGATGATGATCGAATCGCCACAAAGAACATTTGGCGTGTATTCGGGACGATGCTTTCCCATCAGTGCTGTGGCGATTTCAGTCGCAAGACGACCGAGGACTTTTCCTTCGGCATCGACGATGCGCCATGTGGCAGGGAGCTGTCCGGGCTTGACGAATGTTGTTTGACGGGGCATGGTGATCTTGTCCTTCGAAAACTCTTCTTTGTGCGAAACTCTCCCAACAGGAGGGAACGTAAAAGCGTACCGAAAACGCGGAAAGTGTCAAGGGAATGGCGTGGTGATACCGTGTGCGTATGTCGAAATCTCAAAAGTCGGTCTTGGGCGCGTGGGGAGTGATAATTTCTTGCGTTGCGCTCTATTTGTGCCTGGATTTCATTCTTTTTTCTGGGGAAAATCCCGCCGGCACAGAGAATGCGGCAATCGAGGAGGTTGAAGTCCAAGAGGCCGAGGATGGTTCGATGGTGGGTTTCAAGGATGTCGTACAGGGAAAGATGGTCTCGGCAGTGCTCGCTGGTGGTCCAGCTCAGATGATGACTGGAATTGCGATCCAGCAAATAGAGCCGATGCAAGATGTTGGACAGAGTCCAGTCACCAATCTTTGCGCGGCAATTCTGCTTGCAAGGGCGGGGGAAAATGCGAAGGCATCGTCAGAAATTGATGCGCTGATCGTTCGAGTTGAAGCAGATCCAAAATCCGCGTCGCCTGCGTTTCTCAAATGCGCGCGGATTGTGCAGATGTTGATTCATCAGAAGTCCGACGCTTCGGCGGCGAGCGCCGCGACGGCAATTTCTTCACAAGAGGCGGAGTTTCTCAAAGAGAATTTGAATTGGTATGGCGAGCTGTTGATCTCGACCGTTTCGCCCGATCCAAAATTTGAAGCCGCTCTTGAGAAATCGCAATTGTTGCTGATCGCTTCGTTGTTCACATTTGGTTTCATCGTGTTCATCGCAGGACTTGCAGGATTTGTTTGGCTGGTGATTGTGGCGGTGCGATGGACGGCGAATACATTGGCAAATCCTCTGCGGCAACCGACCATCTTGAGTGAATCGCTGCCGTGGATTTTCGCAGGATGGTTCATCGCTGTGATATTGGTCGCGCTCGCAGTCGGGTTGTTTGGCAGCCGCGCAGAGAGATTGTCTGGAGGGCTTGCGCTTTTCATTCAAATAGCCGCAATGTTTCTGCCTCTCATCGCGCTTGCTTTGCCAATGCGATCTGGAAAGTCATGGCAACAAATTCGCGTTGACATCGGCTTGCACTGCGGAAGCGGATTCTGGCGGGAGTTTTTCTATGGAGCAACGGTCTATGCGACGGCGATACCACTTGTCATTGTGGGCGCGGTCTTTGCGCTTTTACTTTCGCTGATTTTTCCGCAGGAACTCGCTTCGGCTTCGCATCCGATTCAGAAGGCGCTCGCCGATGGCGATGTTTCACAGCGAATGCTGTTGCTGTTCATCGCCGCAGTCGCCGCGCCAATCGTTGAAGAGATCATTTTCCGCGGCGTGCTCTTCGCGCATTTGCGCGATCTTTCGCGTCGTTGGGGCCGTTTTCTTTCATTCCTATTCTCGGCACTCGGATCAAGTCTGATCTTCGCCGCAATCCATCCGCAGGGAATTGTTTTCATTCCCATCCTCGGCGCGCTCGCCGTTGCATTCTGTCTTGCGCGCGAAATGCGTGGCAGTTTGATCTCGTGCATAGTCGCGCACGGAATCAACAATGCGTTGGTTGTTGGATTGAATATCGCGCTGGCTGGATAATTATTCCAACTCGATCGTCCAGTACGCCTCGTCCAAGAAAGCCTTCCAGCTTTGATACTTCGGGCTTCCTAAACGAAGCGCAATCGCGGGATTTCTCTTTGGTTTGATTGCCGCGCGGATCAGCTTCATACGCGCTTGCGCGGGAGTTCGCCCACCTTTTTTCGCGTTGCACTTCACGCATGCACAAACCAAGTTGGTCCACGAATTGTCGCCGCCTTGAACGCGCGGCAAGACATGGTCGAGCGTCAATTCTTTGGTCGAAAATGACGAGCCACAATATTGACATTGATTCGCATCGCGCGCATAAATATTTCGCCGATTCAATTTGACCTGCTCGCGTGGGAATCGGTCATAGCCCAGAAGTCGAATGATCTTTGGGACGGCGATCACCAATCGCGTTGTCGTGACCCAGTCGTGCACTTCGTGTTCGTGCGCGCGTTGATATTCCGCGGCGTCGGACCAAGTTGCAAGGTCATACGAAACATAATTTCCAGCTTCGACGGAGATGACTTCGGCGACATTGTTTGCCAGAAGTGTGAAGGCACGGCGTCCACTGACGACACGCAAAGCGGTGTACACCTTGTTGAGAACCAAGACTTTCGAGTCAAGACCGCTTACCAGCAACGTCAACTCAATCTCCTTAGGCGAAGCGATCAAGCTTCGTCAGATGAAGTCTATACCGATCTTTGAAAGACGCCAATCGAAGGCGCAGGTTCCCGCAAATTGATGGACTTCGGCAGGTTTCAGCAGAAAAATGGCGGGTCGGTGCTGATGATCACTGGCGTCGATGCGGGAAGATGTTCGCCAAGCAACCGTTCGATCAGCGCGTGCGGCAGGATTCCTGTTCCCCACGGAGCGCGCTGAAAGCGTTGTTCGTCCTGCGAACCCACGGGCGGAGCGATGTCTTCCAAAATGCAAAGCGAACAGCGGGGGCCAAGATTGGAGATCGAACGGATGAGGTGATCGTCGATGTCCTTCATCATTGAAGGTGCGATCAAACCAGATGGATACAGAATCGTGGCGAGTCCTTGATCTTTTCGATTGTGCCAAAGGCGCATCTGACCAGCAACATCGCTGAGCAAATGAGTGTGGTGAGGAATCAATCCCAATCGACGAATTCCCTGGCCAGACTTTGCTTGGACATCGCACAATTTCGGCAGGGTTTCATCCAGCCAACTTTCAAGCGCAGTGTGACCAGACTTTGTCCAATTTCGAATGTCGCCGTCGAAAAGTTCCGCGGCGAATGTTCCACTCCAACAAAGTGCGATGGATTCTTCGCCATCATCTGGCGCGGGAATGTGCGCCGATGCAATCCATTGATCATCGCGAGGATTGCCGCCGAGCCAAAGAAAAGACCCGCCTGATGGAGGCGGGTCTTGGGGTTGCTTCGACAAATCAGTTCGCAGAATTGCGTGAGGGTTGGAGCTTGCAGATGGAAGTTCGCGTCGAAGATCGTTCATAAGGGATCAACTTTGCGTACGAATCTCACGCTGTCAAAATCACTCTGTTTCTGCGGTTTCTCTGCGTGTTTCCTTCAATCGTCGTGCCTTGCCAGTCAATCCGCGCAAGTAATACAACTTTGCTCGGCGAACTTCGGCGTGACGAAGAACTTCCACCTTTGCCACTCGTGCGGAGTGCAATGGGAAGACGCGCTCGACACCTTCGTTGGCGACGATGCGACGGATGGTGATCGTGCGATTGACGCCACGACCCTTGGTGGAAAGCAAGACGCCTTGGAAAACCTGCACGCGCTCCTTGTCACCTTCGACGATTCGATAATGCACGTCAACCGTGTCACCGATGCGAAGGGTTGGGATTTCTGCGGCAGGCTTCAAGTGCTTGGCCTCCACGCTCTCCATGATGGCGGTTCGATTCATGAGTGATTCCTCTCGTGGGCAATGTGCCCGGGTAAAACTGTGCCCGAACAGCATGACGCGCTGGAAGAGTTTCCAGCGAGTGGCAGGCCGACAGAGCGATGCAACATTGAGGCCTCGTCCTCAAGTGGTTGCCCATGGAGTAAGTCGAGGTCCGGACGGCGTTGGCGCGTCCGGCTGATGCTCTCTTCTCGGCGCCACTTGGCAATTGCCTGGTGGTCGCCGGAAAGAAGTACGTCTGGAACAATTCGTCCGCGCCATTCGCGTGGACGGGTGTAATGCGGACAGTCGAGAAGTGGGGTTCCTTCTTCGCTGGTCAGCGAAAACGAATCTTCGGCGGCGGAATCCTCGTGGCCGAGTGCGCCAGGAATCAAACGAGCCGCGGCGTCGACGATTGCAAGCGCGGGAAGTTCTCCGCCGGAGAGAACGAAGTCGCCGATGGAAATTTCTTCCAGCTTCATCTCGTCGATGACGCGTTGGTCGACCCCTTCATAATGCCCACAAATCAGCATTATTCGTTCACTTTTCGCAATGGTCGCCGCGGCGGATTGCGAGAACTTCGATCCAGCTGGCGAGAGCAAAATCCGCCGCGATGGACGAGGGTCTTGCGCTTCGACGGCTTCGATCGCGGCGCAAAGTGGTTCGCACATAAAGACCATTCCGGGTCCGCCGCCAAATGGTCGATCATCAACCCTGTTGTGACCTCCAGCTTCGCGACCGATGGACCATTTGCGAATGTCATACACATTCACTTCGAGCAATCCTTGTGCAATCGCTCGACCAACAATGCTGGTGCCCAAGACGGGCGCGAACATTTCGGGGAACAATGTGAGGATGTCGATTCGCAGGGGCATAAAAAACTTTTTACTTCTTGTTTTTACTTTTTGCTTTTACTTTTTGGCAGTTTCCGCCGCCTTGACTTTCTTTGGCGCATTGCGTCGCGCCTTCTGGCGGACCGCAGCGAGCGAAGGCGTTCCCTTTGGTCCAACGGTGTTGGCAATTTCCGCTCGTCGCAAAAGAGAGACGACAGTTTCGGAAGGTTGCGCGCCTACGGAGAGCCAGTGCGTGACTCGGTCGGCCTTCAATTTCCATTGTTGACCTTCAGGTGCGGTTGGACTGAACCAGCCGAGTTGCTCGATCACGCGTCCATCATTTGGTGAACGCTTGTCGGCGGCGGCGAGACGATAGAACGGTGAGTGAATGCGACCGTAACGTTTGAGGCGAAGAACGACCATGTGGGGGACTCCCTATAAGACATGCTTCCTGCGGTGAGTCATTCGTCCATTTGGACGGGACCGACCGGATTCGCCGTGGGGTTCGATGTCGTTTCGAGACCGTGCGGCAAATCTTGGGGATGCGGGTTGCGAGCCACAAAGAGTAGCAGAAATTTGGCTACGCTCAAGTGCTATGACAGGATGGTGGATTGCTGATCTTTGGCAGCGTGGCGAAACGGTCCTTCTTATGAGTTGGATTTTCTGGGTGATTGCGTCGATCGTTCTTCACGAATTGGGTCACGGAGTCGCCGCTTTATGGGAAGGCGACACCACTCCGCGCGATACGGGGCATATGACGATCAATCCAATTGTGCATATGGGATGGTTCAGCATTATCGCGCTCTTGATTATGGGAATCGCGTGGGGATTGATGCCAGTCAATCCGAGTCGCTTTCGACATGGCCGCCGCGGATGGGCGGTTGTCGCGGCCGCTGGACCAGCGGTCAATCTTTTGTTGAGCGCGTTGTGCATCGTGCTTTGCGCGGTGCTGATTCGATACGCCACTTTCGCCGAGCCGCTTTCAGGAAATTTGAAAATGTTTCTTGTCGTCGGCGGTTGGTTGAACATCTACCTGATGCTTTTCAATTTGATGCCCGTGCCGCCGCTTGATGGTTCGATGATTCTCTCTGGATTTTCCAACTCTGCCCTGCGATTTTTCTCCAAGCCTGGCGTGCAACAATTTGGCTTGCTCGCTTTGTTTCTTGCGGTCTTTTCCACCAACCTTGCCGATCAAGCTGTTGATCACATTCAGAATGCGACGGTGCGCGCGATTGGGTTTGTCGCGGTGATTCTGCCTGGCGGACAGTGATTCGCGCGGGAAGATCAGCGCAAAACAACTTGCGCTCGCGCGTCATATTGCACGACTCCGCCAACCACAGTCATCACAACTTGCGGTGCTTCATCCATCCAATTGCACGCGAATGGATTTCGGTCAAGCGCGACAAAGTCCGCGAATGATCCTGGCGAGAGTCGTCCCAGCAATCGTGAATCTCCCAAGCAATCCGCCGCGCCAGTCGTATATGCCGCGATCGCCTCTTGCGGAGTGAGATTCTGATTCGCGCCGTGAATCTTGCCGTCGAGCGCGACTCCTGTGATCGCCACGCGCATTCCTTCCAGCGGATCAGAGGTGACGATCGGCCAATCCGAACCGAACGCAAGTCGCGCGCCACTTCGCAGAAATTCGCGAAATTGAAAGACGCGGCTTTGCCGATGCGCGCCCAAACGCTTGATCGCCAGCGGCGCGTCGGTTGCCTTGTGAAAGGGTTGCATACTGATGATGCGACCTTCAAATTGCGCAAGCGTGTCTGGATGAACGGTCTGCGCGTGTTCGAAGCGAAGTCGCTTCTGCGGATCGCTCTTGACCGCCGCGCGCAGAGTTTCGCCCAGCGCGCGGTCGCCGATTGCGTGCACGCTTGGCGAAAATCCCGCCGAAAGAACTTCACGCATCCAATCGGCGAGAGTTCCTTCGAGCGCGTGCTCCATCAGCGTGCCAGAGCCTGCGCTGTCGCTGTATGCATCAATCATCGCCGCAGTCGATGATCCAAGCGTTCCATCCGCGAATGATTTGAAGCCAATGATGCGTAAAAAATCGTCGCCGCGGATCGCATTCGCGCGCGCGAATGGAAGCGGGCGTTCGCGGTCAAGCACGGTTGCGCGCACACGCACGCGCAGTTCGCCATCGTCGCAAGCGGGCGCAAGAACTTGTTCGATGTCATTGAGATATTCCATCGCGCCGACGCTGGTCACGCCAACTGAAAGCAAGTGCGCGCACGCATCGGCGCACGCTCGTTTTTTTATGGCAAGAGATGGATGTGGAATGTGCGGCACAAGCAATTTCCACGCGGCTTGTTCCAGCAAGAGACCAGTTGGCGCGCCGGAAGAATCGCGCACAATCGTGCCGCCAGCGGGAGATTTTGTGTCGGCGTTCAAGCCAAGAATCGCGCAGACGGGTTGATTGATGAGCGCACTATGTTGATCGCATCGCCACGCGATTGCGGGTCGATCACCCGCACTGGCAAGCCAGGTGAAATTTGGTTTTTCTCCGCCCCAATTGTTTTCATCCCAGCCGAAAGATTCCAGCCATTGATCGGGCGCAAGTTTCGCGGCGCACTCTTGGATCAACTTTTCAAATTCTTCACGACTGCGCGCGCTTGCAAGATCGAGTCTGCCAAGCGAAAGTCCGCCCATCAATAAATGCAAATGCGAATCGATCAGCCCTGGCAAGATCCACGCTTCGTCAAGGTGCAGGGTGTGATTCGATTGCGGAGGTTTGTGATCAAGCGAATTGACCAAACCGTTTTCGATCGACAGGCACTTTGCCCACGGCGCGGTGGGGTCGCCTGTCCAGATGCGCGCGGCGGTGACATTATGGATCGGCATTGCAATGCAAGGTACATAAGGCGCATCGACGACTCTCCGCCCGCGCGTGTTTATGAGTGGAAGATCTTGCTGGCAAAAGACGGCTCTCTTGTGGTCGATTTTTCGCCCGCAGTGGTGTGAAATCTGTCTTTTTCAATATCCCGCAAATTTCGATGGACTTTTCGCTTTTTGAGATTATCTTTATATCGGTTTAGGTTTTCCGGTTGATTCGACTTGAAGGAGTCCAAATATGAAATCGCCGAATTTCTTTCTTTCGCTCGTCGCCGCTGTCGCAATGACTTTCGGTCTTTCAACTTCCAGTGTGCAGGGGCAGTGTGCTGCAGATGTGAATCACGATCAACAAGTCGATGCCATCGACCTTACCGCGGTGCTGAGCGCCTGGGGAACGGATGGCTCTACGACTGGAACGGACTTC
>SXGT01941635.1_pt1 | contig 30328 bp, 22 predicted proteins | sample 3176221 | NCBI WGS metagenome assembly SXGT01 (sample SAMN11356862, study PRJNA531348) | freshwater metagenome | isolation source: freshwater sample F1-120 | place: China: Fuxian Lake, Yuxi | collected 2017-12-25 | reverse complement strand
TTGGTGATGGCGTTCAAAAACCTCAAGCCTTGCCCTTCCTGAAGTCGCTGAACCACCGAAATTCACCAGAAATCAGATGCTCGCCATGGCCATTCAACTCTCAACTGTTTTCTCCAATGACTTTGTCACAGCCGTGAGCCGCCACGAGGGCTAGTTTTTGTAATGCTTTCATGTTTTTACTGTTTTGAGTTGTTTGTTTGTTTTTGGTTATTGTTTAACGCTGACTTCACGTTCCTCACTGTGAAGTATGACGCAATCTAGCAAACGCGAAGCCACTCTCTAACCAATTGAACATCACCCCCCCCCACCCACTGCGCTCTCCAAGTTGTAAGAAGAGCCGACGTTTTTCAACGCTGAAACACCTCAACTTGCCAAAACTCAGTACTTCTTCGAGAACCGCTTATTGGATTCCTCAGCGTCCGCGTCGGTTGCGATTGCCTTGGTTGAAACGTCTGTCCTGCCGGAGCCTTTGGCGGTGCCCTGTTGTGATTCTCCCTCCGGTGATGCAGGCGACTCCTTTGGAGCGGAACGCTTGTCCTGCTGCTCCACTGCTTGGACAAAAAGCATGCGGAGGTTCATCAAGCTCTGCTGAAGCAGTTGATCCTCTTCGCGCTTCAAGTTTCCTCGAGTCTTGACGGCCAGCATTTCCAGTTGATCGATGAACAGCCGCGCTGTTTCCAGATCCTGCATCACTTTGCCCGTCTCGGGGTGGGCGATATGGCCCAGGAGTAAGAGTGCTGTGTTCGTTTGCTGTACTACAAGATCGGCAAACAGCGCCGACATCATCTCGTCCCGGCTTATTTCCCCAAGGCTCCCGCATTGGCCCGCCCTGTCAGCCATTCTTCGCACCTTGATTGCTGCGTTTGATCTCTGCGTCCATGAATGAAATCAGGAACATCAGGCGATGTTCCAGCTCCGTCGTTTCCAGAATGGTCTGTCGCTCGATCGGACGCGACAGAAGCGTACAAGAAACCATGTCCGCCAATTTGTCCGGATCAGCCAGTTTGACCAGTTGCTGAACAACCTGGCGCACTGAAGCCAGATTGAGCCCGGCGCTCTTACCAAGCTTCTTTTCCAGCCTGGCCATGAAGTTTTCAGGCACGCCGGCGTCTTGCTCGAGACGACGGGCAATGAGAGTCAGGAGCTGTTCTGTCAGCAGCCCTATCTGTGAAGTGTCTGTTCTGCGTGTTTCAACAGGATGGATGCGCTGAACGCGATACGGCTTGTACTGGACGGCAGGCCCCAGTTCGACCCTCGCAAGTCCCTGGAGAATGACATGAGATGAGCCGTCCTTCGCCTTCACTGAAGCGCGAATCAGCCCCAAACCAGCCATCCGGAACGGCGCCTCGACCTTGCTCGATGGCTTTCTCATGGCTACTGAGAACATGCGATTCGTCTCGAGGGCATCATCGAGCATTTTCCGGTAACGCGGCTCAAAAATGTAGAGCGGCATCATTGCGTCCGGAAACAGGATCGCATTGGGCAGCGTCATCAGCGGAACTTCGGTCGGCCATCGCATGAATCTGAATCTATGAGGGGCAGTCTGATATTCAAGTGGAACGTACAGCTTGCGAAACTATAACAGTCCCCTCATTGTTTAATTGAAATGAAAGCGAAAACAGCAGCCATTCTTCTCGCCGTCACTTGCATCGCCCTGCTTGGCCTGCTCTGGCACCGTAGCTCGAAGGCCAAGGAACGCGCCCAGCTCGATCTGGCGTCCATCAGCGAACTATCCAACCAGGTCAAGCAAGCAACTACAAAGCTGGACGAGTCTCGCACCGTCAACCTTTCCCTCGAACAGGAACTCTCCAGCCGGGCCGAGGCGCTCAAGGCAGTTTCCAACAATCTCACCGCCACTTCGGCTTCCCTCGCCGCCACGTCCGCCAGCCTTGCCAAAACGCAGAACGAGGCCAAGGCCGCGCTGGATGCGGCGGAGTCCGCCATGAAGGCTCGCGATGACAAGATTTCCAAACTCGAAGGCGAACGAGACGATCTCACCAAGCGGATGACCGACCTCAACGGCTCGATCGGCAAGCTGGAGACCCAGATCGCCGATACCGAACGCAAGCTCAAGACTTCCGAAGGTGACCGCGAGTTTCTGATTCAGCAGCTCAAGAAACTCCAGGCGGAAAAGGCCGAGCTGGAGAAGAAATTCCATGATCTGGCCATGCTTCGAGAACAGGTCCGCAAACTTCGAGACGAGCTTTCCATCGCCAAACGGCTCGAATGGATCCGTCGCGGACTCTATGGCGAAACACTCAAGGGTGCCGAACGACTCCAGCGCGGCACCGCCGCCATGGCAGCGCCAGCAGGCACAAACAAAACAGCCCCGGCCAATCTTAACGTGGAGCTCAACCGGGATCGCGTCGTCAAGGTCGGCACCAACGCTCCTCCCGCTCCCGCCAGCGCTCCAGCGCCGAAGGCCAATCCTTGATGCGCGACGGTCTGTTGAAGGACTCTTTCGGACGGGTGATGCGCGACCTGCGAATCAGCCTGACGGACCGGTGCAATTTCCGCTGTCTCTACTGCCTGCCCGAAACCGAGGCAGCCTCGAACTTTTACCGGGGCAGGTTCGATCCCGTGCGAAACCCGAAGCCCGCCAGGTTGCGGATGCCGGACTGGAAGCCGCGCTCGGAGATCCTGACCTTCGAGGAGATTGAATTCCTCGTTCGCATCTTCGCCAGAATGGGCATCACCAAGATCCGGCTCACCGGCGGGGAACCGTTGCTCCGGAGCGCCGTTCCAGATGTGGTCGAACGAATCGCCAGAATACCCGGCATCGAAGATCTCGCCATGACGAGCAACGGATTTCTCTTCGCCCGCCAGGCGCGCGCCCTCAAGACCGCCGGACTGAAGCGCATCAGTTTCAGCCTCGACTCGCTTGATCCGGATAATTTCAAGAAGATGACCGGGCGCGACGGTCTGTCGGAGGTTCTGCGCAGCATCGAGCTGGCGCAGGAGATCGGGATGACACCGGTGAAAGTGAACGCCGTGATCATTCGCGGCCTCAATGAGCACGAGATCGAATCGCTGGCTGAACTCGCGCAACTACGTGACCTCAGCTTCCGATTCATCGAATTCATGCCCTTGGATTCCAGCCGTTCCTGGCAAAAGGATCTCGTGGTGCCGGGTCGTGAAATTCTTCAGCGGCTCCAGGCCCGCTTTGACCTTCATCCTGTCCCATCCGCCAATCCCTCGGAAACAGCGCGGCGCTGGCGCTTTGCCGATGGCCGTGGCGAGATCGGGATTATCGCGCCGGTAAGCGAACCATTTTGCGGCCATTGCAATCGAGTCCGACTCACCGCCGATGGGAGGCTGCGCACCTGTCTGTTCAGCATTCACGAGCACGATCTGAAGGGGGCCATTCGAACGGGAGCATCGGAAGCGGACTTGGATGAGCGCATTCGCGACATCGTGTTTCACAAAGAAGACCGGCATCACATCGGTGAGCCGAGCTTCATCCAGCCCGAGCGCACCATGAGTTGCATCGGAGGATAGCGGGCGCCTCACCGCTCCTGACCACGGACCCTAAATCACCACATTCCGCCTGGCTGCCACTTCGAGCCGGTAGCGTGATCCGATCCGCAACAGCCGCACTTTCGATCCAAACGTTTCGCTGAAGAGTTTTGATTTCATCAATTCCCGCTTCCGTCCTGAAGCGAGAACTTTCCCGTCCTTCAGCATCAGCACATGCGAAAACGCCGGAACAATCTCCTCAACGTGATGGGTAACCAGCACAAGCGTTGGCGCCGATCGTCTGTTTCCCAGTCGTTGCAGGAATTGAAGGAAGTGTTCCCGCGCCGCTGGATCGAGACCGGCACACGGTTCGTCGAGGATCAGCAGTCTTGGATTCGCCATCAAGGCGCGTCCGATCAAGACACGTTGCTTTTCCCCTTGCGAAAGAAACTGCCACTCTCGATTGGCCAGGTATTCGCATTCGATCTGCTTGAGGATTCGCAGCGCCCGCGCCCGGTCGGATCGCGTCACGCGGCCCCAATAATCGATCATGGCGTACTTGCCGCCAATGACGCTTTCGACAGCCGGCTCCGTGTCCGCCATCATCTGGCGCAGTGATGAACTCACCAGACCGATCTGCTTCCTGAGTTCCCTCCAGTCGGATTCTCCATACCGCTGACCCAGCAGATCAATCCGGCCTTCCGTCGGCATCATGTAACCCGTCAGCGCACTCAACAATGTTGTCTTCCCGGAGCCATTGGCTCCGATCATCACCCAATGCTCACCCTTTTCGACCCGCCAGTGAACATCATCAAGGATCACCGTGCCATCACGCTCGATGCGCAGGCCCGTGATCTCCAGGACAGGTCGCCGGTTTGGTTTCATCGGATCAATGTGAAGCTACGAATGAGCCCAACCACGGTCCACGAGGATCTCCTGCCCGGTAATCGCCCGGCTCGAGTCACTGGCCAAGAACAACGCTACTTCCGCGATCTCTTCGGGCTGGATCAGATCTGGAACGCACTGGGACTTCCGTATGAGTCGCTTCACGGCGGGCGTCACAAACTGTTCCAACTGCCGCTCGGTCATCACCCAGCCCGGCGACACCGAGTTCACCCGGATTCCACGCGGCCCCACCTCCCTGGCCAGTGATCTGGTGAAACCTTGTATGCCGGCCTTGGTCGCCACGTAGGCGGACATGTTCGCCGGGGCGGTATGCACCGTGACAGACGAGAAATTAATGATCGCCGAACCATTGCCCATGTGAGGAACAGCCGTCCGGCTCGTGAGGAAATAAGCCTTCAAATTCCGGGCGAACAGCCGATCCCAATCCTCGCTCGAAGTCTTGTTCAATTCGATGCGAGGGTCCGCCGCCGCGTTGTTGATGAGGCAGTCGATCCGGCCATGGATTCGAACCACTCCCTGGATCCACCGCTCAATCTGGTTCTCCTTGAGCAAATCCACTCTCGTGAAGGCCGCCAGCCCGGCGCAATCGCTCTGAATCTGCCGCCCTCGATTCTCATCCACGTCGCAGAAGTGGACCTTCACCTTTTCAGCGGCAAAGCGTTTTACCATCGCCGCGCCGATGCCCGCGGCGCCTCCGGTTACCAGCGTTATTTTGCCGTTCAATTCTGGGTAATTTGCCATGATGGAATGCCTCTCTTTTTAGGCGTTTGCTCTCAACTCAGTTGTTTTGGCCACACGATTCCGACAACAAGGATCGATTGCTTTTCGCACTCTTAAACATTCATTCCAGCCATCCGACGCATGGGCAACTCAAGACTTCCTCTTGAGCGGATTTGCTGCTCCAATGACCCCATGAACATTGATTTGGGCATCTGGTCGAAACTAACTCGCGTCGTTTTCTTCCTGCTCGCCGTCGCCGGAATCCTTGGAGTGCTTGTCTGGTACCAGCCTCTGATCCAGAGCAACGAAAACCTGAGAAAGAAGAACCAGCAACTCGAATCCCTGGTCCGCAAGGACGACCTTGAGAACCGGCGCCTCGAAGGACTCATCAAGCAACTCCAACAAAATCCCAAAGCTGTTGAGCGGGTTGCGCGCGAGAAGCTCAATCTGGCTAAACCTGGCGAAACGATAATCCGATTTGAAGAGTCGCCATCCGCTGCTTCTTCGGGTTCTGCCTTTAAGTTTTCCGCTCCCGGCAAGCCCTCACCGGGCACGCCTTCCCACTGAGCCGATTCAGGTTCCGGACAGTGTCGTCAGCTTGACCTTCCTCTTCACCGTCCCTCCCGCCAGCGAATTTGGATTACGATTACGAGCAAGATTAGGACACCGACACCACTGGATTCCGGGGCTCACACCGTCATGATTTCCTTCTCCTTGTGAGCCACGTGCTGGTCGATCTTGGCGATGTAATTGTCCGTCAGCTTCTGCAAATCCTTCTCCGCCTGTTTCTCCTCGTCCTCGGTCACGCCGCTGTCATGGGCATGTTTTTTTAGGAGATCCATCGCGTCGCGCCGCACATGCCGGACGGCGACACGTCCGTCCTCCGCCTTTTTCTTGATGATCTTGACGAATTCCATGCGGCGTTCCTGGCTCAATTCCGGAAAGAAAATTCGGATGATTTTGCCTTGAATCGAGGGTGTAAGGCCGAGATTGGCCTTTTGAATCGCCTTCTCAATCGCCGTCACCTGGCTTACGTCCCAGGGCTGGATGGCCAGCGTGCGCGGCTCCGGCGTGGTGATACCCGCCATTTCGCGAATGCGCATGTGCGAGCCGTAGCTTTCCACGAGGATGTTTTCCACCAACCCCGCGGATGCCTTGCCAGTGCGAACCCCGGCAAATTCATTCACGACGACATGTTCCGTTTTCTCCATCTTCTCTTCCGCTTCGAGTAAAATATCATCAAGTGCCATGGCGGTATCGGTAGCATATAGAGGAAAGCGTGTATAGCCCTAAGGCCGTAACGATTCTGTTGGAGCGCGGAATTGATTCCGATCTCCTATTGCATAGTGCCGGCTCAGGCCATTGGGTTGCCACAAGCGGTAACTTTGCTCCTGCTCCGTGACCGCAGTCCAGGACGCTTCGCGCTCAGGGTTGCTTGGTCTCCGTTTTTCCCTGCCCGCCGTAGCCCGGCGCAGGCGGGTTCTTCGCCTCGGCGGCGGCGATTTCCTCCCAGGACGGCGCACGCCAGGCCTGCCACGGCGGGCCGGCGAGGATCACGTCCCCATCGGCGCTCCATCGGGCTGCGGGCAGCATTGAGCCGGTGCCGCTCAAGGTCAGCAGTTCCTGCCGCGTGCCGACATCCCAGAGTTTGACCGCCTCTCGCCCGCCAAACGCCGAAATCAACCGTCGTCCATCCGGGGAGAAAGCGATGCCATAGACCGCGTTTAGATGGCCGTGGAGGGCAGGTCCTATCAACTCGCCCTTGGCGGGATCGAAGAACCGCACCTCACCACCAACGGTGGACGAAGCCACCAGTCCGCCATCGGGCGAAACCGCCAGCGACCGGGAAAAATCTCTACCGGGAACACGCCGCGGCGCGCGGTCAGAGTGGGTCAGATCGTGGAATCCGATTTCATGGTCGTTGCCCTGATCGATTGCCACGACCAGCACCCGCCCACCGGCGGCGAAGGTTGCATCCGAGACGCGCTGGCCAATGGACGCCACGATCTGCCCGGATTCGACATTCCAGGCGCGCAGGGAATCCCGTCCCGCAGTCACGGCCGCCAGGTAGTTTCCCTCCTCACTGAAGCGAAAGGGAACCAGCCCCGAAACATCGCTCTTCAGTTCGATCCGACGGCCCGGTGCCGCGAGGCTCGCGAGGAAGACCGACGCTGAGGAAGTCCCTTCGGCCCACGCCAGGAGCTGGCGAGTGGTGTTGTAGGCCACCCCGGTCGGGCGCGCGCCAGAATCCACAGTGATGGCTCCGCGATGGATGAACTCAGCACCGCGCAATTCGCGGACGAGAATCTGGTTGGTCCCGTTCCAGTAGCAAAGAAGGTTGGTGCCAAAACAGCCCAGGACATTGCTGGAAGTTCCGATTTCCAACAGCGGCACCGGGAGCGAGTCGCGCTTGAGATCGACCAATTCGGGCGGCTTGCCCGGGGGCAGCAATAACAAGCGTGATTGCTCCAACAACAGGACCTCATTGCTCCGGAGGTCTTCCGGTAATCGGCGGGATCCATCCGTAGCGCTCGTTCCATCCTTTTTCCACAACATGAGGTTCCCGTCCTTGCCCGCGCTGGCGATGAGTTGTGCGGACTCCGAGATCGCGACGGAATGAACCTCGTCGGTGTGGCCGCGCAGCACCTGCGTTTCTTTCCATGTGCTTGTATCCCAGAAACGGATGGATTGATCGGTCGCCGCAGAGATCAAACGTCGTCCGTCCCTGGTAAACGCCAGATCGCAAACCCAGCCGGTGTGTCTTTCGAGTCTTTCGATGCGTCTGCCGGTCGTGGCATCCCAGACGCGGATGATGGCGGAATCTTCAAATCCCGATGCCGAAGCCAGCACGTGTCCATCGGGCGAGATGGCCACCGTGCTCAACCCCAAGTTCCGTTCGCGTTCAGTTTCCCAGAGTTCCTTGCCCGTGGTGAGGTCCAGGCACTGGATGCTGGAGCGGTAGTTCAAAGCGTCTGAACGTGCCAGATACAGATGGCGGTTGTCGGGCGATAGCCGGGCGGCTCCAAAATGAAAGTTGTCACTACAAGCGGTCGGGTAGGGGCCTTCGATCTGGGCCGATGCCACATTCACCACCCAGGCTGCGTCGCCAAATTTGGGGGTTGATCCGGCGTAGATAACCAACCTTGAACCATCTTGCGAAAACGCCAGGTGACGGACGTCCCAGGCGCCCTGGTCGGGTGCCCGCCACAGGATCGATTCGTGGCCGGAGTCGAGGTCATACAGTGCGACCACCTTGGGTTCGGAGGTTGCCGCCAGAAGATTTCGGACCGGAGAAAAGGCCACCCGTCCTGGGGTGGGAAAGTCGCGATCCGTCAAAGCCCGAATAAATCGCTGGCCCGGGACATCCCACAAGTCCACGCGTCCGTTACGCCAACCCACGGCCAGGTGGCGGCCATCCGCGGAAAAGCTGAGGGACATTCCGGTCGTTGGACGGTTGGTGAGCGTGCCGAGGGCGCTGCTACGGGTCAGTTGCCAGAGATAGCGCCATTCCCAGCCGCGCAAGTCTTCCTCGCCGGGCTGCGGCTGGGAGTAGCGCTCCAACAACCGGCGCGCCCGGCCGAGATTGTTCAGGTTGAGCGTCTGCTGGGCGAGACTCATGTCCGAGGCGTAGAGAAACCGACGCGATTGCTGCTCGCTCGCGGAGGCCTTGCGCGCCTGGGTTTCAGCGCGCTCATGCTCGGCCTCGGCTTTCTTCTGTTGCGTTTGCGCCAGGAGCTTTTGCTCCAGCTCGGCGGCCTGGGCGTTCTCAGCGGCCTCCTGCGCGCGCTTCGCCTGCACCGCCAGCCACGTGCTCACCGTAGTGCCGGCCACCAACAGTGCGGCGATTGCCGCCGCCACGGCTAGTGCGGCGCGATGGCGGCGCACATACTTCTTCAACAGGTACCCCTTGCTCGGCGGCACCGCCGCAACGGGTTCGTTCGTCAGGAATCGTTTGATGTCCAATGCGAATCCATTGGCCGTCTCGTAGCGACGCGTGCGGTCTTTCTCCAGCGCCTTCAACACGATCCAGTCGAGGTCGCCGCGCAGTTCGCTGCTCAACTGCTCCGGTTCCACCTTCCGATGCCGGGCCACCGTCGTCTTCTCCGAGCCTTCCAGCGTGTTCACCCGCGTCGAAGGCTTGGGCGGTTCCTCCTCCTTGATCCGCCGCCGGATCTCGTCATAGCCGCCGCTCATCAGCTCCTTGCCGTCGAGCGGCGTGCGGCCGACGAGCAATTCATAGAGCAGCACTCCGAGACTGTAGATGTCCGAGCGTGTGTCGATATCCAGCCCGCTCATCTCCGCCTGCTCGGGGCTCATGTATGCCGGCGTGCCGATGAATTGGCTGTATTGCGTGAAGATGGTCTTCTCGGTCAGCTCCTGCTGGGTGGCCTTGGCGATGCCGAAGTCGATCACCTTGGGCACCGGCACGCCGTCGTGCAGCGTGACCATGACGTTGGACGGCTTGATGTCGCGATGGATGATGCCCTTCTGGTGCGCGTGCTGGATCGCCTGACAGACGGGGATGAACAACTCGAGCCGTTCCTGGGTGGTCAGGTTGTTGTCATCACAGTACTTGGTGATCGGCACGCCTTTCACGAGTTCCATCACGAAGTACGGCCGGCCAGTGTCCGTGGCCCCGGCGTCGAGCACCTTGGCGATGTGCGGATGATCCATCATGGCCAGGGCCTGGCGTTCGGCTTCGAACCGGGCGACGACCTGGCCGGTGTCCATGCCCAGCTTGATGATCTTGAGGGCGACGCGGCGTTTGACCGGTTCCTTCTGCTCGGCCATGTACACCACGCCGAAACCGCCTTCGCCTAGTTTTTGGAGCAGTTTGTAGCGACCGATCTGCGCGCCCGGACCTTCGGTAATCTGGGTGTCGCCGAGCACCGTGGGCGCGCCGTCCACGGCGGGCTTCGACAGCAGGCTGTCGCTGGCGAAATGTTCCTTGAGCAACTCCTCCACCTTGCGGCGGAGCGTGACGTCCTTGCCGCACGCGCCTTGGAGATAGGCGGCCCGCGCATCGGCGCTCGTGATCTCGATGGCCTCGAAGAAAATCTCTCGTTCAGTCATAATTCTAGGGAGTTCAACCACGAATGGACACCAATGAACACGAATTCCTGAGTGAAGCCGTGTTCAACTTCCTCTGATTCGTGTCTGTTCGTGTTCATTCGTGGTTTTAAGAGCTTTTGCATCGCTCAAGCGGATCCCAATTGCTCCGTCATCCCTCTCAAGCGAGTTTCGAGTGGAAAACACGCCACAAAATTTGAAACTATTTTTCAAAAGATCAAGAAAGCGGGAACCGCTGATCCGCGCTGATCTGCGCTGATGAATCCATGCATTGACGATTCCCTCTCAGCCTTGCCGGGGCTATCTGGCCAGGAGTCGCGGCCAGGTACCAGGCTTGCCACCGACATACTGTTATTAGCGAAGATCAGCGTGGATTAGCGGTTTGAAATGAATCATTCCAGATCATGCTGGCCGCGCCGGGTCGGAGATTGATGCCCGGATTGTGCGTTTCAACCAGGCCCGGGCGAAGCCCCAATGCCGATCGACCGTCCGGGGAGCCAGGTCGAGGGCGTTGGCGATTTCCGGGACGGTCATGCCCGCGAAGTAACGCATCTGGATTACTTCCGCAGCCTGGGGATCTTGGAGCTTCAGGACCGCCAGTGCGTCATTGACGGCCAGCAATTCATCGGTCGGGACGGACACTGCGATGCGGGACTCATGCAGCTCTTCGCCCACCTGGTTGGCGCCATGTTTGAGCCGCTGTTTCCGCCGTGCGTTATCAATGAGTATCTGTTGCATCGCGCTCGCGGCGGCTTTGAAGAAATGCCGGCGGTTGGCGAAGCGCTCGTTGCCGTCTCCTGCAATCTTCAGCCAGGCTTCATGGACGAGCGCGGTGGGTTGAAGAGTTTGCCCGGGCTTTTCCTGCGCCATTTTCATAGCGGCCAGCTTGCGCAATTCCTCATAGACCAGTGGGAGCAGTTCCCGGGCGGCTTCAGGATCGCCCTGTTGGACACGGTCGAGGATGCGTGTGACGTCGCTCACGGCTCAAGTATGACGGAACCTCGGTTTGAGGAGAAGGTCGAAAAGTGTTGGCTGGAAGTTGCAGAGCTCATACCCCCAACCATGCGCTCCCGGAAACGATCCACAGCGGTCCCTGGTCTGGGTGCTGGCAGTGAACGCGGAGGAATGGTTGAAGGCACTGCATCGAGGGATGCTCTCTTGCGCTTTGTTTTTCCTGAGCGCTGTGCTTCGTGGAGTTCGACATCGGGCGATTGCTGTTTCGCCTCCAGCGCCGCCCGAATCGCATTCATGTCCGGCTCCGGCTCGGGCCGGTGGGAAGGTTCGAGGGCAATTTTCCGGCGGATTGAACGCGTCCAGAATTACTGAGGAGACCGTGGGATAGGCTACGAATGATGGCGAGCGCCACAGATGCAGATGCGAGGCGCGAACGCGGGAGGATGCCCGCAGCGGCCTCCGACCAAGTGAGCGACGAAGCAGGTGCGTCTGTGCCACCGTCAAGATTTGCAGCCTATCCCACGGTCTCCTCAGTAATCTCGACCACGGCGAGATCAGGTGGCGGCGGCATTCAACGGTCCTTCGATTGTTTGGCCAGCCACGTATCTAGTGGGTGAACCGCGTTGAGCTGGATCTTCTGCGTGCGTGGCTCGTCCAACGCAGCGCGAAACTCTCGAATTGCTGGGGCATAATCGACGCCGCTGCCGCGAAATTTTTCAGCCACGGAAAGGATCAAACGTGTGTTCCAATCAAACTGGCCGGCATGAAGGGTATGGGTGCGCTTCATCGAATCACGCGCTTCCTCGGCGAGGTTGAGGATCGCCTGCCTCACCGGTTTGGCCAGCGCCTTTGGTTCCGGCACATCGCACGCATCGAGATAGACCAGTCCCTTTTCAGCCGAACCGCTTTGGAGAACCTTTCGTAGTGCCGCCAGGAAGTCCGGATGAGTCTGGGTCTTCCTGATCGCGAGTTCGCGAATCGCGGGGGTTTCGAAGCGATTGGCGAACCCGAGCAGTTCAGCAAAATCATCGACACTCTTCAACGTCTCCACCCAGGCCATCACGTCTCGATCACGATTGTTTTCGAACTCAATGGCTTCTTTGACCCGGGCCTGCTGCACCTGCTGACTGTGGCTCAGCCATTGCAACAGCATGGCAACCGTCGCCAGAGCGCTGAGCATTGCAACAGCTGCAAACGGAACGCGATAGGCCATCGCGGGCACGGATGATCCCAGTTTCGGATTCAGCGCCAGCAGACAGAAGCCCATTGTCACGGGAGGAAACAACTGGACCGCCCAGCCGGTGAAGAACCGCGACGCCCACGGCATCTGCGAGGGATGCTCGAATTTTCCGAGCATGCTGAAGCCTGTCACAACGAACAGCGCCATGCCCGCCGCGAGCACGACTGGGAATTGCGCCACACGTGCCCGGAGCAGCCAGTCGAAACCACCCTTCGCCGTGACCGCGCACAACGCGACGGTGAGCAGCAACCACAGGGGCGACAGGGTGAAGATGGCACCCCAGAGCACGCCGCCGTCACCGTTCTTCCTCGGTGTGTCATGCAACATCAGTTGCAGAGGGATCAAATAGATCAACAGTGCGAGGCCGAGACAGATGTTGCCGAGGACGATCATGTGAGAGTTGCGTGGAGAACTACTCCGTCAACCAGCGCAACCAAATCTTTGACGGAATTCATATTCTCAGATCAATTCTGGCTTGTGCGAACATTGATGAAGTCGTTCGCCGTGCGGGTGTTTGATAACATGATTACCGGGAAGGCATCAAACCTACTTTGGTGGGTGGCCGAATGTCCCGGGCAGAGATCAAATTCCTGGCAGTGTCCTGACCTTACTCTTGCTCATAATCATACTCGTAATCACGAACCGGCATTCGATCAGGACAACGCCAACTTCCGCCTTTGTTTGTGAAGACCTGCGTCGCATAGTTCTGGCGTGAACCCATTCGACACTCTGCGAAGGCAGCTTCAGCAAGGAACTGGTGTGATGTGGACCGACGCCGCAAGGCTTTCACTTGGCGGTTTGATTGGATTCTCGATCTTCGCTGCCGCCATCCAGACGCTCATCGCCGCCCCTGTCACAACACTGGCTTTCTCCCCAGACGGTACTGCGCTCATTTCGAACAGTGATCGCCGCATCGACATCCGTTCGCCTAAAGATGCTGCCATTCAGCGTCAAGTCCCGTGTGGTTTACAGAAGATCACCTCGATCGCTTTTAGACAGGACGGGCGCGTGCTGGCAGTGGGCGGCGGCGAACCCGGGGTTCGCGGTGAAGTGCTGCTCTTGTCGTGGCCCGAGGGGAAGGTGCTGCATCGTCTCACCAATCACACGGACCTTGTCACCAGCGTCGCGTTCGATGCAGGAGGGAAGCGCCTCGGCATCGCGTCTTCCGATCACACCGCCCGCATCTGGCAATTCAAAGAAAACACCGAGCCAACATCCGCCTTCGTATTGACTGGTCACGCGGGACCGGTGCTCGCGATTGCCTTCAGCCCGTCGGGACAGAGCATTGTCACCGCCAGCGCTGACCGCTCGCTGAAAGTCTGGTCGCCTGCCGACGGTCATCTGCTGCGGTCTTTCAGCCATCATACAGAGGCGATTCATGCGATGGCATTTCGCCCCCGCTCCGCGGATGATGCCTCCCCCGTTACTTGCGCTTCTGCTGGTGACGATCGTTCGGTGCGAGTCTGGCAACCGGAAATTGGCCGCATGGTAAGAATCGTCCGGCGGCACGAAGGGCCTGTGTTCGCCCTGGCATGGTCGTCCGATGGCGGCGCGCTCTTTTCAGCCGGCAAGGAAGGCATCATCCGGCGCATCGATGCTGCCAGCGACACGATCCAGAACCAATGGCGCGCGCACGACGACTGGATTTATGCGCTGGCGATCAGTCCTGATGGAGCCATGCTCGCCTCGGGCGACTGGTCTGGCGGCGTGCGCCTGCACGATTTGCGCAACATGGATACGCACCCGCCAGTCACAGAGAAGCGGAAACCATGACGACTGAGGCTCCCCTGGATTGATCCGAGACCATGGCTCGGTTCAATCCACCTATGAACGCAAGTTAATGCTTGTGCTGGCTACCGGCACTCTCTCCGGAAGCCATTTTCACATCCGGATGCGCCTGCAAATATGCATCCACGTCCTTGGTCACAATCAGCCAGCCCCACATGGTTTGATGGTGGCCGGGGAAGGTGCAGACGTACTCATGATCGCCCTCCACGTTGGGTGCCGTGAGTTTCAGAGTTTCGTTCTGGCCCGCGTTCAACAACTTCGTGCCGGCCCAGATGTCCTCGGTCTTCGGAGTGTAAGCGCGTCCTTTGGAATCCAATTCCTCGGGCTTCATCAGCGCCGCGGCGGTTCCGACCTTGTCACGTGAACCGGGCCGGACAACCACAAGGTTGTGCGGCATGAAGTCCGCATTTTCGACGATGATCTCGAAGGGCTTGCCGGCCTCGACCACAATGCGGGGTGTGTCGTAGCGCATCTGCTCGCGCACGGTGCGGATGACGAACACGGAGACACGGAGGTCGCGCAGATCGCGTAGCAGTGCAGCCGCCTTGTCGGCGGGAAGGAATCCCGCGAGGTCGATGGCGAACTGAACCGTCTCGATGTAATCACGGGCGGTGCGTCCATCGACGGGAACAGACTTTGCCCATGCAACAAGGGCGGAGGCCGCTTCCGCAGCCCGATCCTTTGGCCATGTGGCTCTGGGAATCACACGCAATCCCTGGGATGCCACCGACACCTGCTCGCGCCTGCCGATCAATCCAGCGAGCGCGGTGAACACATCTGCCGGTTCCCGATTCATACTCACGCTTGCCCGGATCGCGGCGCGCCGAAGCGCCCCGATCGAGTCATCGGCAACTTCGATTCGGGCGCTTCTGTTTGGAGCGGGATTACCAGTCTTCGAGAAAACTTCGCGGCGGTTGCCGTCCAGAACAGTCAACGTGAAACCCTCGAGCCTCTTGCTCAGATCGCCTTCCGTTCGATTCCACACCACCACGGATTCGACAGGACGTTCGCTTCCCAGATCCACTTCCCACCAGGGATTGCGATCGTTCTCCCGCGTATGCGTTTGCGTGCCGCTGCTGAAGGAGCCGTCGGTCCGACCATCAATGGCGTGGGATGCCTCACCACTGTTTGCAGTGCTGGACTGAGTGGCTGTGCCGCCTTGTGCGATGTTCCGGCTGTCGCTGAAGACCTGCACTTCGGCGAGAGTCAATGTTCCGCGTCGCGGCAACTCGATGCGGACGTAGCGGCCTCCAGGCTTGGCGTTGGCCGCGTCACGCCATCGCGCGGGAAGTTCGCCGAGCAACGGCTTGGTCTTGTCGTACGCCTTCGCCCGGAAGTCCGGATCAAGCAGCAGCGGAATGCCGCCGACCAGTTCCGCGAGGGTCGCCGGTGATTTCCCAGCCTCGGCCCACACCGCGTCGAACGAATCGTCCGCCAGCGCCAGCGCCGCCCAGGCTGCATTGCGCGCCTCGGTGGACTTCGCTGACCTTGCCAGCGACGCAACGCGAGCGCGAGCGGGCTTGAGTTCCTCCGGCAATTGCCATGGCAGAAGCCTCGCAAGCCCGGAAACCACGCCTGGGTCGGCAGCTCCCTTTGCATCGAGTGCATCGAGCACTAGTGCGACCCGGCTGGCATTGCGAACCTTGGAAAGTTCCACAAGCGCGCCAGCCCGGTCGGAGTCCGGGACGTCGCTCCGCGCAACGATCGCATCGAGCACCGAAGCGATTCGCGGCAGCTTCAACAGTTCCGAGGTGGAGACACTGCGGATCAGATAATCGATCCCAGCCGGATTGTAGGCGGCAATGGACTGCCCATCGGCAATGGCTTTGCGCCACCACCTCTCAAGCTGGCGCATGGATTCCTTGAGCGTGTAGTCGATGTAGTAGTCGGTCGGACGCTTCAACACTTCGAGCGCCATCTCCGCGGCCTCAGCGGTGCGGAAGAAGCTCGCGGCGCGCACCGCTTCCAGACGCACCCGTGGATTCTCATCACTGGCGAGCGTCTTGAACCAGGCCAGCGCGTCGGGCACGCGGTCGCGCCAGTAGCAAAGGACTCGTCCGGCGGCGGCCCGGGCACGCGGCTCGGCTGATCGGAGCACACGTTTCAGCAAATCAACATCGACGACGTTGTGCCATTGATGAACCCAGAGAGCCTCCAGGAGGTTGTGCTCAAAGTTGGGATCATTCTTATCGAGCGATGCCGCCCATTTCTTTGTCGCAGCAGCAACTTCGGTCGAGTTGCGTTTCCCGAGTTCGATCTTCGCGAGTTCGCGCGTCTGATTCTCCGGTTCCTTCAACAGTTCCAGCAAGGCGGCCACCGGCTGGCCGTCGATCTTCGCCGGCGTCATCAGCGGACGTCCGTCGTAAGTGATGCGATAGATGCGCCCGTAGGAATGGCCGCGGTTCGGATCGCGAATGTGATGCTGCATGTGGCCAATGATCGATTGGTGCCAGTCGGCGAAATAAATCGCGCCATCCGGTCCGGTGCTGATCGCAATGGGACGGAAGTTTGGATCCGTCGAGCTGATCAGATTTTCCAGCGTCTCTCCTTTCAAGCCCGAGCCTTCTTCGCTGACTTTTGCGCGGTAGATGCCCTGGAAGCTGATGACATTGATGTTAAGAAAATTTCCCTGGAACTCCTCGGGGAAATGACGGCTGGTCAACAATCCGGTGGCCGGGCAAGGACGGGAAGGGTTCTTCCAGAACGTCTGCATGCCGGGATGCTTGGCAGGGTAATCGAGGAAGCCGCTGAACGCGGGACCGAAATAGTTGGCGTTTCCCGTGGCATCGGTGACGAAATCATTCCCCCAATAGTCGAAGACGCGCCCATGCGGGTTTGCGAATCCGTAGGGGATATAAGTCTCAAACCGCCCGGTGCGCGGTTCGAACCGGAAAATCGCGGCGTCGTCATTTCGCACAGGCCCTTGCGCGGTTTCAACCTGAGTGCGGTGAAATACGCCATCGCTGAGGTACATCGCGCCGCCCGGATCGTTGCATATCGCGTTTGCGGTGTGGTGCGAGTCGGCGGAATCCATTCCCATCAGCACCCTTTCCTTCCAGTCAGCCTTGCCGTCGCCATCCGTGTCGCGAACAAACCAGAAATCCGGCGCCTGCATGAGGAGCACACCATCCTTGTAAAACTGAAAACCAGTCGGGCAGTTCAAGTCGTCGAGGAAGTGCGTGACCTTGTCCGCCTTGCCGTCGCCATTGGTGTCCTCGAAGATCAACAGGCTGTCGCCCACCTTGCTCGTCGGAGTGCGCTCGGGATAATTGGGCCAGGCGGCGATCCACAGGCGTCCTTTGGTGTCCCACGCCATCTGCACCGGATTGATCAGCTCGGGGAATTGTTTCTCATCGGCGAACAGGTTCACTTTCATGCCCGAGTGAACGGTCATCTTCGCGATGGCTTCCTCGCCGCTGATATAGACCGGCGACTGGTCGGGATTCGGACCCGGCTTGTTTGATTTCACCTTGGTGACTTCAGGAAGGTTGGAATCGTCCACCGTCAAATCACCGCCACGCGCCACTGCCCAGACGCGTTTGTCGCGATTGGCCGTGAGCACGTCACGCTGTGACATCTCCTCCTGCATGACCTTGTAATTCGAGATATGCGGCTCGGGAGCTTTGCGATCAGAAATAAATCCTCCTTTGCCGGGCTGGTAGGCAAGCGCGGAACGGCCTCCATACACATTGTAACCGTCCACGGTGCGATAACGCTGATGCCACTGCCAGCTCTTGTCGTTTACAGCAGAGCGGAGCTTTTCGAAATTGCCCGCAGGCGCTGCTTCGGCGAAGAGACCGTTGAACATCACCGGGGCGAGCAGCTTGTCGCCTTCATCCGTGAGGAGAAATCCATTCAGCGTGAGTGACCGCCCCTGTTGCGCCGCTCCCAGGAACAGTTGCTGCGACGGTTTGAACAGATCCACGAACTGGACGCGATTAGCTTGCGCGACCCCAGCCACCGCTTCGGCATAGAGCGCGAGGCTGGCATTGTTTGCCACCGGATCGGGAAAATTCGGATCCTGATGCTTCTCGTTGGCAATCGGTGAAAAGAGCACCACTCGTGGCGCGCCTTTGCCGGAATAATTCTTGCCGGCAGTTTCTTTGAGGAACTTGTCGAGGTCGGCTTTGAACTTTTCGATTCCCTCGGGGCCGTTGAATGCTTCATTGAAACCGAAGAAGGCGAGGATCACATCGGCCTTGACCCGCGTCAGCCAGTCGTCGGGCGTGCCGAAGTTCTCCGAGCGATGACGTGTCGCCACCTCGTCACCGGCGGCGGCGAGGTTGCGAATGACCAGATTATGTTCTGGAAATCGCGCCTGAATGAACGTCTCCAAGTAGCCGGAGTGCTGCATCCGGTCGGCAAGCGCGTTGCCGATGATCGCGATGTGGTCACCCTGTTTGAGGTCGAGGCGTGAGGGCTGTTGACCATGGAGAACCGGCGCACAGGCGAGCGCCAGTGCAAAGAGAACGGAGCGAAAGTTCATGTGTGACGAAAGCGTTACGCGAAAACTTGAGTACTGTGTAGGAAAAAGGTGCGCACGATGGCGCGTCATGACTGGGGACGATGATGTCGCGCGGCCTGCCACGAATTCGGAATCACATCCGCGAGCAGTCGCTCCAGCGCTGGGAAATCAAGGTCGGGTTTACCACCCACTTCCGCCACGCCGAGCGGCTCCTTCGGATCGGGGCCGAGCTGGTCCACGTCCGCGGCGACACGAGTGTGGGCCAGCGATGAAGCATCGTCCGGAGAAAACTCCGCCGCCTTCGGCCACTCCAGCGCCTCCCAATCCACATGGGGGAAAAGGTCGCTCTCGTAATCGGATACCCGCCAGTCGTTGTCTTCACGCGCAAGGGTAATGCGCCGACGAAACGCCGCGCGCCCCTCCACCTCCACCGTCACCACGTTGCCGCCCGTCGCGGCCGTACCCGCAGCGCACACCAGTTCCCACTCAGCATGGTCTCGGTATTGAATCGTGTTCACCGGAATGCCCAGAACGAGGACTGAACTTCCTTCACCCTTCGGGTGAGCTGGAATCGGAGAAAGTTATTCTTGTCAGGGGCATCAAGATAATTACTGTCCGCCGCAAGAAACCCCATAGAAGTTATGAAGACAAATCGCTCCTGCGCCGCCGTTGTGCCCTCAATGAAGGGCTTCACCTTGATCGAACTGCTCGTCGTGATCGCGATCATTGCGATCCTGGCGGGAATGCTTTTGCCGGCTTTGAGCCGGGCCAAGCTGAAGGCGACCAACGCCGCCTGCCTGAACAACCAAAAGCAACTCCTCCTCGGGTTCGTGCTCTATGCCGACGACAATAACGACAAGATGATCTATACCGACGCCGGCCCCGGGCAGATCGGCAATCCAGCCGGCGGTTTCTGGCCTGGCCCTTACAATGACAAGGGTCAATACCAGGATCTGGCCGCCAACATGTCGCTCGATACAGCACAGCGTTATGTTGAAAACGGCCTGAAGAAGGGGGCGCTCTGGCCCTACGCCAGCAGCCCAGGTTCCTACCATTGTCCTGGCGATCTGCGGACGAAGAAGCTGAAGCCCGCCAGAGGATACGCCTACGACAGCTACTCGAAAGCCAACGGCATGAATGGCGGCGGCTGGCAAGGGTCATCGCTCACTTCGGGGCCTCAGCAATTCTATGACAAGCTCGGAAGTGTCCTGAGCCCGTCGGAAGCCATGGTCTTCATCGAGGAGGCCGATCCGCGCGGTAATAATAAAGGAACCTGGGTCATTGATGTGAAGCCTTCTCCAGGCTGGGTGGATCCCTTTGCCATTTTCCACGGAAATGTCAGCACTCTTTCGTTCGCGGATGCGCATGCCGAGAGTCATACATGGCGGGACGCGGGCGTGATCAAGGCGGCCAGGGATTCGTCCATGGGCAAGGAAAGCTTTTACTGGGCCGGCGGCAACGCCAAGAACATCGACTTTCAGTGGGTCTATCAACGTTACAAGCACCAGAAGTGGGCGCCATTGTGAAGGCGCTGGCTGGTTTGATTTGAAACCGTGGCGGCGGATTGATCGGGCTGAGGGCTAATTGGGTGCCAGGCCCGGGAGAGAGCGCAAAACAGACCGCAGGAGCAATGAGGCGATTGCCGCGCACGCCAGAAAGAGCAGCGCCCACAACCACCAGTGCGCTGGAAGCTGGAAAGGGTGTGCGTCTGGACCAACTTCCTTCCTGCGATACAGCCGGTGTCCCGCAAAGAGCATCGCAGTAGCGGCGACCAGAAGTAGCGGGCACGCGAAAACGCCGTTCAATTGAGTCCACAGCAGCTCCTCGTAGCGAATTCCGGCGCAGAGGAGGATCAGTGCCGCCAGTCCACCCCACAACCACGAAGTCAATACCAGCATTCGTGAGCGGGTGAGCGCCGCGCAGACAAATGAACCCGCGAAGACAGCGCAGGGAAAGGCCAGCACCAGACCGTATAACATTCCCGGATTGGCGATATGTTTTGTCTGAACCAGTCCGGTATCGAGGTAGAGCCGGGCCAGCGCCTGGGGCAGATCAAGACCGAGCACGATCAAATTCATGGCGGTGAGCAGGAGCAAGGAGCCGCCGCCAACGGCGAGCCGAGCCAGATAACGCTCGGATCGCGTGGCGGGCAGGGAGAAGGAAAACTCTTCGCAGCCCTCGATGACATCACCTCCGCCATAAGCCGGCCCGGCCAGCATCGCGTAAATCAAACCAAGCACGAGAATCCAGTCAGGATGCGCAAAAAGAGGGAGCATCCATACCGCCACCAGCCAGGAAGTCAGAACCAGCAGCAGCAGGCGGCTATGAGCGAACCATTCACACCAGAGCAGTCCCAACCACACTCGTGAACGTTGCGCTCGACGCCCCGGCATGTTGAAGCGCTCCTTTGAAACTGTCTCGGGAAGGCCCGGGTGCTCGAAGTCTTCGGGTAACGGTGCGGTGGGCACAGGTTCTGATTCAGGGTTGTGGTTCGTCACTCAACAGTTTCCATGTGTCCTGAGTCTGGTTCTGGCTCATGCGCGCGGCGAAACCCGGTGGCTCGAGCGGGGGCGCAAGACTCGGTGGAGCAATACCAGCGGCGTCAGATGCTTTGTTGACCGCTGTTTCCCAAAAGATCTTCCGGCGGACCACCGCGCCATCGCGCTGTCCTCGAAGTACGACACCTTGAAAATCGAGCAGTGACGGACCGTCCGGATTGGGCCGTCCCAGGCCGTGCCATTGACAGGTGGCCATGCCGGCGCTTCCGCCAGCGCTCTGAAGTCGGTTCCATGCCTCGTTGCTCCATCCCAGCGGATGCAAATAAGAAAAAGGCAGGGGCTCGGCCATCTCCGTAGCAGCATCGACCGGTGTGCTCTCCATGATCATGCTGAACGACAGGTCTTCCATGACCGCATCCGTGGCGAGCGCAGGCCCGCTTCCGTTGACCCAGCCACCCCAGTTTCCGGTTTTGTCTTCGGGACAAAGTATCACGGCAGGTGCGGGGAGATAACGCTGTTGCACCAATGGATCGAATGCAGGCGGGCGCTTTTCGTGATCATCGAGATACATGTTTAACGCGAGGCTGATTTGATGCAGGTTGGAAATGCAACGCACCTGCCTGCCTTTCTTTTTCGCCGTGCCAATGGCTGATAGCAACAGTGTAGCAAGTACGGCGATGACCGCGATCACGGTCAACAATTCAACCATCGTGAAACCATCTCGACGGCGCTTTCCAGCCAGGGCTTGTTTTGATACCGAATGGATCAATAGAGAAAAAAAGGCCGCAAGGCCGTCAGTGATCCTGGCGGCCTGCGACACTCCACTGCGATCGGGAACGACAGGTTCCCGTTTCCGAAGCAGCGAGTTCTCACGCTTGCTGCTTCGGTTCGCCTCCTGGATGGGCGAAAACAGGATCAAGGGGCGCGTTCTTCTCCTTTTATGTCCAGTTTCGCCACCCCGTACGGCCCGAGCGGCAGCCACAAACCGCTGGTGATCGAGCCGTCCCCATAATCGAGATTGTATCCCAGGCAACTGGACAAGTCCTGGAACCCGATCGGCCGCGGCGTCGCGGCATCCGTGACGTTGAAGAACTGAAGATTGGCTTTGCCTCCGTATGCCTGAGCCACCAGCAGATCTCCGAACTTGCTGAAGTTGGATGGAGGTGTCGTGAGCACGATTCGACTGCGATTTGCGAATTTGCCCGTGTCCGCAAGGGACCAGCTTTCCAGAACATGCGGCACCTTGTCATCACCCGGCCTCCCAAGCAGAACCACACCGTCCTTGACCGTGACCGGATGCGGCCAGGTCGTGGGCAGCTTGAGCGAATCAATCAGGCTGGCGGATACGCCATCGTAAGCGCTGGCATCCAGCCATTCCGTCCAATCCGTGGTGAGCTTCACCGGATCCCAATGCGGCGCGCTTGTGAAGAGGATGGCTCCTCCGTGTGAAATGCCCTGCAACTGGCCGGGTATGTTGACGGGCTTGCGCAGAACCGGGGTTGTCGGGTCCGCGAAATCAACCACGTCCAGGAAGTAGCGCGTGAGCCACGTGCCGACGGGCGCAATGACAACATCTCCTGTGTTTGGATCTTTCACGAGTGTCTGCGGCGGCGCGGCCACGCCTTCGGGCAGGACGTTGGGAACCCATTCCGATGCTTGATGGCCGAGATAAACCAAGCCGTCCACCGTGAACGGTTTGCTGAAGTTCCAGTAGCCGCTTCCTTTCGCAACCTCGGTCACTCCGAGAAATTTCATGGATGCGCCGCTGGCGTCATACGAGATCAGTTGTCCACCGCCGCCACCCCACCATGGACCCGGGCGAAAGGCCACGTCAGCCGCGATTCCCCCCTTGGCAAACATGGGCCCCCAGTAACCGCCGCCTCCGCCACTCCACACGAGGAGGCCGGGCTTAGGCCACAGTGCCTCGAACTGGCCCCAATAAGAATCGCTCTCGGGCTTCGCCTCCGTCTGGTCGAGTATTTTGAGCGCCGGCAACTGAGTGAGATCAACGGTAGTCAACAGCAGCAAGGGAGAATTTGTCCTCGCAGGAACCCACTCTTCGCCCTTTTCCGACTTGGTGAGTTCCCAGATGATTTCCATCGAGCGGCCTTGCAGGACATGGAGGCGTCCATCCCGCGTTGTGGCACCCAGTAATGCGAGGTCGGCCGGCAACTTGAGCTTGCTCAGGACTTCGACCGGTTCGGCAGCCCGTGTGACGCGAAGAATGATCTCACTGGCGTTGCGCCACTCCTGCGAGAGCGTAACGACATGGGCACCCTGCACGAAAAGCCGGTCCGCCGACCACGATAGTTCGGTGGAAGACTTCACAACAGGCTTGTCTCGATCGGCTGCATCCACCGTCAGAAGTTCGGTGCCGGATAGGGAAAGGATGCGCTCCCGATGAAGCGTGGCGCGGCGGGGTTGGAAGTCATGCTCGATGAACCCGCGCGCAGTCAGCGAGTCACGGCTCAAATCGATCAGTTGCACACGCGAAGCCCAGCCTGCGGCGGTGTTGCCTGAATAGGGCAGCATTATCAAGCCAGCGTCTGGCAGGACGGTGAAGGCCTTCTCATCATTGTTTGCTTCACTCCACGAATAATCCTGGCCGAGGCGGACTTTGCTGAGAAGCCCCGGCTTGGCTGGATCAGCCACATCGAAGAGCTGAACTGCCACACGGTTGGTTTCCACGCCGACTGCCACCAGGCGATCTCCCATCGGGTGGATGTAAGTGGACCAGCCCGGAATCTCCAGCTCGCCATGAATGACGGGCTTCGTTGGATCTGACAAATCCACCACCCAGAGCGGATCAATGCGCAGGAAGGTCACCACATAGACGCGGTTGCCATCGAAGCGCGTCGCGAAGAGTCGTTCACCGTGCCCGACTTCCAATTCTCCGAGCCGCGCGGGAGCGGAGGGATCGGTGAGCGAGTATGTTTGAATCTTCGTCACCCAACGGCCATTCGGTCGGTCAGGAGTCTGGAAATTGTCAGTGAACGCTTCGGAGATGACGGTGAACACTTCTCCGCTTTGCTGCATCTTGAACTTGTCCGGCACGCGGCCCGCCGGCTTGATGGAAGAAACGGCATTCATCGTGCCGTCCGGGTTGCTGATGTCGATGACACGCACAATCGAGCGCCAGTAGTTGTTGATGTCGCTATTGGCGATGAAGAAGAATTTGTCTGTCGCGGTCACGACGGCACCGTAACCGGAAGTCCAGACTTCCGATTTGCGCACCGGCAGGGCTGGATTGGCGAGGTCGAACGAGGTGACAACGGTGCCCCACTCCCATTGTTCAGGTGCGACCTTCTGGTCGGGTGGCACAGCAACGGGCTCGATGCGCCGGTAGTATTGAGAAGCCACGTAAAGCGCGGTGCCCACCAGACGGCTTTCCACGATGTCACCACGCACGGGCAGATTCGCCGCCTGCCGGGGCTGTCCCTGTGAAACATTCACCAGCAGTACCTGGCTTTCAGCCTCATTGCCCCACCAATTGCAGGAATCGCGGGCCAGGAGAACGACATGATCGCCCGGCAGCACGTACATTTGCTCACCGGAAGCCGGCATTGGCAGCGTGCCTTTCAACACCGGCGCATCCTGAATCGTCAAGTCCACCACTTGCAGGCCGCGGTACTGATTAAAGAAGTAGAGCGTATCGCCGGAGACCTGCCAGATGTCCGATTCGACCACTTCGCGACCGCCTGCATCGGCATTGGCGGCCGGCGGCATGGCAGTGTTCTTGGCACCGGCGCTGTCAACAGGAGCCCCAGGGGCCAGCGCCTCAGCTCCACTGCCGGACGGCTGGCCAGCAAAGGACTTGGTTCCAGCATAAAATGAAGCTGGAAGCGGCTCCGTGCTTTCACCTCGAACGCGGAGCAGGCTGACGTTCTCAGATTGGTCGATGGTGAACGCGATCTCTCCGGCGGTGCCGTCGATTCGCGCCACCGCGCAAGGTGTCCATGCGCCGCGCCCGAGCTGGCTTCGGCATTCAAGCGTCAGTTTCTTCAGGCCAGCCGGCACGCGAACTGTTACCAGCACCTTGTTTTTTTGGACCTGGATGCCGGTTATGACCGCTTCATCGGCGGATGCGGTTTGCGTCCCGCTCAATGCATTCGGCACGTCGGCCGCGATGGCGCGTGGGGCTGGCCACGCGGCAGTGACGGCTAATGCCACTAACAAACCCATGATTCGGAATCTCATAATTGTATTCAAGTTGATCTTCTGTTGTGAGAACTCTGCAACGCAGTGAAAATATTTTAAGACGACCGCCGATCGCTTTCTGGCGTGAGGAAATCGAATTTGGAGTCGGTGCTGTTCGGCCTGGAAATCATGGTTTCATTCCTCTTTCGTGCAGGGTCAATTGAGAGCGCAGTCCACGTCTGGAATCGCGGAACCAAGTGCCTGCCTGGGTTCGTCGTGCCCGTTGTCCTCGCGGTCGAAGAGTTCGACAAAGATTTCCTCGAGACGCATCGGAAAGACATCCACCCGCGCACCTGGCATCTGGAGCAGCGGCTTGAGTTGCTCCTCGTTTGCCAGCCGCACGATCGCTCTGACCACCGGTCCGGCAACCTCCGTCCGCAATGCTCCCGGCACCGAGAAGCTGGTCGGTGGACCGGACCGGTCAAAAACCACCTGCACCCGTTTTGTCGAGTGAAGCAGGTCTTCGAGCCTGGCCGTCGCGGTCAAGCGGCCGCGATCCATGAATCCGACATGCTCGGCCACCCGCTCGAGATCGCTGATCAGATGTGTGCTGAATACGAGAGTGCAGCCGCCATCCGAAGCCACCGCCTCGATCAATGCTCCCAGCAAACCGCGGCGCGCAACCGGATCCAAACCCGCCGCCGGTTCATCGAGCAGCAACACCCTGGGCCGGGCCGCCAACGCGAGAACACATGCTGTCTGGCGCTGCTCACCGGCGGACAGGCGGCTCACCGGCCTGTGCTGAGGTATCCCCCAGCGCCGGGCCAGCTCAAGAGCATGGCTGTGATCCCACGAATCGTAAAAGTGGGAAACATAACGCTCCAGCTCGGTAAACCGCATCCAGCCAGGCAACTGCTGGTTTTGTGAGACGTAGGCCACCTGTTGACGAAGGGAACGAGGCGCACTCCACAATTCGGAACCCAACACACGGGCGCGGCCAGAGTCCGGACGCAGCAACCCGGCCAGCAAACGCAGCGCGGTCGTCTTGCCGGCGCCGTTCCGCCCGATCAATCCGAAGACCGCGCCCGGTTCGATGCTCAGGTCGAGTCCAGCCACCGCCACGACGCCATCGCGGAATGTCTTGGTCAGATCCTTGGCTTCAATCGCGGGCTTCATCACATCATCTCCGGCTTGCCGTGGAAGCTCTGGCCGGCGCTTCAACGGAGCTTCCGTCTTGAATCTTCAGCAGTTCCTCCTCCACGACCTGGACAACCAGCTCCGCGCTGGCGCCCATTTGAGCCGCTTCGATCGCCAGTTGACGCGCGTGACGACGCAACGCCTTGTCGCACGCCGAACGTGTCGCGCCCTGACGTGATCTTGCTTCCGCCGATATGAACGCACCCCTGCCGTGGCGGAGTTCGACCACTCCTTCGTGAACGAGTTCGTTGTAAGCCTTCACGACTGTGGTGGGGTTGATCGTGAGCGTCTCGGCGAGTTCCCGGATTGAGGGGAGTTGATCGCCAGAAGCCAGCGTTCCGGAAGCCACGTAATACTTCACCTGATCCACCATCTGACGATAGACAGGGATCCCCGAGTGCGGATCGATTTGAAAATGAACCTGGCGTCTCATGACCTATGATGTGAGTGACTGTATGATAACAGTCATACAGAGTCAAGCGTTACCTTGGAATCACGCGCAGTGTCCTGATCGCTTATTCTAGTTCGCTCTCAAGATGAGACTAACTCGACGCGCTGTGGCATGCCTGGATTTCCACTCACCCGTCCTGCGGACACCCGCTCCCCATCCGATGGGACGGGGTGAGGGGCATTCGTCTCAACTTGAACGTGCATTGGAATTAGCCCATTGACCTGCCTGAAAAACACCGGTCAAGCATCTGCTGGCAGACAACATCGTTCCAGGCGGCTGGCACCGGACTTTCAATCGGAGTCGCTGCGCCCCAGCATTGAGACGATGACGCTTGAGGAACGAAGCTTGTCGCCTCCTTCGGTCATGTGTTCAATTCCTTTCATGCAAGCCGTTCAACTCGTCGCGCACGGAAGACCTGGACAATTCCGCGTTGTCGGAGTTCCGGATCCTGCTCCCCGACCTGACGAGGTGGTGGTGCGAGTTCGCGCCTGCGGATTGAACCGGCTGGATCTGTGGCTTGAGGAAGGCGCACTGCCCATTCCACTCGAACTTCCTCGCACGCCCGGATCGGAGATCGCCGGGGAGGTGGAGACGTGTGGGGATGGAGTGACGGACTGGCGTCCTGGCGACCGCGTGGCAATCCAATCGAACCTGTTTTGTGGGCGCTGCGAATTCTGCGTGTCAGGAGATGAATCTCTGTGCATCGAAGGTGTCCTCCTGGGCGTTCAAAGGGACGGAGGCTTTGCCGAACGCGTGGTTGTCCCTGCGAGTTCGCTGGTGAAACTGCCGGATCAGGTAAGTTATGTGGCATCGGCGGCTCTCACCCTTGCAGGCAGCACCGCGATGCACATGCTGACGAACCGGACTGCAATTCATGCCGGACAATGGGTGCTTGTGATCGGAAGTGCCAGTGGCGTGGGATCATCTGCAATCCAGATCGCTCGTCAGAGTGGTGCGCAGGTCATCGCGACGGGATCATCCGAGGCCAAGCGTTCTCTCGCGCTTCAACTCGGCGCTCACCATGCGATTGATTCCACCAATCCTCAATGGACTCTCGATGTCCGGCGGATCACGGGTAAAAGAGGTGTCGATCTGGTGGTGGAGCACGTGGGCGGACAAGTGATCGAGCAAGCCTTCGCTTGCCTGGCTCGCGGAGGAACCATCGTGACCTGCGGCGCGACAGCAGGCAGGGAAGTGACCCTGAATCTCTGGCCGTTCTTCGTGAAGCAACAACGGCTTGTGGGAAGCTACGGTCGAAGCCGCGCCGATGTGATCCAAACATTGGAATGGGCGCGGTCTGACCGGCTCCGCCCCGTGATCGATGAAGTTGTGCCGTTGCTCGAAACACCCCGCGCTTTCGCCAAACTCCGTCAACGTTCCGTGTTGGGAAAGATCGTGATCCAGCCGTGATGCTCATTGAACAGCGATGAAAGGCTCCGGTTCCATCACGGCCCAGCATTACGCGACAGGCGGGATAATGACGCTGACTTGGCGCGATGGTGTGATCACTGAAATCAAGCCGTCGTCTTCGACACTTTCGGAAGATCTGTGGTTCGCTCCCGGCCTCGTCGATCTCCAGATCAACGGATTTGGCGGAGTGGACTTCCAACACGATGGACTCACTGAAAGCGAACTGCTGCAGGCAAGCCGCGCATTGCGCAGCGCCGGTTGCGCGCGCTTCCTGCTCACGCTCGTGACGGATCGTTGGGAGAGTCTTTTAGCACGAGTGGCTCATCTGCGGACGTTGCGGTCGGAGTCGGATGAACTCTCCTCAGCCATCGCCGGATGGCACATTGAAGGACCGTTTCTTTCCTCCGAGCCCGGTTACTGCGGAGCTCACGATCCTACGTTGATGTGCAATCCGACGCCCGATTTGATCCGCCAGCTTCGGGTGTTGACCGGTTGCGATCCGGTCCTGGTGACGCTCGCTCCTGAACGCCCAGGCGCTTTCGAAGCGATTGTTGAAGCGGTGAAGCTCGGGATGCGGGTGAGTCTTGGCCACACCAATGCGAGCGTCGATTGCCTGAGCCGGGCGATTGCAGCCGGTGCAACAGGCTTCACACATCTGGGCAACGCCTGCCCGCAGGCGCTGGATCGCCACGACAATATCCTGTGGCGAGTGCTGGATGCCGACGGCTTGATGGTGAGCCTTATTGCTGACGGCATACATGTTTCACCTTCGCTCTTTCGATTGCTTCACCGTGCGATTCCAGTCGAATCCATCTATTACACCACCGATGCGATGTCGGCGGCGGGAACCGGGCCGGGGCGCTACCAGCTTGGCAAACTCGAACTCGAAGTCGGCGGCGACGGGGTTGTTCGGCAGCTGGGCAGGACTAACTTCGCAGGGTCCGCGCTGACACCGTTCGATGGCATTTTTCGAGCCGCAAAAATGTTGAACAGGTCATGGCAAAAAGTATGGGATGGATTTTCCTCCCGACCGGCCAAATGGATGAAGATCTCGCATCAAATCGAAGTTGGAGCGGAAGCGACATTCTGCCTCGTGCGTCCGCACTGCGGAAGTTCGAGCGGCGATGTCACCGTCATTTGGCGAGGGGAGGCCCTGGCTCCAGCAGGTGCCTCGGAAAAGCACTAGAGCCGCGAAGGAACGCAAAAAACGCAATGACACTGGATGAAGTGAGTATGGCATGCAGCGTCTCCCTTCGCCCAGCGGGGAACATGTGTTCACGTTGATCCGTGGTTCATGTTCCTCTTTTTTGCTCTCTGCGTTCTCTAGCGGCTACTCCAAGTCCTTTTTCCAGGTTCAAGCCTTCTCCACCTCGGACGGAGCGACCGGCAATTGCACCGTGAACGTCGAGCCTTTGCCGAACTCACTCGTGACCGTCAACTCACCGCCCATCATTTGTGCAAACTTCCGTGAGAGCGCCAGGCCCAGCCCGGTGCCGCCGTAGTTCTTCGAGGTGCTCGCGTCTGCCTGCGTGAACGCCTGGAAAAGCTTACCGAGTTGCTCCGGCGTCATTCCGATGCCGGTGTCGGAGATGCTGAAGTTGAGTGCTGGGCGTTGAGTGTCGAGTGTTGGACGCTCGCCCTCACCTCGGCCCTCTCCCCCGGGGAGAGGGGGCATATTTGCCCGCGTCTCGAGCAAATGGACGCCCTCGGATGTTTGTGGGACGGCGAGCGTTTCTCCCTCTCCTGGGGGAGTGGGCCGGGGTGTGGGCGGACCATCCACACACTTCCTCACTTCCAGTTTGATGGTGCCACGCTCCGTGAACTTCGCCGCGTTCGAGATCAGGTTGAACAACACCTGCCGCACTTTTGTTTGATCCGCCTTCATCGAGCCGATGTCCGCCGGACACTCGACCAGCAGCTTGTTCTCCTTCTTCGCGACGAGCGGTTGCACGGTGGCTTCGACTTCCCGCAGGAGCTTCGCGACATCAAACTCCTCGATAAACAAAGTCATTTTGCCGGCCTCGATCTTGGAGAGG
>SXGT01373083.1_pt1 | contig 30329 bp, 15 predicted proteins | sample 3176221 | NCBI WGS metagenome assembly SXGT01 (sample SAMN11356862, study PRJNA531348) | freshwater metagenome | isolation source: freshwater sample F1-120 | place: China: Fuxian Lake, Yuxi | collected 2017-12-25 | reverse complement strand
GCGGCACGCCCGCCGCGCGCGCGTTGCTCATGGCGGTGCAGGCGCGAGGCCGGGCGCCCGAGGCGCTGCGCAGCGTGCTCGTGCACGAGGGGCTCGGGGTCACCGCGCTGCTCGCGAACGGCGAGGCGCTCGTCGTCGGAAGCCGCGCGCTGCTGCTCAAGGAGCGGGTAAGCGTGGCCGCCTCCGAGAACCGCCTGCGCGAGCTCGAGGGGCAGGGGGCGAGCGTCATCATGGTGGCCGTCGCGGGCAAGCTCGCGGGCCTCGTCGCGCTCCAGGACGCGCTCCGCCCGGGGGCGCGAGCGGCCATCCAGCGGCTCCTCGAGGCGCGCGTCGAGCCCGTGCTGGTGAGCGGCGAGACCCAAAACGCCTGCGACACGATCGCCAGGGCCCTGGACATCGAGCATGTCCGTCCGGAGGTCCTGCCCCAGGAGCGCCCGTCCGAGGTCCGGGCCCTGGCCGACGGGGGACACGTGGTGGCCGTGCTTGGCCGTGGAGGCCTGGACGACGCCGCCCTGGCCGCGGCCGACGTCGCGGTGGCCCTGGGCGCCGCGGGGCTCCCCGGCGATTTCGGCGTGGTGCTCGCCACGGACGACGTCCGGGCGGCGGCCCAGGCGATCGCCCTGGCCAGGGCCAGCCGCGATCAGCAGCGCCTGGCGCTCACGTGCGTGCTCGCCCCGACCGGGGTGGTCGTGCTGGCGCTGGGCTTCGGGCTCTTCCCGCTGGCGGCCGCACCGGCCGCCGCGTTCCTGGGGACCGCGCTCGGGCTCTTTGCGATAAGGAGCCGTAGCTGAGCCGATCTGGCTCTCCCGCTCAACCCTCGAGCACCGTCGCCGTGAACCCCGCTCGCTGGACCGCAGCGATCGCTTGCGAGGAGCTCCCGTCCCACCCTGAACCGAACGTCAGGGTCGCCGAGCCCATTTCCACGGCCGCGCCCTCCACGTGAGGTACGCGAGACAGCACGTTTTTCACGGCGCGCACGCAGCCGCCGCACGTCATTCCCTGGACGGCGAGTCGAAGTGTTCGCACCGAGCACCTCCTCCCACCATCTTGCCCCTCCGCTGTCTCCGCGGAAAGCCCAAAAGATCCTTGGGATCGCAGCACAAGGGTCGCTATCCTGAGACCGAGGTTCGTGGGTGGAGGGCGTTCGGCTCTCCCTCTTCGACCTCAGCGTCTCGTGGGTGGTTCAACGTGGCCGATCAATCGGATGCTGCCAACCCAAATGCCCGGGTAGGCCAAGTCATCAAGGGAAAGTGGACGGTCGAGGCGCTGCTCGGCGTGGGCGGTATGGCGGCTGTGTATTCGGCCGTGCACCGCAACAGCACCCGCGCGGCCCTCAAGATTCTCCACGCCGATTTCGCCCGCGAAAAGACCATCGTCGAGCGGTTCCTCCGCGAGGCGTACGTCTCGAACAAGGTCGGTCACCCGGCCACCGTGCAGGTCCAGGACGACGACCAGCTCGAGAGCGGCGAGCCCTTCCTCGTGATGGAGCTGCTCGAGGGCGAGACCGTCCGCGACGCGTGGAAGAAGTCCGGCCGCACCATGCCGGCGATCCGCGTCCTCCAGATCGCCGAGCGCGTCCTCGATTGCCTGGTTGCCTGCCACACGATCAACGTCATTCACCGCGATCTCAAGCCCGCGAACATCTTCATCACCAACGCCGGCGACGTCAAAGTGCTCGACTTCGGCGTTGCCCAGATGCGAGACGCCACGTCCGAGCGCACGGCCACCGGTACGGCGCTGGGTACCCCGGCGTACATGTCGCCTGAGCAGGCCATGGGTCTCGTCGATCAGCTCGATGGTCGCGCGGATCTCTTCTCGGTCGGCGCGATGGTCCACGCGCTGCTCACGGGCCACCGCATCAACAACGGCCGCACGGAGCAGGAGGCGCTCGTCATGGCTGCCACCAAGCCCGTGCCCTCGGTCGCCCGCCTCGCGCCCAACCTCGCCATCGAGGTCATCGCCCTGATCGACAAATCGCTCCAGTGGGATCGTCGTAACCGGTTCGCCGACGCGCGCGAGATGCAGGCGGCGGTGCTCGAGGCGCTCGAGAAGCTCGGAGGGCAGCCCCTCGCCCCGATGTATCGTCGCGGTGGCGGGCAAGTCGGGCCGCAGATCCAGCCTCAGGCTCCCCAGCCTCAGGCTCCCCAGCCTCAGGCTCCCCAGCCTCAGGCTCCCCAGCCTCAGGCTCCCCAGTTCCTGGCCGAGCCCTCTCGCGGAAACGCGAGCACGGGGGCCAACCCGGTGGCGACCGGCTCCCAGATCTCGCCTCGGCCTCCGCTGGAGGCCAAGAAGACCGGCTCGTCCGCCATGTCGGTCGGTGCGCCTGCTGCGCCGGGCGGCGCGCCCTCCGCAGAGGCGGCCGTGGCCGAGAGCGATCCTCGGGTCACCGGGGTGCGCGATCTCTTCCGGCACTTGGATCGGGTGCTGCCGAGCGTGCGCCAGTTCGGCTGGGGGCACCCCGCGACCGATCGCGCCCTCCGCACCGCGCACGACGCCTTCCGGGACGCGCTCGGGCGCGAGCCCGAACTCATGAAGTTCACCATCCGGCCCTACTCGTTCGTGGCCTTCGGTCACAATGTCTGGGAGCCCACGGCGCCCTTCGACGCGATCCCGTACAATCTCTTCGCGTGCGGCATGCGAACGATGCGCATCGGCCCTGGCCTCTCGCTCGAGGAATTCCGCGAGATCCTCACCTTGATGGTCCTCGATCCAGGGCGCGATCTCCCGCCGGAGGACGACATCGCCGCGGCGTTCTGGGAGCGCGGGTTCAAGAGCGTCAGCTACGAGTGCGCCGAGGCCTTCGCCGAGGGCGACGCGGGCCAGCGCGAGGCCTTCTTCGAGGAGGCCGATCGCCTCGAGGAGCTCGCGCAGGACGCCTCTCGCCAGAACATCAGCCGCATCGAGGCGCGCGCGATGTCGCTCTCCACCGACAAGAACGCCCTCTCGGCCGCCAAGACCCAAAGCGTGCTCGCGCTCGACGACGTCGTGCGCAGCGTGATCCTCTCGCAGTTCGAGATGAGCCGAGATCAGTGGGCCGACCGCTTCGTGGACGCCCTGGTCGACGGCTTCCTCGACGCCGCGGCCAACCGCGACGCTCCCCTGGTGCTCGCCTCGCTGCGCCGCTCGGGGCAGGATCTGGTCGTCGCGGGCCGGATGGAGGTGCTGGTGCAGCTCTATCACGCCATCGTCGATCGCATCGGGCAGCGGGTCTCCAACCCCGACAACCGCCAGAAGCTGGCGGCGGTGCTCACGAGCGCGATGTTCGGCGGGGAGACCTTCGATCTCATCCTCCGCAAGCTGCGCGAGGACCCGTCGGGCGCCGAGGCCTTCACCCCGATCCTCGCGCTCCTTTCCCCGTCGGAGCTGGGCGTCGTCCAGGCGGCGCTCCGGGAGCCCTTGCCTCCCCAGGTGCGCTCGCTCCTGATCGGGTTCCTCGAGCGCGTCCTCCCTGGTCGAGAGGGCGACATCGCGCAGATCGCGATCGGCACGGACTCCGAGGTGGCGGCGGCCATCGTCGCTCTGCTCGGGCGCGCGGGCACGCCCAGGGCTCGTCAGGCGCTCTCCACCCTGGCGCAGGCGGACGACATCAATGTCCGCGTGGAGGCTCGCATCCTCATGATGGGGTCGCCCGAGCAGGCGGTCACCGAGGTGTCACGGATGCTGGAGAACCCCAGCGCGCCCGTGCGCCTGGCGGCGCTCCGCGCGCTCGTCCGCTACGGGCTCAGGGGCGCGTGGATCGTGGTGCAGCGCATCTGCGCGGGCAAGGGCTTCTTCGACCTCGGCAATGACGAGCGGCGCGAGCTCCTGAGGGCGCTGCTGCTCCTCGCTCCAGAGCGAGGGGAGACCACCCTGCTCGATCTCGTGAAGAAGGGTGGGGTGCTGGCCTCGGAGTCCCGCGAGTCGACGCGCGTCCTTGCCGCCGAGCTGCTCGGTGACTACTCGCGCTCTCGGGCCACCATCGCCGCGCTCAACGAGGTGCTCCAGTCGCGCTGGGGCACGGCCGACGAGACGCGCCAGGCCGCGAGCGCTGCCCTCGCGAAGATCGCTGCTCGCATCGAAGGAGGGAACGCGTCGTGACGATGCGACTCGACATCGTGACCAACGACGCGGGCGAGCTCGTCCGAAGAGAGCACGCGCGCGACTCGGGCACGAACGCTTTGATGTCGGTCTACAAGCTGGCCAAGCTGGCTCAGGTCCACAACCTGACGAACCAGGCCTTCCTGCAGCAGCTCGAACAGACCGTCTCGATCATCAACGATTACTGCCTCCGCGCCGGGACGCACCTGAACATCCTCTTCGCGCACCGCGCGGCGTTCATCTCAGGGCAGCTCCTCAAGGGTTCGAAGAACGTCTACCAGCTCGCGACCGAGCTGGCCGAGATGTTCGAGTGGCTCGGCGGCTCCGAGCTCATCATGCAGCGCGACATCTCGCGCGATGAGATGCTCTCCTTCGCCGAGGAGATCTCGCGCTCGATGCGCTCTTCGCAGGGCAGCTTCCGGTCGCCCACCCCGAAGATCCGCCTCCGCAAGGTCACCGACGCCGCCCGTCTCCGCGGCATCGAGGTCGAGCAGCTCGACCTCGAGGCCAGGATCCGCCGCACCTACGCGTCCGCTGTGGTGGTCCTCCGCAGGTTCTTCGAAGATCTCCAGGCTAGCCGCTACATGCTCCCACGCCGTATCAAGCGCGTGGCCCAGAGCCTCGTCGACCTCTCGGACGGTACCACCCCGGCCTACCTCGGCGTGACCGAGGTGCGCAACGCGAACCACGACGAGGCGGGTCGCGCCGTGAACTCGGCCATCCTGGCGGTCGCCATCGCCAGGGAGGTCACCCAGGATCGGGTGACCCTGGCCCAGGTGGCCATGGCTGCCATGATGCACGACGTCGCTCGTCCCCGGGCCTTCGCGTTGAGCGTGGCCTCGGCCGGCGAGTTCGCGCCGATGATGACGTCGCTCTCCGAGGAGCAGGAGGATCGACTGGCCGCCGGGACCGCGGCGGTGCTCACCGCGCTAGGGAGAGTCAACGAGCCCTCGATCACGCGTACCGTCGTGGCCTACGAGGCCCAGTGGCTACGGCGCGCCCAGTGGCTGGGCGCGCTTTACCGGGGGCGCCGGCCGCCCACGGTGCACGCGCGCATCATGCGCATCGCACGGCGCTACAACGATCTGCTCACCCCGGAGCCCGGTCTACCGCCACCGACCACGGATTTCGCCGTCGCCACGCTGAGCGAAGAGCTCACGGATCAGACCGACAGGACCGTGCTTCGGATGCTGGTGTCGGCCCTCGGCCTCGTGCCCATGGGCACGGTGCTCCAGCTCTCCACCGGCGAGGTCGCCGAGGTGACCCGAGGCGCCTCGGGGGCCCTCGAGAAGCCCAGGGTGCGCATCGTCATGGACGCGCGGGGCGCCGTCGTCCAGGGGCCCGAGGTCGACCTGGGCAAACCGGCTCGAGGCGAGCCACCTCGCCAGATCACCCGCGTCGTCAGCATCGAAGGCTGGAAGAAGGGGCTCGAGGGCTTCGAGCGCAAGGATGGAGGCGCCGGATCGGGGTCGGACTATCCTCCCCCGCCGGAGGCTGCACCGCCCGCGGCGCCCGCGGCGTCGGCCTGGTCTCCTGCTCAGGAGGCAAGGGCGCCTGTCCAGGAGGCTCCTCGCCCGACCCGCGTCCCGATCGAGCTGGCGCCCGTCGAGCCTGCGCCATCGGCGCTTCGTCCTCAACCCAGCTACTCGGGGTGGGTCGAACAACCCCCCGAGACCGCCCCGTTCGACTCGAGCGGCAGCGGAGTGAGCGCGAGCGGGGTGAGCGCGAGCGGGGTGAGCGGGGTGAGCGCGAGCGGGGTGAGCGGAGTGAGCACCGTCGGGACGAGCCCTTCCCGGGTGGCCGAGGCGATGGGCAGCGAGTTCAAGCAGGCGTCCGCCCCGGCTCGTCCCTTGCCCGAGGACGTCCCGACGGCGGCGGCGCCCATCCCGAAGAAGCAGTCCCGCCGCGCGACGTCCGCGCCTTCGATCCCTGATCGGCTCCGGCCCGAGGGCGTCGAGCCCACGGCGGAGGGAGTCCTCTCGGCGACGCCGCTGGCGCACGTGCTCGTCTACATGCTCGATCACTCCCTGACGGGCACGGTCATCTTCTTCGAACGAGACTACGAGCATGCGGTCTTCTTCGTCGCCGGCGTGCCGGCCAAGGTCAAGCTGGCCTATGGCGGACTGCGCCTGGGCGAGGCGCTCGTCCGGCTGGGGTTGCTCGACTCTGCGGCGATCGACGACCTCGTCAAAAGCGCCAGGGAGAGCGGCTTCCTCTTCGGGGAGTACATCTCGGGCAAGGGGCTCGTCTCCCAGGGGAGCGTCGCGCTCGGCCTGGAGCTCCAGCTCCTCGAGAACCTGGCGATGCTCACCAACCTCCCTCCGGAGGCCACCTACTCCTACTTCTACAATGTGAACTCGCTCGAGCACTGGGGCGCGGGGGAGCTCTCGCTCCAGGGCCCGCTCAACGCGGTGCTCACGGCGGTCCGCCAGTGGAAGGATCGGAACCGCATCCGCGCGACCCTCACCCGCATCGCGAAGCACCCGCTCACCTTCTTCGAGGAGGCGGATTTCGAGTCTCTGGTGCTCACCTCCGAGGAGGAGGCCGTCATGGCCTTGCTCCGGACCGAGACGCTCACCTTCACCGAGCTGCTCGAGCGGAAGGTCGCTCCCGAGGAGAGTGTGAACGCGCTCGTCTACACCTTCGCCGTGACGCGTCAGTTCGCGTTCAAGGGGCAGAAGAAGGGGCCGATGGCGGCGCGCGGGACCCGCCCTGCGCCCCCCGTGCCCTCACCCAAGGAGCAGGTGCCCGTCGCCGCCAAGCCGACCGAGTCCGCCAAGGCGTCCAGGCCTGTGCTCAAGGAACAGGTCGTCGCCAAGCCTGCGCCCCCCAGGGAACCTGTTCGCGAAGCTGTCGCGCCCAGGGAGTCGGGTGCTCCGAGCTCGGCGCCGCACCCTTCCCTCGCGCCACCGTCCGGAGGAGCGAGGCCGCTCCCCTCGGCCCCCCCTGGGGCCAGGCGCCCGCTGATCCGGCCCATCCGCCCTGCCGGCTCTCCGCCTGCCAAGGCCGAGCCCCCCCGTCCTGTGCCCCCCGCCGGGGACCTCCGTGGAGCGTCGGCTCCGCCCCAGCAACAGCAGCAACGCCCCGCGGCGCCCTCGATGCGGGCGGCGCAGGCCCCGCCGCCCATGGACGACGGCGACGACGAGAAGACGGCGATCGCCCCCGCTCGCACCGATTTCTCCGCGCTGCGAGCGATGCAGGCGCAGTCGCGCGCGCCGCGCGTCGAGGTCCCCGCGAGCCCCACCGCCTTCGCATCTGCCGGCCCTCGCGCGGGCTCCGGAGGAGGCGTGGCGCTCGATCTCGAGGTCGAGATCCCGGACGAGGGGATGGCCGACGCCGAGCGTGCCCTCGAGGCCATGACCGACTTCCGCCTGGCCGAGGCGGCGCTCCAGCGCGGAGATCTGTCGTCGGCCGAGGCGCTGGCCGAGAAGGCGCTCGAGGGCGATCCTGGCCAGTCCGAGTACCGGGCCCTCCTCGTCTGGATACGCTCCCAGGGGCATCCGGACACCATCGAGCAGGCCATCGGCGAGTTCGAGCAGCTCATCTCGGACGATCCTGTCAACGAGCGAGCGCTCTTCTACCGGGGCAAGCTCCTCAAGGCGCTGGGCCGCTCGATCGACGCCCTCGCGTCCTTCGAGGACGTGCTCGCCTTGAACCCCCAGCACCGCGAGGCCGGCGCGGAGGTTCGCGGCCTGCGCGCCCGCAGATAACGCGAACGCCACAGAGCCGCGCCCAAGGAAGGGGTCAGCGAGCTTGCGGTTCGACGAGCCAATTTGCCAGGCCCTCGGGCTCGAGGTCGAGCACGGCGTTGCCGACACTCTCCGGGCCGAGCTCGTTGAGCCGGGCGACCAGCCCCGCGCGCTCCATAGCGGTCAGAGCACGACCAAGCCTGCGCTTGCACAGCGTGGCCATGCCTTCGCGGAGACCCTCATTTCGACCCTCGTCGCGGGCTTCTTCGCGCCATTTCTTCACGAGTTCGGTCGCCTTGGCCATGCCTTCACGGCGGCCCTCGTCCAGGGCCTCTTCGCGCCATTTCCTTACAAGTTCGGTCGCCGCGGTCATGAAGTCCTCCTCGTCCTGTGAGTGGGTCGGTTGGCTTGCGATCTCGATCTTCCACGAGAGCAGGATGGGGATCAGCTTGTGCTCCCAGGCGCTCTCGGGCAAGGCTTGGAGCTCGCGCGCCGCCTCGCGGAGCACAGCGCCCTTTCCCAGCAGCCGCAGCGCCAGGGTCGTCCGGTCCCGAGGCAACTCAGGGATGACGGCCACGAAGAGCCCCACTCCCCAAGGGGATATACTGTAGATGCCTGGAGGCCAACCTCGGAGGTGACGCAGCCGGAAGATGCGCAGGGCGCTCCTGGGCTCGCCCGCGCACAGGAGCCACAGCCGAGGGAACGGAGCCCGTTCGGGAGGGATGCACTTGTCGGCCTCGAGAGTGAGGTCGTGGTGCCAGGTGAAGAGCTTTCGGACGCAGCCACGGACCTCGCGGATGGAGGGAGCCTGGTGGAAGGCCTCGAACATGCACACGCGGTTGGCCATGCGCCCGAGTAGCCCTCGCTCGAGCAGCAGTTTGCGGCCCTCGCGCGAGGGGGCGAAGGTGGTGTCCGCGTATTGAGCGGGCACGACCACCTCCACGTGGGTGTTCACCGTGCCGGCGTCCTCCAGCAGAGCCACGAAGGCATCCTTGGCAAGGTGGTCGAAGCGGTCTCGCATGCCCTCCTCGTCGGCCGGACGAGTCGGGTTGTTGCGTGAGATCGAACGTGAGCAGAGCCACGCATTCGGAAGAGCTGATGCGAACAGCGGGTCAGGCCCGGGCCTGGAGCTCCGCGGTGCGGTAGCCGAGGACGATGGCGGCCCGCATCTCGGCCATTTTTTCCGTGCCGCCTCGGGCGCCGGAGGGGAGGAGGCGCTCGTCCCGGGCGAGCGCGGACATCTGCTGCTGGACAGCCCACGAGGTCGTCGCCGCCATGCCCAGGGCCGCGCGGAAGGCCTCGCCCAGCTCCACGGCGGAGGCGAAGCGGGAGGCAGGGTCCTTGGCCAGCGCCCTGGCAAAGAGGACGTCGAGCACCCGGGGCGCCTGCGGCAAGGAGAGGCGGAGCGGGGGAGGGGGCGCCTCGACCTGGGCTCGCCGGACCTCGTACTCGCTGCGATCCGCGACCGGGAAAGGCGGCTTCCCCGTGATCATCTCGTAGAGGACGACGGCCGCCGAGTAGAGATCGCTGCGGCCGTCGAGCGGGCGGCCAAGCACCTGCTCGGGGGACATGTACGCCCCGGTCCCGGGGGAGCTCCTGGCCTCCTCGGGGGTGATCTGCTGGGCGACCCGGGCGATGCCGTAGTCGGTCAGCTTGACCAGGCCGTCGCTCCGGATGAGCAGGTTCGAAGGCTTGACGTCGCGGTGTACGATGTCGAGCGCGTGCGTCGCCGCGAGGGCGCCAAGGAGCTGCTCGAAGTAGTACCAGGCGCGGCGGAAGGGCATGCCAGGGAGAGCGCCGTGGCCCGCCAGCCTGGCGCGCTCCACGTGCCGGACGATGACGTCCTCGAGGGTGCAACCCTCCACGTACTCCATCACCAGGGTCAGCGCCGAGGCGCCGCTGCTGGGTGGCCCCCCCACCCCACCGAAGGGCGACCACTCGAAGAGCTCGTAGAACCCCACCACGTTCGGGTGAGAGAGGCGACGGAGCGCCTCGGCCTCGCGCAGGAAGAAGGTCTGGAACTGCGACTGCAAGCTGCCGTGGCTCCTGAGCTGCTTCAGCGCCACCAGCTCCGGCGGCGCGCCGGCCCTGGGCCCGGTGGGAGAGGCAAAGAACCACGCACGCCACACGACCCCCATGGCGCCCGCGCCCAGCCGAGCGTCGACGACGTAGGTGCCGAACCCGCGATCGATGCGGGTCCCGGGACCGATCTGGGGCGTCCTCCTGCGCGAGGGCTGCAGCGAGTGGCAGCCGGGGCAGACGGCCGTGCCTGGAGCGAGCGGCTTGTTGCAGCGGACGCAGTTCAAAGGGAGATCTCCGCGTGAGGACCGCGGCAGGACAGCGTATCAGCCGGGGGGGGGCATGGCACCTTCCCGGCCTGGCACGCTCAAGCTTGCAGGATCGTCCGGCTCGGGCTGGCGGTGGACGCCCCAGAGGCTAGCCTTGTGGGGATGGAGGTACGGCCCAGGGAGCGCCGCGAGAGCGATGATCCGGAGAACGACGTTGCCCCGCTTTCCATAAGTCCGTCCTGCAGCGTCCGGTACATTCCACCGCCTAATTTTCGCTATGTGGGTCTCGAGCCTTCCAGGCGGCCCGCGGGACTCACCCAGACCCTCCTCGCTGGCACCAGCTTGGGGGCGAGCGTCGCTTTGCTCTGCGGGCTGGGGGGACGCCACGCCCTCGCGGGCGCGGTCGTCGGCTCGCTGTCGGCCATCGCGCTGCAGACGATGACCCACGCAGCTCCTGGCGTCGGGCCCCGGCTGGCGATCGTACCCTGGGGCGTCCTCGTCGACCCGGAGGAGTCGCCGCGCGCCCTGCGCTGGGCGGCCGTGCGGAAGGTGAGCGTGGACATGGCGTACGGGCGCGACGGGGGCAACACCACGACGGTCTCCAGCTACGTGACCGTCGCGACCGATCGCGAGACCTTCGTCGGAAGCGCCCACGGCGCCGTCCCGCTGGAGCGGCTCCAGGTCCACCTCGAGGCCTACGCCGAAGAGCAGTCCAGGCCCATCGCGCTCGACCTCGACGGCGCCATCGGGTTCGACGCCACCGAGCCGGACTGCGGGTCGCTCCTGGTCGCGGCGCGGTCCTGGCTGGAGTCGGCCTCGGCGCTCCAGCGGCTCGATCTCGGCTCTGGCCACTACCGTCGGGCCAGCTCGGGGGCGGCCAGCCCAGCGGCGGTCCAGATTCTCCGCGAGATCCTTCGAGGTCGGAGGGAGCGCACCATCGAGAGCAACGCCCTGGCCGACAACCGCGCGTTCGCGGCCGTGGTGGCCGCCGAGCTGGGCGCGGCGGAGCTCGTGGGCGATCTCATCGAGCTCGTCCAGCAACCCCACCCGGTCATCGCGGCCATCGCCAAGCAGGCGGCGAGGCGCCTGGGGGCCAGCACCTCGAGGGCCGGCGCGCTCGACGAGATCGCCCTCTTCCTGGCCCCCGATGACGAGCTCGCCCTGCGGGCCTGGGGCGGCGCCTAGCTCCCGTGCTAAGGAGAGCGCGTGTCTCCAAAGGAAATCATGGTCCCCGCCGAGCTCGCAGGGGCCCGTCTCGACAAGGTCATCGCCCAGCTCGTGCTCGGCGCCTCTCGCGCTCGCGTCAAGGCGGCCATCGTCGAGGGCAAGGTCAGGGTCAACGGCCGCCGCTCGCCGAAGGGGGCCACGGTCGTCGAGGGCGATCGGATCACCCTGGTGATCGAGGAGGTATCGAAGGGCGACGCCCCCGCCACGCCCGAGCCCGACGCGCCTCTCCTCGTGCTCCACACGTCCTCCTCGGTCCTGGTGGTCGACAAGCCCGCGAGGCAGCCCAGCGCCCCCATCCGCGCCGGGGAAATCGGGACGCTCGCCAACGCGCTCGTGGGGAGGTATCCCGAGCTGGCCGGCGTGGGCTACTCCGCGAGGGAGCCCGGCCTCCTTCACCGGCTCGACACCGACACCTCCGGCCTCGTGGTGGTGGCCCGCACCGCCGCGGCGTTCGAGGCCCTCAAGCAGGCACTCAAGGGCGAGGCGCTCGTCAAGGAGTACCTGCTCGTATGCCGTGGGGAGGGGTTGCCCGACGAGGGCACGATCGCCTTTCCGCTCACCAACCACCCCAAGGACCAGCGCCGCGTCTACCCCTGCGCTCACCCTCGCGACGTGATCCGCTACGCCCCTCGCCCTGCCTCGACCGCCTACCGCGTGCTCCGCCGCTCGGGGGTCTTCGCCCTGGTCGAAGCCACCGTGTCGCGCGCCCTCCGCCACCAGATCCGGGCGCACTTCTCGGCCATCTTGCACCCCCTCGTGGGGGATGAGCTCTACGGAGGCGAGGCCGTCCCTGGCCTCTCCCGACACGCGCTCCACGCGTCGAGGGTCGCCCACCAGACCGTGGACCGCGATCTGGTGTTCGACGTCTCGTCGCCGCTCCCCGCGGAGCTGGCGTTCCTGGTGCCCTGAGCCGCCCCGGCTCCCGTCAAGAGGCAGTCCTTCCGACTCGCAGCCGCACAGCGGGGTGATTCTACGGGGATCGCGTTCTCAGGTCCCTGCGACCCAGAGCGCGTAGATGGCGGCCCAACCCATCCCCAGGAGGACCGCGAAGAGGCCCATGGCCACGAGGTCGAACCTCTTGAGGGCCTTCTGGCTCACGACGATGCCCCAGCCCATCGCGAAGGAGTGGGCGCCGTTTGCCAGATGGTAGGACGCCCCCAGGGTGCCGAGGAGGTAGACCAGCAGCGTGGGCGTGTGGTGGTGCATCTCGCGAGAGAGGTCCGCGAAGGCCTCGGGGCGGCCCTCCACGAAGCGAGGGCGGAGCATCGCCAGCCAGATGTGCGCGCCCAGAAACAGAAGAAGCCCCAGGGCTGCCAGGCGCTGGAGCGTGTATTTCAGGTTCCCGAAGAACGGGTACTTGTGGATGTTGGGCCTCATCTGGCTCATTCGCGATATGCCCCATATGGCGTGGAGCACCAGCGGCAGGAGCACCACGATCATGGTCACCAGGTGGGCGAGCGGGTGGGGGTAGTCGGTGACCGCCGCCTGCCAGGCCTGCGCGCCCTTGAAGGCCGCGAGGTTGTTCCAGATGTGGTTGACGCTCCACACCCCCAGAGGAAAGAGGGAGAGCAAGCTCCCCAGGCGGGAGCGGAGGAAGGCGCCGTCTGCGGTTTTCGTCGTGTGGGCTGCGGCTTCGGACATGTCCCCTGGAGGTTTAGGTCTCCTCTCCTCCGCTTGACAAGGTGAAAGGTCGCTTCCTCAACGGGAGGACGCACCGTAAGTTCATGGGGACATGCTGCATCGCACGCGCGTCGCCCTCGCGGGGCTCACCGCCGCGGCTCTCCTCGCGGGGATCGCCGTCGCGCTCCCGCTGGCGGCGCCCACGAGCACGGCGGCCAGCGCCACGAGCACGGCCAGCGCCACGAGCACGGCCAGCGCCACGCCGGAGGACTCGGGGGTGGCCCCGCCCCTCGCGAAGGGGCTGCTCCACGACGACGTCGAGGGGCAAGACGTGACCCTGTTCACCCTCTCGTCGCCCGGCAAGCCCAGGGAGGTCGTGACCTTCGACGAGCTGCCCGGCAAGCGCGTGGAACCCGGCTTCCGGGTCCTCTCGTTCACCGCGGAGGGCGCGGCGCTCTACGTTCCATGGTGCGGAGGACGGCGAGGGGCGAGCATGGACGGCGCGGCGCTGTCCGGGCCGGCGACGGGGCCCTTCGTCGCCGCCCTCTCGCCGGGACGGCACGACATCTCCCTCTCGCTCGAGGTGAGCAAGTACGAGCGCCGCGTGGCGTGTGGCGAGGCCCCTCGCGTGGGGACGCGCGCCCGGAGGACTTCCGGCTTCTCGACGATGACCTTCGCGAGCCCGTCCTCGGCCAGGGGCGGCGGCCAGGCTGCGGTCTTCCTGCCCCCTGGGCACGACGTGACCCGACCATGCCCGGTGCTGGTGGGCGTTCACCCCTGGAACGGGGGCATCTGGACCTACGGGCAGTACACGGAGCTCGTCCGCGAGGCGGCCAGGCTGGGCGTGGTGCTCCTTCATCCGAGCGGCCTTGGGAACTCCCTTTACGTGGCCGAGGCCGAGGCCGAGGTGCTGCGCGCGCTCGAGGCCCTGGCGGCCCAGATCTCAATCGATCGCCAGCGGGTATCGATCTGGGGCGCCTCCATGGGAGGTCAGGGCGCGACGACCATCGGCCTTCACAGGCCCGACCGCTTCGCGGCCATCACGAGCTACTTCGGCGACGCCAGGTTCGATATCTCCACCTATGTGCGCTCGCTGCTCCCCGACGAGGAGGCGGCGCACCGGGTGAACCCGCTCGACGTGATCGACAACGCTCGCCACGTCCCCGTGTGGTTGATCCACGGGGAGGCTGACTCCACCTCGCCCATCCGTCAGAGCGAGCTGCTCGATCGCGCTCTTCGTGATCGAGGCTACGCCGTCCGCTTCGACCGCGTCCCGGGGATGGGGCACGAGGGGCGTCTGGTCGCCCGTCACGCGGCCGAGATCGTGCGCCAGGCGAGCGCCGCCCGCGCCCCCCGGTTCCCTGCTCGCGTCACGTTCAGGAGCGTGCGCCCGGAGGACGCGGGAGCGTACGGGGTGGCGATCGAGAGGGCGGACAGGGGGGATGCGTTCCTGGACATCGAGGGGCGCGACGGCGAGGTCCGTGTGCTCTCGGCCCAGGGGGTGCGCGCGATCCTGCTCACCCCGGGCGCCCTCGGGGTCCCGAAGGGCGCGAAGGTCACCGGTCCGGGAGAGGGGCTGGTGCGCTGGAGATGAGCCCCAAGAAGACCCCGCTCTCGTCGCGGCTACGCACCTTCGTCCTGGTGATCACCCCGCTCGTCGCGGTCGCCCTTCTCATCCTTGGGTTGCGCATCGGCGCCAAGGGCTCGGTCCGGGCGGCCACCGTGTGGGGCGCTCCTCCGGCCGGGGGATCGCGCCTCCTGGCGTGGCAGATCGTGACCTACCTGGACGATCGCGGCGTGCGCGAATCGGTCCCGGTGAAGACGCTCACCGTGACCGCTCGTCTGGGAGGCGAGACCGCCACCTGGACCGGCGACACCAACGGCGACGGCGTGGCCGAGCCGCTCCTCACGCTCTCCGGCCTCACGTCCACCTCGAAGGTCTACGTCGAGGTGACGACTCCTTCCGAGGCGCTCCCTCTGGCCGAGGGCTGGGTCGACGTGCCTGGCAGCGATGGATGGGGACCGGGTGAGGGCGCGGTCGCGGCGCCCATCCGGGCCACCCGGCGGGACGGGCCGCTGGTGGTGGATCTGTTCGTGACGGACGAGCGCCTCATCGTTGGCTACGCCGTCCCTGTCGTGGCCCGGGTGGTCTCGAGGGAGACGGGCAAGCCGGTGGACGGAGCCTCGCTCATCGCCGATCCCGAGCCCGGACTCTTGGCGACCCCCTTCACCCGCACCTGCAAGGACGGCTACGCCTTTGCTGAGATGAACGCGGGCTTCCACGTGCTCAACCTCACCTTGCGGGCCCGCACCGAGGACGGCAAGGAGGGGCGCCTCTTCGCTGTCCTGCCGGTCGCCCACGGGGCGAACTTCGTGGACGCCGTCCGGGAGCTCGGCGGCTCCTCGTCGTTCCCCGTCACGGTGCGCGCGCCGGGGATGCGCACCGTCGCCTACGCGGAGATCGACGACGCGCGCGGCCGCGCCTTCGCGACGACCCTCCAGCTCGTGCCCGAGCCCTCCGGCCCGGCCGCGTCCTTCCTGGCCCCGCCCCTTCCACCCGGAATCTACTGGATCGTCACCTCGGGCGATCCCAGGGGCGCCGAGCGAATCGAGGGCTCGACCATCGCGCGCACCCTCCGGGTGGGCAGGAGCCCGAGCGCCGATCCCGCCGCCGGCTGCAAGGAGCGCGCGGATCTCTCCATGCACCCCGGCAGCGGCTTCCGACGCACCGAGCTCCTCGACGGCCTCCACGCGCGGCGCCGCGACGATCGAAAGCGCGAGCGCGTCGGCCTGGGTGTTGCGCTCCTCGGGCTGCTCGCCGCCGCGGTCCTCGAGGCCCTCTTGGCCCTCCAGGCGGTGCGCGAGGCCCGCGAGCTCATCGAGAATGCCGTGCGCGAGGTCGAGGGCGAGGCCGCGGTTCAGGTGACCAAGCGAGGCACCAGCGCGGGCAGCGTGCTGGTGGGCCTGTGCGTCGTGGTTCTGGGGTTCGCGCTGCTGGCAGCCCTGCTTGTCTGGAAGGCGTGAGCGTCAGTTCCAGTGGCCGGCGCGGAGCGCGGCGGGATCGATGACCTTCACCTTGGGGGCGAGCGCCTCCCGGAAGCTGTCCTCGTCCTCGTCGTCCATGATCGCGTCGCCGAAGCCATCGGCGATCTCCATGGCCGTGGTCACGATGCGCAAGAACTGAGCGAAGCTCGACGCCGCGAGCGTGGGTTGCTTCCAGCGGTCAGGGCCTCGCATGCTCGTGTAGACGGGGCAGTCGCCCTCGGGGTCCGGCTTGGACACATCGAGGAAATAAGGATCGCCCAGCAGGGAGCTCTCGCCGATGACCACCCAGGAGGGCTTCCAGTCGGCGAGCACCACCGAGCCTTCGACTGGTGCGGTCACCGTGAGCTGAGCCTTTTCCAGCTCGTCGGCAGGGATGAGGCGGATCTTCTCGACGGGGGTCTGCGTCTCCACCCGGATCGGGTTCGCGCCGAGGAGAAAGGCCCGGAAGCGAGGAGGAAGGCGCAGCTTCTTCTTGAGGTCGTCGACCAGAGTCGGCTGAGCCTTGTCAAAGGCGCAATCAATTTTTCGGCGCTTGAAGATAGCCTTGAGTGCGTCTACCGCGTCCGCGAGATCACTGTCCACACCGGCCTCGTTTCTGGGGAAACCAAGACGAAAAGTCGCGCAAACCTACCATTTTTTGGGGTGCCCTTCGTCTCTATTTTCCTTCCCCCCCGTCGATGGGCTCGACGGCCGCGCTCGCCAGGTTGCGGGGAGGGCAGGTGACGGTGCGCTCGGCGCGGCTGGTGGTGGCGCTCCCGCCCAGGCTTCGCAGGCCCTCGAGCCGGGCCTCGAGCACCGGGCGAATGGCCGGGATCGCCAGCTCGGTGCCCGAGACCGAGAGCGAGACCTGGGAGACGTCGTTGCCAGGAGCGTCCACGACCACGCGGAAGGAGGCCTCCGTGGCTGGCGGCGCCAGGCTGCAAAGGCTGGGCTCGTCAAGGGCGAGGCGCACCCACGCCGCCAGGTCCACCGTGCGCCGGCGGACGACGGGGGCGCACCCCCCATCGTCGGGGAGCTGCCCGGCCTGGCAGAGCGCAGGGATGACGCAGCGCGCTCCGTCCCATGAGCGTCCGAAGCGGCACACCTCGCGGGGGCGGCAGCCGATCTTCCCGTTGGCGGTCTCCAGGGGACCGGCCTCGGGGCAGGTGAATCGCTCGCTAGTCCTGAGGCCGAGCCAGGCCACCTCGGGCAGCTGCCTCAGCTCGGCCGGCGTCACGCAACGGCCCTGGAGGGAGTCGAAGGCTTCCCCAGGGTTGCAGAGGATCTCCCGGCAGGCCGCGCCCCCCTCCGGGAGGGCGGCGAGCGCCGACGACGGGCCGCAGGCCGACTCCGCGAAGGTCTGCGTGATGCAGCCTGCGGCGAGCGGGAGCAGGCCAGGCCCACAGACGCACGCTCCGCCGACGGCGATGGTGCCGTCCGGGCAGCCCGCGGGAGCCGCCTCGGCCGCAGGCCGGCAGGCCTCCGCCGCGGCGAGGGCGGCGCCAGAAAGCCCGAGGAGCGTGGCCAGGGCGACGATTCGCCGTGCCTTCCCTGGATTCTGCGCTAAGCCTCGCCTCCCTTGTCCCCTGTCCTTCATCACCTTGCTCTCCTCATAGGGGAGCCGGACACATCCGGCGAGCGCTTTGCGACGCTCGACATTGTCCAGCCTCGCCCCCGTCCTTGCTTGACGGGCTCGAGGGACGGGGCTAACTGCCGCGCCCACGCCGAGAGATCCTGACGGCCGCGTCGACAACACGCGCACACCCCGCGAGTCAATGCGCTAACGGCCAGGTTGCTCGGCCCTTGAAAAACGTAACAAATCCAGTAAATACGAAAGCTTGTCTTTTGGCTCCTCTCTTGCATATGTCGCAGCGCCAACCGGGACACCTTCCGGATGGGCGTTTGTGAGGAGCTCGGGATGCGTATCGAGGAGTGGAGCTGGCGCTCTCGGCTGCGCCGGCCAAGCAAGGACCCCCTCGTGGTTGCCGTTGAGAAGGCCGTCGGGCCAGTGTTGCTGAGGTTCGTAGTTGAAGGAGGATTCGGATGGCTAGCGCATGGTTGAGGCGATTCGCGCTCACGGCACTGTTGGCGGGAACGACGGCGGGTCTGGGCTGCGCGGGAGAGCGCGACGAGATCAACAGGGTCCAACCTCTTGCCATCAAGAAGGCGGACCTGATCGGTGACATCAGCAAGTCGACGGACGCGCCTGAGTTCTACATGCGCAGCCTGATCACGGAGGTGCAGCGCACCAACCCGTGGTTCAGCGACGGCCTCCAGGATCTCACGAGGCGCATCCGCTTCGAGATCAACGAGGACTTCCTCGTTGCGCGCAACGCCTTCGAATACATCAAGAACAGCGACGGCAAGGGCGGGCCGCGGGGGCGCATCAACAACGGTCCCGTCGTCGGCAAGTGGCGGATCATCAGCCATTTCGATATCCGCAAGGGCTACAACCCGCAGACCGGCGAGCTCTCGAACATCGTCGAGGAGAACACGATCGACCGCCCGTGGCAGCAGCGCGAGTTCATGCGCGTCGACTGGAGCCAGAACCTCTCCGAGGATCCCAACCAGATCTTCTGGTACGAGTCGTTCTCGGGCGATCTCAAGTGGACGAACCTCCGCTACGCCGAGAGCGACAAAGCCTCCGAGGACGTCCGCTCGAACTTCGACGAGATCCACGACGGCTACTTCGACGTCACGTCGCGCTGGGTCGCCTCGCCCGAGACCTTCGACTACTACGGGTACGCGTTCCCCACCTGCTTCATGAGGACGTACAACCTCTACCAGGGGGCGTACAACGCCGATCCTTCCATCGACTGCAACGACCAGGAGGTCACCCTCCGTACGGGCTTCTACAAGATCCCCAAGACCGCCGACGGCCGCGACGCCACGGACTACGAAGTTGCCGAGGTCACCAAGTGGCAAGGCAACATCATGGGCAACCTGACGATGGACCGCAGCGGCTACGACCGCCAGTACGGCATCGTGGACAACACGTGGCGCACGTTCATCATGCGCTACAATATCTGGGATAAGTCCCACGTTGCAGCCGACTGCGGCAACGAGCCTGAACGCACCGAGGCCGCCGCCAACGAGACCTGCGCGGCCGCGAACGTGAACTCGTACTGCGACCGGAACGTCGGGAAATGCACGATCCCGTACGTGGATCGCAAGGTCCGTCCCGTCGCCTTCTTCATGGATCAGGCGCTGCCCGAGCGGCTTCACCCTGACACGCTCAAGTCCATGGACCAGTGGAACGTCGCCCTCAAGCGGGCCGTCTCCTACGCCCGCGAGTCGGAGTGCAGGAAGGCTGCGGACACCGCGGACGGCGCCTTCCCCAAGGCGAACGACGACGGCGTCCGTGCCGAGTGCCACCGCAAGTACTTCGACGGCGACATCGCGCCCAACAAGGAGGACGTGCCCACGGGCGACGACGTCGTCGTGGTCTGCCACAACCCCGTGAAGAAGGGGGACAACGCGGCCTGCGGCCCCGAGGGCAAGAAGGTCCGCAAGGGCGACATCCGCCACCACATGATCGCCTGGTGGCAAAACCCCTCGTTCAACCGCCCGCTCGGCGTCATCGTCTGGTCCGGCGACCCAATCACGGGCGAGAACATCGGCTCCACGGTCAACATCTTCGGCGCCAGCGTGGAGACCTACTCGGCCCGCGCCCGTGACCAAATCATGCTGACCAACGGGGATCTTACCCCCAGCGAGTATGTGAGCGGGGTCACCCAGAGCTGGTACGCCAACGACAACTCGGGCACCTACCCCGCCGACGCCAAGCGCATCCCCGAGCTGGACGCCATGTCGGTCAAGTTCAAAAATGGCATCGCCGCGGTGAGCCCTGCGGAGGCCAAGACGCGCATCGACGCGGTCAACTCCAAGCGCGAGGGGCTCGCGGCGAAGATGGGCTTCAAGGCGGCGCTCGACAAGGCGAAGACCACCCCCGAGCGGCTGGTGGCCTACAACAACTTCGTGGCCAAGCAGGCCACCCAGGGGGCTCCCGGCTTCGGGGCTCGCGACGAGCTCGACGGCCGCCTCCAGGGCCAGATGGAGAAGCTGAAGAAGGGCGGCTTCGAGCCCAAGCTGATGAACGACCTCTGGCTCTCCAGCGTGGGGGTGGATCCCAAGTTCGCCAACGAAGAGCCCGTCAAGAGGGTGATGTCGCCGCTCGACGGGATGGGCGCGGGCGCCATGGCCCGCACCGAGCTTGCGGAGCAGGTGCGCCGCAAGAACATGCACATGTGCGCCTTGCAGGCCCCGGAGTTCCTCACGTTCAGCTGGATGTCGGGCTTCTCGGCCAAGCTCAAGGCCAAGTATGCCGACGGCACCACGGCGTCGGGGCCGTATGCCAAGGAGGCCGGGGTCGAGGGGCAGATCATCGACCGCATCGTTCGAGGCAAGCTCATTTACCAAGAGCTCAGCCACATCATGTACGAGGACACCCTCCTCCACGAGGTGGGTCACCTCATGAGCATGGAGCACGATTTTAGCGGGACGTGGGACGCGCACAACTTCCACCCCGAGTACTGGCAGCTCCGCGCCAACGGCAGCCAGGCCAACATGGCGGCCTGCCCCGCCACGGGCCGCGCCCCGGGCTCTCCCGACAACTGCATGGGTCCGCGCTGGCTCGATCCCAGGACTCCCCAGGAGCTGGGTACCGTCAAGGGGCAGGAGCACGACGCCGAGGACTCCTACGCGCTCGCGTCCATCATGGACTACAAGTTCGATGCCCTCCACGAGGCTCGCCTTGGCCAGATGGACAAGATGGCGGCCAAGTTCATCTACACGAGGATGGTCGAGCTCGTCGACGACGAGAAGTACAGCTTCATCCCCGAGGGCGTCGGCAAGCGCCTCCAGCCCTCCAACACCCTCATGAACTCGGAGAGCTGGTTCGTCGTCCCCGGCAGCCAGCGCGGCGACTCGTACCTCCTCCACTACACGGAGATGGGCCGCCTCCTCAACACCTTCGACCCGCGGCGCTGCCGCCCCCAAGAGGGCGACGAGAAGGACAGGGGCATCGGGCAGAACGGGGTCGTCTGCGCGCCCATCCACAAGGATCACGCCTTCCTCCGCGACACGGTGGACGAGCTCCCCTCGGGAGGGTTCCCCGAGGACTTCCGGGTACAATACTCCCGCCAGACCTCGGCCTTCAAGTCGCCCAAGTACCGCTGGCCCTACAAGGTCAGCGACGGCCGGATATCGTACTTCCACAACTACGTCTACGACAACGGCGCCGACATTTACGAGATCACCCTCGACCTGCTCGACCGCTACGAAATGATGTACCTCGACTACTTCTACCGGAAGAACAGCCGGGAGCGCAGCGTCAACAACGCCGGCCGGGCCATGTATAGCCGCTTCTTTGACCGCGTGCAGGCGCTCCAGTGGAACACCCTGTCGGACGTCGTCCGCAACGGCGGCCTCGGGAACGAGTCGGGTCTCGACGAGCAGGCCTCGGCCCTCTCCCTCACCCTGCTCTTCGACGCCATGGCCAAGTCGCTGCTCCGGCCGCAGCCGGGCGACTATGTCCTCAACAAGCAGCCGGGTGCCCTCTACGACCTGTACTCGTCCTCCGAGACCCCTGTCTCGAATCCCGCCTTCAAGCTCGGGGCGGGCGAGTCTCGTTACGTCGACTACCAGTTCGACCTGACCAAGCAGTTCGATTACCGGGCCTATGCCTTCCGCAGCGGCAGCTTCCTGGAGAAGCCCTTCGCCTCCATCGCCCTGACCGACGCGCGTCCCCAGCTCTCCACGGTGGCCAGGGAGACCTACCTCGACGGTCGTAACGTGATGTACAGCTTCCGTTCGGCCATCCCCGAGGCCTTCGATCGCCTCATCGCCGGCATCATGGCCGACGACTGGGACACCGTCGGCCCCTACATCGACACGACGGATCCGGTCGACGCCGAGGGGACGCGTCCCCTCCGCACGCTCAAGCTCTGGGAGACCGACCCGAGCAAGATCACGCGTCCCTCGACGGCCCGCATCGTGGACCCCTTGCTCGGCTTCCGGGTCAAGGTGCCAACGATGATCCTCATGCTGCTCTACCAGCCCATCGACAGCAACATGGAGCTCATCCAGCGCACCCGCATCTCGGTCGCGGGTGGCCAGGAGCAGGTCAATATCCCGGTCGCCGAGCGGGCCGTGTTCTTCGACCCGGTCGACGGCGTCGAGTGGAACGCCCGGATGTTCGGCACCGAGGTCCTCGCCGGCAAGATCGTCGACAAGGGTATCGGCGCCCGGATGATCGCCCACGCCAACGAGCTCCTCGCGGCGGCCTACGTGGTCGACACCGAGCCGGTGCCTGGCTCGACCAACGGACAGATTCGCGTGAAGTACACGAACGGCCGTCCCTCGAGCACGGCGCCTGCCGGCAGGAACGCCGTTGCGGCGGAGAAACTCCGCAGCTACGTGGCCTTCCTCAACCAGGTGCGCGCGGCGCTCTACTACCTCGGCTTCGGCTCTTGTGGCCGCGGTGAGGAATGCTGATCCGCCCGCGGAGAGGCGGAGCTCCGGCCGGCCGGGGCTCTGCCTTCCCAGCGCCAGAAGTACAAATGAGTTTCTCGAATAGGGCTGTGAAGGAGAGAGTGATGCGCAATCGTTGGACGAGTCGTATGGGACTCATCGCTCTGTTGGGACTTTCCGTGTTCGGCAGCAGCGGCATCGTGGGTTGCTCGGAGAGGGACCCCATCGTCCGCGTGGATCCGGATTACCTGAAGAAGTCCGATCTCATCGGGCCCAACAAGGCCAAGCCTTACGAGTGGTACATCCGCAACACGGTGATCGACACCGGCCGCTCCAACAGCTTCGCCTTCCCTGGCCTCCAGGACGAGCTCAAGCGGGTGCGCTGGGACATCGAGGAGAATCACCTCGTGGCGCGCCGCTCTTACGAGGCCGTCTCCGGGACCGACGGCAAGGGCGCGGATCCCGCGAAGAACGACGGTGTCATCGTCGCGTCTTACCGGATCCTCTCGCACTTCGACATCCGTCGCGACTACAACCCCTCGACGGGCGAGGAGGCCAACGTCATCGTCGAGAACAGGGAGCGCGCCTGGTACGACCGGGAGTATATCCGCGTCAACTGGACGCAGAACGATACGAGCGACCCCGAGGGCCTCTTCTGGTTCGACCGGATCTTCGGCGACGCGATGTTCAACCCCTCGACGAGGTCCTACGAGAAGGACCCCAAGAGCCCCAACGCGCCGGTCTACATGGCCGACCAGGGCTACATGGATTTCACCTCCCAGTGGACGGCCAAGACGGCGGAGATCTTCCCGGGATTCCCCACCTGCTGGCTGATGAACTACTACACCGGCAGCGACGTCATGGAGTGCAACGAGCAAGAAATTGCCGTGCGCACCTCCTTCAAGCGCGTGACCGACACGGACTACGAGGCCCTCGAGACCGACAGCGCCAAGTGGGGCATGTTCGGCACCTTCAACCGGGATCGCTATGGCTTCTCCCGCCAGTACGAGATCCTCGACAAGAACTGGCACCGCATGGTCGGCCGCCACAACCTCTGGAAGAAGAGCCACGCGTCCACCGAGCAGTGCTACTCGCCGGCCCCCAACGAGGAGGTGGAGTCTGCCCGCAAGTTCGCCGACGAGACCTGCGAGCAGAAGCACGGGGTGGGCTCGCGCTGCGATATCTTCGGGGGTGAGTTCCAGGGCAAGGCCGGCCTCTGCACGCTCCCTCTCGCCAAGCGCGAGGTGAAGGCCGTCCCCTACTTCGTCTCCCGCAACATGCCGGCGGACCTCTGGGACACCAACCAGGTCATCATCAACCAGTGGAACGACGCCCTGGTCAACGCCGTCGCGGTCGGGCGCGAGGTGGAATGCCGCAAGGGCGGTGGCGACAGGGATCAGTGCCACGGGCAGTTCTTCGACGGGGAGACTCCCAAGGCCTCCAACGGCCCCGCGCTCGTCCTCTGCCACAACCCGACCGTCGCCGCCGACAACGCGGCTTGCGGGGCTGTCGGCACGAGCGCCCGGGAGGGAGATCTTCGCTACAACCTCCTGGGCTGGGTGGATCAGCCTCTCTCGTCGGCCCCCCTCGGCTATGGCCCCAACGGCGCCGATCCTCTCACCGGCGAGGTCGTCCAGTCCACGGCCTACATCTACGGGGCCTCGCTGGAGAGCTACGCCACCATGGCCCGCGATCTGGTGAGGATCGCCAACGGCCACCTCTCCCCCGCGGAGTTCGCCACGGGAGCCCACGTCACCGGGAGCCTCGGTCAGTTCGAGAGCAGCAGCAAGCAGGCCCTCTTCAAGCCGTACGCCGAGTACCTCGCGGGGCGCGCGACGGACGTGGCCGTCAAGTCGGCGATGACGGACGAGCAGATCCGCAGCGCCCACGCCGGCATCGACCCCAGCTCCGTCGTGGCCCGCATGGGTGCGGTGGCGGTGGATGGCAAGAACCCCACGGAGCGCCTGGCCGCCGTGCAATCGGCGATGGCGTCGCGCGGCATCGAGGGGCAGTCTGGCTTCGGGGGGCAGGCGGAGGCGCTCGCCCGTATCAACTCGATGTCCGCTCGCCTCTCGGGCACCCAGACCGAGCAGAACCTGATTGGCAACGATCAGTGGATGAAGGACAACGCGTTCCCCATCCCGCTCGGCGCCAAGAACGAGGCTCAGCTCCTGGCCAAGGTGAGGACGGACAGCTCGCCCTTCAGCGGCGCTGCGGGCCCCTTCGCCCTCGCCAACATGCAGAGGCAGTTCAACGCGGCTCTCGAGGCCCGCGGCGAGTGTCTGTTCGGCGTGAACGAGTTCAACGCGCCGCACATCGAGGGCCTCGCCCGGCGCTTCAAGGATCTGTCGGCCGACGATCCCAACGCCCTCTTCCTGGAGTTGCGCAAGCTCATTTACAAGGGCGTGACGGAGCACGAGGTGGGTCACACCATGTCGATGCGGCACAACTTCCAGGGCTCCTGGGACTCCATCAACTTCCACCCCAACTACTGGAAGCTGCGCACCAGGAACGGCACCGCCGACAAGGCGTGCGGCACAGCGGCTCGAGGCGCGGCCGACCCCGACAACTGCATGGGGCCTCGCTACGTGGACCCCGAGTCGCCCGACGAGCTCGGCATGGGGGCCGATGCCCACCCGGGTATCGAGGAGTACGCCTACTCGTCCATCATGGACTACGGCTACGACTTCAACACCGACCTTCACGGCCTCGGCTCCTACGACAAGGCCATGATGAAGTTCGTCTACGGCAACGCCGTGGAGACCTTCCAGCCTGGCAGCAGGGTCGCGGCTCAGCTCGCTCCTCTCCACTCGATTCCCGGCAACACCATGCCCCGCGGTCCGGTGAGCGAGCAGTGGTGGGTCAAGCGCACCGATGCGGCCGTGGGCGGCGGAGAGCAGGTCCAACCGACGCACTACACCACGCTCGCTCGCATCATGCAGGGCGAGAAGCTCCTCTACAATCCCGCGCGTTGCCGCGAGCCGAACGCGGCGCTCGGCGAGGGGTACTCGGCGGTCGAAGGCCAGATCTGCACGAGCGCAGAGAAGGACCACGTCCACGTCTCCGAGCTCCAGAGCGGTCAGGTGGAGCCTGGCATCCAGGGTAATCTCTTCAAGACCGCGGACGGTCGCATCCGCTGGCCTTACCGCTTCGGTACCGACGAGAACGCCAACTACCCGCACAACCTCCGCTTCGACGCGGGCGCCGACGTCTACGAGTCCGCGGTCAGCCTGTCCAAGCTCTACGAGTACCGCTACGTCCTGGATTACTGGCGGCGCGGGCGCCGCGGCTGGGCGTCCTTCTTCTCGGGGGGCCGTCTGTGGAGCCGTTACTTCTCCAGGATGCACTCGGTCGGCTGGCTCGCCGCCTCGAAGATCACGATGTACACGGCCATGTCTCCGGGGGCGCCCGTCGCTGCCAACCCTCAGCTCCTGTCGCCCGACTGGGGCCAGGGCTACTTGCTCGCCGGCAAGGTGCTGTTCGACACGATCGAGCGCGCCCTGCTCCGCCCGCAACCCGGCAACTACGCCATCAAGCAGGGGGTGCCTGGCGCGCAGCAGACGGTCTACGAGGTCCCCGACTGGAATGAGCCGAAATCGTCGACCACGGCCGTGAGCGTGCTCGATGGTCGCTGGATCGACGACGACCTCAACAACAAGGCCGGCGGCTCGTTCCACTACTCGGCCTTCCATGACCGCCTCGGGACCGCGGTGGAGAAGCCGCTTGCGATCGCGGCCCTCGCCGCGCTCTTCCCTCCGATGGACGTCTACTACTCCCGTGACACCTACGTGGACGGGCGCAACATGCTGCTGAACTTCCGCAGCATGTACCCGAAGGGCTACGACCGCCTCCTCGCCGGCCTCCTCGCCAACGACACGGACACGCTCGCTCCCTTCACCACCACCACAGCGAGCAAGGACAAGCCCTCGATCGTCTTGTACCCGGACATCACCGTGGATAACTACAAGTATCCGGAGCGCGCCAGGGTGCTCGATCCCCTCGTGGGTTACAGGCTGCAGGTGCCTGCGGTCATCTACAGCCTCTGGCTGGGTGAAGACGACGGCACGAGGACCTTCCAGAGCTCTGCCCGGGTCTGGATTGACGGCTCGGCGGAGGGGGTCACGCTCCCCGACAGCGAGAAGGACTTCTTCTTCGAGGTCGACAGCAACGGCGGCAGCGGCGTCCTCTGGGCGGCGCGCACCTTCGGCACCGAGCAGCTGAACGGCTTCGAGCGCCCCAAGGGCATCGGCCACCGCATGATCCAGCACGCCAACGTGCTGCTCGCCGGAGCCTATGCCATCCAGAGGAACGCCGACGGTACGGCCAAGTATGATCCCGTGACCCGCCGTCCCCTCTGGGAGGCCGGCAAGACCGGACAGCGTCGTGAATACTCCAAGGCGGACGACGCCGAGGCGGCGGTCCTGACGTACAACCGCTACGTGGGTCTGCTGAACGTCGTTCGCAACCTGATGTGGGACGCGAAGGCAGGCATCAACGGCTTCTGAGCCCTGAACCAGGGAGCTTGGGCTCCTTCACAACGAGAACGCCTCACGGCAACGTGGGGCGTTCTTGTTTTGTACCCCACCGGAAGGGTCGTCCGAGAAAGCCACGAGGCAACGTCTCGCAAGACGGGCACGGTGGTAACTCACAGGAGCAGGTCACGAGGCCACGCCTCGCAAGAGGGCGAGGGTCAAATCCCGGGGAAGGAGGGCGAGGAGGGCACCTCCCCCCGTCCCTCGTCAGGTCCTGGCCAAGGGTCGTCGCAAATAAAAAATCTCCAGGGGGGAGGCGAGGGGGGGAACGCCCTCGCAGCCGCACAGCGGGATGGTCCTGGAGCTCATCGCCGCGTCGACCCTCGTCACCCGGCTGGACGCCCCCTTATTCGGGCTGGATGTACCTGGCCTTGAGCAGCTTGAGGATGATCTGCACGGTCTCAAGGTCGGTCGCGAGGCTCTTGTTGAGCACCGTCTCGAGGTGACCATGGTTGAGCACGAGCTGGAGCACGTCGAGCTCCTGCCCCTTGAGCTCGCTCAGGCGAGGAACACAGGGGATGGGGAAGACGAGCCGTGCGTGTGGGCCGGGCAACTTGCCCCGGAGCTCGTTGAACTCGTCGATCTGGCGCAGGCCCTCCATGAGGACCGCCTGGACCGACATGTCCATCTCGTTCGGAAACGAGCGGTCGTCCGGCGGCTCGAGCTCGAAGCTGCCCTTCACCCACGTGAGCATCCGGAAGATGGCCTTCATGGGGGGCACCTCCGTGAGCTCGTTGATGGACGCGAAGTAGAGCGTGCCCTTTCGCATGAAGATGCGGCCGATATCGTCCTCGGTCTGGACGACCAGGACGCCGCTCTTCTTGGAGGTGGAGAACAGCTGCAGCAGATCCGGCAGGGGGACCTCCTCGATGCTCCCCGACATCGTCTTGCCGCCCTGGTTGGTCCTCCGGGCTGCGGCGGCGACCTCGAGCGCCGCCTGGGGCGCTGGGCCCGAGGTCTCCCGGCCGTCCCCGGCGATGACCTTCAGGATGCTGGTGCCGATGAGCACCCGATCGCCCTCCTTGAGGCGCGCCCGCTTGATCTTCTCGCCGTTGACAAAGGTCCCGTTCGTCGACCCGAGATCCTCGATCCAGATCTGGTCGTCCATCATCGCGATCCGCGCGTGCTTGCGGCTCACCATGTCCTCGACCAGCACCATGTCGAGGTCGCTGGAGCGACCGACCACGATCTGCTTGTCGGCGACGAGAGGGAACTCTCCGCCCTGGTATTTGCCACTGATGAAGCGAAGCACGTACGTCTTCCCCGTGCGCTGCACCGTGGCCATTTGGGCGGGATCCTGCATTGCTTCGGCGGTCCGTTGCGCGCCGGGAACGCGCGCGAGAGGTCTCAAGCTCCTACTCTCGAATGCACTCGAGACCCAGGAAAAAGAGTACAGAGCAAGGGCAAACCAGGTCAAGTCGCGGTATGAGGCAGGTGATGTTCACCAAGAGCTCGCCAGATCCGTCCCGGCCGGTCCTAGGCTCCGGTGACCCCTTCGGTACGCACCGTTCGATCGAGCCCGCCGGCGCTCTACCCCAGCCCGCTCTCCGCGTGGACAACGATTTTTCCAGGCTTTTTCAGGGAGAGTTGCTGATCGCCGTCGAGACGCTGAACATCGACGCAGCCAGCTTCCGTCAGATGGAGGAAGCCGGGGCTCGGGGGGGGGACCCGGGCGACGGCGAGGTGGTTCGCCGGGTGCTCGCCACGGTCGCCAGCCGCGGAAAGCAGCACAACCCGGTGACCGGCTCGGGGGGCATGCTCCTCGGTCGGGTCCTTCAGGTCTGTCCGGGTCACCCTGGCGAGCTCATGCTCGAGGTGGGCGATCGCATCGCGAGCCTGGTATCGCTCTCCCTCACCCCGCTCAGGATCGATCGGGCCGCGGCCGTGCGTCGGGCCAGCGCCCAGCTGGACATCGAGGGCGAGGCGGTGCTCTTCGCCAGCGGCGCCTGCGCCAAGCTCCCCTCCGACATGCCAGAGCGCCTGGCGCTGGCCGTGCTCGACGTGGCAGGGGCGGCTCCCCAGGTCGCCCGGCTGGTCGGCAAGGACGCGAGCGTCCTCGTGCTCGGAGCCGGAGGAAAGAGCGGGATCCTCTGCGCCGTCGAGGCCCGCCGATCGGGCGGCCCGGGCGCACGGATCGTGGGCGTCGAGAGCCACGGTCCTTTCGCGAGGGACCTGCGCTCGCTGGGCGTCTGCGACGAGGTCGTCGAGATCGACGCCCGGGATCCGGTCGCCGTGCGCCGCGCCGTCCTGGCCTCGAACGCTGGTCGCGAGGTCGACGTGAGCTTCTCGTGCGTCAACGTGGAGGACGCCGAGATGGCCGCCATCCTGTCCACCCGAGACCGAGGCATCTGCTACTTCTTCGCGATGTCGACGAGCTTCACCAAGGCTGCCCTTGGCGCCGAGGGCGTGGGCAAGGACGTCGATCTGTTCGTCGGCAACGGCTATGCGAGGGGGCACGCCGCTCACTCCCTGGCCATGCTCCGCGACCTGCCCGCCGTGCGCACCCTCTTCGAGCAGCGCTATGGCTGAAGGGCTGCCCTCGGTTGACGGCCTGGTGAGTATCCATTAAGCGCGGAGGCCAACATGAGCCTGTCCGTCCGCCCCATCAGTGAAGTCGCCGGTGAGCTCGGGCTGTCGCCCGACCACTACCTCCCGTATGGCCGTGGAAAGGCCAAGATCGAGCTCTCGGCCCTCGCCCGCCCCGCCCTGGGAAAGGGGCGCCTCGTCCTGGTGAGCGCCATCAACCCGACCCCCGCCGGGGAGGGCAAGACCACCACGTCCATCGCCCTGGCGATGGGGCTGCGTCGCCTCGGCAAGAACGCTGTCCTGGCGCTGCGCGAGCCCTCCCTCGGGCCCGTCTTCGGAGTGAAGGGGGGAGGCACCGGCGGAGGGAGGGCCTCGCTCGTGCCGGCCGACGACATCAACCTCCATTTCACCGGCGATATCCACGCCATCACGACCGCTCACAACCTGCTGTCGGCGCTCGTCGACAACGCGGTCTACTACGGCAAGAAGATGCCCAGCGGAGGGACGATCGACCCCCGCCTCGTCACCTGGGGCCGCGCCCTCGACATGAACGACCGGTTCCTGCGAAACTGCGTCGTCGGCCTCGGTGGCAAGAGCCATGGAACCCCGCGCGAGGAGCGCTTCGACATCACCGCCGCCAGCGAGATCATGGCCATCGTGTCGCTCGCCCAGGATCACGCCGATCTCGAGGCCAGGCTGGCTCGCGTCGTCGTGGGACAGGACACGACCGGCGCGTTCGTCACCGCGGCCGACGTGGACGCTCCCTCGGCGATGACGGCGGTGCTGCGCGACGCGCTCTCCCCCAACCTGGTGCAGACCGCGGAGGGCGGCCCAGCCATCGTCCACTGCGGGCCCTTCGCCAACATCGCCCACGG
>SXGT01730578.1_pt1 | contig 30351 bp, 14 predicted proteins | sample 3176221 | NCBI WGS metagenome assembly SXGT01 (sample SAMN11356862, study PRJNA531348) | freshwater metagenome | isolation source: freshwater sample F1-120 | place: China: Fuxian Lake, Yuxi | collected 2017-12-25 | reverse complement strand
CTGCGGTGGATGCGGTCGATCGCGCGTGCTAGCAACTGCGCAATCGAGACGGTGTCCAGCCGCGCGATCGTCGAGGCGGGGAGCGGAATGGTGTCGGCGAACAGGATCTTCTCGACGTCGGCCGAGTTCAGTCTCTCGACGGCCTTGCCGGCGAGGACCGCGTGGGTCGCGATGATGAACACCGAGTTGGCGCCCTTCTGTTTCACGATGCGCGCCGCGTCGACGATCGAGCCGCCGGTGCTGACCATGTCATCGACCAGCAATACGTCGCGGCCCTTCACATCGCCGATGACGTGCTCGATCACCGTCGTGTCGCCGCTGATGCGCCGCTTGTCGATGATCGCGAGGTCGCACTCGAGATCCTTGGCATACGCGCGCGCGAGCTTCACGCCGCCGACGTCCGGCGACAAGACGATGGGGCGGTCGGCGCCGAGTTGACGCACGCGGTCGATGATCACCGGGCGCGCGTAGAGGTGGTCGACAGGGATGTCGAAGAAGCCCTGGATCTGCGCCGCGTGCAGGTCGATCGCGACGACGCGATTGTAGCCCGACGCGACGAGCAGGTTGGCGACGAGCTTCGCGTTGATCGGCACGCGGCCCTCGTCCTTGCGGTCCTTGCGCGCGTAGCCGTAGTAAGGAATCACCGCCGTGATGCGATCCGCAGACGCGCGGCGCAGGCAGTCGGCGAAGCTCAGCAACTCGAACAGGTTCTCGTGGACCGGCGGGCACGTCGGCTGCACGACGAACACGTCGGCGCCGCGTACGTCGCACTCGACCTTGAGATTGATCTCGCCGTCTGGGAAGCGCTGCAGCGACGCGGCGCCGAGCGGCACGCCCATGTGCGCGCAGATGTCGCGCGCGAGACTGGGGTGGGCCGTTCCTGTGAACACGCGAAGACGTTCACCGCGAGCGCTCATCGAGTTTCCTCCCGTGTCGAACCCGCTGGCTTTGCGTCGCGGCGCTTCAACTTGCGCGCTGGAACGCCGACCCAGACTTCGTCCGCTTCGATCTTGCTGCCGCGCTTCACGATCGCCCCCGCGCCCGTCATCGAGCGCGCGCCGAGTTCGCTGGGCGCGACGATCACCGTGCCGCTGCCGACGAAGCACTGGTCGCCGATCTTCGTCTCGTGCTTGTGCGTGCCGTCGTAGTTGGCCGTGATCGTGCCGGCGCCGATGTTGGCTTGCTTCCCGATCACCGTGTCGCCGAGATAGGTCAGATGCTTGGCCTTGCTGCCGGCGCCGATGCGCGACTTCTTGGCTTCAACGAAGTTGCCGATCTCGGCGCCGTCTTCCAGCACCGTGCCGACCCGCAGATGCGCGAACGGCCCGACTTCGCAGTGGGTGCCGATCTTGCAGCCCGAGCCGATCACCGTGCACGGCAGGATGCGCGTGTCCGCGCCGATCTCTACGCCGTGGTCGATGAAGGTCGTGCCGGGGTCAACAATGAGCACGCCGTTGTTCAGGTGCTCGACCAGGATGCGTTCCTGCATCACCGAGCGAGCCAGCGCGAGGTCCGTCAGCGTGTTCACGCCGAGCGCTTCGCGGTCGTCACCGAGCGTCATCGTGGCGGGTTCTTTGCCCTCCGCGACGAACTGCGCGATCACATCGGTGAGGTAGAACTCGCCCTGCGCGTTCTTCGGCTGCAACTTCTCGAGCGCCGGTCGCAGCGCCTTGCTGTCGAAGCAGTAGATGCCGGCGTTGATCTCTTCGTTCGCCAGCTCCGCTTCGGTGCAGTCGCGATGTTCCCGGATCCCGATGAATCGATCCTGATCGTCGCGGAGGATGCGGCCGAGTCCTGTCGGATCATCGGCGAACGCGGTCAGCACCGAACACGGCGCGTTCTCGCGAAGCGTGCGCAGCGTGGCGAGCGTCTCGCTCGTCGTCAGCGGACAATCGCCGTAGGTCACGAGCACGTCGCCGTCGAAGTCACCGAGCGCGGCCATGGCAACCTTGACCGCGTGGCCGGTGCCCATCGGCTTGCCCTGGTCGACGCAGACCAGGCTTTTGCGCGCGCTGAGTTCCTTCTCGACCTTCTCCTTCTGGTGATGCACGACCACGATGGTCCGCTGCGGCTTCAACGCATCGGTGGCGTCGAGCGAGCATGCCACCAGCGTGCGCCCGCAAAGGGGCAGCAACACCTTGGGAATGCTCAGCTTCGTGCGCTTGCCCAGGCCTGCGGCAAGGCATACGACGGCGAGCGGGCGCGACATCTTTGCGGAGGCTCTGGTGGGCTCGGGGAAAGGGGCGAAGGATTGTGCGAATCGCCCTGCGAGCGGTCAAGGGCGGCCATCGCCCGCTCCACAGCTTGCCGATGGCAAAGGTGCGCCAAGAACGCCGCGTTCGAAGCTGCCCGCCGGACGCCGGCCCGTGGCTGCGGCCACGGGCTGGAATCGAGGCCGCCGTTCGAAGGGGCTCGCTGCCCCAAACCTATTCTTGGCACCGCATTGGGGCGGAGTGCCCGCCTCAATCGCGCAGCCGATCCAGCCGCCCGCCGGGGCGCTGGATCAGAGGGTCTTCAGCTCGCAGTTGGTGCGCCAGAGGCTCGTCACCGGGTCGACTCCGACCGTCTGGAACCACAGGGTCGTGCCGATCAATGACGTGCTCGGAATGTTGTAGAGCTTGCTGAGGCTTGGCGTGCCGATCGCGCCGGTGCCGCTCAGCGAGAAGAACCCGAACACGCCGACCGAGTCCTCGATCGGGAAGGTCCACGGGTCATACGGGTTGGTGCAGATCGGGCCGACCACGGTTTGCAGCGGCGTGATGCCCGGGATCGAGCACATCACGAGCATCGGCACTTGGACCGGGGCCTGGGCCGGCGAGGTGTTTTGCACCTGGATCACGAGAATGCCGCCGGCGCGCGTGATCACGGTGCGACGAGCATAGAGGTCGAAAGCGACGCCAGCCGACACGCCGCCGGGCGTGGTCGCAGTGACGCGAATCGCGCCCCCGAGCGGGCCGGCGTTGACGGTGGTTTGCGCGCGGCCGTTGCTGTCCGCGATCACCGGGTTGATGGTCGTCAGCGTTGCAGAGCCAGTCAGCGTGAAGTTGACCTGGCCGCCAGCGATCGGGTTGCCTTGCGGGTTGTTGACCTGCACGACGATCGGCAACGCAAATGGTTCCGCCGCTGGGTTGGCCTGACCGTTGCCAGAAATCGCGACGACTTGGTTGACTGGGCCGAGTGGACGCAAGCGTTTGAACGTGCCGCCGACTTGCGAACCAGAACCTGCGTGCTGGCACATGTAGATCGCGCCATCGGGGCCGACGTCATAGCTGACGAGGCCGACGAATCCGGTGGCGAAGTCCGTGGCGTTCGGCTGGCCCGGTATCGCAGGCGCTGCAACCCAGGCGCCGCCGCTGCGCGTCAGCATGCGAACCTGACCGGCGTAGTAGTCCGAATAGAACGCGTTGCCTTCGTAGCTGGCGCCGAAGTCGTATTGGCCGCCGCGATTGCGGTAGCGCGGGCCGCCCATGATGGAGATCCAGGTCTGCGCCCGCAGCACTTCGACGATCGGCGGCGTCAGTCCGCCGGGGATCGTGCCGGTGCACGTGGTGTAGGTGCCGTTGCCCTCCATCCATGGCCAGCCAAAGTTGCGCAGTTGCAGCGCGCCCGGGACGTAGACGTATTCTGAGTATTCCTCACGCGCCACTTGGCCGACGTCGCCGATGTAGAGGTTGTTGGTCGCAGGGTCGACCGTCATGCGAACCGGGTTGCGCAGGCCATAACCGATGAGCAACCGCGTGAAGTCCGTCGCCGTGCCGAGCGGGTTGTCCGGCGGGCCGATCTGCGTGAACGCCGGCGCTGTTGTGCTGCCGCCAGCGGGCAGCGTGCTGACGTCGAGCCGCAGCAGCTTGCCGCGTTGGTCGTTGAGCGTCTGCGCCGGACAAGTGGAGGCATCGTCACCGAAGGACACGTAGAGCTTGCCGTCCGGGCCGAATCGCAACGAGCCGCCGTTGTGATTGAACGCCGTGTCGTTGACTGCGGCGAGCACGACGCGACGCGTCGCCGTCTGCAACGTGACGTTGTTGCTGCCGGGCACTGCGATATCACCGCCGCAGGTGAAGCGGTCCAGGTGCAAGAACGCGTCGGCGGAGCTCGAGTACCAAACGTAGATGTAGCCGTTGGTCGCAAAACCAGGATCGGCGCAGATGCTCAACAGCGCGCGTTCAGAACCAGTCTCCACGCTCGGCACCGAGCCGATGGAGGCCGCCGCCGTGCCATTCCAGATCGTGATCGAGCCGGCATAGTTGGCGATCAACGCGCGGCCATCGGGAAGGAAGCTGAAATCGTTGGGGCCGTTGAGCCCGGTCGAGATCAAGGTGTCGACGACAAAGCCGGTCGGCACGGTCTGCGCATTCGCAACAGCAGCGAAGGCGGCGATGGAGACGGCGAGAGCCGGGGCGAGAGACCGCATGAGGATCCTGGGCGGAGCGGGTGGGGGTGGTAACCGACGGCGATCCATCGGGTGCAAGGGGCAGGGAGGCCGGAACAGGCTAACGGGCCGCCGGGCCGTCGAAAACCGGGGAGGGGCGACTTGCTGCTTTCGGGTTCGATGGTAGGGGGATGGTGATGCCACATTCTCGTCGCGCGGATCCAACTCGGATCGGCCTGCCGCCGGTATCGCGACCCGATGCGCGAGCGTTGGTGGTAGGCAGCATGCCTGGTGCCGCTTCACTCGCAGCCAAGCAGTACTACGCGCACCCGCGGAACGCGTTCTGGCCGGTGATGGGCGCCCTATTCGACGCGGGGCCGACGCTCGATTACCAAGCTCGACTGTCGCGCCTGTTCGCGGCGAGAGTTGCACTGTGGGATGTGGTGATGCGATGTCGTCGCGAAGGCAGCCTCGACAACTCGATTCAACGCGATTCGATTGAGCCCAACGACTTTGTTGTTTTCGTCGCGGCGCATCGCGAGCTCAGGTTGGTGGTGTGCAACGGCGGCGCTGCGCGCGTGTTCTACGAGCGATACGTCCTGCCGCACGCAGGCGAAGCGGTGCGAGCGCTGTCGTTGGTGCAGGCGCCATCGACCAGCCCGGCGCATGCAGCGATGTCACATCGCGCCAAGATCGAAGCATGGCGCACGGCATTCCATTCTGTGCTCGAATGAGCGAACCCTGCTTTCGGCGCCTTGATGGCGCGGGACCTCCTCGATGCGCAATCTCGCCCAAGCTCCGCTGCTCCTCGTCCTCGTCTCACTCGTCGCCAACGCGCCCTCGCAGTGGCCCAGTTCACCGGCGGCCAACGTGTCGGTCGCAGACGGGACCGGCGAACAGGTGCTGCCCAAGATCGCGGCGACCCTCGACGGCGGCAGCTATGTCGGTTGGTTCGACAACCGCGCCGGCGTCTACGAGGTGCGGTTGCAACGACTCGACAGAGACGGCGTCGAACAATGGGCGCACAACGGCATCGTTGTGTCGAACAACCCGCAGTCGACCTCGCTCGTCGACTGGGACCTGATCTGCGACAGCGACGACCACTGCGTCCTCACGTTCACTGACACGCGCGCAGGCGGCGACCTGGATTGCTACGCATATCGCGTCACGCCCGTGGGCACTCAGCTGTGGGGCGGCAACGGCGTCGCGGTGTCCAACAACGTCGACTTCGAAGCCAACCCTCGCGTCGTCGAAGCGACGGACGGCGACTTCGTGTTCACCTGGGTGAACTCGGGCACCCGCACGGTTCGCGTGCAGCGCCTCGACCGCGCCGGCTTGCCGCGCTTTGTCCAGGACGGCGTTTCGCTGCTCGGGGACACCGGCGCGACGCCGGGCTTCGTGCAGATGGTTGCGAGCGATTCGGGCAGCGTGATCCTCACCTGGATGCGAGCGATTGCATTCACGGCGCAGCGTCACCTGCATGCGATGAAGTTCGACTCGCTCGGCAACGCGGTTTGGAACGCCGGCGTGCGGCTGCCGATCTTCGATCAAGCGTCGGTGCCGATCGCGCATCAGCACAAGATGCAGCCTGATGGAATCGGTGGCGCCTACGTGTCCTGGCACTTCGCGGTGGGGAGCGCATTCACCGCGCGCGTTCAACGGCTCAGCTCGGCTGGCGCAGAAGTGTTCGCCCACAATGGCGTGGATCTGTCGACCAATGCCAACAACAAGTTCGACCCGGCGATGGCCGTCGATGTCGCGAGCCAGTCGGTCATTGCCTACTTCAACGAGCGCAACGCTGCGCAGTCGCAGTGGGGCATCTCTGCCCAGCGGCTCGACGCGGCCGGAACGCGACTGTGGGGCGCAAGCGGCGTCACGCTCGTCCCTGTCGGCGCCATTACCTACGTCGCGCCGCAGGCCGCGGCCTACGCGGGCGGCGCGATGGGCTTTGTGTTCGAGCAGTCGCTCGGCGGCACCGCCTTGGCATTGCGCGCATTCCAGCTCGACTTCAACGGCGTCTCTTCGTGGGCCGCGCCGATCTACGTCAGCAACTTCGTCAGCGACAAGTTGCGCCTGCAGGCAATGTCCAGCGCGTCCGGCAACGCGACGCTGGCGTGGACGGATCTGCGCACCGCCGGCGGCGACCTCGTGATGCAGACGATCGGCAGCAATGCGCAGCTTGCGCCCGTGCTCGGTTCATCGCTCGGATACGGCTGCGGCATCAATCCGCCGTCGAGCCTCGTATCGACTGGCGCGCCGTCGCTGCTCGGCACCGTGAACTTCGCGATCGACAACCCGCTCGGCACGCAGGCGCCGTTCTCGCTGCCGCTGCTCGTGATGACGACCTCGCCGCTCGCGAGTTATCCGTGCGGCGTGCCGCTGCCCGGCTACGGCATGGCCGGCAATGGCGCGTCAGGCGAACTGCTCGTCGATCTGTCCACGCAGGCCCTGTCGTGGATCCTGCCGCCCTGGCTCGGGGTTGGCCAACCGTCGAGCTTGCAGGTCACGATCCCCTATGACGTCGCATTCGTCGGCGCGCAGCTCTACTTCCAAGGCGCGCTGATCGACTTCACGCCGGGCCTGCAGTACCCGATCGCTTTGACGTCGGCGGTGCGCTGGACCATCGGCTACTGAGCACGACGATCGCGGGACCCAGGGCGCGGCGATGCGCCTTCACTGCGCCGGCGCGCGCCATGCCTTGTTGCCGCGCCGTATCATGTCTGCAACGCCGAGGCGGTCCCTTGCTCGACCTTTGGGGCCCTTCTGTCGCATCACATTGCGCATGGGCTGCAGCAAGCAGGCGATGTTCGTCGACGGCTCATGTGCGCGAACGCGCGTTGGCATCAGTGCGCAGATTCGTAGGCTGTGCGACCCGATCATGATGCACTTGCGCCGCGTTCTCCCTGTCGCGATCGCTTCTTCCGCAGCGTTGCTGCATGCACAAGGCGCGGGCCTGCCCGCGTTCCCTGACTCGATGGACTTCGGTCCGTGCATGACGACGACGTTGACCTCGCCCGGCGTGTCCAAGGTCACGCACAAGGCGTTGGTGATCAAACTCGGCAACGGCAGCGCCGCCGCCTTCGACACCGAGTTGTTGCGCATGGCGTCGATCTGGAGCGACGGCTGGTTGGAACTGCGTGGCACTGCCTACGACGGTTCGCACGGTCCGATGCCGGCGACGAAGGGTCGCGAGATCGCCGGCGTGAAGCCGGGGCCGGGGATCGCGAGGGCAGGCGGACTTGCGGACCCGCGTTCGATTCCGTTTGGTCCGTTGCCAAAGGAATGGGGCGCATACGAAGGTCACTGGCTGTGCAGCGGCGGCGACGTGGTGTTCGGTTACCGCATCGGCGCGATGCGCGCGCTGGAGTTGGTGACGGTCCCGACTGGCGCAGGTGCGGGCTACGCGACGCGGACCTTCGAGTTCTCGGCAAGCGAGCAGGCGCACTCGATCGTGTTGTGCGATGCGCCGACTGACGCCGAGGTGGGGCGACTCAAGTGGGCAGCGGCAAAGGGCGCCGACTCACTCGCGATCGGCTGGATGCCGGTGGTCGCCGAGCCAGTCGAAGCGGCGGTGACTCATGACGGCTGGAGCACGTTGCCGATCGGCGGGCCGAGCGACGTCGACTTCTTGAACGCGCGCAGCGGGACTGCCGCGACGATCGCGTTTGTGCCGGGTTTCAGCCGCCCGCAGACGGCGCGTCGGCTGCAAGCCGGCGAGACCGAGTCCGGCGCCGACTTGCTGCTGCCGCGCTTGTGTGATGGCGAGGCCGCCACGGGCCCCGACGACGCGCAGCGTTCGGTCTGCTTCGAACCGCGCGACGCCGAGGCGCGCATGCTCGTCGACCTGCAACAATGCGCCGCGGTCACCCGCGTCAGCACGTTCTCGTGGCACGACGGCGACCGCGCGCCGCAGCAGTATGAACTGTATGGAAGCGAGACTGAGCAGTCCCCTGACGTGACCGCGGCCGATCCCGCTGCGGCTGGTTGGGTGCTGCTTGGCAAGGTCGACACCCATGGGCTTGGCCGCGGCGGCATCCATGGCGCGAGCGTGCACAAGAAGGGCGGGCTCGGCTCGTTTCGCCGGTTGCTGTTCGTGGTGCAAGGATCGGGCTCGTTGTTCAGCGAAGTCGATGTCTTTGCAGCTGCGTTCAAGGCGCCGTGCGACCAGGCGTCGCGCGCCCTCCGTGTCGTCGCGGCCGGCGTAGTCGGCGGCGATCGAGCCGTCACGTTGCGCCAAGACGGCGCCCGCATCCTCTTGGACGTTGCCGCGCACGAGCAGCCGATCCGCTGCACGGCGCTGCTCGCCGGTGGTCGGTCCGCGGATGCGTCGAAGGTGCTCGAGGGATTGGACCAACTCCTCGGCAGCCACGTCGACTGCGGCAGCCTGCAGCAACGCATCGACAGTCCAAGCGCAGCGCGATGGGGCGATGCGATCGGCCTCGTCGGCCAGCGCGCCGTCGATGAGGCCGCCTACGTGGTCGACACGATCGCGGTGCCCTTCGACAACCCGTTCGGCTCGCGCATGCGCGTGTGCGGCTTCGACTTCTTCTCGGACGGCCGCGCCGCGATCACGACGTGGAACGGCGATGTCTGGATCGTCTCGGGCATCGACGATCCGTTGCGCGATGTGCGGTGGAAGCGCTTCGCGACCGGTCTGTTCGATCCGCTCGGCTTGCGCATCGTCCGCGACGAGGTCTATGTGCACGGCCGCGACGGCATCACGCGGCTCGTCGATCGCAACCAGGACGGCGAAGCCGACTTCTTCGCGTGCTTCAACCACGACGAGTGCGTGACGAACGCGTTCCACGAGTTTGCCTTCGACCTGCAGACGGACGCCGAGGGCAACTTCTACACGAGCAAGGGAGCGCCGGTGAACCCGGGCGGTCGCGGCTTCATGACCATCGCGCCGCATCACGGCACGATCATGAAGATCAAGCATGACGGCTCCCTGCTCGAAGTGATCGCAACGGGCTTGCGTGCGCCAAACGGCATCGCGGTATCGCCGGACGGCAAGGTCGTGACGAGCGGCGACAACGAAGGCACCTACATGCCGCGCTGTCGGCTCAACTGGATCACAAAGCCCTCCTACTACGCCGGCGTGCGCCCGACAGCGCAGCGCGACGACGCGCCCGAGCAGCCGGATCTGCCGCTTTGCTGGATGCCGATGGAGATCGACAACAGCAGCGGCGGGCAGGCCTTCGTGACGAGCGCCGCGTGGGGTCCATTGCAGGGCCGCTTGCTGCACCTCAGCTACGGCACTTGCAGCCTCTACCTCGTGTGCAAGGAAGACCGCGCCGACTCCGTGCAAGGTGGTGTCGTGCGCTTTCCATTGTCGTTTGCGTCGGGGCTGATGCGCGCCCGGTTTTCCCCGAAGGACGGACAGCTTTACGTCGCGGGCTTCCAAGGTTGGCAGACCAGCGCGGCGCGAGAAGGCTGCTTCCAGCGCGTTCGCTTCACGGGCAAGCCACTGCGCACGGTGACAGCGCTGCGCACTTGCGAGAAGGGCGTCTACCTCTCGTTCTCCGAGCCGCTCGATGCAACGGCGGGGATGGACACGGACAGCTACGGCATCGAGATCTGGGACTACTTCTATTCACCGAGCTATGGCTCGCCCGAGATCTCGATCCTGCATCCCGAGCGCAAGACCGAACAGGGCAAGCGCAATCGCGATCCGCTGCCGATCGTGGCGGCGACTTTGTCGGCCGACCATCGCACGGTGTTCTTGCGGGTCGAGGGCATGCGTCCGGTCATGCAGATGAAGGTGACCTGGAACGTCGACGCAGCGGATGGCGGCGTCGTTCGCGGTGAGTTGCACAACTCGATCCACACGCTCGGCGCGGATCCGGGCATGCCAAAGGCTGACGGCGCGGCCGGCAACTGAGACGTGTCGCGGCTTCGGAGGGGAGCAGTCGCGGCAGTCTCGCCGTGCGCTCGCCGCTTCTGTTCGCGTCAGGCCCGCTTCGTCACTTCGAGGAGGTGGAAGCCGAACTGCGTCTTCACCGGACCCTGGACGACGCCGACGTCGCCCTCGAAGCATGCCGTGTCGAACTCCTTGACCATCTGGCCGCGGGAGAACGTGCCCAAGTCGCCGCCGCGCTGACCTGACGGACACTGCGAGTGTTGCTTGGCCAGCGCCGCGAAGTCTCCGCCCTTCTCGATCTGGTTCTTGAGGTCGAGGCAGTCTTTCTCGGTCTTGACGAGGATGTGACGGGCAGTGGCGCGGACCATGGGTGCTCCTGGTGTTGGAAGGGAGTGACGCTACTTCGCGTGCCTTCGTGTGCCACGACTTTCCTGCGGCGTGCGCAGCGCGTTGGCAACGGACTGCGACTGGCGTAAGTAGTTCCTCATGCAACGGACGCATGTCTTCGTCGTGCTCGCGCTTTGCGCGCCCCTGCAAGCTGCCACATTGAGTCCGCAGGATGCTGCTGCAGCCGCGCCCGCCGCCACGCCCGCCGCCGCAGCACCGGTGCGCGCGCAGGGCCTCAAGGTGACCTACGCGCCGCTCGACACGGGAAGGCGCCACAAGGAAGGCGCGCACAGCTTCCGCGCGCGCGTCGCCTCGCTCGCGGTCGAGCGCGGCGAGACGCCGACGCCGTTGATCGCGCCGGGCATGTTCGAGGCCAAGTTCGAAGGCGTGCTCGCGCTCGCGGCGCGCGACCGATTTCGCTTCCGGGTCGAGGGTCGCGGTTCGTTCGAACTATTCGTCAACGGCGAGCGCGCGCTGCACGGATCGCTGCGCGCCGACAAGCCAGCCGAGACCGTAGAACCGGTTCGACTGAAGAAGGGCGATAACGCGATCGCATTGCGTTTCGAGAGCGGCCTTGCCGGCGACGGCGAATTGCGCCTTGCCTGGTCGGGACCGGAGTTTGCGTTCGAGCCGATCGCACCCGAGTCGTGGGAGTGGCCAATCGACGACACGGACATCGCCGCCGGCGAAACGCTGCGCCACGGGCACCACTTGTTCAGCGAGAAGCGCTGCGTGCAATGCCACCGCAACGAAGAGGCGCAGGGCGCCTACTCGCGCGGTGACCTGGACGAGGCGGGTCCGATGCTGCGCACTGCGGGCACGCGGTTGCAACCGGGTTTTGTCGCCGAGTGGCTTCGCGACCCCAAGCGAGTCCGTCCTGATGCGTCGATGCCGCGCATCGTGATGGAGAAGGACAGCGACTACGACGACGTCGCAGCGTGGATCAACTCGCTCGGTCAGCCAGTGGATGAGAAGCCGTTCGCACCCGAGGCAAGCCAGCACGGGCAGCAGCGGTGGATGGAACTGGGCTGTGTCGCGTGCCACATCGCTCCCGGAGAGAAGCCCGACTCGGATCTCTTGCTCGGTCGCATGTCGCTCGACTTCGTTTCACGCAAGTGGCGTGGCATGGCCTTGCAGCAGTATCTGCTCGATCCGACGCGCGATCACCCGGGCACCAGGATGCCCGACTTCAAGCTGCAGCCCGACGACGCAAAGGTCTTGGCCGCCTTTCTGCTGAAGGACGCCGCGATGGCGCAGCCGACGAAGGGCGACGTCGAGCACGGCAAGCGACTCGCGCAACGTCACGCCTGCGATCGCTGCCACGTTCTGGATGTGCCGGACATGGGCCGTCGCTTCCGCGCGGTGCGCGCGCTGCACGTTGGGCATGGCTGTCTGGCGGAGAAGCACGACGGCAAGACGCCGGATTTCGCGCTGTCGCCGACAGAGCGCGCGGCGCTGGGCGCGTTCTTGCCGCGCGCCAACGATGCAGTGAAGCATGTCGCGCCGATGGACTACGTCGCGCGCATGCTGCCGGCGCTGCGTTGCGCAAACTGTCACGGTCTCGACGGTCGTGCGTCGGCGTGGGCGCAGATCGCGAGCTTCCTCGGCCGCCAGGATCCCTTGCCGCCTGAGCAGGACCCGACGGCGCAGGGAGTGCCGGCGATGACGTGGGTCGGCAGCAAGCTGCAGCCCGCGTGGATGGATCGTTTCATCACCGGCAACGAACCTTCGCCGCGACCATGGCTGCATGCGCGCATGCCGTCCTTCGGCGCGCGCGGCAGCGCGGTCATCGCGGGTCTCGTGCGTTCGCATGGTTACCCCTTGCATGCCGAACCGCAGGCCGAGGCAGACACGCAACTAGCCGCGCACGGCGGCAGGCTGGTGCGAATGGGTGAGGGTTTCGGTTGCGTGCAGTGCCACGGCGTCGGTGACAAACCGCCGGTCCAGGTCTTCGAGCGCCAAGGCATCAACTTCCGACTCGCGGGCAAGCGCCTGCGCCACGACTACTACCTGCGTTGGATGCTGGATCCGATCCGCATCGACCCAGACTCGCGCATGCCGAAGTTTGCGGACCAGAAGGGCAGGACTGCGTTTACCGAGGTCCTCGACGGCGACGCGCGTCGCCAGTTCGAAGCGATCTGGCACTGGTTCCGCACGCTGTGACGCCAACGGCGCGATGGCCGCGCTTCAGCCCTGCGTCGCGAGCACGCGCCGCGCTTCAGCGCGCACCGGGCGTCCTTGCGCCGCGTCGGATTCGATGACCATGCGCAGCAGCAGCAGCTTGCCTTGCTCGGCGCCGTCGAGTTTGAGTTCGAAGCCGCCGGGGAAGGCGCCGAGTGGTTGCGCGTAGAGCGGCGTCGGAAATCGCGTCGAGTCGCCGTTCTGCGCCACACGCATGCGTCGTGGGCCAAAGGGTCGCGACCAAGTTGGATCTTCGCTGCACGGCACGCGACGACCCATCGGCATCGGCTCGAGTTCGCCGTTCGCGCTGATGACCCAGAATGCCGACTCCGGCACCGCGGTGGGATCCCAGGCAAACCGCACGCCTTGCTCGTGCAAGCTGGCCAATGCCGTTCGCCTCGCGCTTTCGTCGTCGAAGTCCAGCAATGCAGAATGGTCGAGCACCGGCGCGCTGACGAACCGCCGCAGGTCGAGGGCGTGTTCGCTCGTCAGCGGCGCCGTCACGCAGAACTCGTAGGTCTGCACGCGCGCTCTTGCGCCTTCGTCGTCGCCAACCTCGAGCTTCTCGCCGCGCCTGCTGACGAAGAGCACGTTGCCGGTCTCCTGCGCACCGGGAGCGTCAGGCTCGAAGGAGCCGTGCGATGTCAGCTTGGGCAGTCGGCACCCCTCGCTCGACAGCTCGACGCCAAGATCGAGCGCCGCGAGCGTCTGCATGCCGGTGGTGTCTGCGCAGAACACACGCGCCGCAAACTCGACGTCCGCGGTCAGCTTGCGAGCAACACGATCCGACACATCGCCGAGCTGGAAGCCAGCGCGCTGTTCACCGCGTACACTCGCGAGGGTGCGCATCGACTCCGCCACCATGACCATCAGGATCGACATCACCGCAGCGACCGCGATGAGCTCGACGGACGAGAAGCCTGCCTCGCGTTCTCGGCGGCTCATCGGCTGCTCCTCCGCACGTGGACACGCGTCTGGTGCGATGCGTGGTGGCTGCGCGTCGCGGCGCGCCATGCTTCGACTGCGAGAAGCAACTCCGTTTGCGGCGTGTCGTCGGGCAGCGCGAAGGTGAACGACTCGGAGCCTTCGCCCGAGTCGACGAGTCGCTCGTCGACGTCTTCGGGATACTCGCCGACCAAGGCGGCTTCACCAGTCGTCGCCGAGAGCCAGGTTGCGCCCTGATCGAGCGACCACATCGCGCGATACACGAGTCCGCTCTCGTCGCCGCCGGCGTTGGGGGTATGCAACTCGGTGTAGGGCTCGCCGTCGTAGCGAAGCCACTCGGTCGACCAGCGCAGCGTCATTGACGTCGGGTCGACGACGAGCGTGCCGGCCTTCGGTTCGAGAATCTGCAGACGCGGTACCTGCGCGACCTTCGGCGACACGGCTGGCTTGCTCGCCGCGTGCAATGCCCGCAGCCCGAGCAGCAACGACTCGTAGGCGTGATCGCGCGACCCTTGCGGCCCTGCGTTCGCGGTCCACAGCACCAGCGTCGCAGCGCCCCGCGCTGCACTGGCCCAGGTGAACGAAGCTCCAGCGTCCTTTTCGCCGCATGTCCAAGTCGTCTCGACTTTGATCAGCGTCGAGCGAGGGAAGTTGGCGGTCAGGTCGAGGCCGTTCACACTGACGCCGCTGTTCGCCTGCGTCTTGATCACGCGCGAACTGCGCAGCGTCGATGCCGGCTCTGATTGCACGCTTTGGTGGATCGCGACGGCTCCGTCGGTCGTTGGCATGAGCAGGTTCTCGGTGACTTGCTCCAGCACCAGCGTCGACGAGGAGGAGCCGCAGCAGGCGAGCATCGCGGCGCCGGCGGGGCCCATGCGCGAGCCGTGCAGTCCGGCGAGGCTCGTGCCGCGCGGCAAGTCCGAGAACATGGCGCCGGTCAGCGGTTGCCAGGACAGTCGCGCGACCCCGTCGCCAAACGGCAGATTGCCGTCCTCGATCCACGCGGTCCCGAGATCCTCGGGGAACAGTTCTCCGAGCCATGGCAGGCTGCGCCACAGCGTGCCGTCACCACGCACGAGCGCGAGTTCGCCGAGCGCGCCGTCCGCGCCGCCTCTTGCGCACGCGATCGTGTCGATCGCTGTGGCACTGCCCGCAGTGAAGTCGCGGTGCAGCGCGATTGGCTCCGTGGCGGTCGTTGTCGCGGTTGCGATCTCGCCGCCCAACAGCAGCGCATCCGCCACGCGATCGCCGGTCGCGACATAGATCGCTCCCGCCGCCTGCAGTCCGTCGCGCAACAGTTGCAAGAACCTGCCGGCGTCAGCGCGCACCCCATCGCCAAAGCCCTCGGCAAAGTTCGAGATCGGCAGGCAGGGCCAGAGTGCGCGCGCGTCCGATCCCGTGCAGACGAGGTCGTCGAAGTTGGCGTTGCAGCCGCCCGGCAAGGTCGCGCCCAAGACCATGAGGTCCGCATAGGGGCACATGCGCGGGTCGCCGAGGAACTGCGCGCGCTCGGTCGCTGGCACCGACGACGGGGCCCGCGACCACCACGCGAAGGTCTCGCTGCAGTTGAGTGGTTGATGCGAAGTTGGCCAGCGCACGCCGGTCGCCCCATCGCTTCCGATGCGGGTGACGATGCGGATGACTTGATCGCGGTCTTGCAGCGAGCCCGCGGCGAACGCAGTCGTGGGCAGGCGGATTCGCCAACGCGCAGTGTTGCGAACAATCGCCGTCGAACTCGAGGTCGCGAGGTCGTGCTCGAACTCGCCCTTGACGGGCGACGGGCAGTGATCGAGGCCGTGGAACCGCGCTTGGTGCGCGAGTCCCTGCGCCCCGATGGCGGGCGCGACGAGCGGCGTGTTGTGCAGGCGGATCCACGTGTAGGGATCTGCACCGCCGACGTAGCCGGTCTCGAACCACATTTCGAAGGGCCTAGTCCGCTCGCGTGGCGCTTTTCCGGTCACGCTGTCGAAGGACGAATACTCGCGACCCTCGCCGGTTGCCGCGCCGGTGTCGAGCGAAACGCCGCCAGGCAGCCGATGCACCAGCAGCGTGGGTTGGCCGGTGCCCGCGCCGTTGACGTTGCCGGTGAAGTTGCCGCCGTAGATGTGCACCAGCACCGGTTCTGCGAGCGTGTCTGCGCCTCCCGCAGCGCGCCAACCGTGAACGCGCAGTTCGAGGTCGCGCGAGTCACTGTGACTCTGGTTGCCGTCCGGGTCTCTCGGCGTCCACAGGCGCGCGGGGTGCGTGACGACGCGCACGCCGGGCCGCCCGACGGGATCCTTGGCCGCATCGCTGGCATTGCGCAGCGGCGGCATCGGCAGCGAGGGACCGTGAAGGTTCAAGAAGATCGCATTGCGGTAGCGCTCGGGCCGGCGTTGCAAGTCGTCGAGCAGCAGTTGCAGCGGCGGCGCGTCGGCGTCTTCGAGTCCCGCGGCGACACGCTGATCAAACCTGCGCCACGCTGCCGGTGTGCGCATGCAGTGGTTGTGACGATCGGCGATCGTGACGGGCCAAGCTGCCATCGGACCGGCGACGTGCTGCATGCCGTCTTCCGTTCGAAGTGCGCCCTGCAGCAGGTCCGCGTGATAGAGCGTCTTCCCGACGTGAGCGCCGCCGAGCGCGCCCGGCAGCCAGTAGGCCCATGGCGCGGCGGCGTCGGCGGGCCGCGTCGTGTTGACGAATGGCACGTAGCACGGGTCGCGCCCGTAGCCGAGGCTGGTGATCCAGTGCACCTCGAGCTTCGCTTGGGAACTGGCGGTGATGTCGCTGCACGCGCTCGTGACCGCATCACGCATTGCTGCGAGATCGCCCAATGCGCTCGGCGCTTCGGAGCATGCGATCACATAGACGTCGTGGGTCTGCTCCGGCGCATCAGTTGGTGGTTGCAGCGAGAACAGCAGTGCGTGGCTCGCTGCTGTCCGCCACATCGCACCCTCGCGGACTTCGATGCTCACGCGGCAGTAGTACAGACCGGCGCTGTCATGCGGTTCGACCGCGACACGGCGCGACCAGCGCCAGTCGCCGCCGAGCTGCACGTTTCCCGACATCGGGTGCTCGGGTAGAAACACGAGGCCTTCGTGGTCCTTCCGCGTCGTCAGCACGAAGTTGCGTTGCGCGTCGGCCAGTGCGAGGAGCTGGTCGCCACTGCGGATGTTGCCGAGTGCGATCGAGTTCTGAATCTCACCGAGCATCGCCGCGGCCTTCTGGTAGGCAAAGGCGCGGTCCTCATTGGCTCCCGACTCGCGAAATCCGATCGACAGCTGCTGCACGAGCACGAGCAGAGCGGTGGCGACGATGCCGACGGCAATCATCGCCTCGGTCAGGCCGAAGCCGGCGCTGCGAGCGCTGCTGCGAGCCGGGAAGCGCATCAGTCCTTCTTCTTGTGCTCGCTGTGTGAATCGAAGTCCGAGGACAAGCCCGCTGGCCGCTGGTCGCGTCCGGCGCGGTACTGCGAGAGCGAGTTCTGCAGTTGCGAAACGATGTCGGGTCGCGCACGAATGCGAACTTCTCCATCGGAGCCGCCGATCTTGACGCGACCGGCGACGATCATCGTGCCTTCGAAGCGGAACGGACCTTCGATCTGCGCGTTGCCGCTGACGTAGAGCACGCCCTTGAAGTCGCTGTCGTTGCCCTCGCTCGCGACGAAGTCGCCCTTGATCGCGAGCAACATGCGCCCGCGCAGCGCCTGATCGCGCGACTCGAGTTCCAGGCCGTTGGGCACGAACACGGACTCGTCCTGCATCACCCGACCTTGCAGCTGCTTGTTCGAGAACACGACCAGGTCCGCAATGCTGCGCAACTGTTCTTCGCGCATGCCGAACACTGACGAGACATCGAGCTTGGTGGCGGCGAGCGGCAGCGCTGCCGGCGCCCCGGTCACCGAAGACCCGAAGGAAGGGATGGAATCGCGACCCTTCTCGTCGTCCTTGCCTTGGTCATCGTCTTGGTCGTCATCGTCGTCGCTCTTCGCGATCGCGATGCCAGACTGGACCCCGCCGTCGATGGTGCCGTTGCCCAGGAGCTGCAGCGCGGTTGGGTCGCCGACGACCAGCGCCGACAGGCTGGGCAACCGCAGTGTGATGCCTCGCACTTCGGTGCGCAGCGTCTGCGTCGACAGCAAGCGGTTTGGCTTCTTGTCGAAGGGCTGGTCCGCATCCACGCGTTCGTAGAGGTAGCCGCGAGCGCCGAGGTCCCAAACCGTGCCCGGCGCTTCGCCGTAGGCAGCAGAGACGTCGATTGCCTCGTCGGCTCGCACTTCGTAGCGGCCCCACAAGCTCCCGTGCACTTCGAACTCACGCACGAGGCCGACTGCCGGCTCGAGCGTGTCGTCGATCGGCGGATCGTTGGCGAGATTGCGTTCTGGTGTGAACGCGACGACGGGCTGCGACGGTTGACGTCGAAGGTACGAGGCCGCGTCGGTGAGTCCCGACTCAGCAATCGACTGCGCGAGGTCGATGCGACGGTAGCGGGTGTCCATCGTCTTGCGATTGGCGGACATCTCGATGCTGTGCGCGACGAGGATGCCCGCGGTCAGCGAGACGAAGAACAGGGCCCAAACCAGCGTGCTGCCTTGCTCGGATCGCCGCGATGGCGACGAGAGTTCGGGCGCGAGAAGCGCGGTGGCGGCGCGCAACAACCCGACGGATCGCTTCATCTCGGGGATGTCGGACCGGAAGAAATCGGACTTGAGGACAGGGTGGCGTGGGTTCGTCGCGCGTGGATCTCTTCGATGCCATCGGCGGATTGCGGTCCCGTGATGGGATTGGCAAGCAGGTTGCTGCGCATTTCGCGCCGCAAGGCGAGACGATGTGCGGACTGGAGTGGATCCAGGCGTGTCGCCTTGCCGATCCACCTGCGGTGAACGGAGGCCACGACCAACCGCAGTCGGACTGCCGCCAGCGAGCGTTCGGCGACTTCGTGATCGAACGCGAACTCGGTCGCGGCGGCATGGGTGTCGTTTGGCTTGCGACGCAGAAGTCGCTCGGTCGTCGCGTCGCGTTGAAGACCTTGCCCGATTTCGCGACGATGGATCCAGCCGCGGTGCTGCGATTCCGCCGCGAAGCCGAAGCGACGAGCCGCATCGCGCATCCGGGCGTCGTGCCGGTCTACGGCACGGGCGACTCCGACGGGATCCACTGGTATGCGATGGAGTATGTCGACGGCCCGACGCTTGCGTCGTGGATCGAGACGCTCGCATCGCGTCAGTGCGAACGTCTCGATGCAGCGCTGGTCGATGAGGTCCTTCAGGGCGCGCGCTTTCCATCCTTGCGGGAGCCGCGCGCCGGTGGGCCCGGCAGCCGTTATGTGCGCTCGTGCGCTCGAATCTGCGCCGACGTCGCTTCGGCGCTCGCCGCGGCTCACAGCGCCGGCGTCATTCATCGGGACGTCAAGCCGGGCAACGTGATGATCCATCCGTCGGGACGGCCCGTGGTGGTGGACTTCGGCCTCGCGCGTGACGAACGCAACGCGCAGCTGACGCGCAGCGGCGAACAGATCGGCACGCCGTCCTACATGGCGCCAGAGCAAGCGCGCGGCAGTCGTGCAATCGACGCGCGTGCCGATGTCTACGCGCTAGGCGCTGTTCTCTACGAGCTGCTGACGCTGCAGCCGCCGTTCACTGGCGCGTCGTCCGCGGAGATCGCGGCGCGCATCCTGGCAGAGGAAGCCGTCGACGTGCGTCGGCGGAATCCAACGGTGCCAGTCACGCTCGCGGCGATCGTGCATCGGTGCCTGATGAAGGACCCGGACCGACGCTACCCGGCGATGGAGTCGTTGGAGGCGGACCTGCGCGCATTCCTCGCCGGCCATCGCGTCGCCGCAAAGCTGCCGTCCTTTCTGGCGCGCGTGCAAGCGGCGATGCAGCGTCGGCGCAACGTGCTGGTAGGCAGCGGCGTCGCCGCGGTGGCTGCGACCTCGATCGCGGTGTTCGTCGGCGTCGTCGACGATCGTGGTGACGTGCGCGATGGCGAAGTGGCGCTGGCCGCAGCGCGTGTGGCTCTCGTCGAACACGGTGACGCGGATCGTGCCCGCGACCTCTACGAGCGTGCGGCTGCGTTGACGAAGCGAACCGGAGAGGTGGCGTCGGCGCGGCGGCGCGACTTCGCCGCGGCCTTTGAGTCGCTCTACGGCGCAGAAGGTGGGGTCGAAACCTTGCGCCGGTTTGCCGCCGTGTTCGCGGAATGGGAACTGCCGGAGTTGAAGCCGCAACTCGAACGGCTCGAAGGACGCGGCGCCTTGCGTCCATCGACACGCGTGACTGAGCAGCGCGTGACGGCATTGGCGGAACGAAGGGTCACCGAGAACAAGCTCGAGCAGGATTGGTCGCCGATCCGCGCTGGCGCGCCGCTTGCCGTCGGCGAACGACTCGTGCGCGCGACGCGGGATGACGGCGTCGTGGCGCTCTTTGCGGCGATGGTCCGCAGCGACGAGACCTTGCGCGTAGAGCCACGATTTGTCGAAGGGACGGAAGGCGCTGGTGATTTCGTCGTTGCTGTCGACTCCGAGACCGGGCGCGCAGACTTCGTCGCGAAGAGCGAGATCTCACGGGCACAATGGCGGCGCTGGCTGGCGTCACTTCCCGAGCGCGCGCAGAGAGAGATGACGCCGGCTGCGCCCATCGACGGCGATGGCTCGCTCGCAGCGCGTGGACTGTCGTTCCATCAGGCTCGCGCTTTCGCGGTGGCGCACGGGGCGCATCTGCCGCTTCGCCGCGAACTCTGGCTTGCCGCGAGCGCCGGGTTGCGCGGCATCGTGTGGCCGTGGGGCGGCGGCTTCGATGCGCAGCGTGTGGTCGCGGATCCCTTCACGCGCAGCGATGCAATGGCGGTCGATTCGATGCGCGAAGGTGAGTCGCCACTGGGCGTTCTGCATGCGCTCGGCAACGTCGCGGAGGCGCTGTCCGCAGAAGGTTCGCGGCTGTTCGCCGGCGGCGGCAGTTACGCGGACGAGGCCGCACAACTCGCGCTCGACGGCGCGCGGGCATCGACATTCGTGGCGCCGCTCGCTTCTGCGTTCGAGCCATCGTTGACGATGGGGACCCGCATCTGGCGCTGTCTGCCGCAGCCCGACGACGCTGTCGCCGCCGCGTCGATGCGCATGCGTCGCGAGGAGAACGAACGTGCGCCGCGCGGTTGCGTCTTTCACGACTGGACGCTCGCCGCTGACGGCGCGCTCACGTGCGAACTGCTCCTCGTCGGCGTCTACGATGGCGACGATCGCGAGCGCATGATTCGTTTCGACACGCCTGGCTTCGCGCAGCATGACGGCACTCTGCGGGCCAGCGACGGTCACGGTCGTGCGTTGGTCGCGGAGTCAGCAAGCGCGAGCGGGTCCGAGCGCGCGTTCGTCCGAACGGAATTGCCCACGTCGCTTCGCCGTGGTCAGGGCTATCGCTTCCGCGTCGGCGCCACGCTCGACGCAACGACTGGTCTGCTGCCTACACGCGATGCCTTCGTCCTGCGTCTGCCCATGGCGCGCGGTCTTGCAGTCGCGCAAACCCACACGCTGACGCTTCCGGCTGGATGTCGCGTCGAATCCGTGACGCCCGAGGCCGACGTCTGGTTCGAGGCTGGCAGCGCGAGGATCGCGTGGCGCCAGACCGCAGAGGCGCGCGTCGAGTCGGCGTGCGTGCGATTCCGGCGTGACGGCGGGCTCGCGGCGGAACTCGCTCTCTGCAGCGAGGCCCAGGCTCGTTGCTGCGAGCTGATCGCCAGTTGGAACGAAGGCGCCCCCTCTCTTGCCGCTCTGCTCGACCCCGACTTCGTGCACGCGCAATCGTCCACGGACCGGTTCGACTTCGTAGAACTCGTCGACGTCGCGCGAGTCGGCGCCGTGGAATCGTGCGAGGCGCTGGTGGATTGGACTGCTTCTCGCGCCGACGGCGGGACCTTCCTCTGGCGGCGTGCGCCCTTCCTCGTGCAATGGCGAGTCGCTGGCGACGCCATGCGCGCATTGCGCATGCAGCCGTTCCCGCAAGCCGATGACGGTCGCTACGACTCGGTTGGTTACCGCAACGACGCGTTGCGTGCCCTGGTGCGCAAGGTCGACGGCGCGACGCTCGCGCGCACGCAGGACGAACTCTGCCCGCTGCAGGTCGAACTCACCGCTGGCGCGTTTCTGGCGCGAGTCACCGGATTGCTCGCGGCGCCCGGTGACAGCGAGGATGTGGTGTGCTTCCGCCTTGCTGGAGTTGCGGGCCTTTCGTTGGCGGCCGATGGGACTGCGCTGCGTGAGTTTGCGCAGGCAAGCAGTTCTGCTTGCGAGCGCGTGACATTCGTCCAGCGGGGAAGTCGTCGCTTCTGCGTGCGCGTGCGCGCCGTTGGCGACGATGCGGTCGCCGCGCGCGCGATGTTGGCGAGCGAGGCGAGCCGCAGGTTTTCTGCGGCAGCGATAGCGGCGCTCGTCGTCGAGTGACGTTGAGCGCGACCGCAATCAGCCGCGCGCTGCGACTTGGCTGTTCGTCGGCAAACTGACGACAAAGCGCGCGCCACCGAGGTCGGAAGCTTCGCAGCGCACCGTGCCGCCGGCGAGCGCGACGACGGAACGAACGATCGCGAGGCCCAGCCCGGTGCCCTTCGGCTTGTCAGTCAGCACGTCGCCTACCTGCTCGAAGCGTTCGAACACGCGCTCGCGGTCCTGCTCTTCGATGCCTTTTCCGCTGTCGTCGATGCGGATCTCAGCGTTCCCGTTGCCGCGCGCGAACGACAGCCGGATGCGGCCGCCCTCAGGCGTGAACTTCACCGCGTTGTCGAGGATGCGGCACAGAGCGCTGCGCAATCGTCGTGAGTCGCATTGCGTCATCGCTTCGATCGTGCCGTGGACTTCGATGCATTGGCCCTTCTGCGTTGCGGCAGACTCCAGGGTCCTGGCGGCCTGTTGCGCGATGTCGTGGACGTCGGTCGGCTCTGGTCGCCATTCGGCGCGGCCGTTCTCGAGCAGTCCATACTCCATGATGTCGTCGACCAGCGTCTTCAGGCGCTTCGATTCCGTAGCCAGCATGTCCGCAAAGCCGCGCCATTCGCTCTCCGACGTCGGCGTCATGGTCGTCAGGATCTCGGTGCCGGTGACCATGTTGGTCAACGGTGTTCTCAACTCGTGGCTGATCGACGACAGCAGGTCGTCCTTCAGTCGATCGACTTCATGGCGCTGCGTGACGTCCGCGAGCACGAGCACCTTGCCGTAGTCCTGACCCGGTCGATTGGTCTGCACCTGCACGACGGTCACATCGAAGAACCCCTTGCCGTGCGGAACGTCGGCAATGCGTTCGTCACGTTGCTGGCCGCTTGCTAGGCGTGCGATGCCGTCCTGCATCGCAGCGGCGAGCGGGCCCTTGCACAGTTGCGGCAGCGGTTCGGCCTCGGCGCGGCGGTCGCCCAGCCCGAGCATCGCTCGTGCGTTGCGATTCATCAGCACGACGCGGCTGTTCGTGTCGACGACGACGACGCCTTCGCGGAGCGACTGGAGCACTGCATGCACGCGATCGAACGCGGCCTCTGCCTGCATCAGATTGGCGACGGTCTGCTGCGATCGGTTCTGGACGGCGGCGTGCGTCATCTGGAACCTGCGCAGCAGCGGTTGCAGCAGCGGCGCGCCTGCATCAGAGAAAGGCGTCGGTGTGCCGCCGAGCCGGATCTGGTCGAGGGTGTGCAGCAGCGAGTCGACGGGAAGGCGCAATGAAAGGTGCAGCCTTCTGGTCAGCACATGACCGCATGCCAACGCGATGGCGCTCGAAACAACAGTTGCGCCGATGCCAGCCAGCAGCGGCCCGCCGAGCAGCGTCGTCGTCGCGCCCGATGCAACGGCGAGCGCGATGGTGGAGGCGCCGAGCATCGACCTCGAGACGCCGAGGTCCCGGAAGTCGAGCCGTGGGTTCGCACCTTCCTGCGCTGCCATGGGGGCTTGGATCGGCCCCCGAGGGCGCGCGACTTGACGGCGGAAGGGCAGTGTCGCGGCGCGCCGGTGTCGAGAACTTCGACATCCCGGGCGCACTAGGGCCTTACTTGCCCACGGCGCCCTGCGCGTACTTCTGCCGGTACTTCTTGGCCAACTCGGTCTGCTTGCTGCGCAGATCCGTTTCGCGGCCTTCGATCCAGGCGCGCTCGATGCGCGTCGTCAGTTCGAGTGGGTCGCCGTCGGTCAGGAGCAAGGTCGCGCGCTTGCCGATGGTCAAGGTGCCGAGCGTGTCGCCGACACCGAGGATGACGGCCGCGTCGCGCGAGATTGCTGCGATCGCACGTTCGCGGTCGAGTCCGAACGCGGCGGCAGTCGCCGCGTGCCACGGCAGGTTGCGCTCGTGTGCAAACTCCTCGCCCGTCGCGATGCAGAACGCGACGCCGCGCTCGGCGAGCTTGCCGGGCAATCGAAAGGGCGCGTCGTAGTCGATGTCGTCCCGACGCGGCAGCTTGTGGACCCCGGTCAAGATCAGGGGCACGGAAAGCTCGACGAGTTGGTCGGCGCACAAGAGCGCGTCGCGACCGCCGACGATCACGGCCCGCAGCTGCTGTCGTTGCGTCCACGCCAGTGCGGACTCGATCTCCTCGATCTCGTCGGCGAGCACGAACACCGGTCGCTCGCGTCGCAGCGCGGGCTGCAACGCGGCGCATTGAACGTCGTGCGCTGTCGACGGGTCGCTTTCTTTCCGCCGGCCCCAGGCGAGCGCACGCGTGAAGGTCTCCTCGATGCGTTCGCGCGACTTCTTCGTCGCGGCCTCGGGATCGCGGTTCTCGGCGGCGCCGGTAGCCGCGCCCATGCCCGGGCCACGGCCGCCGCGGCCGCGACGACCGCGTGGGTCTGGCAGGGATGGCCAGTCGACGACGATGCCAGCATCCGCGAGCACGGCCATCTCCTCGTTGGTCCAGCCCTCGAACTGCATCACCGATGCGCGGCCGGGGATCTCGCCGCCGACGGGACACACGCACGCGGTCAACACGCCATTGCCACGTGCGACCGGGATGGCGGTGGAGTCCGGGTTGACGGCGACGCCGGCGAGCGCCTCGGGCGACATGTCATTCACTTCGTCCGCGTCGACGGTCTGACGCACCATGCCGATCTCGACCAGTCCGATCTGCGAATGCGCGGCGAGCAGGCCAGGCCAAAGGTGTTTGCCCGCGGCATCGATGATCAACGGATCAGCGCCGGGTGCAGGTTGCATGACTTCGTCCTTCTTGGCGATGCCGCGGATCACGCCGCCTTCGAACCACAGCGAGCCGCCGTCGATCGTCGCCTGATCGAGAGTGTGGAGGGTCACATTGCGAATCACGACGGGCCGCGATTGCGCCGCGGCCTTCGGCAGCAGGTCCTGCGCGCGGACTGAGCCGAGAGCGAGGGCGAAGGCGGCGAGAGCCGAGAGTGGGATGCAGGCAGAGTTCATCGTGAGCCTCCTTCGCAGTCGCGGCAGCAGTAAGAGTCGGTCATGTCCTCGGCGCGCCAGTAGGCATCGCGCTCGTCTTCCTTGGCGGTCTTGCCCTTCTTTGAACCGCTGGCGAGCGCCTTACGGACGAGACGCGCGCGTTCTTTCGCGACGCCGTCGCGCAACTCGCGATCACGTTCGATCGAGAAGCGTTCTGCGCCTTCGATCCACGTGCGCTCGCAGACGGCGCCATAGCCGAGCGGGTCGGAGCTCCACACCGCGAAGTCCGCGTGCTTGCCGACTTCGAGCGAGCCCAGGGCCTGCTCGACGCCAAGTTGAATCGCCGGGTTGAGGGTGACGAACTTGAGCGCCTCGGCAGCTGGCACGGCGCCGTAGCGAACCGCCTTGCCGGCCTCGGTGTTGAGGCGTCGCGCATGTTCGTCGCTGTCGCTGTTGAAGCTGACGCACACGCCGACCTCGCGCAGGATTGCGCCGTTGTCCGGGACCGCGTCATAGACCTCGAACTTGTAGCCCCACCAATCGCTGAAGGCCGACGCGCCGACTGCGGCGTCGCGGATCGCCTCGGCGACCTTGTAGCCCTCGAGCACGTGCTGAAACGTGCCGATGCGGAATCCAAACTCCTGCGCCATGCGGCAGAACATGAAGATCTCATCTTGCCGGTAGCTGTGGCAATGCACGCGGCGCGTGCCATCCAGGATCTCGGCGATCGCATCGAGTTCGAGGTCGCGTCGCGGCGGCAGCGAGTTCGCGCGCGCCGTCGGCGTCATCGCGTCGAACGAGGCCAGGCGCCGCGAGTAGTCTTGCGCCGCCAAGAAGCGATCGCGCAGCAGGGCTTCGACACCCATGCGCGTGTTGGGGTAACGCGAAGAGCCGCCGCCGTTGGCGCCGCGCGGATTCTCGCCCAGCGCGACCTTGATGCCCGACGGCGCGCCGTCGAGGCGCATCTCGTCGGGGTGCAGCGCGCCCCAGCGGATCTTGACCGTGCTGCTCTGACCGCCGATCGCGTTGGCCGAGCCATGCAACTGACTCACCGCGGTGACGCCGCCGGCGAGTTGGCGGTACCAGTTCATGTCGTCGGGGTCGATGACGTCTTGCACGCGAGCTTCGGCCGTGATCGCTTCGCCGCCCTCGTTGACGCCGCGTGAGATGCCGGTGTGCGAGTGGCAGTCGATCAGTCCTGGCGTCACGTGTTTGCCGGTCCATTCGATCTGCGCGAATGCCTTGGCTTCTTCGGGCATGGAGTCGCGCGGGCCGGCGTAGCGGATCACACCGCGGTCGATCCACAGCACGCCGTCGGTGATGACGCCGGCGGGGCCACTGGTCCACAACGTCGCGCCGACGAAGACCGCGTTCTTCTGCTCGGGCCGCGCCAGCATGCCGTAGCCGCCAAGCGGCGTCGGCAGCGCAACGAGCGACTTTGGTTCGTCGGCCTTCTTGTCGCCTTCTTTTGCGTCGCCTTCCGGCTTCGCGCTGTTCTTCGTGTCGTCGGCTTTGGCCTGCGCGTTCTTGTCGCCATCCTTTTGAGCTTCCGCCGGCTCGGCCTTCTGCGGCGCGCCACGCGCGGCGGTTGCCTGCGCATCGCCCGCGTCGGTTTGCGCGATGCCTACGAGCGCATCGCCGGATCGACGCAGGCGAACCCACGCTGCGCCTTTGCCGAGCGTGTCGTCGCCGAGGACGAACTCGATGCGGTCTTCCAGTGCGGTCGCATTGCTGGTCTTGGCCTTCTTGTCGCCGATCGTCGCGGTCACGTTGGAGCCTTCGACTTTCAGTCCGAGTTCCACGGGAGTCGGCGTCGCGACGCGCAAGGTCCACTCGCCATCGAGCGCTGCGGGCTTCTTCTTCTCGATGTCGTGGCGAACGCCCGCGACATAGACGGCGCGGAGGGTCGACTTCTCGGCGAACAGCTCGCCTTCGACGAGCACGAGGTTGGCGATGCGGCCCGCCTCGAGCGTGCCGAGGTCGCGCTCGGCGCCGAGCATCTTGGCGGGGATCGTCGTCAGCATCGCAAGCGCATCGTCGGCAGTGACGCCCCAAGACATCGCGTCGGCGAGGTTCTTGTGGAAGTCCTTCTTGTCCTGCAGTCGTGCGGTCGTCACTGCGATGTCGATGCCCAGAGCGCGCAGTCGCGCAAGGTTGGAGGGCGCGTGTTCCCAGGTCTGCAGCTGACGCAGCGACACGCGCTCCTGCTTGCCGATCGACGAGACATCGGGCGCTTCGGGGAATGCGAGCGGGACGATGAGTGGGATCTTGGCGGCGGCGATCGCTTGCGCGCGACGGAACTCCATGCCGCTGCCGATCGCGATGGCGCGACGTGAGAACTCGTCGGCGATCTTGGCGGCGCGAAGCGCCTGCAACTCGTCGTCGCAGTCAAACAGCAGGGGCCGTTCGCGCAGTCGATCCAAAGTCGCAAGCGCGTCATTCGCATGGCTGCGCGGCGCGCGCAGTGTCGGGTCAGAAGTTGTCGCGGCAGCGGTGCGACGCCACCAATCGGCGTCGGCAAGCGTTTGTCGCAGGAGGGAGATTGCGCCCATCTCGCTGCTCGGGTGACCGCCAAAGCGCATGGACATGCTGACGACGTGGGCCGTATCGGCCGCGACCACTTCGGCCTTGCGGCCTGCCTCCGGCTCGTCGAGCAGCACGACGGCTGCGAGGCCGCGGAAGTTGCCGCCGATCGGCGCGATCGCCGCGGCGCCAAAGCCGAGCGAACGCATCGTCTCGCGGTCGTCCTTGGCGATCCCGTCGCCCGACAGCGCGCTGCGTTGCGCGATGACGGCTGGATGCCAGTGCGCGTTGGGCGCGTCCGCGTCTGGCGCTGGCGCATCGACCGGCAAGAACGGTTCGACGAAGCCCGGATAGATCACGAGTCCCTTGCAGTCCGTGACGCGCGCGCCCTTCGGCGTCGGGCCATCCTCGGCGACGTAGACGACGCGGCCGTCTTGCAGCACGAGCGTCGCGCGTTCGACGCGCTGGCCTGGCTTGACGACGACCGTCGCGTTGATGAGCGCGTCGAATCGCAGGTCGGCGGGCGCGGGCCCGTTGTTGGGCGGTCCCTGCCCGAGCAACGTGGCGGCGAGCGATAGCAGAACGAAGGTCCGGATCATGCGACGACAGTAACTGCCGTCGTCGCGCGCCCAAAACACGACCTCGAGGCCGTGTTGCTCGCCGCGTCAGGCCTTGGTCGCCGAAGCGGATCTCTCGGCCGGCGCCTTGTCGGCGTAGATCCAGCCGAGCGCGCGGCGCACGTCATCGAGCGCGAGGTAGAGCGACGGGACGATCAGGAGGCTGATCGTGGTCGCGAACATCACGCCAAAGCCGAGGCTCATGGCCATCGGGATCAAGAACTTCGCCTGCACGCTCTTCTCGAGCAGCAGCGGAACGAGCCCACCAAAGGTCGTGATGGAGGTGAGCAGGATGGGTCGGAAGCGCCGCGAGCCAGCGTCGTGGACCGCTTCGTGCAGCGAAGCTCCTTCGGCTCGGCGCTGGTTGACTGCGTCGACCATCACGATGTTGTCGTTGACGACGACGCCGGCTAACGCGATCGCGCCGAACATCGACATGATGCTCAGGTCGAGGCCGGTGATGAGGTGCCCGAGGATCGCGCCGCCGAACCCGTAGGGGATCGCGGTCATGATCAACAGCGGTTGCGTGTAGCTCTTCAGTGGAATCGCGATCAGCGCGTAGATCAGGAAGAGCGCGAACACGAAGCCGGTGAACAAGGAACGCAGCAGGTCGGCCTTGTTCTTCTGGTCACCTTCGAAACTCCACGCGAGGCCTGGGTGGCGCCGCACGAGGTCCGGCAGGACATGCTCGCGCAAGTCTTGATTGACTGCCTCCGGGCTCGCGTTCGGGTCGTTCTCGTCGATGTCGCCGCTGACCCGGACGACTCGCATTTGGTCAACGCGCGTGATCGAAGCGAAGCCACGCCCGACCGTAGCTTGCGCCACTTCCGACAGTGGGACCTCGGCGCCTTCCTGTGTGCGGATGCGCAGTCCGTCCAGGTCGTGCAGCGAACGGCGACTCTCCTGCGGGTAACGGACCATCACTTTCACTTCGTCACGACCGCGTTGCACGCGCTGCGCTTCTTCGCCGTAGAAGGCCTGACGAACCTGCCGTGCGAGGTCGCGTTGCGAGAGGCCGAGCGACTCGGCACGCGGGTCGATGCGCAGCTCGATCTCCTGCTTGCCGGCGCGGAAGGAGTCGGCGACGTCCTTGATGTCGGGCCGCCGGAGCAACTCGCGCTTCAGTGCGTCGGCTGCAGCGCGCAACTGGGCGAGGTCGTCGTGCGCAAGCTGCACGTCGACGTCCTTGCCGGTCGTGAAGAACGACGACGTGAACGACAGTTCGACTGCGTCGGGAACGGGCCCGACCCTGTCGCGCAACTTCGTCTGGAAGACCGACGAGCCGATGTCGCGCTCCTCGGAGGGCAGCAGTTGCAGGTTGATCTCGGCGAGATTCGACGACGACTGCGCCTGCGCGTCGCGGTTGCCGCCGTTGCGGGCTTGCTCGACGGCGAAAGGCTGGCTGCCGACAGAAGTGAGCATGTGCTGGACGATGCTCTTGCCGGCGCTCGCGTAGCCATGCTCGCGGTCCATCTCGTCGCGGACCTCGAGGGCCGCCTTCTCAATGCGATGCATGATCGCGGCCGTGGTTTCGACCGGCGTGCCTTGCGGCATCGTCAGCGCGACGACGACGTTGTCCGCGTCCACCTGTGGGAAGAACACGAAGCGCGGCGCCCCGACGCGAACGCCGGTGAACAACAGGACGAGAATGGCGAGTGACGCGGCGATCGTCACGTAGCGCCAGCGAAGGCAGGCCTCTGCGAACGGTTGGTAGCAGGAGTCGATGAACCACTGCAGCCCGCGCTGGAAGCCGGACTGGAGTCGTTCCCATGCGCCGGAAATCGGCGAGAACGCCCGCTGCGCGAAGCCGCGCAGGCCATCGTGCTGCACGGTGTGCAGCGGCATGTGCGCGAGGTGGGCCGGCAGGATCAGTTGCGATTCGAGCAACGAGAACAGCAGCACCGGGATCACGATGCACGGGATGACGCGCCAGACCTGCGCGTCGGCGCCGGGCACGTTGAACATCGGCAAGAAGGCCGCGACCGTGGTCAGCACCGCGGCGAACACCGGCGCGCGAACGCTGCGCGCGCCGCGCAAGGCGGCGGCGAGCGGCGACTTCGACTTCTCGCGTGCGAGCATCACGGCTTCGCCGACGACGATGGCGTCATCGACGACGAGGCCG
>SXGT01132425.1_pt1 | contig 30355 bp, 27 predicted proteins | sample 3176221 | NCBI WGS metagenome assembly SXGT01 (sample SAMN11356862, study PRJNA531348) | freshwater metagenome | isolation source: freshwater sample F1-120 | place: China: Fuxian Lake, Yuxi | collected 2017-12-25 | reverse complement strand
ACTCGTAGAACGCCTTCTTTTCCGCGTTCATGGTGACGTCGTGATCCCATGCTTCGGGCATCAGCATCGCCATCACATGGGGCAGGGAGCGGCCGCTCAGATACAGCATCTCGGCCGCGTTGTCGAAGCCGGACGAATCGCTGCCGCCGGGCACTTCCACCGGATACAGCTTCTTCAGATCCTCACCCCACAAGGGCGACGCGAGCACCTTTTCGCGGGCCGTCATCCAGTTGACGTTGCCCTTGATGGTATTGATCTCGCCGTTGTGGCAGATCAGGCGGAACGGATGCGCCAGCTTCCAGGTGGGGAAGGTGTTGGGGGAGAATCGCTGGTGGACCAGGCAAAGGGCGCTCACCACGGCCGGGTCGGCGAGATCCTTGTAGAATTTGGCGATCTGCGGCGCGAGCAGCAGCCCCTTGTAGACGATGGTGCGCGTCGAAAGCGACGGGATGTAGAAGAACTCCTTTTCGTGGAAGTCCTCCTTGGCGATCTGGCTTTCGGCGCGCTTGCGGACGATGTAGAGCCTGCGGTCGAGCGCGTCCGGGCTCATCGGCGTCTTGGAGCCGATGAAGACCTGCTGGATGTACGGCTGTTCCGAACGGGCCAGCCGGCCAATGGCGTTGACATCGATCGGCGTGTCGCGCCAGCCGAGTACTTCCAGACCCTCTTCCGCGGCGATCGTCTCGACCAGACCTTCGACGATCAGGCGTGACTGGCGGTCCACCGGGCAGAACACCATCCCGACGCCGTACTGGCCCGGAGCCGGCAGCTCGAAGCCGATTTCCGAGCACTCGCGCCGGAAGAACTCGTGCGGGACCTGAATCAACACGCCGGCGCCGTCGCCGGTCTCCGGATCGCAGCCGCACGCGCCGCGATGAGTGAGGTTGATCAGGATCTGGATCCCCTGCTCGATGATCTGGTGCGAGGCGACTCCCTTGGTGTTGACAACGAACCCGAGGCCGCACGCGTCGCGTTCCAGGCTAGGGTCGTAGAGACCCTGCCGCGGGGGTAGACCATACGTTCTGAAGGCGTCTGACATGGTGTTCTCCCTGATGCCAGATGCGACGATACACTCGTCCCCAGTCTGGCGAGAGACCAGTATAGCCGTCCGCCATACTATTAGTCAAATCAAACGTTTTGGAATCGTACTATTAGAAAAAACGATAATTTAGCGAAGCCCCGCTCCGAGTCCGGCGTCACGAAATCGACACACGGATGCGCCGGGCGAACGGAAGGCCACATCCGTTGTCCGCTCAATGGTTTGGCGGTAGACCGGAGCGGCCGCCTCCTGGTTGTCCAGACGGTAGTCCGAAGGGGCTGTCACCACCAGTTGCAGCCCGTGGCGGCGGGCGAGACCGGGCAGATCGCGGAAGTAGCGCTCGATCTCCGGACGGGCGGCGCGCTTCTGTATGCCCGGCGGAATCCGCAAGCTGTACCCTCTGCGCCCGGTCTCGAGGTACACCAGCGGATCGGAGTAGGAAAGCACCCCGGTATGGACCGAGGTCTCCGCCCGAACCCAGTCGAGCGCGGGCCGTACCTGGGCTGCGATGTCACGCTGTTCGGCGTAGGCGGCCGGAAGCAGTCCGAACAGCGTCTGATAGTTGACGCGGATGGCGAAGACGGCCAGCGCGGCCAGCAGGGATGCGAGGACGGTGGCCGCGACCCGGTCGCCGCCGCGATTGCGCCGCCAGGTATCGGCGATCGAGCGCCCCAGCCGCGAGAACTCGGTCCACGCCCCGGCCACCGCCAATGGCAGCAGCGGCAGCACGAAACGGGCGCTGGGCGGGTAGTTCCACAGCAGCAGTTGCACAGAGTAGATCGCGGCGAAGATGGAGTAGGCGCGGAAGCGTCCCTGACGGAACAACCGTACGATCCCGGCGATGCTCGCCGCGGCCAGCACTCGCTGAATGGTGATCGCCAGGAAGCCGCCTTCTTCGTCGTAGGCGATCAGCCTGCCGAGCGACTCGAGCAGCATCGCGGTGTTCTCCCAGACCATTTCAGCCAGCCCGCCGTTGGCCGCGTCCAGCTTCCAGTAGCCGAGATAGCTGGTGTAGAACAGCGTCATCGCGTCGCCCGGCGATCCCGTGTGGGCGCGGGTCCACAGTTGCCAGCCAACGACCGCGGGCGCCATGAACGCGGCGAACCGCGCGCCCGATCGCCATCGCCGTTCGAGAACCAACCAGAGTGGAACCGCCGCAATCAGGGGAAGCGCCGCGGTGCGGGTCAGGAAGGCGAGGCCGGCAGCCAGCCCCGCGAGGGCGATCCGGTCCCGCCGCGCCAGCAGCAGCGCCGCCAGCAGCAGCGCCAGGAAGGGCAGTTCGGAAAGCAGTAGCGTCGCAGGAATCACCGCCGCCGGACTGAGCGCCACCATCGCGCCGAGACCGGCGGCCTCGCGTTCGCCGAACCCCTCGTCGCGGAACAGTCTGGACGACAGCAGCGCCGCGAAAGGCAGGCACAGCCACGCAAGCATCGCGAACCAGGGGAGATTGGCCGGATAGGCTGGAGCGGCTTTCCAAACGGCGGCCAGCATCGCCGGCCAAAGCGGCGGGTACTTGGTCTGCAAAGGCGTGCCGGGCGCCGAATCGATCCGGTAGCCGTTGCCTTCGGCGAGCGACTTGGCGCCGACCAGATAGATCGCGTCATCGTGGTAGATGCCCAGTTGCGGCATCGCGCGCCAAGTCCACGCGAGCCAGGCGGACGGGACCAAAGCGAGCAGCAGGGCGTATTTCACCACCCCCAAGCTACCAGTGAAACGCCGGCGAATCCTATCGGGTGAATCACCGAGAGCCGATGTGATTTAATGGAGTCGAGTCCTGTCGAAGGAGGGCGTCATGTACAGAGCATTCGTGGTTGCCTTTCTCGCCGCCACCGTTGCGTGGGGCCAGAATCTGGTTCCGCCTGGGCCGGGTCCGCAGCCGCCGCAGCCCAAGCCGGCGCTGTCCCACGAGATGCGAGGCGACATCGCGATGGCCCGCAAGGAGTACCGCCAGGCGATCGACCACTACAAGTCGATCGAGCCCGAGACGCACGTATCGCTGAACAAGACCGGCATCGCCTATCACCAGTTGATGGACATGGGCCAAGCCAAGAAGCACTACGAACGGTCCATCAAGGCCAAGCCGGACTACTCGGAGGCGGTGAACAATCTCGGCACGGTGTTCTATGCCGCCAAGAGCTTCCGGCGCGCGGTGGGACAGTACCAGAAAGCGCTGAAGCTCGCGCCGAACTCGGCGAGCATCCACTCCAATCTGGGCACGGCGTGGTTTGCGCGCAAGAACTACGAGAAGGCGTCGCTCGCCTACCAGCGCGCGCTCGAACTCGACCCGGAGGTATTCGAGCACCGCTCCACCAACGGCGTTCTGCTCCAGGAGCGCAGCGTGCAGGAGCGCGCCAAGTTCCACTTCTATCTCGCCAAGACGTACGCCAAGGCCGGCGTCGCCGGCCGCGCCCTGGTGTACATGCGCAAGGCCCTCGAAGAGGGCTTCAAGGACCGTCAAAAGTTTGTCGAAGAACCCGAATTCGCCCTACTGCAAAAGCTTCCGGAGTTCCAGGAACTACTCCAATACCAGCCTCGCGTTCTGTAGCCTGCTCGCGGCGGCGCTGGCGTCGTGCGGCGGCGGGGAGCGGCCCGGTTCGCAGCGCGTGGCATTTCTTGCGCCGGAGAACCTGACGGGAGACCCGGCGTTCGATTGGGCCTCGGCCGCCGCGGCGCCGCTGGCAGCGTCCTTATTGAGGGGCGCGCCCTCGGTCTCCGGATTCGCGGCGGCCGATGCGAACGACGCCTTGCGGCGGCAGGCGACCCGGATCGTGCGCACCTACTTCGCGCGCGACGGGCAAGGTTGGGCGGTGCGCGGATCGGTGGAGGACGCGGCGCATCCGCGGACCGTGGCGGCGATCGACGCATCGATCGCGGGACCGGAAGCGGCCGCCGCCGCGATGGCTCGCGCGGTTTGGCCGGCAGCGGCGGCGCCCGGATGGAAGCCCGATGCCGTACGCGCGTTCGGAGAAGCGCTGGCGGCGGGCGCCGGATCTCCCGCCGAGGCGTTGCGCCGTGCGGTGGCGCTCGAACCGTCGTTCGAGGAGGCTTGGCTCCGCCTGGGACGGTTGGAGCAGTCGCGCGCGGGAAGGGAAGCGGCGCTGGCGGCGATCGAGGGCGCGCCCAAGACGCCGCAATTACGCCTGTTCGCGGCAGGGCTCTCCCAGGATCCGGCGGCGCGGATCGCGGCGCTGAAGGACGCCGCCGCCGCGAGCCCAGGCGATTGGGAGGCTCAGGCGCAACTGGCCGGGGCATTGACGCGGGACCGCAAGTTCGCCGAGGCGGCCGCCGCGTTCGACAAGGCGCTCCAGGCCAACTCCGATTCCGGCGCGTTGCGCAACGAAGCCGCGTTCGCCTACGAACTGGCGGGCCGGCACGACCTCGCCGTGAAGACCGCGCTCGACTACGCCAAGCTGTCGCCCGACAGCGCGAATCCGCTCGATACGCTCGGCGAGATCCAGTCGATGGCGGGCAAGTTCGCCGAGGCGGAAAAAGCGTTCCTGGAAGCGCACGCCAAGCAGCCGGGATTCCTCGGCGGCGCGGCCCTGTGGAAAGCGGCGGCGGTGCGGCGGATGTCGGGCGACGGCAAGGGCGCGGACGCGCTGTTTGACCGCTACGAGGCGGCGATCGCCGGAAACCCCGCCGCGCCGATGTTGCGGGCGCAGTGGGACTACTCGAGCGGCCGCCGCGATGAGGCGGAGAAGAAGGTCCGCGAGATGGACAAGCCCGGAGCGAAGGCGCAGTTGGCGATCTGGAGCCTGAACCGCGGCGATCGGGAGGCGGCCGCCCGGTACGCCGCCGAGGCCGGTGAGACGTCACTGGCTCGGGGCCTTGTCACCGGCGGCGCTCCGAACCCGTTCGTCCGCGCCTGTCACCACCTGTTCGCGCGCAGGTTCGCCGAGGCGATTCCGCTGTTGGAGCAGGCCGATGCGGCGAACCGGCCGGACCAGTCGAGTCCATTGCCGGTGCTGCTGGCATGGGCATACGCCGAGACGGGGCGGTTGGAGGAAGCCCGGCAACGTCTGCGGCACTGGCCGATTCCGGCGTCGGCGGGCGACGCGGCGCTCGAGTGCCTGACGTTTCCCCGTGTGTTGGAGCTGCGGAAACGGCTGGGGATGTAGCGGCGGCGGCTCCGGGTTCAAGGTTCTCCGCGGCCGCGCGATAAGAGCAGTGTGACGCCGGACAATCAGTTGTTCCAACATTCGCCGTTCGCGTCCCTGATCTTCGATCCCGACGGAACGATCGAGGAATACAATGCGGCGTTCCGGCGGATGACCGGATACGCCTCGGGGGAACTGGACGGGCGGAACTGGTGGAATCTGCTCGACTCCCGGTCGGTGGAGCCGGTGCTTGCGGCGATCCGGCGGGTGGTGGAAGAGCCCGGATCCCCGGTCGAATTCGAGTGCCGGCTGCGTTGCCGCGGCGGCGAGCGCGTCTGGTGCCAGGGTGGAGCGGCCGCAATTTCCGGCGGCGATCGTCCGCGTATTCACGTTCAGTTGGTCGACGTGACCGCGACCGTCGAGATCCAGCGCGACCTGCTCGACCGCGTCAACCGGCTCGATCTGCAGTTGCGCGAGGATCACCTGAAGGCGGCGATGGCTTTGCGCGAAAGCGAGGAGCGGTTCCGCGGATTGTTCGAACAGGCGCCGATCGGCATGGCGGTCTCCGATTTGGAGGGACGCCTCACGCAGGTGAACTCGGCGTTCCTGCGAATTCTGGGCTACCGGCGGGAAGACGCTGCGCGCCTTACGTGGCAGGAGCTACGGGACGGCGGAGCGCTCGACCTGGCGAGGCTGGTGAACTGCGTGCCTCCTCCGGCGCCCGCGCTGCAGAGCGACACCAGATTCCGCCGCGCCGACGGTTCCTGGGTGGACGTGCAATGGAACCTGTCGGTGGTGCGCGACGCGTCGGGCGAGGCGGCTTTCCAGGTGGGCCAGATCGCCGACATCTCCCGCCGCAAGGAGGACGAGCAGAAGCTCCGGCAGTACGCCACCACGCTTGACCAGAACAACCGCGATCTCGAGGATTTCGCCTACGTCGCGTCGCACGATCTGCAGGAGCCGCTGCGGCTGATCAAGAGCTACCTCGAGCTGCTGGGGCGGCGTTACGGCGAGGTGCTAGACGCCGACGCCAACGAGTTCATCGGATTCGCCCTGGACGGCGCCACGCGAATGCAGAAACTGATCTCGGGTCTGCTCACTTACTCGCGCGTCGGCACGCAAGGCAAGTCGATCCGCACGGTCGACGCTTCGGCCAGCTTCGAGGCCGCGCTCGCCAACCTGCATATGGCGGTGCGGGAGGCTGGCGCGGCCGTGACGCACGATCCCCTGCCGCGCGTTCGGGCCGACGCGCTGCAACTGACGCAACTGTTCCAAAACCTGATCGCGAACTCGCTCAAGTTCCGCTCCCGCGGCGCGCCGCGCATCCACGTGTCGGCGGCCGGGACCGCGGCCGGTTGGGAGTTCCGCGTGAGCGACAACGGCATCGGCATCGAACCGCAATACGCCGAGCGGATCTTCCAGATTTTCCAGCGTCTGCACAGCCAGTCCAAGTACACCGGCGCCGGAATCGGTCTGGCGATCTGCAAACGCATCGTGGAGCGCCACGGCGGCGAGATCCACGTCGAGTCCGAACCGGGCGAGGGCGCGACCTTTGTATTCCGCCTGCCGGCGGCGGCCGTCGAGAAACCGCATGCGGCGTAACATTCTGATGGTCGACGACAACCCGGGAGACATCCGTCTGGTCCGGGAGGCCTTCGGCGCTGGGCCCCGCGTCGCGATCCACGAGGCCGAGGACGCCGCCCACGCCATCGAATTCCTCGAGAACAACGACTGCGACCTCGTCCTGCTCGACCTCAGCCTCCCCCGCACCAGCGGACACGAACTGCTCGCCGACATTCGGTCGCGCGAACCGCTCCGCGCGCTTCCGGTGGTGGTCTTCAGCACCTCGGACTCGAGCGACGACATCGAACGCGCCTACGCGGCCCACGCCAACTGTTACGTGACCAAGCCCGGAGAGCTCGACCGCTTTCTCGAGACCTTCCGCCGCATCGAGCAGTTCTGGTTCGAAACCGCCCGTCTACCGTGAGACAATAGCGGCTCGATGACACGCCGCGAACTGCTTTGGCTTCCGGCCGCCGCCGCCGCGCAGACCGCGCCGCCTCCCACCGCCATCCCCGAGCCCCACTTTCCCTCCCGCCTCCACCTGTTCGTCTGGCGCAACTGGGAGATCGCCAACCTCGACCGCATGGCGGCCACCGCCGGAGCCCGGCCCCAGGAGATCGAGGAAATCGGCCGTTCCATGGGGCTGCCCGCCAAGCGCGCCATGACCTCCGATCAACTCCGGCGCCTCTACGTCACCGTCATCCGCCAGAACTGGCACGTGCTGCCGGAGGACCAATTGATCCAGTTGCTCGGCTGGACCAAGGAACGGTTCGACTTCACGCTCAAGGAAGACGACTTCCTCGACCACAAACTCGGCCGCGGCGGAAAACCCGTGTGCGAGCGGATTCGCTACGCGACGCCGGACAAAGACCAGATCGAGCGCGCCGAGCAGATCAAACGCACGGTGTGGCGCTACTTCGGCACTTCGCTCGACGAGCGCGGCGAGGATCTGTTCGCCTTTATCGGCGAACTCAGCGCTCCGCTGGCGAACCCACCCGTTCCCGCCGGCTGGAAGCTGATCTCGCCGGATCCGAAGCTGGAACCGGCCGCCGCCCGTTGCATCGCCTCGCTCGGATCGGCGCCGCAACGCGAACTGCGGCTCGAGCGCTTCTCCGGTTCGGGTCTCGAGGGCGAGAGCTTTCGCATTTCCGCCGGAGCGGACGCCATCGCGATCGCCGCCGCCACCGATCGCGGGCTGCTGCAAGGGTTGTATCATCTGGCGGGAATGGCCGCCGGGGGCGAAGCGCCGGTCAACGCCACCATCGAACGTAAGGCGCTCTGGGACCTCCGCTATCTCTACTCCTACTTCGCGCTCTATGGCGATCCCCTCGCCGAGCCCGATCTCGACCCGTTTCCCGACACCTATCTCGAGAAGCTGGCCAAGTGCGGGATCAACGGAGTTTGGTTGCAAGGGCTGCTCAACGCGTTGGCTCCATCGAAGACATTCCCGGAGTTCGGCAAGGGCTGGGAAACGCGGATCGCGAATCTGAACCGGCTGGTGGAGCGGGCCGCCGCCCTGGGCGTGCGCGTCATCCTGTATTTGAACGAACCGCGCGCGATGCCGGCCGCGTTTTTCGACAAGCGCCCGGAACTGCGCGGATCGCATCACGGCGGCCTGTATTCGCTGTGCACCAGCGCGGCGCCGGTGAGGGAATGGCTGCGCGAGAGTCTGGCGCACGTCTTCAAGCAGGTTCCCGGATTGGGCGGCATCTTCACGATCACCATGTCGGAGAACCACACCAACTGCTTCTCGCACGGCGGGGCGTGGGGAGAGCGGCTGCCGGCCGCCGGCGATTGTCCCCGCTGTTCGCTCCGCGATCCGGTGGAGGCGATGGCGGAGTTGATGAAGGTGTTCCGCGACGGCGTCCGCGCGGGCAGCGAATCGGCCAAGATGATCCACTACGATTGGGGCTGGCCCACCGCCCTTTCCGATAAGATGATCCCCCTGCTCGACAAGGACAGCAGCGTCCTCAGCATCAGCGAGTGGAGCCAACGCGTCAACAAGGCGGGCATCGCCACATCGGTGGGCGAATACTCGATCTCGATTCCCGGACCGGGTCCGCGCGCCACCCGCAACTGGCGCACCGCGCGCAAGCATGGAATCGCGTCGCTCGCGAAAGTGCAGTTCAACAACACCTGGGAGATCTCGGCGGTTCCGTTCATTCCGGTTCCGCAACTGGTGCTCGAGCACTGCCAGAATCTACGCGCCGCCGGGATTCGCGGGTTGATGCCGTCGTGGACTTGCGGCGGATACGCGTCGCCGAACCTCGAGGCGGCCAAGGAGATGTATTTCGATCCGGCGCCTTCCACGCGCGAAGCGCTCGAAACGGTGGCGCGGCGGCGCTACGGACCCGCGTCGGTGGAGCCGGCTGTGGAGGCATGGCGCCGGTTCAGCGAAGCGTTTCGTGAATTCCCGTACGGCGTCGCGATCTACGTGATTCCGGTGCAGCACGGTCCGGCGAACTTGCTACGGGCGGCCAAGACCGGCCACGCGTCCGGGATGATCCTGTTCCCGCACGACAACTACAAGGCCTGGTGCGGGCTGTATCCTCCGGAGGCGGTGGAAAAGCAGTTCGGCCTGATGGCTTCGATGTGGAAAGCGGGGATGCCCTGGATGGAAGAGGCGATGTGGCTTGCCGCGCCCAACCGCCGCCGCGAGGCGCTGCTGGACCTCGACATCGCTCGAACCTGCCTCCACCATTTCGAGAGCGTGGCCAACCAGGTGCGATTCTACCGGCTGCGCGACGATCCCGCCGCCAGCCCGGCGGAGATGGCCGCGATCGCCGGCCGCGAGATCGATCTGGCGGTAAAGCAGTACCACGTCGCGCGGCGCCAGTCGGTGATCGGATACGAGGCGACCAACCATTACTACTACACGCCGCTCGACATGGTCGAAAAGGTGATCAACTGCCGCCGGCTGATCGACCATCCGGCCGCCGGCTAGCGCGCCGCGGCCTTACCCAGTTCCACCGCTTTGTATCCGCCTCGGGCCTTGTAGTAAAAGTACAGCGCGGCGAAGATCACCGTCAGGATCACCGGCAGAACCGCCACGTAGCGGAACGTCGCCGCGGCTCCGAACTTGTCGTACCAGCCGCCCATGATGGGCAGGATGAACGCCACGGCCAAGTTACCGGTGCCGCCCATGATGGCCAAGCCGAGCGCGCCGGATTTGGGGAAGCGCTCCGACGTCACGCCCAGCATCAACGGCCAGAAGAACGTCTTGCCCACGCCGTACAAGGTCGCGGCGCCGAACGCGCCGGCCGCCGTGCTGATGCCCGACAGGCCGAACAGGCCCAGTCCCGAGAGTACGGCGGAGATCGTCAGCAGTCCCAGCGGAGACAGCGCGTGCGCCAGCCGTCCGCCGAAGAACCGCAGCACGAACATGATGCCGGCCGTGTAGACCAGGATCAGGATGCCCTGCATTCCGGTGGAACTGGTGATCAACGACGGCACCCACTGATCGGGGCCGAGTTCGGTGGAAGCCGTCATCCACATGCAGACCCACCAGAGGATGAACATCGGTTTCAGGCATTCCTTGAACATGTCGCCCGTCGAGATGCCGGCCGCCACGCGCTCGGTCTGCGGGAACGACTCTTTCCAAATCATCACCGCGTAGATCACCGCCGGAATCATGATGAGCCCCAACTTGAGTTGCCAGCCGAAGGTCGCCTGGCCGCCGGCCCCCGAGGCGTCCAGTCCCATGATCTTGGTGATCGCAAACGCCGCCAAGCCGCCGATGATCAGGCCACCGGGCCACCACGCGTGCAGCACGTTCAGCTTGTGCGTCTTTTCCTTCGGATACATCGTTGCGCAAAGCGGATTGATGACGCCCTCCACCAGACCTTGCGAAAGGCCGAGCATCAGCATCGCGCTCCACAGCACGCGGAAACCCATGTCGGAGTAGTAAGGCGTGACCTCTGCCGCCGGCCGCGGGGCGAGGAAGATCGCGAGCACGGCCGCGATATAGCCGAACGCCGAGAGCAGCAACAAGCGGCGCATGCCGAAGAAATCGACGAGCGATCCGCCGAAGATCGCCGAGAGCGTGAAGCCCCAGAACGCCGGCGTCAACGCCACGCCGAACTGCTCCGCGTTGATGCGAAAATCGGCGCGCAACGCGTCGGCGATGTCGCCGCGAATGGAAAAGACCATCGAGGTGGTCACGAGAGCGACGCAGCTCGCCGCGAAAAGTTTTCCAGGGTTCATAAACGCTAAAGTGTATCAGACCCTGAGGAACCACCCGCGCCGGTACATGATCCACGCCGCCAGCCAGCACACGGCGACGTTGGCCAGAGCCCAGAGCAGGGAGGCGTGATACGGGCTGGCTAGCGGCGCGAACAGGTTCTGGTACAGCATCGCCCGGATCGAAACGCCGCCCGGCTTGATCAGGCCGAGCATCCGCGCGATCAGCCCCGACAGGATGTACACGGCCAACGCGTTCATTCCCAGAATCGCGAACGCGCGAGTGAGCCGGCCGCGATGCCCGCGTACGTCGATCAGCCAATAACAGGAGCCGAACACCACCAGCGCGAGTCCCGCCATCAGCAGCGTGTACGGCACGGTCCAAAGCTGCTTGTTGATCGGCTGCCAATAGTCGAGCGCCAAGCCGAGGAAGATCAGCGCGTTGCCCGAAACGAGCATCCACGCCGCCTTCTCCGCCATTTGATACCCGGATCGCAACAGGTGTCCGCACAGAATTCCGAACAGCGCGGTGCCGATCGCCGGAAGCGTGCTCACGATGCCTTCCGGATCCCAGGTCTTGGTCGCCGAGTACATGTGGCCGGTCAGGAAGAGTCCGTCGGCGTACTGCGAGAAGGTGGAGCCCTTGTCGTATCCCCACGGATGCATCATCGCCCAATACGACGCGAGACACGCCAAGATGGCGGCCGCCTGTCCGCGCCAGGTGGTGAAGAGGAAGATCAGCGTCGCGAGCAGGTAGCACACCGCGATTCGCTGGAGCACGCCCGGTATCCGCAGCGTCGAGAGATTGTAGTAGGGGAATCCGTTCAACAGCAGTCCGATCCCGAAGATCGCCGCCGCGCGGAGAAACGTGTGCCGGATCAATGAAGCCGTCCGGTCGCCGCGTTCCATGCGCTTGGCGGTGGAGAGGGTCATCGCCACGCCGACGATCCAAAGAAAGAATGGAAACACCATGTCGGTGAAGGTCCACCCGTGCCACGACGCATGCAGCAGCGGCGCGTAGGTGTTCTTCGAGTCGCCGGCGTTGTTCACCATCACCATCGAAGCCATGGTGAGACCGCGGAAGACATCGAGCGATTCCAGGCGAACCATCGACGAACGAGTTGGCGAGCGGCGTTCGGCGGCTGCGGGATCGTCGAGCGCGGAAGCTTGCGGCATATGGCCATCTAGTCTACCGCCGGCCGGACCGCGACGTGCGAAGGCGTTTCGGTGCTACATTCCGAGGCGTATGCTCCTCGCACGATTCGCGCTCGCGGCCGCCGCCGCGGGAGCCTGCCTCGGTCAGAACCCGTCCGCCGCGGATTTGAAACGCGCGCTCGACAAGCGGCTTTCCTCCCTGATCCCGTCCGGATTCACCGAACGGCGCGTCCTCTACCATGACGTCCAGCCCAAGCCTCGCAACGGCGTCTACCATCCCTTCGCGGTCACCGCGGGGGTGTGGGACTACGGTCCCGGCTATCCCGCCAACAGGTTCTACGGTTCGACCTGCGTGGGCCGTTTCGAGAACGAGACGTTCACGCTGACGGCCGTCAGCGGGGACTGGAAAGTGGAGGGCCGTATGACGCCGCCCCAGTCCACGTGCAAGGATAATCCGTCGCCGGGCGTCTCGTCGGCGCCGTGGCAATCGCTGGGAGGCTCCGCCGCTCCGGCAGCCGCTTCGTCCCGGTCCGCGACAGCCGCGAGTGGAGAGATCCACATCGGAGAGTGGGCGTGCTACGGGGCGGGTGGAAGTTTGCTCGCCGGGTTGGCGTTTCACCTCCAGGCCAACGGAACGTACCTCGATGGAGACAAGAAGCCAGCCGGGCGATGGACTCGCGACTCCGCCGCCGGCACGATCGCCTTCAAGGGCGGCCATCTCGATGGCGAGGTCGCGCGGGGCGTGAAGCCGGCATCGATCACACTGGGCTCGCAAGTGGGTTGCGAGCCATGGAAGTGATCAGCTCTCGCTGGGAACCGCGTTCAGGTCGACGCCTTCCCAGCGCGCCACCACCGCCGACGCCACGCAGTTGCCGAGCACGTTCACCGACGTCCGCGCCATGTCGAGAATCGCGTCCACGCCGAGAATCACCGTCACGCCTTCCTGCGGCAGGTTGAACGCCGAAAGCGTGGCCAGCAGAATCACCAGTGACGCGCGCGGCACGCCGGCCACGCCTTTGCTCGTCAGCAGCAGCGTCGCCATCATCAGTAGTTGCTGGCTGGCCGTCAGTTGCACGCCGGCCATTTGCGCCACGAATATCGACGCGGCCGACAGATACAGCGTCGTGCCGTCGAGATTGAAGCTGTAGCCGAGCGGCAACACCAGCCCCACGATATGTTTCGGCACGCCGAACTTCTCCATGTTTTGCAGTGCCATCGGCAACGCGGATTCGCTCGACGCGGTGGAGAACGCGAGCAGCACTGGATCCTTCACCGCCTGGAAGAACCGCTTGACCGGAATTCGCATGGCGAACGTCACGAACCCCAACACCGCCACGACGAAGAAGATCAGAGCGCCGAAGACGGTCGCGATCAGCTTGCCGAGGTTGAACAGCACGCCGACGCCCTCTCGTCCGATCACCACCGCGATCGCCGCGCCCACGGCGAACGGAGCCAGATACATCACGTATTTCGTGTACTGGAACATCACCTCCGCCACCGATTCGGCGAACTCCACCACCGGTCTCGCCTTCGCGCCCACGATCGTGCAAGCGGCGCCGAACACCAGGCAGAAAATCACGACCTGCAGAACCTCGCCTTCCGCCATCGCGCCGATCACCGACTGCGGCACGGCATGCTCGAGGAAGCTGGTGAATGTCGGCTGCTTGCCGGCCTTTACTCCTTCCACCGCCGTGTGTTGAATCGTCATTCCGGCGCCGGGCTGCACGATGTTGACCGCCAGCAGTCCGATCACCAATGCCACGCTGGTCGCCCCCAGGAAGTACGTCATCGCCTTGCCGCCCACGCGGCCCATGGTCTTGGCGCTGCCCGATCCCGCGATGCCCGCCACCAGCGTGCCGAACAGCAGCGGCGCGATGATCGACTTGATCAGCCGCAGGAAGATCTTGCTCACGATCTCGAGTTGCACGGCGAATTCCGGCGCGGCCAAGCCCAGGGCCACGCCCACCGCCATGCCCACGAAGACCCATTGAGTCACCGTCAGTTTCTTCATCCTCGTTCCCCCCAATGCAATTTTTGCCGCAGCACGTCGAAGTACAACAGCCGCGGCGGCCGGATCAGCTTCAAGGTGTGCGTGGAGCGGCGGAACCACAGCCTGTCGCCACGGTGCAGATGCGCGCCCATCTTGCCGTCCGCGTTCACGTAGGCGCCGTCGTCGCGCACATGGCAATCCACGCGGATCTGCGCCGAGTCGGGAATGATCACCGGACGGTTGGTCAGCGTATGCGGGCAGATCGGCGTCAGGCAGAAGGCGGGCACGGTGGGAAAAACGATGGGACCGCCCGCCGACAGCGAATACGCGGTGGAGCCGGTCGGCGTGGCCACGATGAGGCCGTCCGCTCGATACGTGCAGACGAAATTCTCGTCCACGTGAGTCTCGAGCTCGATCATCGGCGCGTCTGGAAGCTTGCTCACCACCACGTCGTTCAGCGCAAGATACCGGGCCACGATGTTGCCTCCGCGCTCGAGGTCGCAACAAACCAGGCGCCGCTGGCCGATTCGATGCTCGCCGCGCATGGCTCGCTCGAGCTCCGGATACATCTCTTCCGGCGTGATCGCGGTGAGAAATCCAAGGCTTCCCAGGTTCACTGCGAACAACGGAATCTGGCGGTTTCCGATCGCGGTCGCGGCCGAGAGCAGCGTGCCATCGCCGCCCAGCACGATGACGAACTGGCAGCCGTCGGGCACGTTCTCGCGCGGGAATCCGTCGCTGGAACCGGCGTAGTTCGCCGTCACCGGGTCGTAGCGCAACGCGATTCCACGCTCGCGCAGCCAGTCCAGCAGCCCGGGCACCAAGTCGTTTCCACGCGCGATGTCGGGTCTCGAAATGATGCCGACCGTTCTAATGGGTTGCATGCAGGAGAAATTCCCGGTTGCCCTCGGTTCCGGGGATGGGACTTTCGATGATACCAGTCCGAAAGCCGAGCCGTTCCGCCTCCGAGCGGACCCGCTCGCACGCGGCGGCATGCAGCGCCGGATCGCGCACGATTCCGCCCTTGCCCACTTCGAATTGCGGCTTCACCAGGATCACCATCTCGCCGTCCGGCGCGAGCGCCGCCGCCAACGCCGGAATGATCAGCGTCGCCGAAATGAAGCTGACGTCGCAGACGGCGAGCGCGACCGGCTCTCCCACGTCCTCCGGCTTCAAGTAGCGCGCGTTGAAGTTCTCGCGCAACCGGACGCGCGGATCGGTGCGGATCTTCCAATCCATCTGGCCGGAGCCGGTGTCGAAGGCGTGGACTCGCGCCGCGCCGCGCTGCAGCAGGCAGTCGGTGAATCCGCCCGTCGACGCGCCGATGTCGGCGCATACCTTCGCTTCCGGCGAGATCGCGAATCCGTCCAGCGCCGCGGCCAGCTTGACGCCGCCGCGGCTCACGTACGGAGGACGCGCGGTGACCTGAATCTCGATTCCGGCATCGTGCGAGTGGCCGGGCTTGGCGGCCTTCTGGCCATCGACGAGCACCGCTCCGGCGAGCACCAAAGCCCGAGCCTTCTCGCGCGATGGAGCCAGTCCGCGCTCGACGAGCAGTTGGTCGAGGCGGACCTTGGCCATCGGCCCCTCGCTATGCCTCGCGATGCACGATCATGTGCGCGATGGCCCGCAGCGGATCGGCGGAATCGCCCATGCCGTCGAGCGCGGCGCCGGCGGCGGCGAGTTCGTGCTTCGCCATCGCGCGTGAGTTCTCCAGGCCGTATACCGCCGGAAAAGTGATCTTGTTCTGCGCCGCGTCCTTGCCGGGCGTCTTGCCGAGTTGTTCCGCCGTTTGCGTCGAGTCCAGGATGTCGTCGACGATCTGGAACGCGAGCCCGATGTGCGCGCCGTATCGCGACAGCGCCTCGAGCACCTCCGTGGTGGCGCCGGCGTAAATGGCTCCCATCCGCACGCTGGCCGAAAGCAGCGCGCCCGTCTTCGCCCGGTGAATAGAGTCGAGAATCTGCGCGTTGGGCGCCTGCTTCTCGCCTTCGATATCGAAGACCTGCCCCGCGATCATTCCGCCGACGGTGCCTGCCGCGATGGAGAGCTCCTCGATCAGCCGAATGCGGCTGTCGCCGCTGATCGCCCGGCATTCGGCGAGCACCTGAAACGCCAGCGTCAGCAGTGCGTCGCCGGCAAGGATCGCCATCGCGTCGCCGAACACCTTGTGGTTGGTGGGGCGTCCCCGCCGCAGATCGTCGTTGTCGAGCGCGGGGAGGTCGTCGTGGATCAGCGAGTAGGTGTGGATCAGTTCGAGCGTGCACGCGGCCTGGTCGATGCCGGGGCAAGGGCCGCCCACCGCTTCAGCCGCGGCGATCGCCAGGATCGGCCGAACGCGTTTGCCGCCGGCGAACAGCGAGTACCGCATCGCCTTGTGAATGACCGCCGGCGGTTGCGTTTCCGGCGGCACCAACCGCTCGAGGGCGGCGTTGATCCGGGCGGTGCGTTCGGATAGGTATGCGGCGAGATCCATCAGTTTTCCACGGGAAAGGGCTCGGCCTTGACCCCGTTTCCCTTCTTGGTCAGGATTTCGACCCGCGTTTCGGCGCTTTCCAACTGCTGCCGGCAGGAGCCCGACAGCGCGACGCCGCGTTCGAAGAGCGCCAGCGAATTCTCGAGCGAGAGGTCGCCTCCCTCGAGCTGCCGCACCACTTTCTCCAACTCGTCCAACTGCGTCTCGAAGCCCTGTACCGGTTCGGCCATCGGTCTATTGTATACGAGTCCCTCGTGATAGGATCGATTCGCATGCACTCTCTCTCGAGCGCTCCCTTCGCCGTCCGTGACGTTCGCGCGTACCAGGATCGGTATCACGACCTCGATCCCGAATCCCGCCTGCGGCTCGATCTCGCCGTGGCGCACCGCTGGGCGGCGCGCTGGGGCTGGAGCGAAGGCGTGGTGAACCACTTCACGGCGATGCTGCCGGGCCATCGCGACCGCTTTTTGGCGATCCCCTACGGCGTCCACTGGAGCGAGGTGAAGGCGCGGGACTTCGTCGTCTTGGGCCTCGACGGCGATGTCCTCGAGGGCGAGGGTGAGATCGAACTCACGTCGCTGCTGATCCACGGCGCGATGCATCGCGGCCTGCCCCATGCCAACGTGATCCTGCACACGCACCAGCCGCACATCGCCGCGTTGACCTGCCTCGAGGATCAGAGCGCCGAATTCTGCAGCCAGCACATGCTGCACTTCCCCGATCGCATCGCGTACATGAACACGTACGGACTGGCGACCAAGACCTCCATCGGCGACTTGATCCTGGAAGCCATCGGAGACAAGGACATCCTGCTGATGGCGAACCACGGTATCACCGTGTGCGGCAGCACCGTCCATGAAGCCTTCGACGATCTTTACACGCTCGACCGCGCCTGCCAGGCGCAGATTCTGGCGCTATCGACCGGCCGCAAGCTGCGCGTCATCGATCCCGCCACCGTCGCGTCGATGAAAGCCGACGCGCGCGCCAAGGGGATCGAGGAGGGCGAGATGCACTTCCGCGCCCTGCGCCGCATGCTGTGGCGCGATGAGCCCGATCTGGCCGCTTAGGCGCTGGTGTTGTCGACCCACCAGGGCTTGGTGGTCTCTTCGCGAATCACGAGCCCGTTGAGCAGTGTGGCGGCCTTCGTCAGCCCTTCCTCGGGCGACATCAGCAGGTCCTCGTGCTCGATCGACAGGACGTAATCGTATCCGGTGATGCGCAGCGTGGACACGAACTTCTTCCACCACTCCTCGCCGTGGCCGTAGCCGCAGGTCCGGAAATTCCAGGCGCGTCCCATCGTGTCGGTGTACAGCTTCATGTCGAGCACGCCCGACTTGGGCAGGTTCGACGGGTACATCTCCGTGTCCTTGGCGTGGACGTGGAAGATGCAATCGCCCAGCACGCGGATCGCTTCCACCGGATCGATGTTCTGCCAGAACATGTGGCTCGGATCGTAGTTGCAGCCGATCGACGGACCGCACGCCGCGCGCAATTGGAGCATCGTCTCGGGGTTGTACACGACGAAGCCCGGGTGCATCTCGATCGCGATCTTCACGCCGTGATCGGCGGCGAACTTGGCGCGTTTGGTCCAGAAGGGCAGCACCTTCTTTTCCCACTGCCACTTCAACAGATCCTGATAGTGCGGCGGCCACGGCGACGTGACCCAGTTCGGATACTTGGCGGTATCGGAATCGCCGGGGCAGCCGGAGAAATCGATCACCACGGGCACGCCGAGCTTTTCGGCCAACAGGATGCTGTTCTTGTTGGTGTCCTGGTTCGAGGTGCGAATGCGCTCGTCCGGATGCAGCGGTTCGCCGTGGCAGCTCAGCGCGGAGATGGTGAACCCGTTGTCGTCGACCAGCGACTTGAAGTCCTTCAGCGCCGCCTTGTTCGAAAGCATCGACAACTTGCAGTGCGGATCCGTCGGGTAGTTGCCCGTGCCCAACTCCACCGTACTGATGCCCAGCGCTTTCAGCTTCTTGAGAACTTGGTCTAGAGGAAGTTGGCCCAAAAGGGCAGTGAACACGCCAACGCGCACCGGTCGATTCTCCTTTGCTAAGCCAGAGATTCTAGCACAACGGACTGCTCGGCCCGGCGCAACGCGGCCAGCAAAGCCGGATTCGCCGCGGTGGGCATGCGGATCAGCCGCGCCAGCACCGCCGCCTCGCCCGCCACAATGCGCGCCACGATGTCGCTCGCCGCGCCGGAAGTGTCCGCCAGCAGCACCGCCTTGTTCCACGCTCCGGCGCGAGCCTTGCGCACCGAGAAGTTCGCGAGCGCTTCGTCGGCGCGTCCCGCCGCGAAATCGAAGAGCTTCAGCACGGGCGCGTATTGCTCCGCGACGCTCCGCTGCAAGCGGTCGGTCACCTTTTCCAGGATGTCGTTGACCGCGTCGTGATCGGCGTGCCGGTCCTCGCGCCGCGGATCGATACCCGCTCGCACGAGCGCGAGCGGCAGATCGTTATTGATGTGCGCGTTCACGCCGAGCAACAGATCCTGCAGCGCCGCTGTCTCGTTCCGGCGCGCGGCGTCGAACGCGATGCGCCACGCCTTGGGACACGCCGCTCCGGCGTCGTATGCTTCCAGCGCCTCGCGATACAGCGATCCGAACGCTGTCATGTAGCGCTCCGCCCACACCGCGTCGCGAAACGCGCCGGATCGCAGACCCGCCGCCACCGCCTCCGACACTTCCAGGTAGGCCGCGACGAACACGCCGCGCCGGTCTTTGTCCGCCGCGAATCGCGTCCGCAGCCCTTGCAAGTACGCGATGACTTCGCCGGAATCGTTCATTCGAACAGACCGAAGGCCACAACGTTGGAGCCGTTCGCGATCGTGACGTATTGCTTGCCATCCACCAGATACGTGATGGGCTGTGCGCTGATCCGCTGGCCCGTGCTGAAGTGCCACAGAGCCTTGCCTGTCTTCGCTTCGAGCGCGGTGAGCGCGCCCTGATCGTCGCCCGCGAAAATCAATCCGCCCGCGGTCGACAACAGACCCGCCGCGTACCGCCGCGAGTTCACCTGCTTGTACTCCCACATCATCTTGCCGGTGGTGAGTTCCAGCGCGCGCACGTACATCTGCCAGGGCTCTTCCGGACTCTCGATGTACCCGGTGCCCGTGTACGGATTGCCGCCTGGCCGGAACGTGTCGCGGGACTTCGTGTTGATCCCGCAGCCTTCCTGCGCCACCACGTAGAACCAGCCGGTATCGGGATTGTACGCCGGCGACATCCAGTTGGTGGCCCCCGACGTGGCCGGGCACGACTTGGTTCCCTGCATGCTCGGGATCACTTTCGGATCGCGGATCGGCCGTCCTTTGTCCGTGAGCCCGGTCGCCCAGTTCAGGTGCTTGACGAACGGCGTGCCGTGCAGGAACTCGCCGGTCGCGCGATCCAGCACGTAGTAGAAGCCGTTGCGATTGGCCTGCACCAGCAGCTTGCGCATCTTGCCTTTGAACGGCGCGTCCACCAGGATCGGCACTTCCACCGAATCCCAGTCGTGCACGTCCCACGGCGTGTTCTGGAAATGCCATTTCAGCTTGCCTGTGCTCGCGTCGATGGCGACGATCGATTCCGTGTAGAGGTTGTCGCCCTTCCGCACGTCGCCGTCGAAATCGGGAGCGGGATTGCCGGTCCCCCAATAGAGCAGGTTCAATTCCGGATCGTACGATCCGGTGAGCCATGTGCCGCCGCCGCCGGTCTTCCACGAATCGCCGGCCCAGGTTTCGTTACCTGGTTCGCCTGGCTTGGGGATCGCGTTCCATCGCCAAAGCCGCTCGCCGGTGTTGGCGTCGTAGGCGTCCAGCCAGCCGTTCAAGCCGTGATCGCTCGGCGCGATACCCGCGATCACCTTGTCCTTGATCACCATCGGCGCGGCCGGCGACCAGTAGCCATCGGACGCCTCGGCGATCTTGCTCTCCCACAGCAGGCTTCCCGTACGTGCGTCCAGCGCGATCAGGTAGGCGTCGGGCGTTCCCATGTACACCTTGTTCCCATAAACGGCGACGCCGCGGTTGGGCCCCTTCTGCAACGCGGGCTGCCGGTTGTACGACCAGATCTGGCGGCCCGTGCGAGCGTCCAACGCGTACACTTCGTTCGGTTGCGAGACATACATCACGCCGTCCACCACGATCGGCACCGCTTGCAGACCTCGCGCCGATGGCACGTTGTAGATCCACTTGGGAACCAGTCTGGCCGCGTTCGCCGTCGTCACCTGCTTCAACGTCGAATGGCGCTTGGAATGGTACTGCCCGTTGTAGTGGAGCCAGTTCTTCGGATCGGATTTCAACAGGTCGTCGTAGCTGACCTGGGCGAAGCAGGCCGCAGCCGGCAACAACAGCGCGGACAGTTTCATTGCGTTCTCCTCGAGCGAGCCAGGCTGCTCAAATAGGCGAGCAAATCCTGGAATTCGGTGGGCGACAATTTCTTGTTGAAGTCGTCCGGCATGAGCGATTTCGTATCGTACCGGATGTCGCGGATCATTTCCTTCGTCAGCAGGTGAAGCTTCCCGTCCTTGCCCAGCACCTGTTTGGAGAAGTTGTGATCGTTCTTGACCACGCCTTCGATCGTCTCGCCTTTGGTGGTGACGATCCGCACCGGTTGATATCCTCGGGGCGCCACCGGCTTCGATACGGTCAGCGCCTCTTTCAGCGCGGCGAGACTGCGCTCGCCCCCGATGTGGGACAGGTCGGGCCCCAGCAGACCGCCGCGTCCGCGCACCATGTGGCAGTTGGAACACGCCCCCTTGCCCGAGAAGATCCGCTCGCCCCGCACCGGATCGCCCGGTACATCCAAGTCGGCCGCCGTGGCGCGCAGACTGTGAATGTAGGCGATCATCTTGTTCACGTCCGCCGCCGGCAGCGGAGATCCCGGCATCAAGGTGCCGCGAATTCCGTTCTTGATCGCGTCGAACAGTTCCGGCGTCGTCGACCGCAAATAGCGGCGCGCCGCTCCGAGCGCCGGCGCCCGGTCGCCCGGATTGCCGTCGAGCCCGTGGCACTGCGTACACGAGCGATTGTAGATCTCGCGTCCGTCCTTCGCGTCCGCCTGATTGAAGCGCTGCCTCCTGGTGAACCCGCCGCGGCCGCGTTGGGGCGCCGATGCAGCCTCGCCCGCGAATCGCACGATGCCGAACGCTTCCGGCGAATGGAAACCGGTGCTCGGCGGCGCGATCGGCGACCATGAACTCAACTGCCGGTTCGTCTTGCCGCCGATGCGATTCAGGTTCAGCCGCCATTCGTCGCCTTCGCGCGGAGGAGTGTGCGCGGCGTCGCGCGAGAAGTTGCGGAACGGAATCGCCATCTCGACGATCCAGTGGTCGTCGTCTGGAGATTCGTCCTTCTTCGCCGCGCCGTGGTAGGTGGTCTTGTACTCGACGCCGTCGGGCTCCCACGTCGGCGGACCGGTCCACCAGTCCGCCTTGTTGCGATTCAGCATCGTGCCGATCGCGTTGATCTCGAACGTGTAGTAGTTGCGGATCTTCGCCGGATTCGGCGACAGGAAGATCTCGACGCAATCGTCCTTGGAGACCGGCCCGTGCCGCTGCTTCTCGTACGCGGAGATGTGCTTGTCGCGAACGTAATAGGACACGTACAGGTTGTCGTCGTCCCAAACCATTTTCACGATGGTCTGTTCCTTGTCGCCCGACTGGAACCAGTTGAAATGGAAGTCTCCGGCGGCCGGCGCGGCGGCCCATGCGGGCTCGTCCAGCTTCGCGTCGATGACAATGGGCGATTGGGCGCGTTGGATCGTGTATTGCGCGAACGGCTGCGCCGAACAGGTCCAGGCGCCGAACATCGCGGCGAGCGCCATGCGTTTCGACATCGCTTGCCATGATATAACGATCCAGGTATGCCGAAAACGAATACGAACTCCCGCCGCGCGATCTTTCAGGCCGCGGCGCTCGGACTGGGTGGCGCCGCCGCGGCCCAGGCGCAGGGCGGCGCCGCATGGACTCCCAAGAAGGCTTCCGCGAACGGCCCCGTCCGGTCGGGCCATCTGCTGTTCCTCAGCGGCATCGGCGGATGGTACCCGGAACGCCGCAAGGAAGCCGGCGACGTCAAGGTGCAGACGCGGAGCGCGCTCGAATCCATGAAGGCCGCTCTCGAGAAGGCCGGATCGAACATGGACAACGTGCTCAAGGTCACGGTGTCGTTGGTCGAACCCGAGAACAACTGGGAGGGCATGAATCAGGTCTACGACGAGTTCTTCACGACCAAGGTGAAGCCGGCGCGCTCGTACTGGGGTTCCACGGGCTTCCGGCGCAAGGGCCAGTTGCTGCAGATCGACTGCATCGCGTACGTGGACTGACCGGCCCGATGACGCGGCGTCTACTGCTCCAATACGGAATCACCAGCGCCGCTCTGGCGCAGAGACCGGCCGCCGGCCCGGACGACTACAACGAGCACGGCCCGGTGGTGATCGAACGGGCCCGATCCGGCAAGCCGCACGCGGGCAAGGTGCTCGCCGCAATCCAGCCGCACTCGGACGACATCCCGATCTTCGCCGCCGGAACCGTGTTCAAGCTGATGGACGAAGGCTACACCGCCTACATGATCCGGGTGACCAATGACGACATGGCAGGTCCCGGCGGCATCGCGGAAACGGTGACGGCGAACGAGCGCGACAGCTTCGCGGTGGCGCGCGTCATGGGGATGAAGAAGGTCTTCGACCTCAACTACAACAACCACAACATGGATAACATAGCCCGAAGCGAGTTACGGGCGAGATTCATCTTCCTGTTCCGCCTATTGCAAGTGGATACCGTCGTTACCTACGATCCGTGGGGCCACTACGAGGAAAACCCGGACCACTACGTCACCTCGCAGTGCGTCGAGGCCGCCGCTTGGATGGCCGGCGGATCGAAGGACTATCCGGAGCACTTCGCCGCCGGGCTGAAGCCCAAGGGGGTGCGCGACAAGTACTACTTCGCGCGCTTCCAGCAGCGAGTGAACCGCGTGGTCGATATCTCGGCGGCGGTGGATCGCAAGATCGACGCCAATCTCGAGAATGTCGCCCAGGGACCGGCGGGTCTCAATGGGCAACGCCTGCGCGAGCGGCTGGCCCGGGAAGGGAAGCGGTTGCCTCTGCTCGAAGGCGGCGACCGCGCGGCCAATCGCAACTATATCCGCGAATTCGTCCTGGATCGCGATCGCGAGACCGGCCGCAAGTACGGCTTGGAGTACGCCGAGCAGTTCCACTACATCGGCCCCGAACCGCCCGCGGTGGATGAGTACATCCGCAAGAACGCGCTTCCAGCGCGATAGGCTACCGTGTACCGGCGGGGAACCAAGCCGCGGCCACTGTCTTGGCCCTCCCACGGTAACGGTCCTCGATCCAAACATAGGTGAGATGCGATACTCCGAGGACGATCCCGATCACGTGGTTCCGCGCGCCATAGTCGCGGCCGCCCGGGTTGTTGTATGATCCCGTCATGACCGCCCCGTCCCGCCGCGCGTTCCTGGCCGCGTTGGCCGCCCCGTTGGCGCTTCCCGCCGGCCCGCGCGTCCGCATCACTGGCGTCGAATCGTTCTCCGTGCGGACGCCCGCGCCCGCCAAGCGCGATCCCGATGTCGTCTACGACTACCAGGTCACTCGCGTTCACACCGACGCCGGAGTCACCGGAACGTCCTTCATCGGATGTCCCGAGGACATCCTGCGGCGGTGGATCCAACCCACGCTCGTGGGCGGCGATCTGTTCGCCGTCGACCGGCATCTCCGCCGCCTCCAGATGGAGCGCGGCGAGTCCGGCGTCCAGATCTGGTCGGGTGTCGAGCATGCGATGTGGGACGCCATGGGCCGCGTCGCCGGCCGGCCCGCCGCGCATCTGCTGGGCGCGGTTCGCGACCGCCTGCGTGTCTACCGGACCTGCGTCTTTCCCGGCAAGGCCGATCAGTCCGGCGTGCGCTACGAGACGCAGGCCGCGTACGCCCGGACGTTGCAAAAGGCCGGCTACCACGCGATGAAGATCCGCGCCTGGCGCCCGAAGCCCATGGACGATGTCGATGCCGTCGGCGCGATCCGGGCCGCCGTGGGGCCGGTCTTCAAGATCATGCTCGACCGCACGGCCGTGCGGCCCGGCTGGGTCTGGGACTACCCGGTTGCGCTCCGCGTTTGCCGCGGGCTCGAGAAGCACGGCGCCTACTGGCTCGAGGAGCCGTTCGACGGCAACGACCTCGAGAGCCCCGCCCGCCTCGCCGCCGAGATCGATATGTACATCACCGGTGGGGAATTGGGTAAGTCGCTGTTCCACTTCAATAACTTCCTCAAGAACAAAACCTACGACATCGTGCAGCCGGACACGCGCATTTGCGGCGGCATCTGGGTCGCGAAGAAGATCTCCGTGCTCGCCGAGGCCTACGGCGTTCCCTGTATCCAGCACGGCACGAGCGGGCTCGCCTTGGCCGGCTACATACAAGCCGGCTGCGCGATGACCAACTGCGAATGGCAGGAGATCATCGGAGGGCCGAATCTGCCGGACGAGCAGTGGGCGCCCGGCGTCAAGCTGCTCAAGACGCCCCAAGCCTGGAAAATCGAGGACGGGCACGTGCTGTTGCCGGATCTGCCCGGACTCGGTCTCGATATCGACGAAGACGCGATCAAGGAGTACCGCGCCCGTGCTTAGCCGCCGCCGCTTCCTCGCCGCCGGAGCCGCGCCCGCCTGGGCCGCCGCCGTCAAGCCCGTCCGCATTACGGGCATCGATCTTTACGAAGTGCAGGTCCCCTGGCCGGCCGAACGCGTCCGCGTCGGCGTCGAGAACCGCTTTCGAGTGGTGGAGGTCCACACCGACGCCGGAGTCACCGGCTACTCGTTCGCCGGATACGGCGCCAACCAATTGCCGGCATTGAAGGGCATGCTGGTGGGCAAACTGCTGCACGCGGTGGAGGAGCACCTGCGGTCGGGTCTGCTGAAATACGCCGGCGTGGAGCACGCCATTTGGGACGCGATCGGCAAGCTCGCTGGACAGCCGGTGCACCGGCTCCTCGGCGGGAGCGCGGACCGTGTGAAGGCGTATCTCACCTGTGTCTGGCCGGGCAACCTCGATCAGTCGCACGTCTCCTACCGGGAGCAGGCCGAGATGGCCATGCGCATCCAGAAGGCCGGCTTCCGAGGCATGAAGATCCGCGCCTGGCGCCCGAATCCGCTCGACGACGTGGATGCCTGCAACGAGATCCGCGCGGCCGTGGGTCCGGATTTCGACATCATGTTCGACCGTACGGCCCACGCGCCCCAGGCGGTGGGGCAGAAAATTTGGGACTACGAGACCGGCTTGAAGGTGGCCAGGGGGCTCGAGAGGCATCGCGCCCTGTGGCTCGAGGAGCCGTACGCGCGCGAGGATTACATCACTCCGGCCAAGCTTGCGTCGGCGGTGGATATCCTGATCACCGGCGGCGAGGGATTCCTGGGGACGGACTCGTTCCACCAGTGCCTGCTGCATCGCACTTACGACATTCTACAGCCGGAAGGCGAGCGGTCCGGCGGTATCTTCCTGTGCCGCAAGGTATCGTTTCTGGCGCAGGCTTACAACGTTCCCGTGATCTTGCATGGCACGATGGCTCTTCGCCTGGCCGGCTGGATCGCGGCGAGCCTGGCGATCGGGTCGGAGTGGCAGGAGGTGGCGCTGATTACGCCGCCGCTGCTGCCTCAGGAGCAATGGGAGCCCGGACTGAAGCTGCTCCGGAGCAAGGAGATGTACCGGATCGAGGCCGGTCACTTCCTCGCGCCGGATCTTCCGGGACTGGGCCTGGACGTGAATCCCGACGCGCTGCAGGAGTATCGGGTCCGATGACCGCCGATTAACCTGTCTTAGTTACCGGCGCCGCGCCGGATTCTCGTACCAGATCACTCCCAACCCTCGCCGCTCTTCCGTCGTGATCACGTCGAGATCGCCGTCCCCATCCATATCCACCAGTTCCATGAGGTCGAACTTGACGCCCTCTGGTCCGCTGACATCGCGCGACCGCCAGCCGCGCCCCTCGCGCTTCAAATACATCACGCCGGACTGGAGCGCGCGCGTCTGTTCGCTCGACACCAGCACGTCCGCTTGCCCATCCAGGTCGAGATCCGCGATCCGCACCGCCTTGGCCGTTCCCGCGCCGGCGACGGGGATGGTGAACGGCGTCCACTTCCGGCCGTTGCGATCCTTGCGCAAGTGCACTTGAACCTCGTGCGGTTTCACCGGGACGATGACGTCCACTGAGCCGTCGCCGTCGAAATCGGCATAGTCGAGGAACATCGCTTCGCGCCCGAACGAGCCCACGCCATGTTCCTTCCAGGACGGGTTCTCCAGCCAGAACACCCCGGTGCGATCTCCTTTGCGATCGGAGAAGAGGATGTCCCCATCGCCGTCGCCGTCCATGTCGGTGTGGATGATCGACATGGTCCAGCCCACGTCGCGCAGCGGACGCCACCTCCACGCTGCCAAGTTGCGCGGATTCGCCGGAGCCTCGAGGATCCCGAGCTTGGCGCCCGGTCCCCTGCCGCCCGCGATCAGGTTCGCACCGCGCCGTCCGGCCACTGGCATCGGGGCGGCGAACATCCACTTCATCGCGGCCTGGGTGACGGGAATCGCCTCCGTATTCCAATCCGGTCCCCAGTGGACGAAGATAGACCGCGTCTCGCCTTCGCAGGACGACACCACATCCACCGCGCCATCGCCGTCGAGATCCACCAGCAGCGCATCTTCCGGCGAGCCAACCCGGCCGGCCGTGGTGGCCGAGTATCCGCCCGCGCGGGGAGTGTACACGCGGATCTCGCCGCCTTCTTCCCACGCCGTGGCGATCAGCGGCCGGCCTTCGCCCGAGCGGTACAGCTTCACGCCGTCGGCGCCGCGCGACCCCGCGTCGATCGTGTGGCGCTTCCACGATCCGCCGGACAACGCCGCCAGTTGGAACGCCAGCAGGAGCGGAAGCGTCACTTCCAGTCCAGACTGCGTGCCACCTCGCGCAGCAGCCGGTCGCGCTGTTCGAGCTTCTGGCGCAGGCCGGTCGCCTGCAGCACGATGAGGCTGCCCTTCGGAGTCATCGCGAAGATTCGGACTCGATGTGGCGTCTGGAGCTTGGGGTGCGCGAAGTCGAACGTATAGACGATGCCCGGGCTGCCCGGCGCGGAGAAGTTCTCGAGATCGCCGCCGCGGTCGATCTCGATCTTGGCGCCTTTGAGATCCGCGCGAATCCGCTCGACGTAGGCGCGTTCGCTGGAAACGCCGCGCTGCGCGTGGATCGAGTAGACCTCCTGGTTGTCCTCGCGGTCCGGATCCACGGCAACGCCGGGCGGCAAGAGCACGCCGCCCGCGGATGCATCCTCCCATTTCCATTTGTCCGGGAGTTCGAAGAGAAAGCCCGCTTCGTGCTTCATCTTCTTGCCTTTCGCCAACGCGACGGCGCAGGGATAGGCCAGCGCCGCTAACAATGACCGACGGGAGGATGTCCGCAAACGATTATCCGTGCCGTATGACGAGCACGTCTCCTTCCTGAACAATGTATTCCTTCCCTTCCAGCCGGAGCAAGGGAGTGCCACGCAGGCCGGCGTAGCCTTTGTGATCCACCAGTTGCTTCCAGTTGACCACCTCGGCGCGGATGAACTTCTTTTCGAAGTCGCTGTGAATCGCGCCCGCCGCCTTGGGCGCGGCGCTGCCTTGCTCGACGGTCCACGCCCGGACCTCGGTGTCGCCGGCCGTGAGAAACGACATCAGCCCGAGTAAGTGATAGGTGCTCTTGATCAGCCGGTCCAGCCCCGGCTCGGCCAGGCCATAGCTCGCCATGTACTCGCGGGCCTCCTCGGCGGACACCTCGGCGAGTTCGGCCTCGATCTTGCCGCACACGGCGGAGACGCCCGTCTTGGGCCGTCCGCTCAGCTTGCCGCGCCACTCCTCCTCGATTTGGCGCAGCTTCGGCGCGTCTTCCTCGCCGAGATTCAGCACGTAGAGCATCGGCTTGCGCGAGAGGAACTGGAACCCGCGAATGCGCTTTTCATCGTCCGGCGAAAGCTCGAGAGCGCGGAGCGCCTTGTTGTCCTCGAGAGCGGCCTTGCACTGTACCAGGAGTTCGAACTCGCGGTCGAATTCGGGGTTCTTGATCTTTTTGCGGTCCTTTTCCAGCCGCTCCATACGCTTTTCCACCACCACCAGATCGCTGAGGATCAGTTCGATGTCGACATCCTCGGCGTCCCGGATGGGATCCACCGAGCCTTTTTCGTGCGGCACCACGTCGGAGTCGAACACTCGCAACACGTGCGCCAGCGCGTCGGCGACGCGCATGCTCGACAGGTAGCCCGCCTCGCGGAGCGCCTCCTTCGAGATGGAGGGGAAGTCGAGGTACTCGACGGTTGCGTGAGTGATCTTGGGTGGCTGAAAGATTTCGGCTAGCTCGTAAAGGCGGGGATCGGGCACCTTGGCGACGCCGACACGCGTTTCCTGGCTGCCCACGCGCGCCGATTCGTGCACGCCGGTAAGAATCGTAAACAGAGAGGACTTGCCCACCATGGGCAAGCCGATAATGGCTGTCTTCATAGATTGGGGATCAGAGAGGTACGTCCACGTGAGTGAGGATATCTTGGAGGATGGGCGCCGCCGCCGCCGCGCCGCGCTGTCCGAGGGCGGACTTGGCGCTCAACGCCACGCGGTGCGCGAACAGCGGAATCACCAGCCGCTTGACGTCGTCCGGGATCGCGAAGTCGCGGCCCTCCACCAGGGCGAGCGCCTGCGCCGCGCGAAACAGCGCCTGCGCGCCGCGCGGACTCACGCCGAGCGCCAGGGCCTCGTGCCGCCTCGTCCGTTCGACGATGGAGAGGATGTAGTCCGCGATCGAATCGTCCACCGCGACCTGCTCCACCGATTCCTGCAGGTTGGCCACGTCGTCGCCCGTCAGCACGGGCCGCGCGGCGGCGAGCGACTTGGCGGGCGCGCCTCGCAGGATCTCGCGCTCGCTGGCGCGATCTGGATAGCCGACCTGCAATCGCATCAAAAAGCGGTCCAGTTGCGACTCGGGCAGCGGATAGGTTCCATGGTGCTCCACGGGGTTCTGCGTCGCGGCAACCAGAAAGGGTGGTTCCAGTAGATAGGAGACGCCATCGATGGTTACCTGCGGCTCGTTCATCGCCTCGAGCAGAGCCGATTGCGTCTTTGGCGTGGCGCGGTTGATTTCGTCGGCGAGCAGGAAGTTCGTGAAAATCGGGCCGCGCTTGAACTCGAACTCCTGAGTATGCGTGTTGTATACGGTAACGCCCAGAACGTCGCTCGGCAGCATGTCGGCGGTGAACTGCAGCCGGTGGAAGCGGCATCGCACGCTCCGCGCCAGCGCTTGCACAAGGATCCCGGAGTGTAGCCGCTTGGGGCGAGTGGGATTACGGGCAGACCTATGTCCCTTCGGGTATTGGACCGTGCGTTGTCGTCGATGGGGGCGAACGGAACTCGGTCGTGCTCAAGGCCAATGGCACATTCCAGTTTTGGGGATGGTCGAACACCAACCAGCACTATCCTCCAGCGGGGCTCGGGCCGTGCGTTCAAGTTTCGATGGGTGGAACCCACGTGGTGGCTCTCAAGGCGAACGGCGAAGTCGTCGGATGGGGATCGAACACACAGGGCCAAATCGGATTCTCCCCTTCTACATTTGGTTTTCAGGTAACGGCGGGTGGGTTGCATTCAGGGTACCGCACCCCGCCTTACGGCACCGTCCAGTGCATTGGAGACAACACTTACGGTCAGCGGAATGTTCCCTCCAACCTGGGCGGTTGCACGGATTTGTCCGCCGGCGGCAACCACACGGTCGCGGTTCAAAACGACGGGACAGTCCGCGCTTGGGGGCAAAATGGCCATGGACAGAGCTCGCCTCCAGCAGGGCTCGGAAGTTGCACGGTCGT
>SXGT01490904.1_pt1 | contig 30356 bp, 31 predicted proteins | sample 3176221 | NCBI WGS metagenome assembly SXGT01 (sample SAMN11356862, study PRJNA531348) | freshwater metagenome | isolation source: freshwater sample F1-120 | place: China: Fuxian Lake, Yuxi | collected 2017-12-25 | reverse complement strand
GCGCGGCCCCCGGCACGGGCTGGAGCGGCATCGTGGCCTGCACGACCCGGCCCGGCGCCGCCGCGCGCGACGCGGAGATCACGGGCGCGGGCATCGAAGAGTTGCTCGCCCCGACCGGAGCGCCGCCGTCCATCGGGATCGGTGGCATGCCGGGCGGAGGCCTCGGAGCGGCCTGAGGGGGCGGCGTCGGGTCCGCCCCGGCAGGCGTCGGCGCCTGCGGACGGCCCCTGTGCGCGGGCTCGGAGTCCTCGATGTCGTCGATCTGGAACTTCTCCGGCGGGCGCTGGAGAGGCTGGTTGGGGGGCGCGGTCTGCGCCTTCATGGTCATGGCCGGTTGCTGGCCAGCCGCCCGCGCCGCCGCTTGCTCCCGGGAGACGGTGCGGATCGACTCGTCCTCCTGAGGGGGCATGTCCACGGCACCCGAGCTCTGCGTGGCGAGCCGGATGACGAAGTCCCCGATGTAGATCTTGTCTCCCTCGCGGACGATCGTGGCCTGCGCGATCTTCCGCCCGTTCACGTAGGTGCCGTTCGTGCTCTTGAGGTCGGTGACGATGAAGCGCCCGTCGCGGAAGAGGAGCCTCGCGTGGTGCTTCGAGACGTTCCCCTTCGGGAGCATCAGGTCATTGCCCTGTACGCGGCCGACGTTGATCTCGTTCTTGTCGAACGATTCACGCCGCTCCGCTCCACCTTTTTCGCTGATTATGATCGAGAACATTCGGCCCCGGCGCGCGACGATTGTCGGGCGCAAAGCCCGACAGTGTCAACCTTTCCCCGACGATCCTCGCGGACGGCCGTACGCCGGCGTCAGTGCGCTCTTTTTTCCTTGAGGTCCGTCGCGACCATGCCGAGCAGCTCGCTCGCGACCGCCAGGATGTCTCGCTCCGCGTACCCGTTCTGCCGGAGCTCCCGGTAGATGGTCTTGGCGAGGATCGCCAGGGCGCGGGGGTTCTCCGAGGCGGGGTTGGGCTCGTCGATCGAGAGGGCCATCGGGCGCCGCCACCTGCAAGACCCGGGCGAGCCGGCGAGCGGCCACAACGTCGGGGAATTCCCCTGTCCTTTCGTACGGACGGATGGCCGCCGGCGTGCAGGGCGCTTCTCACCGCGCCCGCGAGCGCCGTGTACGCTCGTTCGCAGCGGACCCGTTTGCGAAGGCGAGGCCTCTCGGACTAGCGTCGCCTCGATGGAGCTGGACGAACGCGGCGACGAGCCGGCGAAACGCTTCAGCGCGTCGAGCGACGAGCGCGCCCCCTCCCCTCCCGCCAAGGAGAGCCGGTGGCTCGCGCCGGACTCGCGGCGCCGTCGCCTCCTCGTGGCCGCGGCGATCTACGCGCTCGTGGTCGTGCTGTTCGCCGCCGTCGCGGGCTCGGCCCGGATGACGACGCACACGCCGTTCAACCACTACGCGCACCTCGCGGACGCGTGGCTGCACGGGCGCCAGGACCTCCGCAGCGGCGCGCCCGCCTACGCGATGAACAACGACTTCGCGGAGTACCAGGGGAAGATCTACATCAGCTTCCCGCCCTTCCCCGCCGTGCTCATGCTCCCTCTCGTCGCGGCGTCCGGCAGCCCCGAGAACTTCATGGACGGGCAGTTCGTGGTGTGGCTCTCCGGGGTCGGGCCGGCGGTGCTGTTCCTGGTGCTCGAGAAGCTGCGACGCACTGGCCGGTCCACGCGATCGGAGAGCGTGAACGCGGGGCTCGCGCTGCTCTTCGCGTTCGGGACGGTGTACTTCTTCACCGCCGTCCAGGGCACGGTGTGGTTCGCGGCGCACGTCGTGGGGGTGGCGCTCCTCGCGATCTACCTCCTCCTGGCTCTCGACGCGGAGCGGCCCGCGCTCGCCGGCCTGTGCCTCGCCTGCATGTGGATGACGCGCCCACCCACGGTGACCGCGGGGATCTTCTTCGCCCTCGAGGCGATACGTGTATGCTGCAAGGAACCCGCGCCGGGGAGCGACACGCCGTCGTCCTCGGCGGAGCGGTTGCGCGATGGATGGAACCGACTCGACGGGCGCCGCCTCGTGATCCACCTGGCGTGGCTCGGCGCGCCGCTCGTCGTGGTCGGCCTCGTGTCCGCGTGGATGAACGCCGCGCGCTTCGGCACGTGGAGCCCGACGGCGTTCGGGCACGAGCACCTCCCGTGGGTGCGCGGCTCGCGGCTCGAGGCGTGGGGGCTCTTCGGGTGGCACTACGTGGCGAAGAACCTCGGTTGCCTGCTCACGGGGCTCCCCTACCTCCCGCCGAAGGGCGGCGCATTCCCTGGCGGTGCATGGTTCCAGGTGAACCAGCACGGCCTCGCCCTGTGGTTCACGTCGCCGTTCTTCCTCTGGGTGCTCTGGCCGAGACGGTGGGGGTACCTCCACGTCGCGCTGGCGGTCGCCCTCCTGCCGGCCCTCGCCGCGACCGTCGCCTACCAGAACACGGGCTGGTCGCAGTTCGGCCAGCGTTTCTCCAACGACTACTCGATGTTCCTCGTCGTCCTCGTCGCGATCGGCGGACGGCCCACCGGCGCGCTGTTCAAGGCGGCGTGCGCGTGGGCGGTGGCCTGGAACCTCTTCGGCGCCGTCACGTTCGAGCGGCGCGGGTATGATGGCTGGTACTTCCATGACCGTGGGACGCTCTACCAGCCGGACTGATCTCGCCCGCTTCCTCCTCGTCGCCGCGATCCTGGCGCCGGCCTGCACGCCGCCCGCGCGCGAGCCGCGCGCCGCGAACGGCAGGGAGCTCGCCAGCATCACGGTCACGTCGAAGGACTTCCTCCAGGGCGGCCGCATACCGATCGACGACACGTGCGACGGCAAGGACCGCTTCCCCGAGCTCTCCTGGAGCGCGGCGCCCGAAGGCACCCGGTCCATCGTCGTGATCGTCGACGACCCCGACGCCCAGAGCGGCGTCTTCACCCACCTCTTGCTCTACAACATCGGCCCCGAGGTCCACCGCGTCGGCGGGGACAGGCAGGTGGAGGGCGCACGGCACGGGACCAACGACATGAACGCCGTGCGCTACAGCGGCCCTTGCCCACCGCGGGGCGAGGCGCACCGGTACCGGTTCCGCGTGGTCGCGCTGGACACCGCGATGGACGTCCGCGAGGGCCTCACACGCGCCGAGGTCGACGCGACCATGGACGGGCACGTCCTCGGCGAGGGCCAGATCACCGCGATCTTCGGCCACTGACCGCCCGGGCTCGGCCTACCTGGCGACGGTCACGGACTTGATGGTGACCGGCTGCTCCGGCTTCTCGCCCGCGGTCGGCGTCGCGGCGATGTCGTGGACGACCTCGACCGGGGCGCACTCGCCGAAGATCGTGTAGCCGCTGTCGAGGTGCGCCGCCGCGGCGTCCGTGATGAAGAACTGCTGACCGTTCGTGTTCGGGCCGCGGTTCGCCATGCAGAGGAGGCCAGGGCGGTCGTGCTTCGCGCCGTCCCAGATCTCGTCCTTGATCGTGTAGCCAGGCTCGCCGGAGCCGTCTCCCTTCGGATCGCCGCCCTGGATCATGAAGCCCTTGATGATCCGGTGGAAGGCGGTGCCGTCGTAGGCAGGGCGGCTCACCCAGTCGCCCGACTTCGGATCCTTCCACGGGCGCTTGCCCGTGGCCAGGCCGATGAAGTTCGCGACGGTGAGCGGCGCCTTCTCGGAGAAGAGCTTGCACTGCAGGGTCCCCTTGCTGGTCTCGATCTTCGCGACCAGCGGGCCCGTTCCCTTGAGATCCTTCGTGGCGTCCGCCAGCGTGAAGCTCCCCCCGAGGGGATCCGCCTTCTTGGGCTTCGACTCCTGCGGCTGGCTTGTGAGCTCGGGCTGCCTGTCGCACGCGACCAGCGCGAGGAGCGCAACGAGCACGACGCGCGAGGCGAGGCGGGGGGAGAACGTCCGGGCGTGGAGGGGCTTCATCGGGCCCCTTTTACCTTGCGAGGTCGGGGACGACAAGCTTGTGGCCCGGACGCACGCCGTGGCGTCGCGTCCAGCCTGCGTTCGTCTCGAGCACGTACAGCGAGGGGCAAGCGACCTTCTGGATGTCGTCGCTCAAGGTCGGGGCGTTCTCGACGATGCCGACCACCAGGCCGTCCCCGTCCACGAAGAGCATGTCCAGAGATATACATGTATTATGCATCCAGAAGGTGTGGACGCGCCGCCCGTCGAGGCGGAACAGCATCCCCTGGTCCTCGCCGAGCTCGCGGCGATACATCAGGCCCCGCGTGACGTCACGCTCCCCGCGGGCGATCTCCGCGTCCACGCGCGCTCCGGTCTCGGGAAACCTCACCTCCGCGCGCGCGAGCGGCGAGGCCTTCTCCGGATCGGGCGGGCATCCGCGCGCCGGGCCTGCCGGACGGGCGGGTGGGGGCGACGGGGGGAGCGGATCGAGACAGCGCCCCGTCTCCCGGGCCGGCGCGAGCGGCTTGAGGACCGTGGCCGAGGGGGGAGCCGGGGCGTCCGCCAGCCTGGGAGCGGCGCGCGGTGGGGGTGGTTCCTCGGGGGCCTTCTGACAGGCCGCCGAGATCGCGACCGCCACGGCCAGACCGACCAGCCTGGAGGTCGGGTCACCGACCTTCCTATCAGGGACAAAAAGAAAAAAGGCACCACACGGGGGCTCGGGGGGGGAGAGCCTCGCCACGCGGTGCCACCATTTACCTATGCAAACGCTGAACCAGTTTACAGCGTCATCTTTACAGGTATTTAGGGATTGCCTCATTTCAATTATGAAACGTAGTCGGTTTCACTCGTGCAAAGTTGAAGGATGATCACGCTCGGAGACTCTTGGCTCCAGCAGTCAGCACCTTGCCTGGGAGCGCTCTCCCGACGATGCTCGACGCCACCCTTCCCGCCTCGATGAGGCGAGCGAGATCGACACCCGTCGCGATACCCATCCCGTGCAGGAGGTACGTGAGATCCTCGGTGGCGACGTTGCCGGCGGCCCCCGGCGCGTAGGGGCAGCCGCCCATCCCGCCCACGCTCGCATCGAACGTGCGGATGCCGAGCTCGAGTCCGACCACGATGTTCGCGAGCGCCGTCCCCCGCGTGTCGTGCATGTGGAGCGCGATGGCATCCCCCGGCAGCGCGTCGAGGGCACGGCGGACGATTTCGGCGGTCTGTCTCGGCGTTCCAGCCCCGATCGTGTCGCCCAGCGAGACCTGGTAGCAACCCATCTCGTGGAGGCGCCCCGCGAGCGCGATGGCGCGCGCGGGGTCGACGTCCCCCTCGTACGGGCACCCCCACACCGTCGAGACGTAACCGCGCACGCGGAGCCCGGCGGCTCGGGCCGGGCCGATCGTCTCCTCGAGCGCGGCCAGCGTCTCCGTGATCGTGTGGTTGACGTTCCGCTTGTTGTGCGTCTCGCTCGCGCTCATGAAGACGGCGATCTCGGGGATGTTCGCCGCGAGGGCGCGCTCCAGACCGCGGGCGTTCGGACAGAGCGCCGAGAAGGTCACTCCCTCCGGCGCGCGGGCGTGCTTGGCGACGTCGTCCGCGTCCGCGAGCTGCGGGATCCACCTCGGGGAGACGAAGCTCGTGATCTCCACGCGGGTGAGGCCCGCCGCCACGAGCGCGTCCACGAGGCGGAGCTTGTCGACGAGCGAGACGATGGCGCGCTCGTTCTGCAGGCCGTCGCGGGGGGACACCTCGTAGATCGAGACGCGGTCCGGACAGCTGTCGAACAGAGCGGGCATGAGGATCAATTTAGCAAGCATCGGGCGGGACGGTGATAGTCTCGTGGCCCCATGTCGGGCGAACGATCCGAGAGCTCCCTGAAGGGCTCGCTGTGTGACGTGTTCCTCACTGCGCTGGCTTCCGGCCAGACGGCCGCGCTGGAGAAGCGCCTCGGCGGCAAGGCGGTCCTCTCCGATCCCGTGAACGGCACGTCGCAGGGCGGCGACGCGCTCAGGGCCCACGTGGAGAAGCTCGCCGCGCGCTTCGCGGACAAGACCATCGCCCGCGACTGCCTCATCCTGGGGGCGGACCGCGACGTCGCGGCCGACACGGTCGTGGGGGACGACGGGGAGCTCGAGTACCGCGTCGTCATCGTGGCGGTGCGCGGGAAGGCGCGCGAGATCACCGTGCGCCTCTACTTCCCGAGCGACGGCGAGCCGCCCGTGGCGGCGGCGCTCCCGGCCACGGACCGCGTCACCCTCCCAGGCCCCGTCGGCGCGGCACTCGACGCCCTCGCGGAGAAAGACGTCGACGAGGCGCTCGGCCTGCTGGAGTCCGAGGGCGTGGTGGTGGACGGCGCGGGGCGAACGCACGCGCGGGCCGAGGACGCTGCGAGGACCGCGCTCGTCGCGCTGTGCGAGGCCGGGATGGACTGCGATCCCGTGGGCGCGGCGGACGACGGGCGGGTGTGCGCCGTCGAGGGCAACTTCGGCCGCGACGACAGGCGGCGCCCGGGCGTGATCCTCTTCTACCGCGGCGACAGCGGGCTCTTCCGGCGAATCGTCTTCCAGGTCTGACCTGGCCAGGCGGGGCCTAGCTCCCGCAGAACGTCAGCGCGAGGCGGCGGAACCACTCGGCGGGCTCCGGCGAGGGGTTCACGATGCCGCACCGGTTGGCCAGATCCACGGCGGGCACGGACACCTTCGCAAGGCACACCTGGAGCTCCTTCTCGAGGGGCTTGCACGGGCTCTCGGGCGCGTAGGCGTTCGCGGTGCACTGCGTCTGGGCGACGCCGTAGCACCCGGCGCACCGCGCGGCCGGGCACGTGGCGTACGCGCTGCCGGACTCGGCGCACGCACGGCCGCCGTCGACAGGCCCGGGCTGCCCGTCGAGGAGGGCCAGGCACCCCGCCCAGTTGGCCACCACGGCGTCGAACGCGGCGAGGCGGACGACCGGGCCCCACGTGGGGGCCGTGTCGTCGGTGAACATGCACTGCGTGCAGTTTACACGTTTTGCCTTCTCGGCGGCGCACGTCGCGAGGTTCTTCGCCGGCCCGAGACAGGCCTCGACGAGCGTGAAGACGTCCGCGTCCGTGCACCGGTTCTGCCTCCGCCCCGACGGCGGACGGAACACGGGCGCGAACGCGGCCAACGGGGCGGGACAGACCCCTCCCTCGCGGGTGCCGCCCGCCTCGGGGTTCGCGCCAGCGTCCCGTTCGGGCGGCGAGGTGCCGGGCGTGACGCAGCCCGCGGCGTGAAGGATCCCCACCGCCACGAGCGTGATCGACGTCACGAGGAGCCGGGGCGGGATCGCGGTGCGCATCGCCGTGGTTGGCGTCGAGCGGCATCAGCCGTTCGCGCGCGCGAACTCCTTCATGAACGAAGCGAGCGCCTCGGCGTGGGCGACCTCGACGGCGTTGTAGAGCGACGCGCGGATGCCGCCGACGCTGCGGTGACCCTTGAGGCCGACCATCCCCGCCTTCTTCGCCTCGGACACGAAGCGATCCTCCAGGCCGGGCGGCAGGCGGAACACGATGTTCATCACGCTTCGGCTCTCGCGCTCGACGGGGCAGTCGTAGAAGGACTTCGCGGCGTCGATCGCGCCGTAGACCGCGGCCGCCTTCGCGAGGTTCCTCGCGCGCATGCCGTCGAGGCCCCCCGCGGCGTCGACCCATGCGAGCACGTTGCGCACCAGGTAGATGCCGAACGTGGGTGGCGTGTTGTAGAGCGAGTTCGCGTCGGCGTGCGTGCGGTACTGGAAGATCTTCGGGATGTCCTTCCTGCCGCTCGCGACGAGATCCTTCCGGGCGAGCACCACGACCACGCCGCTCGGGCCGATGTTCTTCTGTGCGCCCGCGTAGACGAGGCCGTACTGGCGAACGTCGAACCGCTGCCACAGGAAGTCGCTGGACATGTCGCACACGAGCGGGATGCCGGCCGGCGCCGTCGGGACGGGGCGCGCCGGATCGGCGCCGAACTGCACCCCGTGGATCGTCTCGTTGCTGGTGACGTGCAGGTAGCGGGCGCGAGCGTCCGCCGTGACCTCCGCGGGCCGCGGCGCGCGGGTGTAGGATTTCTCCTTGCCGTCCCCGGTGCCGGTGCTCGCCGCCACGTGCGCCTCGGCGCCGAACATGCGCGCGACCACCTGCCCCTCGCCGAGCGCCTTCTCGCCCCACGCGCCCGTGAGGACGTAGTCGGCGCGCGCGCCCGCGTCGAGGAAGTTGAGGGGGATCATCGCGAACTGCTGGGAGGCCCCACCCTGGAGGAACAGCACGTCGTGGTCGGCCGGCACATCGAGGAGCTTCCGGAGGAGCAGGATGGCCTCGTCGTGGACGCGCTCGTAGTCCTTCCCGCGGTGGCTCTGCTCCATCACGCTCATGCCCGTGCCTCCGAAATCGAGGAGCTCCTCGCGCGCCCGCTCGAGGGCGGCGAGAGGGAGGGCGGCGGGACCTGCGCTGAAGTTCATGACGCGCGACATGCGGCCCACGATACAGCCCCCGCGACGCAGCCGGTACCGTTTTCCGCGGCGTGCTAGGTTGCGCGGGACCGATGCTCCTCTTCGACATTCCCCGCGGGACCACGCTCGAGAGCCTCGTGCTCGAGGTCGCGCCGGCGGCTCACCGGAAGCTGGTGCCGGCCACGGCAGGGTCCGACACGCTCGCCTGCGGCGTCCACTTCGTCGGCGGCGGCGGCGCGCGCTCCCGCTCGTTCACGGTGCACGTCGCGGGCGCGACCATGCGCGCCCGCGAGCAGCCCGAGCACGCGAACGTCGACATGTGGATCGCGATCGACGTCGGCACGGCGCAGATCTTCCTGGACGACGTCCTCGGGCCGGGCCGCTGGCTCCCGAAGTTCGTGCCGCCGACCGACCTCAAGCTCATGAGCGATCCGCGCGCGTTCAAGCTCCTGAAGCTCGCGCAGGGCAAGATCGAGCTCGCCCTGCGGGACTTTCCCGGCGCTCCGCCGGGCCCCGGGCGCCGCGTGAGCCTCTGGGTCTGCGTCGGGCCGCAGGCCAGGAAGCCCGTGCTCCTGGAGAAGCCGGACGTCACCCTCGAGACCACGTGCGCGACGTACGAGCGCGTCCTCGCCGGCGCGATGCCACCCGAGGAGATCCTCACGAGCGGCGACGTGACGATCCGCGGCAAGCGCTTCGTCGCGATGCAGTTCGCGCTCGCGCTGACGCCGCTCTACCCCAAGAAGCGGTGAGCCGCGGTGCGGTGTGCTGCGCTCGGCGTCACCCTCTGCGTCATGCTGGTCGCGGCGCTCGCGTCGTGCCGCGGGCGGGCGAGTCGGGCGCAGTGCGTGGACATGCTCGAGCGCTACGTCGACATGACGCTCGGTGACGACCCGGCCCTCGAGCGCCTCCCGCACGCCGAGCGATGGAGAGCGCGGGACGCGAGGCGCGCCGCGAAGGTCGCCGAGCCCGCCTTCGAGCGCGCCGTCTTGCAGTGCCAGCGGGAGGTGTCTCTCCGGGAGCACGCGTGCGCGATGCGGGCCCCCAACGCGGATGTCTGGCAATCGTGCATCGAGTGACCTACTTTTGCGCCGCGATGAAGCCCAGGAACCCGCTCCCCTCCGCCACGTCCTCGCCCCTCACCCTCGGCGCCCTCGCCTTCGCCTTCGCTCTCGCGTGCGTGGCGTGCGGGCCGAAGAAGGCGCCCGAGAACGCGGAGTCTCCCGCCGCGACCGACGCCGAGGACGGCGGCGCGGCCGAGGGCACGAGCGCCGAGAAGGCCGCCCCGGGTGAGGGCGACGCGAAGGGCGCGGGCGGCCGGAAGGACGACTGCACCGGCTTCGAGTTCGAGAACCTCGACGAGCCCCTCAACAAGTCCGCGTGCGAGGTCCCCAACACCACCGAGCCCGGCAAGGACATGAAGGACAAGCTCGAGGTGAAGGTCACGCCGATCCCCCCGCGCGTGGCGCCGGGCGGGAAGGTCGACCTCATCGTCGCGTTCGTGAACAAGTCGAAGGACCCGCTCCCGCTCAGCTTCCGCGTCGATCCGACGCCGCGCTTCGAGATCGAGGTCTCGGACGCGAAGAACAAGCGCGTCGATCAGCCCCCGGGCAAGCCCCCCGCCGTGAAGAAGGCGCCGTCGCGCCCGCCGGAGGCCGACCCCAAGACGGCGCGCATCACGCTCGCTCCGAACGGCACCGCCAGGATGAAGCTCGTGTGGTCGGCATCGCGGATGAGGTGGGCCCCCGAGAAGCTCGCCGGCTCGCTCGACAGGAGCTTCCCGCGCGCGCCGGGCGGGCCGCTCGCGAAGGGGAAGTACAACATCCGCGTCATCACGCCGCTCATCGGCGTGTACGAGGGGGTCGACAAGGAGGTCAGCGCGCCAAAGGCGCAGGTGGACGTCGGTGGCTGACGCGCCGCGCTTCCGCAGCCTGTTCTTCGGGACGCCGGACTTCGCGGTCCCGTGCCTGCAAGCGCTCCACGAGCTCAGCGATGTCGTCGGCGTCGTCTGCCAGCCGGATCGCCCGGCAGGCAGGGGCAACGTCCTCCACGCGCCGCCGGTGAAGGAGCGCGCACGCGCTCTCGGTCTGGAGGTGGTTCAGCCCGTGAAGCTGAAGGACGGCCTGTTCGCCGCGTGGGCGCGCGAGCAGGCGGCGGATGTCGCGCTGGTCGTCGCGTATGGACGCATCCTCCCGAAGGCGGTCCTCGAAGCGCCGCGGAGGGGGTGCGTCAATGTGCACGCTTCGCTGCTCCCGAAGCTCCGCGGCGCGGCGCCGATCACCTGGGCCATCGTGCGCGGGGAGACCGAGACGGGCGTGACGCTGATGCAGATGGACGAGGGCATGGACACCGGGCCGGTGCTCGAGCGCTTCCGCACGCCGATCCTCGAGCACGAGACCGCCGGCGAGCTCGCCGCCCGCCTGAGCGGGCTCGGCGCGCTCGCGACCCGGAAGGGCTTGCCGCGCTGGGTGGCGGGCGAGTACGTGCCGGAGCCGCAGGATCACGCCGCGGCGACGCTCGCGCCGATCCTGAAGAAGGACGACGGCGCCGTCGACTTCGCGAGGCGCGCGCGCGTCGTACATGATCACATCCGCGGGATGTCACCCTGGCCAGGCGCGTTCACGCTCCGCGGCGATCGGAAGGTGAAGCTCCTTGCTGCCCACGTGCTCGCCGAGTCGGGCACCTCGGCTGCGCCCGGCACGGTCGTCCTCTGCGACAAGTCGAAGGTCGCCGTCGCGTGCAGCGAGGGGGCGGTCGTCCTCGACCGCGTGCAGCTCGAGGGGAAGAACGCGGTCTCGGGCCCGGACTGGTGGCGGGGTCGCGGCGTCGCGGAGGGCGACGTGCTCGGTGCGCTCCACGCGTGACGTGGGGTCGCGCCGGCTCGAACGCCACGTGAAGGCCGGCTCGAACGCCGACGACAAAATGAATCGACGCCGCGCGGGCCTGGGGGGGGAAAGGCCTCTCGCGCGGCGTCGATTCCCCACATGCGGGAAGCATGCCAGCTCGATTTCGCGGACTTACGCCAGATCCAAGCTCTTTTCTTTCACGTCTGAAATGGCCCGCGAGTCAGAAGTGGAAGAGATGGTCCGGATCTTGTCCGCTTACATTATCCTACCTATACTCCCGGCTGGAGGTCTTTCATGGCCACGAGGAGCACCTTTCGACGGTACGTACGCCTGCACTGCGAGGTCGTCCGGGCATCGGACCTGAAGCGCGTGGGGGATCTCGCGCTCGACCTCTCCACGTCCGGCATCCTGGTGAGGTCCGGGCATCGCGTGCTCACCGGGGAGGAGGTCATCGTGACCTTCCGCCCTCCGCGCTCCAACCGGACGCTCGATGCCTGCGGCACCGTCGCGCGCGTGGTCCACGGCCGCCGCCCGTCGGACCGCTTCGGCAACGCGCTCGGCATCGCGTTCGAGGGGATGGACCCGGCCATCCGCGCGCACCTGTTCGATCACCTGCGGGGGCTGGATCCCGCGGAGGCCTCGCGCCCGCCGCGACCCCTCGTGTAGCCCGCTCGGATGGAGGGGAAGGCGGCAGCGCTCGAGGCCGAGATCCGGCGCGAGTTCCCCTCCTTCCGCATCCGCAAGAAGCGCACGTCGCGCCTCCAGCGGGCCATCGACGTGGCGCTGCGGATCGTGACCCTGGGCGGGATGCGGAGCTACCTCACCGAGTACCACACGGTCCTGTTCGGGACGCTGTGGGTGCCGGACGGGTGGAACACCACGACCGACGAGGATCGAACCATCCTCCTCCGCCACGAGCGTGTTCACCTGCGGCAGCGGCGGCGCATGGGGGACGTGCGGATGACGCTCGTGTACCTCGTCTGGGTCCTGCCGCTCTTCCTGGCCTGGGGGCGGGCTCGCCTCGAGTGGGAGGCGTACGAGGAGACGATCCGCGCCACCGCCGAGGTGTACGGCCGCGCCCGCGCGGAGGCCCTCCGCGCCGGGATCGTGGCCCGCTTCACCGGGCCCGACTATGGCTGGATGTGGCCCTTCCCGCGCACGATAAACCGCTGGTTCGACGAGGCGATCGGCCGGATCCCGGACTGAGGGAGACCGGCGCCCCCAGTTTGGCCGCGCGCGGGCGGGCTGTGTTATCCTCGTCTCGGTGAGCGTCGTCGGTATCGATCTCGGAACGACGAACACCGTCACCGCGGTCATGCGGTCCGGAAAGGTCCACGTCCTCGCGGATGGGTCGGGCTCCCGGCTCCTGCCGAGCATCGTCTCGTTCCACCCCAACGGGGAGGTTCTCGTCGGCGCCGCGGCCAAGGCGCGGCGCCTCATCGATCCGCGCAACACGATCAGCAGCCACAAACGCCTGATCGGCCGCTCCTGGAACAGCAAGGAGCTCCTCGCCGCGAAGAAGCGTTGCCCCTTCGAGCTCCGCGAGGGGCCCGGGCAGGGTCCCCTCGTGCACGCCCGCGGACAGGAGTACACCCTGCCCGAGATCAGCGCGTTCGTCCTCAAGCGGGCGCGCCAGATCGCCGAGACCGCCCTCGGCGAGAGCGTGGACCGCGCCGTCATCACCGTCCCCGCGCACTTCAACGAGCTCCAGAGGGCCTCGACCAAGGTCGCCGGCCGGGTCTCGGGCATCGAGGTGATGCGCATCCTCAACGAGCCCACCGCCGCGGCCCTCGCGTACGGGCTCGGCAACATGGGCACGGAGCGCGTCGCCGTGTACGATTTCGGCGGCGGTACGTTCGACTGCACGCTGCTCGACCTCAACGGCAACGTGTTCGAGGTGCTCGCGACCGCCGGCGATCCCTTCCTCGGCGGCGACGACGTGGACGAGCTGATCGCCAACCGCATCGCCGACCAGATCCTCAAGCAGCACCGCTTCGACGCGCGCACGGACGTCCCGTCGTGGGAGCGCCTCAAGGCCGCGGCCGAGATGCTCAAGATGGATCTCTCGTCGAACGATGTGGCGGCGGCCCGCCTCACGGAGGTCGGCTTCGAGATCGGCGGCAGACCGATCGAGGGCGTGTTCCAGCTCGAGCGTCGCGAGTACGAGGCGATGATCAAGCCGCTCGTCGATCGGTCCTTCAAGGTCGCGCAGGACGCGCTGTCGCTCGCGCGCCTCACGCCGTCGGCGTTCGACAAGGTCATCCTCGTCGGCGGCTCCACGCGGATCCCGATGGTTCGGCAGCGCGTCGAGGCGTTCTTCGGCATGAAGGTGCTCGACCGGGTGAACCCGGACGAGGTCGTCGCGGTCGGCGCCGCCATCCAGGCCGCCGCGCTGACCGACCGGTCGCGCGCGCGGGAGATCCCCGCCCCACCGGCGGTGCCCGGACTCTCTCCCCACACGCAGCGTGGGATCGGGCTCGGGGACGAGATCACCCAGACCCCAGCCGACGACGCGGACGAGGGTGACACGGTCGTGCGTTCGGGCCCGCCGAGCGCGGGTCCCGTCCAGCACCCGCAGTACGGGAGCGGCCCGCCGAACCAGTCTGCACCTCCGCTCGTCCGCGGGGCGCGGCCGCCGGAGGCCCCGCCTGGCGCGCGCGTGATCACCGCCCCCATGGGCGCGGTGATCGAGAACCTCGCGCCGCTCGACGAAGGCTGGGACGCACGCGAGGAGCAGACACGCGACGATCCCTCGATCCAGTCCTTCCCCGATCTCGCGGTGCCCACGCCGTTCGAGTGGTTCCCTGCCGGCCCCGTCTCCTCGGCCAAGGGCGAGGATGTCCCGACGCAGATGCGGAACCGGGGCCCGTCCGCGAGGCCGCCACCGGCCGGTTCCGAACCGCCGAGCATCCAGACCGGCGGCAGCATGCCGAGCGGGCCGAGCTTCCAGTCCGGCGTCGACCCCATCGAGGGCTTCGGCGAGGTGCACGATCTCTCGCTCGTGTCGTCGACGGGCGCGGTCGGCGCGCCCGTGGCCGGGATCCCCTCGCCGCTCGGCGATCCGGATCTCCCGGCCGTCTTGTCCTCGGGGGTCCCGACCGATCCCGAGCGATCGCGCGACTCCGTGCCGTCGATCCAGTCCATCCCGTCCATCCCGAGCCTCGCCGAGACGACGTCACCCTTGCCCATCGGCGTGGGCGCGGCCGTGATCCAGGGAAAGGTCGAGTCCGGCCCGCCGGTGCAGCCCAGCCCTCGACCTCGCTCGGCCCCTGCGTCGGCGCGCCCCCCTCCCCCGCCGCCGCAGCCGTCACCGCTGGCGCGCACCGCCCAGTCGGCGCAGCACCCGCCCACGCACGCGATGTCGCCCCAGCAGGTCGCGGCGCTCCAGTCCGCGCAGCCATCCGGGCAACCGTTCCAGTCGTCGCCGCCACCGCACGCCCCGCCGCCCCAGCCCTACGGCCCACCCCAAGCGTTCCAGCCGCACGCCGGCTTCGCGTCGCCGCAGCACAGCCCACCTCCCGGCCAGGCGTCGCCCGTGCCGACGGCGACGCAGCCCACGTTCCAGCCGGGTGCCTGGGAGCCGGCGCCGCACCCCCGGAAGTACAGCTCCATCCCCGCGGAGGGCACGCTCGATCCTCGCCAGATGTTCGACGGCAACGTCGGCTTCGGGCAGCAGGGGGCCTCGCAGCCCATCATGCTCTCGAGCGCGCCGCCCGTCCTGGTCGACGTGTCACCCCACGCCCTCGTGGTCGAGACCGCGGGCGGGTACTGCGACACCGTCATCCCCCGCAACTCGAAGATCCCGTGCGAGCACACGCGCAGGTTCGCCACGTCGCAGGACATGCAGACGGTGGCCAAGATCCGCGTCGCGCAGGGCGAGGACGGCTCGTTCGCCGCGAACACCTACCTCGGCGAGGTCGAGCTTTCCGGGATCCGTCCCGCGTCGCGCGGCGAGGTCACCGTGCTCGTCACCTTCGAGCTCGACGCGGACGGCACCGTGCAGGTCCGCGCCAGGGACGACTCGACGGGCCACGAGGCCACGGCGAGGCTGCAGCTCATCGGGGTGGCCGACGAGTCCAGCGTCGTGATGATGATCAACCGCTTCGCACAGCAACCCATGGGGCCGGGGTCGCCGATTCAGTAGCGTGATGGGACGAGGGAGATGGACGCAGACGCCATTCGACAGTGGACGCTGGTGCTCGATCAGCTGAGCTACTACGAGCTGTTCCGCGTGTCGAAGGAGGCGACCTACGACGAGCTCAAGTATGCCTTCCACGGGTTCTGCGAGATCTTCCACCCGGACGCGCACACGACGCGCGCCGAGTGGGAGCGGACGGCGATCAACCGCGTCTTCAAGCGCGGGACGGAGGCCTACCGCGTGCTGTCCAGCCCCGACCTGCGCATCCAGTACGACGCCGCCCTGCGGCAGGGCCTGGGCGAGGCGCAGGAGGTCGTGCTCGGCATGACGCTGAACCGCCACTCCTCCGTGGCCCCGGGCCCGCAGCGGCTCGTCGACAGGCTGCGAACGCCCGCGGCGCGTCCCTTCCTTTCGCGGGCCGAGGAGCTGCTCAAGAAGGGCGATCCGCAGCAGGCCAAGATCCAGCTCGTCCTCGCGATGCACATGGATCCCGGGAACCCGGCGCTCGAGGCCTTCCAGAAGGAGGTCGAGGCCGCCGTGAAGGAGGTCCAGAAGAAGAAGGGCGAGGAGGCGAAGAAGCCGTGGAAGAAGACCTGAGCGAGGGAGCACGCGGGGGCGGCCGGGTCGCGACGGTCGCGTTCGGGGCGCTCCTCGCCGTGACGGCCGCGCTGCTCGTGGTGACGATCCAGTGGATCTTCCTCCTCGCGCCCCCGGAGAAGACGATGGGCATCGTCCAGAAGATCTTCTACTTCCATGTGCCGAGCGCGTACGCGATGTACCTCGGGGCGACGGCGTGCTTCGCGGGCAGCGTGGGGTTCCTGCTGCGCGGCAGCGAGCGCTGGGACGCCATCGCCCGCGCCGGGGCGGAGATCGCGGTGGTGTTCGGGATCATCGTCATGACCAGCGGTCCTTTGTGGGCAGCGAAGGCGTGGGGCGTGTTCTGGACCTGGGATCCGAGGCTCACGACGTCGCTCCTCTCGCTCCTGATCTACGTCGCCTACAACGTGCTCCGCGCCTTCGCGGGCGACGGGGAGGGCGAGCGCAAGTTCGCGGCGGCGCTCGGGATCCTGGGGGCGGCGAACCTGCCGATCATCCACTTCTCGGTCGAGCGCTGGGCAGGCCAGCACCCGAAGGTGATCATGAACAAGGGGGGCGGCGGCCTCGATCACCCCGATATGCGGATCGCGTTCGCGCTGGGGATGATCACGTTCACGCTCCTCACGGTGTGCCTCCTCTGGGCGCGCGTACGCGTCGAGCTCGCGCGCTCCAGGCTGGCCCGCCTGGAGGAGGACGCGATCGACCTCGGGCTCGACGACCGGACGGAGGCGTGATGCAGGAAAGGGACGGACAGCCGACGTCGTACCAGCCCGTGGACGCGAACGTCGGCGAGTCGCGGAACGGCACCGTCCTCATGGTCGAGGCGTACGTGCTCGTGTGGTTGCTCCTCCTGGGGTGGCTCCTCTTCATGTGGCTCAGGCAGCGCACGATCGACGCCCGCGTCGATGGGCTCGAGGCCGCCGTCGCGCGCGCCGAGGCGAGGCGGAGGGCCGGCAGCGGGGAAGGTGCGTCAGGGTGACATGCCCACGCAGGCCCACGTCATCTTCATCCCGTCCGTGCTCCTCGTGGGCTTCGTGCTCGGCTACCTGTTCGGCGTGTCCCGCGCAACGGCGGCGAGGGAGCGCGAGGAGCGCCGGATGAAGGAGTAGGCGCCCCCTCGAAAAGGGTGCCCGGTTCCGCTACTGTCGGCCCATGTTCGATTTCGAGCCGACCGAAGAAGAGAGAGCCCTCATCGAGACCGCGCGCCGCTTCACGAAGGAGCGCATCATCCCCATCGCCGCGGCGTGCGACCGCGAATCACGCTTCCCACGCGAGGTCTTCGAGGAGGCGCACAAGCTCGGCCTCGTGAACCCGACCTTGCCCGCCGAGTACGGAGGCGCCGGCCTGTCGGACGTGGACTCCTCGTTCCTCACCGAGGAGCTGGCCTACGGCTGCAGCGGCATCCAGACGAGCATGACCGCGAACACGCTCGGCCTCACGCCGATCAAGCTCGCGGGCTCGCCGGAGCAGAAGAAGAAGTACCTCGGCTGGCTTGCGGCCGAGCCCATCTTCGCGAGCTACGCCACGACTGAACCCGCCGCCGGGAGCGACGTCGCGGGCCTGCAGTGCCGCGCGCACAAGCAGGCGGACGGCTCGTACGTCCTCACGGGCCAGAAGATGTGGATCACCAACGCGACGATGGCGAGCTTCTACACCATCTTCGCGACCGAGAACCCCGAGCTTCGGCACAAGGGGATAGGCGCGTTCATCGTGCATCGAGACGCGAAGGGCCTCTCGGTCGGCCGCCACGAGGACAAGCTCGGGCAGCGCGCGAGCGACACCGCCGCGGTCATGCTCGAGGAGGTCCACGTCCCCGCCGCGCAGGTGCTCGCGCCGCCGGGGCAAGGCTTCAAGGTCGCGATGGAGACCTTCAACCAGACGCGCCCGGACATCGGCGCCATCGCGATCGGCATCATCAAGCGATGCATCGACGAGTGCGTCGCGTACGCGAAGGAGCGCAAGACCTTCGGCAAGCCGATCGCCGAGCACCAGATGGTCCAGGCCATGCTTGCGGAGATGGCGATCCGCCACGAGGCGACGAGCCTCCTCGTGCGCAAGGCGGCCTGGAACCTCGACAAGGGGATCCGCAACCCGGTCGTGTCGAGCTACGCGAAGGCGTACGGCGCCGACGCCGCGATGGCCTCGGCGATCGACGCCGTGCAGATCTTCGGCGGGAACGGGTACGTGAAGGACTACCCCGTGGAGAAGCTCATGCGCGACGCGAAGATCCTCCAGATCTACGAGGGCACGGCCCAGATCCAGCGGATGGTCATCGCGAAGAACATGCTCGCCGGGTGATGCGGCCGCGCCCGCGCCCGCGCCCGAACCCGAGCCCGATCTCCTTGCGCACCACGCTCCTGTGCGCCCTCCTCCCGCTGCCGCTCCTCGCGCTCGGCTGCCCGGGCAAGCCGGCCGACGTGGCGATCGCGCCGCCCTCCCCTTCCGGCGGCGTCGTCAGGGACCCGCCGGACGACGGAAAGACGCACGACGGTTATGTGTATATCGCATACAAACCGTACGTGACGATCGCCCTGGCCGAGGCGCGCGGGATCACGGACGCGGAGGGGATCGCCATGGTGGATCGACTCTCCGCGGATTTTTCGGGCTGCGCGGCACGGCTCAAGGCGGAGGGCCAGCTCGTCGAGGGCGCGGGGCGTCTCGTGATGATCGCAGGGCCCCGGGGTGTGCCCGAGGGGTTCAATGTGCGCCTCGCGCCCGGCGACGCGGTGGCGCGGACCGCGCTGATGTGCCTCATCGCGCCGGCGAAGGCGCTCGTTTTCCCGAGCGCCGACGCAAGCCAGAGCGGGCTGGCGATCGAGGCGACCTGGGGCCCAGACCGGGGGCGGGCCCCGAAGGGTCCTTGATGGGCCGTTCGCCCGTGGGTCCCTGACGCGGTCGTCGGCCCCCGTCACGCCCGCCGAGGTTCAAAACTTCGATGCCGCGCGATCAACGGATCGGCAACGATTCTTGCGGGATCCGCGCGTGCACGATGGGGATCGACGGTGTATGTATTGCGCATGAAGAACGTCGTCGCTCACGTCGTCCTCCTCGCCCTCTCGTCCGTGGTCGCGTCGGGCTGCTCGGGCTCGAGCGACACGTCGAGCATCCCGCCGGCCAAGTCCACGGCGCCCGGGGATCCGAACGGGACGGAGGAGCCGGCTCCGGGTGCGACCGAGACGCCGCTGCCTCCCGGGGCGCAACCCGCCGCGTTCGCGCTCGCGGAGGGTCTCGCGATCCACGAGATCGCGCTCTTCCAGGGTGTGAAGGTGTCGATGGTCAAGGACGGCAACCCGGTCGCGAAGACGAACGCGCCGATCCTCGCGGGCCGGAAGGGCGTGCTGCGCGTCTACGTCACGCCGTCGGCGTCCTGGGACGGCCGCGAGGTGGTCGCCGAGCTGCGGATCGCGAGCGAGGGGAAGACGCCGACTCTGCTCACCGACCGGAAGTCGCTCCGCGCGAGGTCGACGGACGACGTGGCGACCTCCACGTTCAACTTCGAGATCCCTGCCGAGGCGCTCCCGGCGGACGCCGCGTTCTCGATCGCGCTCACGGACGCGAAGGCGGCTGCCACGAAGCCGACGGGAGAGAGCGCCGCGCTCTTCCCGAAGGACGGCACGACCACGCCGATGGGGCTCGTCCCGACGGGCAAGCTCAAGCTCGTGATCGTGCCCGTGCGCTACGACACGGACGGCTCGGGCCGCCTCCCCGACGTGTCGGCGTCGCAGCTCGCGACGTACAGGAACATGATGCTGCGCCGCTACCCGGCCTCCGATGTCGAGGTGACGCTGCACGAGCCGTTCCCCTGGACGAGCACGATCTCGAGGGACGGCACGGGTTTCAGTTCGATCCTCAACGCGATCGTGAAGCTCCGCCAGACCGACCGCGCCGCCGCCGACGTCTACTACTACGGCGTGTTCGCGCCGGCGTCGTCGTTCGGCAGCTTCTGCCAGGGCGGCTGCGTCACGGGCCTCTCTCCCGTCGGGCAGGATCCGCGCGACGCGTTCGCGAGGGCGAGCGTCGGGCACGGCTACCCCGGCTCGGAGTCGGCGAGCACGATGGCGCACGAGGTCGGCCACGCGCACGGGCGGAACCACGCCCCCTGCGGCGGCGCGAACGGCGTGGACGCGAGCTTCCCCTACTCGGGCGGCGGCATCGGCGTACAGGGCTACGACATCGTCGATCGCGTCTTCATCTCCGCGTCCAAGGGCAAGGACATGATGAGCTACTGCCCGAACCTCTGGGTGAGCGACTACACGTACACGGCCCTTCATGCGCGCATCGCGTTCGTGAACGGCGCCAAGTCGTTCAGCGCCCCCGCGTCGCCCGGCGGCTACCGGCTGGTCGCCGTCGAGAACGGCGTGACGACGAGCGTGGAGAGCGTGACCCTGGACGACGCGCCGCAGGGCGAGCCGAGGGCGTTCACGTGGGTGGGCGGATCCGGTGCGGCGATCGGGGATGGAATCGCGAGGTTCTACAAGTACGATCACCTCGAGGGGGGCATCTACGTGATCCCCGAGGGTGGGCCGAGCGCGATGGCGACGTCGGTGCGCGTGGCGGGCCTCTCGGGCGCGCTGGTGGTGAAGAAGTAGCGTCGATCGTCGGGACCCGCCGAACCCCGCGTCGCGCTCAGGTCCCGATCCAGATCCCGCGACGGTTCGCGAGGTGGATCGCCGCGCGAAGCTCGCGCTCGCGCACGTCGAGATCCGCGCCGTTCTCCCCCCGCCGACGGCGCGCCTTGACGAACGCCAGATCGACCAGCGCGAGCTGCTTTCTCCGGCGGAACGAGAAGTGGCGCCAGCCCTTCGAGAAGAGGATCGTCGTGTTCTTGATCCCGAGCTCGAAGTACGAACTCACGAGCTGCAGCTCGCGCGGGTGCAGGAGCCCGCCGACCTCGCCGAGGAGCTCGCGGATGACGATGGCCCGATCGCGGGTGACGAGGAGCGCGAGGATCACGAAGAAGAGGACGTCGATGACGAGCGAGATGAGGATCATCAGGACGACCCCGCCCCCACCGAAGAACGTCGGCAGCCCGTTGTGCATCGCGTGCATCATGACCGCCGCGCCGTAGCCCATCACCGGGAAGAGGAGCTTGAGCGGCCAGCTCCGGAGCTCGACGGCGAGGCCGAAGCCGATCCCCGTGCAGGCCGTGAACGTGCAGTGGGAAAGGCCGAGGACCACGGTGCGCAGGAAGAGGAGGAAGGCGAAGCCGACGAATCCGCCCTCCGCGTACGCGCTCGCGACGTAGAGGATGTCCTCGGTAAGCGTGAAGCCGAGCCCGATGATGCCCCCGTAGATCGCGCCATCGAGGGGGCCATCGAGCTCCTTCAGCCCGAGCGCGCTGGCGAGGGCGATGAGGGCCACGCCGACGCCCTTGGCCCCCTCCTCGAACACGGGGGCGAGCACTGTGGCGCCCAGGTCCTGGAGCCATGGCGCCTTCTCCTCCGCGCCGGTCGCCGCGGCGAGCACGGACTCGATCGCGCCCGAGGAGACGCCGCCGCCGACGGTCGCGAAGAGGGCCCCATACAGGAAGGCGAGCGTGACGAGCCACCACGGCTCGGGTTCGAAGCGGTCCGACCACCGGATGATGAGCGCGTAGAGCACCACGAGCGGGGTCACGAAGATCACGCCGAGGATCACGCCGACCAACATGATCGATCAGCTTAGGGCTCGGCGGGGAATCCGCGCGGACTTTCGAGCACCTCCGCGACGGGCGCGACGCCGGCGGCGATCGCCCGGCGCTTCGGATCCGTACCGAGGGTGACCACGTCCTGCTCCACGTACACGAACGAGCGGCGGCCGATCTCGACGAACGCAGGGCCCCGCTCGCCCTTGCCGACCGCATAGACCGCCAGGGGATTCGACTCCAGGGGACCGGACTCGCCGTAGCGCGCCGCGAAGCCGATCGCGGAGTCGGACGCGCCGGCCGCGGCGGCGTACCCTGTGTAGAGTACACGCACATGGAGACGGCCCGCGGGGGTGATCCGCACGGAGGCGAACGGATCGGCGACGGCGCCGCGGTCGAACGCGGGCTTCTCTCCCTTCTGGAGCGGGACGTCGGAAGGGCGCGGCGCGAGGACGGGCGCCGCGCCGACGCGCTCGAAGCGGACACCGTCCGCGCTCCGGGCCTCGCCGATCGAGGTGCCGGCCGCGTAGAACATCCTGAGCTCGCCGCCCGGCAGCACGATCACCGACGGCGCCCGGGGGGCCGTCGTCTCCCACGCGCTCGGCGGCACCGCGGCGGCGAGCACCGGGGCGGGCTCGCGGGTGAAGGTGAAACCGTCCCTCGATCGCGCGAGGCCGATGCCGCCGGTACCTGCATAATACAACCACGTCTCGCCGCCCCGGAGGACGGCCGACGGGCCCGACAAGGCCGGCCCCTCCCACGGGAGCGCGGGCGCGAGGACGACGCGCGGCGTGTGCCCCGAGTCCTCGCGCGTGCCATGGAACGAGACCGCGTCCAGGGCGCGCGTGCGGACGATGACGTCGGCGCCCGCCTTGTCCCGCGCCACCGCATGGAGGATCACCGAACCGTCCGGCGCGACGACCGCCGACGGATCGCGGTACTCGGCGAGCTTGTCGTCCAGCACGAAGGGCGCCGAGCCCGGAACCTCGCCCGTCTCGAGCTTGCGGAAGGGACCGACGCCGGTGGTCGGGAGATCCCGGTCGCCCACGCCCTCGCCGCCGAGCGTGGCGCACGCGACCGGCAGTGCGAGCGCGACGAGCGAGAGCCGTGAGGCCACCCGGGTCACGGGGCCTCCTTGCGCGAAGCGCCGTCGAGCGTGAACGTCACCGTCGTGCCGAGGTTCCAGATGTGCCCGCTCGCGCGGTAGTCACCGATGAAGTCGGAGGGGCGGGACTTCAGGGTCGTCTCCTCGGGCATCACGGACAGCTGGCCGTGGACGTCGACGCGGATCTCGCCGGGGATCTCGGCGACGAGGCTCCGCGCCGCGAGCCCGACGCCTGCGCTGATCGTGTGGCGGTCGAGGTCGAGGTACGTCACGCCCTCGGTCTGCCGCTCGATCGGGCTCTTCGCCCACTCGTAGCCGCCGCGCACGGCGACGTCGAGGCGCGGGCGCTGGACCGCGAGGACCTCCGTGCCGAGGCGTGGGACGATGCGGTTCGAGAGGCGGAGCGGCTGGAGGCGGATCGGGGCCGGGGTCTCCGGCGGCGTGATCGTCGCGGGCCAGCCGCCCTGGGGCGGAGGGATGTCCAGGTTCACGTTCAGGCTCGCCACCGGCGCGACGTACGCGCTCCACTCGATCCACGTGAGATCGAGGTTCGCCGTCCACCACGGGCGGATGTCCCACGAGCCGCCGAGGACGATCTGACGCGGAAGGAAGTTGTTCACGCTGTGCGTCTCGAGCTCGTAGAGCGCCGTCGTCAGGCGCGAGATGTCCCCCCGGAGACGCGCGGTGAGGTCGAGGCCGAGCTGGAACTCACCCCGGTAGACCATGGCCGCGCGCACCGAGTCGGAGAGGTCCACCTTCACGCCGGCCTGGGGGTAGCGCACGGCGGTGAGATCGGCGTCGACCTCGTGCCGCACTTCGGACTGCGAGGGGCGGAAGATGTTGGCGCTCCCCGTGATGTCGAGCCGGCCACGCGTCGACGACATGAACGAGAGCCCGCCGCCCACGGCGAGCCACTTGAACGGGCGGAGGGCCAGGTTGGTGGCGAAGTACAGGCGCTGGTTGCGGTTGTCGTACATCTCCCAGCGCGGCTGCTCCTGGCGGAGGGCGCGCACGCGGGAGATGCGATCGTCGGGGAGGTGCACGCCGATGCCGAACGCGATGGGCACCTGGAACACGTGGCCGGGCAGCACGAGGCCGCCGTTCATGCCGCGCACGGGATCGACCTGGTTGTCCTGGCCGTTGGTCGACAGGTAGTGCGCGGCGCGGAAGTAGCCGAGCGCGAGCTCGAAGCCGGTGGTGTCGGCGAGGCCCGCCGGGTTGTAGTAGCTCGCGTGCGTGCCGCGCACGCTCGCGCTGACGGCGCCGCCCATGGCCGTCTCGCGCGAGCCGAAGCCGTAGGTGTCGAGCGGGTTCGCGGACGCCACGCCGCTCGCGAGGGCGAGCGCCGAAGCGAGCGCGAGCGCGGGTGCGCGCCGCATCAGAAGCTCACCCCCACGAGCATGCCGAAGACCGAGACGCGGCCCGAGACCTCGCCGTCGCTGGGCGTGTCGCCGTCCGAGCGGACGGAGCGCGGGACGAGGTGGTGGTACTGCCCGAACGCATCGACGTCGCACGGAAACGCACCGCGGAACGCGACCCCGAACCCGGCCGAGGCGATCGCGCGATCGGCGTCGAAGTAGCGCGTGGGGACGACGACGCGGCCCTTCTTCGACGCGGAGAACGCCTCGCTGCCGGGGAGGTTGTCGGGGAGCGGCGAGGGCTCGTACCTCGCGCCGAGCCGGAGCGCCAGGGTGGTGGTCTTGCCGAGCGGAACCCTGCGCTCGCCGCCCACGTGGACGACGAGGGTGTTCGCGTAGTCGACCTTCGCGGGCACGAGAGATCCACACTCGGGCTCGTCGGCGGGGCATGGGAGCGTGGGCTCGATGGGACCGGGGTACTGGCTCCAGCGCTTGATCGTGACGCCCAGCGCGAGGACGGAGGGCGACCTGTGCCACGACGCCTCGATCGAGAGCTGCTCGGGGTCGAACTGGGCGAGGCCCGCGATGTTGAAGACGGGGATCTGCAGGCTGGAGAGGCGGCGACCGTCGATGGAGACCGCGAAGCGCGCGTCGAGGCGACCGCGGTAGGACACGCCGACGCGGATCGGCTCCTTCACCGGCAGGTCCCACGTCGCGCCCAGCGCGGGCGCGTACGTGGCGACAAGCTGGTTCTCCACGCGCGTGCCGACCCGGCCCGACGCGTCGGTCGCCACCACCACCGAGCCGACGATCTCGGCCAGCGCCGCGAAGCCCACGCCGACCTTCACGCCGTGGCCGGGATCGACCCCGATCCCCCCGCGGAGCGTCAAGGACTGCGTGCGGTCCGGCAGCAGCGGGAACTGCGGCTTCTCCGGGTAGAGCAGTCGTCCGCGGACGATGATGTCCGTCGGGGTGTAGAACGCGAAGCCAGCCCCGACGCGGTCCTTCAGCTGACCGCCGAGCGGGATGGGGATGTCGATGCCCACCGTCGCGCCGCGCGCCCGCTCCGCGCCGACGCGCCCCGGGAGGCCCGCGCCGCGCGCGTCGAGCGCGTACGCCGCGCCGAGGAAGCCCAGCGTGAGCTTGTTCCGCCGGATCGCGGCGAGGAGCGCGGGGTTCGCGTACACCGCCTCGAAGCCCGACGCCGTGGTCGTCCCGACCCCGCCCATGGCCGGGCCGCGTGGCCCGTAGCCGAAGATGTCCTCCGGGGACGCGCTCGCGCGACCCGTGAGCAGGAGCGCCGCGAGCCCGGCGGCCGCGGCTGTGAGGCGCGCTCGCGTCATCCCCGACCCGCGAGCTGACCGCAGGCCGCGAGCACGTCGGCGCCGCCGCTGTAGCGCCTGTGCGTGGGAACGCCCGCCCTCCGGAGGACGTCGCGAAAGGCGGCCTCCCGCGCCCCGTCCGTCCGCTCGAAGGAGGCACCCTCCGCCTCGATCGGGTTGAACGGGATCACGCTGATGCGCGGCGGCACGCCCGCGCGCTCGGCGAACCCGAGCGCCAGCCGCGCGAGCGCGTCCGCGTCCGCGTCCGTGTCGTTCACCCCTGCGAGCAAGGTCACCGCCCACATCGGGCGGAGGCGCGTCTTCCGTGCATGATACACGCATGCGTCGACCACGAGGTCGAGCGGGAAGCGCCGGTCGAGGGGCATGATCTCGGCCCGCACCTCGGGCCTGGCGCTGCCGATCGACACGCCGAGGCGGACGTTCGGCGCAGCGTCGGCGAGGCGCCGGATCGGCGTCGGCAGGCCGGAGGTGCAGACCGTGATGGCGCGGCCATCGATCGCGAGGGCCGACGGCTCCGTCAGGATCGCGATCGCCTCGAGCACGCGGTCGGGGTTCGCCAGCGGCTCGCCCATGCCCTGGAAGACGACGCCGTGCACGCGCGACGAGGGCTGCTCGCGCGCGAGATCACGCCTCACGACGCGGACCTGCTCGACGATCTCCCACGTCTCGAGGTTGCGGAGGAGGCCGAGCCGGCCTGTCGCGCAGAACGTACACCCCATGGCGCAGCCCACTTGCGAGCTCACGCAGACGGAGAAGCGGCCCGCGCGCTCGAGCGGGATGCGCACCGTCTCGTACGCGTCGCCACCGCTCCGGAGCAGGAACTTCACGAAAGGGTCCACCGCGCTGCCCTCGCGGCGCACGACCTCGACGGCGGGCGTGTGCCCGTGCCGCCGCACCAGGTCGAGGGACACCCTGCGCACCTCGCGCACCGGGTCCGCGAGATCGCGATCGCGGTGCACGGCCGAGACGACCTTGCGCGCCTCGGCCAGCGTGACGCCGGGGAGCGCGTGCGCGAGGGACGCGGGTGTCAGACCCTGGAGCGCGAGCATGGCCCCGTCTTACTCCAAACGCCGAAAACCCCGATGAAAAAAGGGTCGGCGGTGCTATCCTTCGCTGCGTGTTCGGCTTCAGCTTCTCGGAGCTCGTGGTGCTCGCCGTGGTCGCCCTCGTGGTCATCGGGCCGAGCGAGTTGCCGAAGGTCCTGAGGAAGGTGGGGTTCTGGGCGGGCAAGCTCCGACGCATGGCGGGCGACCTCCGCGCGCAGAGCGGCATCGACGACGTCCTCCGCAACGAGGGCCTGAACGAGAGCATCCACGAGATCCGCAAGCTCGCCCGCGGAGAGCTCGAGTCGGTCGCCCGCGAGGTGAACGGTGTCCCCGCGGCGGCCACCCTGGCGGCAGCCGAGACGTCCGTCTACACCCACCCCCTGGCCGAGGTCTCCGTATCCGTGGACCGCGAGTACCCGCGCGACGGCGCGGACGCATACGGCGGACTTCCTGACACGGCGATCGTCTACGACGGCTCCCTCCCCGCGAGCGCGCTGGCGAGGGATCCCGTTTATGTGCTCGGCGACCCGGACGGCGTCGTGCCGGAACCGACTCCGCCCGTCCTCGAGACGGAAGCCGACATCCCCGTCGACGCGCCGAGCGGGCCCGTGCTCGCGACCTCGGCCGGGACCGGGACCGACGAGCCGCGCGCGGCCGAGCGTGAAGCGTGATGGCGACCAAGGTCTCCACGGAGGACGACGCGTCGAGCGAGCCCGAGGACGACGTCAAGATGACGATCTGGGAGCACCTCGGGGAGCTCCGCAAGCGCATCATCCGCGCGTCGATCGGCACGCTGCTCGGGGCCATCGTCTGCTGGGTCTACCGCGAGCAGCTACTCGCCTGGCTGGTCCTCCCGTACGAGAAGCAGTGGAAGGAGCGCTTCCCGAACACGCCGCTCGAGATCCAGATCCTGTCGCCGGCCGACGCGTTCGTGAACTACATGCAGCTCGCCGTCGTCGGCGGCGTGGTGGTCTCCGCGCCCATCATCTTCTACCAGCTCTGGGCGTTCATCAGCCCGGGGCTCTATGCGAAGGAGAAGCGATACATCATCCCCTTCGTCCTCTCCTCGTCGACGCTCTTCGGCGCCGGCGTCGCGTTCGCGTACTACGTGGCGTTCCCGTTCACGTTCAGCTACTTCCTGTCGCTCCTCGGTGGCGTCGGGGAGGGGGGCACGGTGCTCACGTCGAAGCCGACGATGGAGTTCTACATCGACTTCACGACGCGCATGCTGCTGGCGTTCGGCGGCGTGTTCGAGCTTCCGATCCTGATCGGCTTCCTGTCGATGGCCGGCATCGTCACGCCAGGCCAGCTGGTGCGCTTCACCCGGTGGGCCATCCTGCTCAGCTTCGCGCTGGGCGCCATCATCACGCCCGGGCCCGAGATCTCGAGCCAGATCGCCGTGAGCGGCGCGCTGGTCGTGCTGTACCTCCTGTCGATGGGCCTCGCCGTGCTCGTCGCGCCGCGCCGCAAGGCGGAGGATGCCAAGGAGAAGGCCTAGGACTAGGCGCAATGCCGATCGGTCAGGCGCGATCCAGCGCAAGAGAAGGGGTGCCCCCACTCGGCGCGCTGCGCGCGAACCGGGAGACCCTGCGAGAGGCGATTCTCCCGTTCACATGCCCCCTCTCCCTTCAGGGAGAGGGGGACGGGGGGTGAGGTCTGCGCGGGCGCCCCACCGCCTCCACGGAGCTTCTTCGCCTCCCCCATCGCGCGCGTAGCGCGCGATCGGGGGGAGGCCGGCGCGCGAAGCGCGACGGGTGGGGGCACCCTCGCTCGAACGATTGCCTTATCCGAACGGCATTGGGGTAGCACCGGTCACGCGCGTCCGGCGCGCGAGCGACGCGCCCGGCCGATTGCACCCGTTGCAATCCGGGGTGCAAACGTGTTCGATCGGGATCGCAGCGGTTGCAAACCTTCCCCCACCACGCCCAGGCGGCGGCCGACGCGCTGGACCCGCTCGAGCCGATCGTGCGGGAGGGGCACCCGGCCCCCGTCCGCCTCGCCCGCCTCGCGGAGAAGCTCCTCTCGGGGCCCCGCGCCTGCGTCACCTCCGCCCTCGGCTCTTCGTCCGCCCTCCTCCTCGCCCACGCGGCCCGCGCGCCTGGTGTCCGCTTCCTCTGCGTGGCACCCGATCTGGACGCCGCCGAGCGCCTCGCGCAGGACCTCCAGTTTTTCCTCGGCGCCGCCGCCGACCGCGCCGGCGCCGGCTCCCCCGTGGTCCTGTTCGCGCCCCCCGAGTCCACACCCTGGGACGAGATCAGCCCCGATCGCCGCGCCGGCATGAACCGGGTGGCGGCCCTGTTCCGCCTCGCGCACGATCCCGCTTGGCGCTTCCTCGTCGCGCCTGCACCTGCGCTCGTGCGCAAGGTCATACCGCGCTCCGCCCTCGATCTCCATACCGCGCGGGTCGTCGCCGAGACGGAGATCGACCGCGACGAGCTCGCGCGGGCGCTCTCGGGCACCGGCTACCTGCGCGCGCCGCTCGTCGAGGATCCGGGCTCCTTCGCGGTGCGCGGCGCGGTCGTCGACGTGTGGCCCGCGCACGCGCAGGCCCCGCTCCGCGTCGAGCTGTACGGCGACATGGTCGTCTCGGTCCGACCGTTCGATCCGACGTCGCAGACCACCCTGAAGGACCACGCCTTCCACGACCTCTGGCTCCCGCCGGCGCGCGAGGCCATCCTCTCTCGCGAGAACGTCGCGCGCGCCCGCGAGCGCGTGACCCACCTCGCCGAGGCGATCGACCTCCCGACCCTACGGACGCGCGCGCTCGTCGAGGACCTCGCGCACGGGCGCGCCTTCGCCGGCGCGGACGCGTTCCTGCCTGCGTACCACGAGGCGCTCGTCCCGCTCCTCGACCACGTGCCCGGCGGCGTGAAGGTCGCGCTCGTCGATCCCCCGCGCGTCATCGCCGAGCTGCGGGGAGAGCTGGAGCGCGCCGAGGCGGACGTGCGCACGCGGCACGGACCGGTATTCCCCGTCGCGAGCCACTACGCCAGCGAGGAGGACGTGCGCCACCTCCTCGAGCCCCGCGGCGTCGTGACGCTGTTCCGGGGCGCCGTGCTCGGCGCGACCGAGGGCCCCCTCGCCGCGCTCGAGAACGTGCAAGATGCAGACGATCTCGACGCGCGCGATCACGCGGATCTCGCGCGCGCGGTCGCCGCGGCGCGCGCGACCAAGGGCAAGACCGCCACCCTCGGCCCCCTCGCCCGGCGGATCCGGCACTTCCACGATCACGGACTCTCGGTCGTCGTCACGGCGCGGGCGGAGACCCAGGCGGATCGCCTCGCGACCCTCCTCCGGCACCAGGGCATCGCGTGCGACACCAAGCGCTCCTTCGATACCGAGCGACCGCGCGGCGAGCACGACGTCGTCCGGATCGTGACGGGCACGCTCGCGGAGGGCCTCGTGCTGCCGCAGGAGGGGCTGGCGATCGTCACCGAGGAGGAGATCTTCGGCGCGAGGGCCCACAAGCGGCGGCCACGCGCCGCGAAGGAGGGGAAGAAGGGCTTCGCCTTCGATCTCTCGACCCTCGCCGTGGGGGACTACGTCGTGCACGCCGAGCACGGCATCGGACGCTACCAGGGCCTCGTTCATCGAGACGTCGAGGGCGTGCGCGTCGACCTCATCCAGGTCGAGTACGCGGGCAAGGACCGCCTCTACCTGCCGGTCCACCGCCTCAGCCAGCTCGGCAAGTACGCGGCGGGCGACCACGGAGAGCCGAAGCTCGACCGCCTCGGCGGCTCGACCTTCGCGAAGACGCGCGCGCGGGTGGACCGCGAGGTGCGCCGGATGGCCGACGAGCTTCTGCGCCTGTACGCCGAGCGCAAGGCTGCCGTCGGCCACGCGCTGCCCTCCCCCGACGACGACTACCGGGCGTTCGAGGCGGCCTTCGCCTTCGAGGAGACGCCCGACCAGGCCCGCGCCATCGAGGAGGTCTCGCGCGACCTCGAGGCCGATCGCCCGATGGATCGGCTCGTGTGCGGCGACGTCGGCT
>SXGT01168930.1_pt1 | contig 30357 bp, 22 predicted proteins | sample 3176221 | NCBI WGS metagenome assembly SXGT01 (sample SAMN11356862, study PRJNA531348) | freshwater metagenome | isolation source: freshwater sample F1-120 | place: China: Fuxian Lake, Yuxi | collected 2017-12-25 | reverse complement strand
ATGGTGGACTTGCCTACGTTGGGCAGTCCGACGATTCCACAAGAAAGTCCCACGGTTGCTCCGGTGCCCGCCAACGGCGGGGCGCGGGATTTCAGCACTTTGGCGGCGTTGGGGCAACACCTGGGGCTGCTGGCCCCGTTTCAGTCGATTTGTCGCTCTTTTTCGTGTGATTTTGATAATCTGGACAAAGCCCCCCAACGTTCTGGGCCTGGCCGCGTGCCAGGTTTTCGACAAAACCCGCCATTCGCGGTGAACTACCGTCTGCGCCACGACTGGAGCGAGCATGGCAAGGCAGACAGCGCGTCAGTTCGGATGGCCCCTTGCGCTGTGGCTCGCAGCCGCGTGCGGCGGGCCGCAGGCAACGCAGCCCCCGGCGCCGAGCGCAGAAGCGCCCAAGCGTTGCCTGCTGCTGACGACCAACGATAGCGAAGCGCACTTTGACGGCCCGCGCGCCGTGACGCCAACTGGCGACGGTTTTGCCGGCTCGATTGCGCGGGTGGCGGCGCACAAACAAGCCCGGCTGCGCGACAGACCGGGCGGCGTTTTGTTGCTCGAGGGTGGCGATGTGCTGCAGGGCCGCTTCATGGAGCGCGCGGATGGCAACCGCGGCGAGGCGGCCAGGCTGGCGTGGCAGTTGTACGAGGCGGCCGGCTACGACTATGGCACCCTCGGCAACCACGAATTCGACGCCGGCCCGCAGGTGGTGCGCCACGCGCTCAAAGGCCTGCGGCGTTACCGGATCCTGACCGCAAACCTCGACGCCGACGGCACGTCGCTCGACCCCAGTGAATCAGACCGGCCCGATGGGCTGTACGGCAAGTGGGCGCTGGTGCAGTGCGGCGGCATCCGCCTCGGCCTGTTTGGCCTGTTGACGCCAACGACCCGCACCATCAGCCAAATCGGCGACGTGCGCTTTGGCGACGATCCAATTAATGCCCCGGCCCGGCTGGCCGTGGCGGCATTGCGCGCGCAGGGTGCACAGGTAGTGGTGGCGCTGACCCACCTCGGCCTGCAAGAGGACATCGCGCTCGCCACCGATGTGACCGGCATCGACGCCATCGTCGGCGGCCATTCGCATACGCCCATGCCCAAGCACAGGGTCGTCAATGGCACCTGGATTACCCAGGCGGGCAGCCGCTTCGCGTTCGTGGGCGAACTGGATCTCGCGCTGGCGTCTAGCGGCGTTGGTTTGGATGCCTCGGCAACTCGCTGGCAGATGCGGCCGGTCGACGACCAGATGCCGGCCGATCCGGAGATCGAGAGGCGCGTCGCCCACTTGCGCACGCATCTGGTGCCTGAGGTGATCGTCGGCCAACGCAAGGAGCCCTGGGACCTGACCAAACCGCGCGGACCGTATGGGCAAAAGGCGGCGCGAATGGCGATGCTGGTCGCAAAGCAGGCGCTGCCGCAGCTGGAGAAGTCTGCGCCGGTAGTCGGCGGTTTGCTCAACACCGGAGGCTTTCGCAGTCACACAGTCTATCCGCCGGGGCCGGTCAGCAACCTCGACCTGCACGCGATCCACCCGTTTCGCAACCGGCTGGTGGTGGTGACGCTAACGGGCCAAGGCCTGCGCGACACGCTGGAGCACGGCTGCGCCCCCGGCAGCGACGGCCACGGCCAGGGCTTGGTGTTGTGGGGCCTGACGATGCAGTGCGACCGCGACAAGCCGGCGCAGACCTACAAGGAAGTCGACGGCAGACCCATCGAGATCCTGCGCCGCGGCGAACGCTTGGTGGACGCGAGCGTCGGCGGCAAGCCCATCGACCTGCACCGGCTGTACACCATCGCTACGCTGGATTACCTGGCCAAGGGCGGCAGCGGTTACCTGCCGCTCAAGCTGGGAGACCGCAAGTGCCTGGACGGCAAGCCGTTCGGCGTGGAGCCGGCGTGCTCGTCGCCGCTGTTCAGCGAAGCCTTGGAAGCGGCTGTGCAGCAGGGCTGGTTCGACGACCCGCTCTAGCGCCAGGGCGTTGGAGGTGGCCGGGGTCGGGCCCACCACGCCCACAGCGCACAGACAACCAGCGCTGCCAGCGACACCAAGGCGCCCCACAACACCGACCTCGGCCGATACTCGAACGCGACTTCGACCCGGCCCGCCGGCACCGTCACGGCGCGCCCCACCGCGTTGGCCGCGACGATGTGGGCGGAACGACCGTTGACCGTTGCCTGCCAGCCCGGGTAGGGCAGGTCGGTCAGCACCAGCCAGCCGGGCCACGGCAGTTCGGCCCGTAGCGTGACGCTGGCGGCCTCGTCGCGGACGAACGCCACCGGGGCTACCGAGGTGGTCGGGCAAGCGGGCAAGTCGTCAGCGACCTCCAGCCATGCGGCTGGACTGACAGCCCGCGCTACCGCGTCGACGGCCTCGACGGGTCCCGCAGCGCGATGCGCGCACGACACGGCAAAGGCCCGCGGCCACGGCCTTGGGGTCGCCCAAGTCGCGGCGCCATCGGCGACGGCAACGGCGCGCAGATTCGCGCCCGGGGGCTCTGGCTGGTCGGTGACGACCGCGCGCACTGCCATGGCGTCCCACAGCGGCGACCAGCGCGCCCCACGACCCGGCCAGATCGCGAACATCTTGGGCCACGGTCCGCCGGCGCTGCCGAGCGTCAGCGCCTTTTGCAGCACTGCGGTGCGCCAGGTCGAAAACGGCTCGTATGCGCCGAGTTGGCGGACGCCCGTGGCCATTCCCGTGTTCCAGCGCCGGTGCGCCAGCCAGGCCACGCGGTCGTGGGGGTGGCTGGCTGCGGCGCGGCCCCCCGCAGCGACCACCGGCGACGCCAGCGAATTCGGCGCCGTTTCGAGTGCCGCCAAGGCCGCTGCGGCAATCCCAAGCCCCGCTGCACCGATGGCAAGTCCAGGCGCAAGTGGCCGTTCCGCGCGCGGCCAAAGTGCGATTGCGGCAACAATGGCGGCGACCGCGGCCATCCCGGCAACCGGGCCAGCGTCCGGGGCCAGTGCCACCACACCGAGGCCCGCTACGGCAAGCGCCAACGTTTGCCACCCTTGCCTGGCCTGGGTCGAGGCAACTGCGGTCGCTGCCGCTAACGGTAGACACCAGGTGGCGCCAACCAGCATGCGCGCCGGCACCCGCAAGAGGTCCACACCTGGTACCGCACCTTGCAGTGCGGCGCCGACAGGACCGGCGAGCGCGAACAAGGCCAGCGCAGCAAGCCAGAGCAGTCCTACCGTACGCCGCGCCACCGGCACGGCCAGCCCGGCCAAGGCCAACGCGGTCGCGGGCACCCCAACCCAGGCGTCAAACTCCCACGGGTCGCGCGCGCCCATTTTGGCTGGCCAGTTTGGCAGCAGCAGCGACGGCAGGTACGACCATTGCCACTGGTAGCCTTGCGAGAACTGCGCCATCGGCAGTCGGACCCGGGCCGACTCCGCGGTCAGTTCCAGCGACGGCAGTACCTGCACCGCGGCTAGCGCAATACCGAAAGCCAAGCCGACACCGATCGGCAGAGCTGCTGTCCAACGGCGCGTGTGCAGAAGGGCAAGGGTCCACAACGCAGCCGCGCCAGCCAGGCCAAACGGCACCAACTGCGGCCCACCGGCCAGGATCGCCAGCCCCAGACACAGGGCCAGCGCAGCGCCAGACCGCGATCGTCCCTGGCACAATTCGAGCCCCGCCGCCGCCACGCCCGTCAGCCACGGCAGGGCCTGCGCGAATTGGATGTGGCCGGCGTGGGTGTGGGCTGACCAGAAGCCTGACAGCGCCAGCGCAGGTGCAGCAATGCCCACAGCTAGGGCTGACCCGGGTAACCCGTGCAGCGCCAGCCACGACCCCACCAGCCAGCGCGCCATCCACAGCGCAAGCAGCGCGTGCAGGACCAGCGAGAGCTTGATGTACGCCGGCGCACCGACCACCGTCAGCAGGACCAACTGCGGCGGATAGGCCACGCCCCACTGCGCCCCCGCCAGCTCTGGATGGCCAGTCAGCAGGTACGGATTCCACAAGGGCAGTTGCCCTGCGCGCAGTGTGTTGGCTTGAAAGGTGTAGTGCGGCAATACCAGCGACAGCGCGTCGCTACCGGCTCCGGCAAACACCGCGTCGCCCAGCAGCAGTGGCACGCCGAGTGCGAGCGCGACCAGCCCGGTCAGCAGCGTAAACGCACGCGGTTCAGTCCAGACCATTGGCAGCGGCGACGCCGGTGGGCGCGTGCGCCACAGTAGCACTGCTCAGACGCCCGGGTGAACCAGGTGCGACCGAGTCAAGTCTTACCCCAGCTTGGGCAGGATGAGCGAAGCCAGCCCAGCGACGTAGACCAGAGTCGTCAAGATCATGGCCCAGCGGTTGACGCGGTCGGCGACGTCGTGGCGGCCGTCGTCGTGCAGGTGGGTGGTCTTGACGACCACAGCGATGCCGGCCATCACGTACAGGTAGGTGGCGATGTAGACCTTGTCGACGAGCACGAGGTAGGCGATGTCGGGCAGGTCCTGGTTGAGCGTCATCTGCAGCGCGACCACAGTTAGCAGCGACGTAATGCCGAGTTCGACGCGGCTGTCGACGTAAGTGGCGCGGAACAGAAACATCATGCCGGCGCACAGCACCACGCACAGAACCGGCAGCAGCATCTTGATGAGGTGTGGCAGCTGCGGTCGGTGAATCGGCAGTTCGATTCGCGCCCGCGAAAACTCCAGGTGCTTGCCGCCACGCGGGTCGCCGAAATTGCTGTGGTACTTGCGCGTCGCGATCGAGAACTTGGGCTTGCCGATGGCGAATCCGGGCAAGATGATGTTGGGGTTAATTTCGATAGCCGGGCTGTCGGCCACGTAGGTCATCTGGGTGGCGTCGAGGTTCTTGTCCTCGAACTCAATGAAAATAGTCTGTTTATCCAACGGATAGTCGTCGAGCGGGAGCTTGCACGAGAACCGTCCCTGCGCGCGCACGACCTGATAGCGCTCGCCGGACTCCAGGTCCTCGGGCTCCTCGTTGTCGTTGTTGCGCACATGGCCCCACAGCTCGGCCGGGTTGGCGAATTCCATCGCCTCGGCGGGGTCGAAGTCCTTGTGTTTCCAGCGAAACCACAGATAGACATCGGCCGCGTAGCTGTGGGTCTTCAAGTCCAGGCTCTGGATGTCGTTCAGGTACGCACCGACGATGACCTTTTCGCCGACGATCGGCGCCTTGGGCGCGTCGTCTTTGGTCTCGGCGTCCGCTTTGTCGCCCTTAGCGGCTTTGTCGGCCTTCTCGCCTGCGGGCTCAGCAGCCTTGTCCTCGGCTTTGGCCGCTTCGGCGCTCGGACTGGCGGCTTCGGCGGCGGGAGCAGCGACCGGCGGAGCGGCAGGTGGACCAGCAGCCGGCGAGGGCTGGGCTTGGGTCGCGCCAGCATACCACTGCATCGCCAATGCCAGCGCGGGCAGGATTGCGAGCTTGGCCCAGCGCGACCAGCGGGTGCGCTTGATGCGCCGTCTGCGGGGCTCGCTGACGGTGCGGGGTTCGGGCGGGTCGGACATGGCTACCTCCAGATGCGCAGGCTGAGCCGGCGTGCAGCCGTAGCGCTTGATTATGCTTGCATTTTCCTTGGGCGAACGCCGCCCATGCCTGGCTCGAAGGCGCGAGTATCCGCGCATCGGTGGCGGCGCGTAAAGGCCCACTGCCGCTTGCCGGTTCGGTCGTTTTCCGCTACACCGCGCGCCCGCCCGCGCCCCCTTTGGCGACCGGGCCCGGAGGCGCTGGTGTCCAAGGCATCCTTTGTTCAGGTCGATGGAAAAACACGGTATTTCGACCCGTGGCTGCGCGACACCCACCTGACGTACACGGTGACCAAGCACTACGAATCGTTTGAGACGCCGTTTCAGACCATCGACGTCTTTGAGGCCGAAGGCTGGGGCACGGTGCTGGCGCTCGGCGGTGTGACCAACGTCACCGACCGCGACGAGTCGGGCTACCACGAGATGCTGGCGCACCCGGCGCTGCTCGCCCACCCCAACCCCAAGCGGGTGCTGATTATCGGCGGTGGCGACGGCGGAACGCTACGCGAGGTGCTGCGCCACCCCGAAGTGCAGCGCGCAGTGCTCGTCGACATCGACGGCGAGGTGATTCGCTGCGCGCGCGAGTACTTTGCGCAATGCGCGGTGGCGCTCGATGATCCCCGCGCGGAGGTCATCGTCGGCGACGGGCTGGCTTATGTGGAGCAGGCGGCGGCCGCGGGCGATCTGTTCGACGTCATCTTGGTGGATTCGACTGACCCGGTGGATGCTGCGGTCGAGCTGTTCACCGAGAACTTCTACCGACATTGCAAGCACTTGCTGCGCAGCGGCGGCATCTTGGTGCCGCAGAGCGACTCGCCGACGTTCTACCTGGACCGCGTGGCCCATGTGGTCCAGACCCTGCAGGGGATTTTTTCGCATACTCGCCTGTACTTGGGTCAGGTCACGGCCTATCCGGGTGGCGTGTGGGCGTACACCGCAGCCAGCGACAGCCTGGACGTGGGCCAAACCTTTGACGGCAGTGGTGCGCGCGTCCGTGCACTGGAACCGCAGCTGCGCTACGCCAACGGACCGTTTATCGCCGCCGCGTTTGCCCTGCCGACCTACGTGCAGCGCGGCCTGCGCGGTGAGTCGGGCGGCGCCCTGCCGTCGCTTGGCGACGACCCCAAATATTTCAAGGTGTAAACACAAATGGGCGACGTCGAACAGCTGCTCGGCAAGGGTCAGGTCTGGCATATGCTCGGTGCCGGCGGCGTGGGTGTCAGCGGCATTGCGCGCCTGCTGCGCGCCCGCGGCGAGCGCGTGCAGGGCTCGGACGTGCGCGAGTCGCAGATCACGACCGCTTTGCGCATCGAAGGCATCGCGGTCCACATCGGACACCGGCCGGAGAATCTGGACGGCGCCGATGTGGTGGTGCGTTCGACCGCGGTCCCAGCGAGCAACCCAGAGCTGCAGGAAGCGGAGCGGCGCGGCATGCGCATCCTGCACCGCTCCGAGGCGCTGGGGGCCCTGGTTGGCCAGTCGCGCGCAGTCGGCATCATCGGCACCCACGGCAAGGGCACGGTGTCCGGGGCGATCGCCTGGCTGCTGGAGACCGCGGGCTGGACGCCGGGCTTTGTCATCGGCGGCTTGCTGCTGAACTGGCGCACCAACGCGCGGCCCGGGCTGGCAGTCGCCGCAGGACAGCCACACGCCGGCGAGCAATGGCTGGTGGCCGAGGTCGACGAGTCCGACGGCAGCCTGGTCAACAGCAAGCCCGTCGTCGCCGTGCTCAACAACTTGGAGCTAGACCACCTGCACTACTACCCCGAGTGGCCCAAGCTCGAGGCGGCGGTGCTCGCGTATTTCCACGACAATTCGCGCCTGCAGGTGGCCGTCGTCAACAGCGACGACGCCGGCTGCGGCAAGATCCTCGCCAAGCTTGCCTTGCCCAACACCGCGCAGCTTCTGACCTTTGGCTTCGACGGCGAACCCGGCGTGCGCGGTAGCAATCTGCACAACCGGCGCATGACGGGCAGCTTTGACGTCGAAGTCCGCCAGGCGGACGGCAGCTACCAGTCACTTGGCCACATCGAAGTCGTGCTGCCGGGCAAGTACAACGCCAGCAACCTGTTGGGCGCGGTGGCGACGGCGTGGGCACAGGGCGTGCCGTGGTCGGCAATCGAGAAGGGCTGCCAGACCTACCTGGGTCTTGAAAACCGCTTCACTTTGGTCGACGCTGCCGGCATTGAAGTCGTCAAGGACTACATCTCGCACCCTACAGGCATCAAGCGCGTGCTTGAGGCGGCGCGGGCGCAGGCGACCGGACCCGTGGTCGCGGTGTTCAAGCCGTACCGTTTCACCATGATCCACTACCTGATGGACGACTACCGCGCCGCGTTTGCCGATGCGGACCGCGCCGTCGTGACCGAGCTGTACACCGCAGGAGAGGTGCCGATCGCTGGCACCGACGTGCACGTGCTGTGTGACAAGATTGGCGAAGTGACCAAGGACGTCACCTACGTCCATGCGCTTGATGACATCGCACCGTGGCTGCACGACAACGTCCAGGCGCCGGCGACCGTGCTGTTTTTTGGTGGCGACGACCTGTTCGCCATCGCCGATCGCTACATCCGCCAGCGACAGGCCTCGGCATGAGCGGCGACCGCGACAGCAGGTTGGGCCGCAACGCCCAATTGGCCGGCCGCGCTTGCTGGGACGACGTCAGCGGCGCCTCGTTCACCGTGGTCGGCCTGGGCAAGTCGGGCGTCGCCGCCGCCAATGCCCTGGCCGCGCGCGGCGCCGAAGTGCTGTGCGTTGATGACGCGCCCGAGGCCAAGCTAACGGCCGCCATCGCGCAGTTGGACAAGCGGGTCGCGGTGCACGTCGGCGACCCGACCGGCCCAGCGGGGCGGCGCGGCGACTTGTTCGTCGTCTCGCCGGGGGTGATGCCCCACAGCCGGCGCTTCGGTGAGATCCGCGGGCTGGCGACGGCGATTCTGAGCGAAATTGAGCTGTTCTATCGACTGGACCGCGCCGACAATGGCGGCCTTGGCCACCCGATCGTGGCCATCAGCGGCACCGACGGCAAGACCACCACCACGCTGTGGGCGGCACACTTGCTGCGGCAGGCGGGCCACGAAGTGGTGGTGGGTGGCAACATCGGCGACCCGCTGTGTGGCTTTGTGGGCCAGTTAGGCCGAGACGCCGTGGTGGTGGCCGAGGTCAGCGCCTTTCAGTTGTACACGTGCAGCTTGTTTCGGCCGCGCTCGGCGGTCGTCACCAACATTGCGGCCGACCACACCGACTGGTTTGCCGGCGATTTTGCTGCCTACGTGGCCACCAAGGTTGCGGTGGCGGCGCAGATGGGCGCGGGCGACGCGTTTGCCATCAATGGCGACGACACCGAACTCGCGGAGCACCGGGCCGCGCTGGCCGGCCGCAAGCTGGCGTGGCAGGCGTTCACGACGCAGGGCGTGCCCGATCGGGGCCTTGGCTTTGACGGCACCACGCTGTGGTGGGTGCCGGGCGACGGTCAGCGGGTGGCGCTGGGTACCGCGGCCGACTTGGGCTGCGCCGGCAAGCACCCGATCGTCGGCATCCACAACGTCGAAAACGCCCTGGCCGCGACCGCGCTTGCCTTGGGCCTGGGCGTCGATCTCGATGCCATTCGCGCAGGCCTGCGCAGCTTTAGCCTGCCCTCGCACCGCATCGAGCCGGCCGGCAGCATCGGCCAGGTCCGCTTTGTCGATGACAGCAAGGCCACCAACCCGCATGCCGCGATTGCCGGGCTGCGCGCGATGCAACTGGCCAGCGGCGAAAAGCTGGTATGGCTCGGTGGCGGCAGCGAAAAAGACGCAGACTTTTCCGAAGTCGGTGCGGTAGTGGGCGAACGGGCGGCGGCAGCTGTGTTGATCGGCCAGACCGCCGACCGCATCGCTGGGTGCCTGCCCGCGGCACTGCCCGTCGAAAAGGTCGGATCGCTACAAGAGGCGGTGGCGCGGGCGTGGCAGCTGGCTCAGCCGGCTGGCGTGGTGTTGCTGAGCCCGGCGTGCGCGAGCTTTGACATGTTCAGCGGCTACGCGCACCGCGGCGAGGTGTTTGTGCAGGCGGTGGCGGCGCTGCAGTCGGCGGTGGCTGGCGGTGCGCGGCCGGCGCAGTAGCGGTGGCGGCCAGCTATCGGTTGGCGGTCAGGCCTTGCCCTTGAGTCCGTTCCAAGTCCCGCCCATCTGCGCATCGGTCGTCCACCGCGCAAACCACGGCGCCCAGCGGGTCAGCGCGTAAAAGCGCGGATAGATGATGCGGGGCCGCTTGCGCTCGACGGCGTCGAGCACCAGCTCGGCCAGGTCAGTGGTGTTGCCCTCGGGCATCATACCGGCGACACCCTCGCGGCCGCCAAACCGCTCATAGGCAGCGTCAGCCATGGCCGTCTTGACCGGACCGGGATAGACAGTGACGACGTGGACGCCCGAGCCGTCGAGCTCAGCGCGCAGTGCCTCTGAAAAGGAGGCCAGCCCGGCTTTGCTGGCGCCGTACCACGCCTGCATCGGCAACGACACCAGGCCCGCCACCGACGCCACCTGCACAAACGTCCCCGACTTGCGAGCGACCATCTCGGGGACCAGTGCGCGGGTGAGCAATAGCGGCGTGTGCAGGTTCAAGTGCAGGAGCTTGATGCCCTGCGCCGGGTCGGTCTGCAGCATCGGTCCGGTGTTCTCCATGCCGGCGTTGTTGACCAGGACATCGATGGGTCCAAACGCCGCCTGCGCCGGCGCCAGCCAGTCTGTGCAATTGGCGCTGTCGGCCAGGTCGCGGGTAAAGGTCTGACAGCGTCCCGGGAATTCGGCGGACAGACGCTCCAGGTCAGCCGTGCGCCGCGCCACCAGCGTCAGGCTGCAGCCTTTGTTGCCAAAGGCACGCGCAATCGCCTCGCCGATCCCCGAAGACGCGCCGGTGACGGCAACGTGCATGGCCATGTGGTCTCCCTGTGCCGCAAGTGGGCGATGTCAGTCGGGCGCCGATAGCGCAGCAAGCAGCGCTGCCTGGGCTGTGGCGAGCGCTGTCTGCAGCTCCACCACCTTGTCGCGCGCTGTCGCCCCGTGCAGCAGCGTTACGCGATTCTTGGGCAGGTCACACGCTTGCGCAAGCCAGCGCAGCAGTTCGGCGTTGGCCTTGCCATCGACAGGTGGGGCACGCAGCGCGATCTTGAGCCGCCCACCGTGCTCGCCCAAGACCCCAGTGTGCCGCGCGCCGGGCTGAGCATGCACGCGCACCTGCACGGCGCCGTCGTGACCCGCAAGCCACGAAGGCAACGGCGCCAAAGGTGTGGCGTCGCTCACGGCACCGCGAACAGGGTCTCAACCTTGAGCGCAGGGTTGGTCGCGATCGCGTTTGTGGCCAATAACCCCACCAGAAACGCCACCGCAAACAGCGCCAGGAAGCCGACCACCCACTCGTCCCAGCGGCGCTTCTGGAATTTTAGTGCCAAGATCAGCACGGCCAGCGAGGCGGCGAACAGCACCAACGCCAGCAGCAGGCGCACGTCGAGCGTGAACCAGCCGGCAAAGCGGTACTGCGGGTCGGTCATCGGCGCGGACGCGCGGCGGTCGGTGCGTACCGGCCCAGGCGACGCATGTTGATGGCATTGACGGTCATATGGGCAACGACGGCAGGGCTGATGGCGTCATAAACGGCGACCAGGGCGCCAAATAGCATACCCGCGACCACGGCGAAAGCCGACCACGGCCACAGCCTGCGCTCGCTGCCGCCGTGCAAGGCCCCAAAAAGCAACGCCGCCACCGGCCACGTCAGCGTTGCCTGCACGGGACCGCGAAACAGGATCTCCTCGCACAGGCCCGAAAGACCCGCAAACACCGCAATCCGCAACGGCGTGACCGGAGCCACTGCCGCGTACAGCTCAGCCGCGACCTCGCGCAGGGCCGCCGACCGCTCCTCGATGACCGCCGGACCGAGCACCAGAATCCACGACACCCCGATTGCCGCCCCCCACCACGGCACAGCCAACTCGCGCGGCGCGCGCCAAAGCGCCGCGAGGCCCTCGCTACGCTGCGATTGCCAGGCAACAGCGGCGCCAAACATGGCGACGTGAAAGGCGATGACCATCGGCACCGTCAGCGCCGGCCGCGCCACGGACAGCGGCGGCACGCGAATGCCAAAAAAATTGATCGTGGGCGGCACCGATGTAGCCTTCGCCCGGCCGGGCGAAGGGCGCACAGCCGATGTCCGCCGATGGCACTGTAAAAGCCCCCTGTCGTCAAGCTCGGCCGCCCAACCCGTAGGATGCCCACCATGCGCCGCGCCGCTTTGCACTATGGCCTGCTTGCCCTTGGATTACTCGGCTGGACGCCCGGCTGCGCGCAAAAGCACGAGCTGCAGAAGCTGTCCGTCGGCGTCATCGCGGCCGGCTCCGGCACGGCGCAAAAGACCCAACTGCGCAACGTCGTGCCGAGCAAAGCGCCGGCTGAGCGCTGCAAGGTCGTCATCGAAGACGAACGCTACCTCGGCGACGTCGCTCGGCAGCTGGGCACCAGCGTCGACGCCTTGATGGCGCTCAACCAGGTCGCCGACACGCTGCTGCAGCGCGGGCAGGTGATTCTGGTCGAGACGCGCCGTGAGTTGGTGGACCAGTTCGTCGACAAGCGCGAGCGCCGCAAAGCCGCCAAGATCGCGGCCGAAGAAGCCAAGCGCCAGGACAAGCTGCGCAAGGAAGCCGAGGCCCGCGCCGCCAAACGGCAAAAGCAGATGGAGGCGCGCGCCAAGAAGCGTGGCCTCAAGTACGTCGCGACCGCAGCCGGTGTGCCCGATCACGGGCCCACGGCGGTGCCCCTGCGCAGCGGTGAAGAGCGCAGCCTCAACCACGGCAAGCTGCGCGGGGTCACGCTGCCGGCGAGCTTTGGCGTACAGTAGCGGCGCCCGGCGCGGTTGCAGCGACCGCAGGCAAGACGCTGCTATGTTCAAACCATTCGCACTTGTCTGCGCCCTATTCGCGCTGACCGCTTGTGGCGCATCGACGCCGGGGACCGTCGTTCCAACCTCCACCGTCGATGCCGCTGCGGCGGACGGTGCGGGCAACGTGGACGGCACGGCTGGTGATGGTTCCATCGCGGTGGATGGCTCAGGCGATCTGGTCAGTTCGGACGCTGCGACGGCCGACGCGGGCTCCGACGCGGACGCCACGGACGCGCAGTCGAATGCCGCCGATGCGGACGTCCAGACAACCGCAACCGACGGCGGGACGCCGGCTGCCGATGACGCCGATGCGCCGGCTGAGACGAGCGATTCGACCAATGCGCCAGCCGACAGCACTGTGGCCGACTCCGCATTGGGCGACGCCAAGCCTTCGCCCGGCCCCACCTGGGATCTGCCCATGATCGCCGACCCAACGACGGCGGCGTGCACGTTCTTTGACAAGCACACGGTATTTGATGGTGGCCAACTGCTCGACGCCTGGCGCCTGACCTATGTGGCCTGGGAGCACAAGAACGGCGTGCTGCAGCCGATTACCATCGCCGCGTTCGCTGCCCGGCCGGCGGGATCGGCCAAGCTGCCCGGCGTCGTCCTGGCGCACGGCCTGGGCGGCATGGCGCAGGAAAAAAACGCCACGGAACTTGCTGGACGACTGGGCTATTTCGTGATCGCGTACACGGGACCGGGCGGCGGCGACAAGCCGGACAACCAAAGCGGCGGTGACGCGGCGGGGTTCAACAACGGCTACAAGATGTTCGACACGCTGCAAGATGTGCGCGGCAGCTGGTTTTGGGGCCACGCGGTGGCGGCGATGCGGGCAGTGACGTGCCTGGGCACCCGTCCCGACGTCGATGGCAATAAGGTCGGCATCACCGGATTCTCGGCCGGCGGCGTGGTGTCGCTGCTGGTGGCGGGTCACGATCCGCGGATCAAGGCGTCGGTCCCGCTGAGCGGCACGTTGGCCTGGGCCAAGGCCATCGAGGCGCCCAAGGCCTGGCAGCACAGCCTGCTGCAAAAAGCCGGCCTGTCGATCGCCAGCCCCGAGTGGAAGAAGCTGCAAGCCGACCTCATCGAGCCGGCGGCGGCGCTGGCCAAGGCGGGCGCCAAGGTGTTGATGGTCAATGGCACCACCGACGAGTTCTTTCCGCTGACGGCGCACCTGCAGACGCTGCAGGCGCTGCCTGGCCCGGACCACCGCACGTCGCTAGCGGCCAATTTCGATCACGGTTGCTACGGCATTTCAGGGGGCGAGTCGAAAGGCACGATTGAAGATCGCGCAAAGCTGCGCGCGGACGGCGGCCAGAAGCTGTGGTTCGCGCATTGGTTTGGCGCCGATGCGGCGTTCAGCTACGTGCCCCAACCACCGCAAGCGCAAGTGCAGTCGGTCGGCGCGGCGACGCTGTTTTCGGCGGCCGTGGACACCGGCGGCGGCAAGTACGACATCGACAAGGTCGAATTCTGGGCCAGCATCGATGACGCCTACCTGTTTGTGGGCACCACGTTGGACTGCAAAGGCAACGTGTGCAGCAAGCTGGCTGCCGTCGTCGCGCCGCCCAACGCCCTGTACTACGCCGACGTGCAGTACAAGACCAAGGGCTTGATTCCGCAAAAGTTTTCGATCAGCTCGGCGCCGGTGCTGCCAGCCGGGCTGGTGCCCAAGGTGCGCGGGATCGACAACTGCTTGTGACGAAGTTGGCTACTCAACGTGCAGCAGTTCGACGTCAAACACCAGCATGCCTTTGGGCGCGCCTTCCTTGCCGGCATAGGCCATGCTTTCGGGGATCCACAACCGGCGGATCTCGCCAACTTTCATGCCGGCCACGCCTTCGCGCCAGCCCACGATGACTTGATGCAGGCCGATGGTCAGCGCCTCCGCGCGCGGCACTGAACTGTCGAACAGGTTGCCGTCGGTCGTCCAGCCCGCGTAGTGGACGCTGACAGTCGAGTCGCGGCTGGCCAGCGGGCCGTCGCCGGGCTTGAGCGTCTTGTAGGCAAGGCCATTGGGCTGACGCACGGCATCGGGTGGCGGCGCTGCGACATCGGCTGGGGCGTCGGTCTTGATGGCGCTCTTGGTCGGCAGTGTCGGTTTGGCGGGCGCGGCGGGCGTCGCTCGCGCAGGCGGGTCGGCGGCGCGCACGGCCACATTCGGGTCGGCTTCGGCGCCGGGCGCAGGGGCGATCTCGCGACCGAGCCCTGGACGATCGGCGGTCTCGGCCCCCGAACAGGCGCTGACAACAACAACAACAACAGCCAACAAGGTGCGCATGGTGGCGACGGTAGCCAAGCGCGAGCGGTTGCGCAAGGTGGTCGCGCGGGCTAGCGTAACTGCACGCCGCCTTGCCGCCGCCGAGTTGTCATGCGTGCCCTCGCCCTGCTTGTGTTGTTCGCGATCGCAGCCGCAGTGGTGTGGCTTTTGGCCCACCGCGGCGATCGGCCGGCACCGCTGCCACCGCCGCCAGTTGCGGCACCGCAGGCGCTAGTGCCCACGCCGGCGCCAGCCGAGCCATCGCCCGCCCTGCCAGCGCCCGAACGCCCCACCGAGCCGCATGCCCCACAGCCGGCCCAAGCGGAGCCATCGCTGCCAGCGGGCAAGCTGGTCACCATTCGCCTGTCCGAGAAACCCGCCAAGACCTACGCTGCTGCAGCAAGCGGCGACAGCGACCGCCATTACGCAGAGCTGGTCCGCGACCTGTCGGGCGGCCGCGCCGTGTACGACCCGAACCTCGGACGCGCCGCCCGCGAGCTGGCCTATCAGTCGACCGAATTCGGCGACGTGGTGCCGAGCGATGTCCGCTCGTTCGCGATTGCCTCGGCGGGGGCCTACGCCGCGGACTCGGTTTTTCAGCAGGTGCGCACCAACGACGAGGGACCGGGGCCGCTGCGCCAGGCGATCCAAGCGCTGGTCGCTGACATCGACGACAAAGAGGGTCCGTTGCGCATGGGCGTGGGCGAGGTGTACCGCCATGGCATGAAGCTGCCGCGCCACGTCGGCGCCGTCGGCACCCATCTGGGCGTGGCGCTGCAAGGGCTGCCGGTGCGGATCGCGCCGGGCGAGAGCTGGTCGCTGCGCGGCCAACTGCTGGTGCCGTGGCGCGACGTCAAGGCGCTGGTGCTGCAGGGCGACGCGCAGTCTGAACTGCCGGTGCAGGTCCATGGCAATGCGCTGTCGGTCGACGTGGTGGCGGGGCCGGCTGTCGGGCCCCTGGATGTGCAACTGGTCGGCGAAGGCCCGGCCGGGCCGGGTAAGCTGTTGCAGGTGCGCGCTTGGGTAGACAGGGACCCGCCCGACCGCATGACTGCGCAGGTGCCGCCTGACGAGCGCGGCCAGTCAGCCACCGAGGCCGAGGCTCTGGCGCTGCGCTTGCTCAACGCCGATCGCCGCCGCCATGGCAAGCCGGCATTGGCCTGGGATGGGCAATTGGCCGACATCGCGCGCGCCCATAGCCGCGACATGCAGCAGCACGGCTTTTTCGGTCACCAGTCGCCGCGCACCGGCCTGCCAAACGACCGCATCAAGGCGGCCGGCTACCTCGCCGCTACCCACGCCGAGAACGTCGCGCACAACAGCACCGTGTTCGAGTCGCAAGAGGGCCTGATGCACAGCTTGGGCCACCGCCGCAACATCCTGGCCGACGAGCCGAGCCACGTCGGTATCGGCATCGTGGTCCAGGACGACGGCAAGCGGCGGCGGCTCTGGCTGACCCAGTTGTTCGCGAAACCGGCGCTGAACCTCGATGCCGGGCAAGTAGAGGCCGCCATCGCCGATCGCGTCCACAAAGCGCGGACTGCCGCGGGGCTCCTGCCGGTGCAACTGGACGCAGCGCTGGCTGTGGTCGCGCGCGAAACGGCCGCCTCAGCCCGGCCAGACGCGTTTGCCGGCATCGCTCAGGCGGCGTCGCAAGCGGCCAAGGACCGCGACCTGTTCACCGGATCGCTGTCTGCCGTTGCGGCGCTGACCGCCGACCCCGAGCACATGAACCTGCCACCCGCGGCCACAGCGCCCGAGGCGAGCAAGCTGGCCGTCGGCGCTGCGCGCGTGCCCGACAGCGCGCAATTCGCGATTGTGGTGATGGTCGTCAAGTAGTCAGGGTAGTGGCACACCCAGCGCGCGCAACTGCGCCTCGATCTGCGCCGGCCAGTCGCGACTCGCCAGCGGGTTGGCGGGGCTCGGGTGCAGGATGCGGCCGATCGGCAGCTGGCTGCCCAGTGCAGTCCGTGCACGCTCTTCAGCGTATTGCCCAACGCCAACGACAAGCTTGGGCGCGAGCGCTTGCACGGATTTGACCAGCGCTGCGTCGCAAAGCGCCTCCAAGGCCTGCCGTTCGCTGCGCGGCAGCTTGTCCGGCGTGCGGTTGCGACCGCCGGCCTCCAAGAAGCACAGCGGGCAGTAGTTCAGCACGAAAAACCGCGCAAAAAAAGACTCTGGGCGTCCAAACCGCGCGTGCGCCCAGCCCCACAGGCGCTGGCCGCTGACCTCGTTGCGCCAGCACTGCAGGCCCTCGATCGGCACCCGCGGGTGCTGCGCCTCGGGTGGCACGATTGGCTGCTGCAGACCCATCCAGTGGGTCACAGCGGCGACCTCTCCAAACGGAATGCCGGTCTGGGTCATGCCCCACGGCCCAGGGTTCATGCCGACCAGCAGCACGCGGCCCTGCGTCTGGCCCCAGCGCCGCACGTACTCCGCCCACATCGGCCGGGCGTAATCCAGCGGTCGGTAGACGTGCTCAACGGGCGGTGCAAAGCGCAGCGGGCGCAGCGCAGCGCTCAGATCATCGGATGTGGTCAGCAACTGCACGGCGCGTAGCGGGTGTCAGCGGGCGATGGCCTCGTTGGTCCGATAGAGCGCGTCGGCAAACGGCCCCAGCCGTGACAGGTCCGGCGGTTCCGAGCCGAGCGCGATCGCGCAGGAACTCTGCCAGCCGCTCATGTCGTTGGGGTTGGGCACCTGGCTATTGCCAAAGCGGATGGCGCCGTAACCGTGCAGGCATTGCAGCGCACTGAGCACTTCCCACATCGACCGACCCAGGGACGCAGCGGCACTCAGCGCATCGAGCTGCACTTGACGATGGCGCGCGGCGAGCAACAGGTACAGCACGCGGGCAGCTGTGCGCTCCATCTCGGGCTTTTGGGCCTGATTCCACAGCGCCTGCAGGCGACCGGCGTCTACTGGCGCGGCCTGCCCTGCGTAATAGCCCTCCGCGGCGTAGCGAGCGGCCAGCACATGCACATCAGCTGGCTGGCCATTGTGCTGCGCCAACTGGATGGCGTCTGGGCTGACGTGCAGCGCAATCTGTCGATCGTGGACCTGTGCGGACCACGAGGTTGCGCCGTAGCCGGCCGTAAAGGCGTTCTGGCCGTAGCCACCGTCGTGCAACTGTACAGACAAGAAGATGCCGTGGATATAGACGTACATGCGAAACGACCTCCGATCCAAGCTGCGGGGCCGCCCCGTATCCGCGGCCAGGGTCGGCAACCTAGCGCAGCGGGCGTTTTTGGACAATGGCCGCGAGCGGCAAGTCAGACACGCGGGCTTAAGAACGCGATCGCAGTTTCCAGCACGGTGTCAGCGCAATGGTCGCGCAAAAGCAGGTGGCCGCCGCGCACGACTTGTCGCTGAACCTGGCCGATAACCATGCGATCGAGGACCCGCGACGCCAGCTTGCAGTCGATGGTGCGATCCGCATCGCCGTGCAGGTGCAGGATCGGTCCGGCCACCTTGCGCGGCTGACACGCGACATGGTCCAAAAGCGCCAGGAACTGCCCCGCGCCAGCGACGGGCACCGCGTGGTAGCACGGCGGCCGCTGTCCGCCCGGCAACCGTGGGTCCGACTTGCCGAGCCACCGCACCAGGCCGACCTTGGCGAGCGTTCGCAGGAGCAGCGTTTGCGGTGCGCCCAGTGCGAATGCGGGGGCCAGCAGCAGCATGCGGCGCTGGGTGTCGACCGGGTCGCGCTCGGCCAACACGGTTGCCAGCAGAGCGCCCATCGAGAAGCCGGCCACGTGCACCGTTTGGCAGCGGTCGGCGAGCCAGCCGTGCGCGATCTCGGCGGCCTGCAACCAGTCCTGCCAACGGGCGGCGTCGAGCGCCTGGACAGTCGTGGCATGGCCGGGCAGGACCGGGCACGCCACCGACCAGCCGAGCGCAACCGCCGCGTCGCAAAGCGGGCGCACTTCCCAGGGCGACCCGGTAAAGCCGTGCAGAACCAGCAACCCGACCGGCCCGGCCGCATGGGCCACTGGCTCGGCGCCGGGCGGGCAGATGGCCGGCACTCGCAGCGGCCACGGTAGCGGTCTAGTCATGGGCGGCGACCCACGGTCCGGCCCGCGACCAGCCACACCGCTTTGCCACCGTTGCGGGTGGCCAGAACCCGGCGGTCGCGCAGGCCGGTATCGTCGGCCAATTGCGGCTCGGCGACGACCACCACCGCCGGCCGGTCGGGCGCAGTGCGCGCCACTGCGGCAGCCCAACGCTGCACGATGCGGCGGGCATCGGCGCGCGAGCCCAGCCGATCGCCCCAGGGCAGGTTGCTCGCAATGAGATCAATTGTCGGATCTGGGGACCACGCGGCCATTTCGCGCACCTCGGCACACAGCCGGCCGGCGACACCGCCACGCTCAGCGTTGGCAAGCGTGCGCCCCACCTGTTCGGCATCGAAATCGCCGCACAAGGCAAGACCGGCGATGGGCACGTTCGCAGGGGACGGGGCTGGCACGCAGGCCCACGGTCGCAAGTTCACCGGCCGCTCTGCAAGCAGGGCTTCGATGCCAAAAGTGCCAGACCCGCAGCAAGGATCCCACACCGTCATGCCCGGCTGGTGGCCCGCCCATTGCAGGGCGGCCGCGGCCAGCGTTTCGCGCAGCGGGGCAGGACCTGGCGCCAACCTGTAGCCGCGCTGGTGCAGCGGATAGCCGGCAGGGTCGATGGCCAACACGGCCGCTGCGCGCGCCACAGTCAGGTGGACCACGGTCGGTGGATGATCGGCGTCCCCGGGTCGTGGATCGGGCCGTGCGTCCAACGCGCGCTGCAGCCGCGCCGCCAGCGAGGTCGTCAGTGCCGTGGCGTGCAGGACCCACCGCGGCGCAGGGCCGCGTAGCCAGCCACGCACGGCGAGCTCACCGGCAATCCGATCGAGGTCTGCTACATCCGCGACCGCTGTCTGGCCGCAGTCGATGAGCAATTGTTCAGCTGTGCGCAACCGCCCCAGCAATTCGGGCAGGCTGCCGGCAGGCAGCGCGACCTGCAGGCCGCCGCGCGCGGCCGTGGCGCGATGACCAAGCCGCGCCAGCTCGGCAACTGTGACTTCGGCCATGCCCGGCAGCACCGCGAGCCAGACCGACAGCGGGTCGGTGAGCCTGGCGATCCCGCCGGTCGGTTCGCCCGGGTGCGCGTCGCCCCGGTGCGCGGTTGGCGGCAACAAAACCGTTTGACGGTCTGCAACCGCGTGGCTATCCTGTGTCGCCCGCCTTTTGGGGCGGAATCGTGTTTTTTCGCCCACTTACGATATCGCCGCTTTGCCTGCGCCTTGGGTTCGCCCAATCTAGCTGACGCGCCACCCGGCGCGATCACACCCGGAACGCGCCCAGCGGCGCGGCCATCCGCCAACTGCGCCGACCTGGGCGCAGCCCTTCCACTTGCCCGTTGCCGCTCGCGCGGCGAGGTCGCCCATGTTTGCACGTCCCCTGGCCGTAGTCACCGCCGCACTGGCCCTGTCGGCGTGCGTGGGCAGCAGCACCCCGGCCAATTCGACCGGCAGCGGCGCATTCGTGCTGGACGGCAACGGCAACCCCGGCGTGGGCGTAGACGGCGGAGCGACGGGCGGCGGCGACAGCAGCGCGGGCGCCGATGCCACCGGCGGCAGCACCGACCAGGACGGCGGGACCTCCAGCGGCGCTGATAGCGGCGGTAGCGGCAACCCGAACGCGGACGCCACCACGGGGTCAGGGGGCACCGGTGGCCCGAAGGTCAACGCCAAGTACGCAGGCTATCCATCCGAAGAACTGCGGATCCGCATCGTTGGCCCAAGCGGCCGCGGCCACGCCGTGGTCTCGGGGTCGATTGTCGAGGTCGCGGGGGTTATTTTCGGCGGTGCCGACTCCGTGACCTGGAGCACCGAGGCGGGTGGCAGTGGCGCTGCGCACGGCGCTCCGTTCTTCCAAACCGACCCGATCGCATTGGTGGCCGGCGACAACGTGGTGACCGTCACCGCCAAGAACGCCAAGCAGACCGTGACCGACACGCTGGTCATTACCTACAACCCGGCGTTTACCTTCCAAGATCGCCTGCGCGCCAACCCGCGGGTCGCCAAAGCCGGCAAGAACACCACCATCAACGCAATCGCCGCCATCGGCAAGGCCACCAACGTGGTCAAGGGTAGCGTCAAGCTCATCCGCGTCGACAACGACGGCAATACCCTGACCACCTTCGGCGAGATGCTCGATGACGGCAGCCTCGCCGCCAGCGGCGACGAGATCAAGGGCGATGGCCTGTACACGCGCAAGGTCACCATCAACGACGCCCAGGCGGGAACGGCACGGCTGCGCGCGACCGTACAGGTCTCGCTCAACGGCCAGACCATGACGGCGTACAGCGACGTCCTGCCCATCGACGTGGTCTCGGACGTCGCTGCCGCGGAGTGCACGGACGCGCTGCAGGCCTTGGCCACGGCCAAGAAGGCGGCGGACGGCGGCCAGCAGGCGGTCCTGGACGCGCTCAAGGCCAACCCGGGCGTCGACGAAGTCGGCACAGGCCCCGGCGGCAGCGCCTGGGTGCGCTTCAAGTCTGGCTTGTTGGGCGCGGTGCCGATGGTCAAGGCGGGCAACCGCGGCGGTGAGGGCGGTGGCGGCGCTTCGACCGACAACCTGGCGCTGGCCACAGTACAGGTGCAGTCTAAGCGGGCGCTGTTGCTCGACCCGTACGCCGCCGAGTTTGGTGCCGACGAGATCACGGCGCTAGGCGGCACGCTGCAAAAGACCAAGTGCCCGGCGTACACGCCCGACGAGCAGAAGAACGACAAGGCCGACTTCCGCTGGCTGCGCAACATGTACCACTACGGCATTGTAGCCATCGCCAGCCATGGCGACGCGCTGTTTGGCGAGCTGTCGCCGGCGGCCAAGACGGCCTACGACTGGCGGCACCCGGGCGCGCAAGAGGTGGTGTGGACCGGCCACAAGGTCAACTGCGGCTACTTCGGCGGGGCGGCCAGCGGCGCCTCCTGCTCAGAGACCAAGGCGTGCGGCCCCGAGTCCGAGTGCATCATCAACCAGGCCGGCGGCAACGGCGTATGCGTGGACCACCTGACCGCCGATATCCGCCGCGGCCGGGTGGTGCTCGGCGCGGACGGCACCTATGGCATCCTGCCCGCCTTCATCAAGCGCCATGCCGAAGAAACGTACCCGCGCAGCCTCGTCTACCTCGGCACCTGCCGCAGCCTGTGGAATGGCAGCATGGCCGGCGAGTTGTTCGCGGCCGGCGCCGCAGCGGTGGCGGGCTTTAATGGCGCAGTGTCGAACGAGTTCGCGACCAAGTGGGGCACCACCTTTTTGCAGAACATTATTGAGGGCAAAAAGCTGTCAGGCGTCGCGCACGTGCAACTCGAAGACGCCGGCAACCCGGGCACTTACTTCCAACTGGTCGGGGCGCAAAACCTCGACGCCTTCCACAGCGACATCCTCAACCCCTCGTGGGAGACCGGCAACCTGCAGGGCTGGATCAAGTCCGGCGACGGTCGCGTGATTTCGCGCTTGGGTTCGACGGTGCCGGTGGCCGGCAAGTTCATGGGCATTATCTCGACCGGCTTGGGTTACACCGCGCAGGTGGGCAAGATCGAGCAGCGCTTCTGCATTCCCAGCGGCAAGACCAAGTTCTCGTTCTGGTGGAAATACTACTCCGAGGAGTTCAAAGAGTACTGCGGCTCGCCCTACCAGGACGCTTTCACCGCGCGGCTGGACGGCGTGGTCAACGGCAAAGCGGCGTCGATTACCGTGGTCAATGCCAAAGTCGACGACCTGTGCGACGGCGGCGCCCAGTTCAAGGGTTTGACGCCGGCCGACGTCAGCTTTGACAAGGGCGGCGTGTTCATGACGCCATGGGTCATGGGCAGCAAGGACATCTCGCCGTTCGCCGGCAACGGCTCAGTTCTGCTCAGCTTCTTTGCGACAGACGTGGGCGACTCGATCTTCGACACCGCGGTGCTGTTCGACAAAGTCGACTTCGAGTAACGCGACTGTGACGCAAGTTTGACGTTGCCCTAGTCGCGCGTGCAGCGGTGCCCATGACGCTGCGCGTCATCGGCTTGACCCTACCCCCGCTGACCGTACAATAGTCGCCTTGTGTCGCGGTACCTTTCGCGCGGTCCTACCCGGCTGCGCTGCTGCACGCTCGCCCTGCCTTTCGGAGCACGCCCGATGACCATGTCCACCAAGCAGTTTTGCGGCCGCATGGCCTTCGTTCTTTCTCTTTGCGCGGCTTTGGCCCTTGCCGGCTGCGTCGGCGGCGAAACCGGCAGCGATGCGGGCGGCACCGGCGCCACCGGCACCGGCGACGGCAACACCAGCCCTGGTGACGTCACAGGCGGTGGCGGCGACGGGGCCGTGGACACCACCACCACCCCAGATGGCGCCACCGCCGGCTCCGATGCGCAGGGTGACGCAGTGACCCCAGACGGCGACGACGCGGGCAGCGACGCGACGGCGGCCGAGACCACGCCGGACGACACCGGCGCGGGCAGCGATTCCGGCGACACCGACGATACCACGCCCGTTGGTTGCAAAGATGACAAGGACTGCCCGGCGCCGACGGCGGCCTGCCAGGTCGCCAGCTGCGATGCCGCGGCCGGCAAGTGCAGCGAAAAGCCGGCGGCGGACGGCGCCACCTGCGACGACGCCAACGCGTGCACCGAAAAAGACGCGTGCACGGCCGGCAAATGCGACGGCGCCATCAAGTCGTGCGACGACAAGAATGACTGCACCGACGACACCTGCGACCCGGCCAAGGGCTGCGCCAACGCCAACAACACTGCGCAGTGTAGCGACGGCGACGCCTGCACCCTGGCCGACGCCTGCGCGAACGGCAAGTGCGTGCCGGGCGCCACCGACAAGTGCGACGACGGCAACCCGTGCACCGACGACAGCTGCGGCGTGCTCGACGCCGACAAAGGCACCAAGGGCTGCACGCATGCCAACAACAGCGCCGGCTGCCAAGACGGCTCCGCATGCACCACCGGCGACCTGTGCGCCGCCGGCCTGTGCACCGCCGGCACCCCGACCGTGTGCGACGACAAGAATCCGTGCACCAGCGACAGCTGCGACGCCAAGACCGGTTGCGCCAACGCCGCCGCCGCCGAGGCCGCCGCCTGCGACGACTTGAACGCCTGCACGACCGGCGACGCCTGCGCGGCCGGCAAGTGCACGGGCAAGGCCAGCGCCTGCGACGACAAGAACCCCTGCACCAAGGACAGTTGCGACATCGCTGTCGGCTGTACGGCGACCAACGACGACGCGGCGACTTGCGACGACGACAACTCGTGTACGCTCAACGACAAGTGCAGCGCGGGCGCCTGCGCGGGCGTCGGCAAGGTGTGCAGCGACGACGGCAACCCGTGCACGGATGAAACCTGCGCCAACAACACCTGCAGTTCGGTCGCCAACGCGGACCCCTGCGATGATGGCAATCCGTGCACCCAAAAAGACGTCTGCAAGGACAAGTCCTGCGGCGGCGGCGAAGCGATCAAATGCGACGACAAGAACGATTGCACCACCGACGTCTGCGACAAGACCGCCAATGGCACCTGCAAATTCACCAACAACACGGCCAGTTGCTCGGACGACTCGGCCTGCACCGCCAAAGACGGCTGCCAGAACGGCGTGTGCGTGGGCGAACCGGTAGTCTGCGACGACGGCAACCAGTGCACGCTCGACGCCTGCGACGACGCCACCGGCAAGTGCGCCAGTTCGGCGTTGGCCGACGACACGCTGTGCGACGACAACTCGGTCTGCACGCAAAAAGACGCCTGCAAGGCCGGCAAGTGCGCGGGAACCAACATCAATTGCGACGACGGCAATCCGTGCAGCGACGATAAGTGCGACGCCAAGGCCGGCTGCAGCAGCGTCGCCAACACGGCCAAATGCGAAGACGGCAACAAGTGCACCGTCGGCGACACCTGCAAAGACAAAGTCTGCGCACCGAGCACCACGCTCGACAAGTGCGACGACGGCAACCCGTGCACCACCGACAGCTGCGACGCTGGCCTGGGCTGCGAGCACAAGAACCACAGCGACAACTGCGACGACAAGAACCCGTGCACCGAAGGCGACGTGTGCAGCGCCGGCGCCTGCCAGGGCACCAAGCCCAAGGTCTGCGACGACGGCAACCTGTGCACGGACGACAGTTGCGACAAGGCCAAGGGCTGCAGCGCCACCCCCAACACCGCCAAATGCACGGACAACAACGTTTGCACCACCGAAGACGTCTGCGCCGCTGGAGCCTGCAAGGGCAAGCCGACGGTCAATTGCGACGACAAGAACGTGTGCACCGTCGACAGCTGCGACGCCAAGACCGGTTGTGGCTACAAGCCCGCGCCGGCCGGCGGCACCTGCGACGACGGCAACACCTGCACCAGCGGCGACAAGTGCGACGCCAGCGGCAAGTGCGGCGGCATCGGCAAGAACTGTGACGACGGCAACGCGTGCACCGACGATGGCTGCAAGGACAATATCTGCAGCACCAGCAACAACACCAAACCGTGCGTGGACGGCGACGCCTGTACGCTGGGCGACACCTGCGACGGCAAGGGCCTGTGCAAGGGCACCAGTGCGCTGAACTGCAACGACAACAACCCGTGCACCGACGACAGCTGCGACAAGACCGCCGGTTGCAAGATTGCGAACAACGTGGCGACCTGCGACGACAGCAAGTACTGCACCGAGAAAGACACCTGCAAAGACGGCAAGTGCCAAAATGTCGTGCCGCGCAACTGCGACGACGCCAACGTGTGCACCAACGACAGCTGCGATGAAGCCGGCAAGAAGTGCGCCAACGCGGCCAATGCGGCAGCGTGCGAAGACGGCGCCAAGTGCACCGGCCCCGACGTGTGCAAGGACAGCAAGTGCACGGCCGGTCCGACCAAAGTGTGCGACGATGGCAACCCTTGCACTGCGGACTCTTGCGACGCGCTAACCGGCAATTGCAAGTACGCCCTGGGCGTGGCGACGACCATCTGCCCCGAATTCAAGCTGCCGTTCATGTCGAACATCGACTTTGGCGACCCGCTGTGGGTCAACCATGGCGGCACCGCCAACGTCAAGTGGGCAACCGACGCCAGCCCGGCGGCGCCTGGCAAGCTGACCGGCGCGGGGTCGCTCAACCTCAACAACGGCACCACCTATGCTGACGGCTCGCAGACGATCAAGGCAACCGCCTACGGCAAGTTCATGGTCGACGCGACCGCATACACGGGGGCGCAGATGACGCTGGCGTTCTTTAGCTGGGTGGCGGTGCAAGAGCCGGGCCTGGACCGCTGCTGGGTTGAGATCAGCGCCGACGGCTTTGCGACGACGGCGATTTCCCAGCAGTTGCCCGCGGCCGCGGCGTGGCAGATGCAGACGGTGGACGTCAAGGCCATGGTCGGCAAGAAGTTCCAGATTCGCTTCCGCTTTGACACTGTGGACGGCATCGGCAACAACGGCGCCGGCGTCTTCGTAGATCAGTTGGATGTGTACGGCGGGCCTGTGGTGGCGGTCACACCGGCGGTGACATGGACCGAACCGTTCGTTGCCAACAACAACGGCTGGATTTTCGGTGCGGCCAACAGCAGCGGCAGCGCGTTCGCGATCGACGCCACGCCGGACATCGTGTCTGTCAACGTCACGGACGCGAACAAGACGTCGCTCAACGTCAACAACGGCTCGTCGTTCCCTGGCCTCGTGCAGACCCGCGCGACCTCACCGGTGATCGACTTGACCAACGCGGGCACGGGTGCGGTGACGCTGCTGTTCAAGGAGTATGCGGACACTGAATCGGGCAACTACGACCAGCGCTACGTCGAGGTCAGCGGCGATGCCTTCGTGTCGCTGCCAGTCAACGCGCTGCTCAGTACCGCCAGCAACCACAAGAATGGCTGGCGCTGGGCCTGGATCAACCTGAGCGGTGTCAAAGGCAAGAAAGTCCGGCTGAACTTCCATTTCAACACCAAGGACTCGGCTGCCAATGGCGGCAAGGGCTGGTTCATCGACGACGTGCAAATTAGCACCCAGGCTGAGCCCTCATGGGGTGAGATGATCACCTGCGGCAACGCCAGCGCCTTTACCATCGCCAACGCCAACGCCATCGGTTGGGGCGTCAACAACGACGCGGGCCTGGCCTACTTCTCGGGCGATTGCTCGCTCAATTTCAACGGCTTGGTCAATGGCGTCTACGACTTCACCTGCCCGGCGGGCACCAGCAAGGTGACCGGAACGGCCAAGACCGGCAACTTCGTGGTCAAAGCGCCCGCAGTCGGCGCCAAGACCTTCTTGAGCTTCAAGACCTACGTCGACGCGGAAATCGGAACTTGGGATAAGTACTGGGTCACCGTTCAGGAAATCGGCGGCGCGGCCACCAAGGCGGATTTTTCGCCGGTCAAGTCCAACTACTACAAGAAGTGGGGCGATGCCACGTTCGACATCAGCGCTTTCCACAACAAGACCGTTCAGTTGATCTTCCAGTTCGATTCGCTCGACTGTGGCGGCAATAGTGGCGCCGGCATCTTTGTTGACGACATCCTGGTGCGGGCTGACAAGTAGGTCCCGTGAAAAATCTAGTCGATTTTCCACTGAGCCCATTTGCTAGTTCCGTGGGTCGCAAGCTCGCGTCTTTGCAAGCCGGTTCGCCGCTCCGCTGCCTGGCACGGCGATCGAGTTGTGCTTGCACAGCCCCTAAGAGGGTGTGGCTAAATCACGCCCGCGGCGAGGTCGAAGAGCCTGCAGGCAGATCGCGAGCGCGCCCGGAGCGACCGACCGAGGCGCACTTGAAGTGCGCAGACCGAGCCAGTATCCAATTAACCCGGGCAGGGAGGACGTAAGCCGCGAGATGTCCAGGATCTTTGGCCGTAGCTGGGTGGGATTTTGGCCACACCCTCTAAGCGGGTGTTTACATTCAAACACCTGCTGCGCGTAACCCGTCGATGAGTTCGCAGGACTCATCGACCCCGCCATGCTTTGTTGTCGGCCCTGTTCCTCCCTGCGGCGCACCGCGAGTGCACCTCAGTCGTCTCAGTGCCTCCGCCTCGCCTTGCGGGCGCCTCATTCCGCTCGCTGCGGCGATGTATATAAACACCCTCTAAGGTCCGCGGGATTGAAATCGACGGCGTTCGGGTTGTAGGCTCGCGCGCCCGACCCAATCCGCGGCCGCGGGGTGGTAGCGGCAATCTTGCCTGAAGCTGCGGCATTGCCGGTGATCGCCCCGTGAGCCTGCCCCAACCCCCCAACGTACCGACGGAACCCAAGGCCCTGCGCCGAGCGCTGCGGCAATTGCGAGAGCGTTCGGAATATCTTGAATCTACGGGAGAATCTCTGCTGCGCAAGCGCGGCCGACTGCTGTCGCCCGAAGTGCTACAGGTGCTGCGCGATCAACTGGCGGCCTTGCGACAGGCCCGCGCCCAGACTGCCGGCGACGCGGGCCAAGAGGAAGTGGCGCGCTTTGACCGCACCGTGGCGGCGTTCGACGACGGGCTCAATGTGCACCTGGGCCAGTTTCGCAAGTCGCCGACGCGCGAGTTGGTCGAGGCCATCGCGCTGGCGCTGTTGCTGACGCTCGGCATCCGCGCGTTCGTGTTCGAGGCCTTCAAGATCCCGACGGGATCGATGATCCCGACGCTGCAGATCCACGACCACCTATTCGTCAACAAGTTCTTGTACGGGCTGAAGATCCCGTTTACGCGGCTGAAATACCTGGCGCTGCGCGACCCCAAGCCGGGCGAGATCGTGGTGTTCGAGTACCCTTACGATGACGATCCGGACTCGGCGGGCAAGGATCTCATCAAGCGGGTGATCGCGGTCGCTGGCCAGCGTGTGCGCATGGTCGACAACGCGATCCAGATCGACGGCAAACCCATCGGGCGCAAAATCGTCGATCAGGCGGGCGACTGTGGCCAGTCTTCGATGGGCGGCGCGTACCGCTGCAAGGTCGTGCAAGAGTGCCTGGGCGGCTTCGTGTACACGGCGCAGCACCACGTGTCAGCGGCGCCGGGGCTGCTCGACGTCGATAACTCGGCTAACTGGCCACCTGCGGAGTGGAACGGGCTGCGTTACGGCCCGCACGCGATGCGCTTTAGCCCGCCCGAGAACCGCGAGTTCCCCGATTTCGTAGTTCCCGATGGGCACTTGCTGGTCATGGGCGACAACCGCGACAACAGCAAGGATGGCCGCTTTTTCGGCCTGGTGCCGCTCGATACCGTCAAGGGCAAAGCCGGCGTGCGCTGGTGGGCGTTTGTCGACGACTGGTACCGGCCAGAATTGCCGCGCATGTTTGAGTTCATCCACCAGGACGCGCCCGACGGGGACTGCGCCCGTTGGCAGGCCCAAAAGTGAGCGACCCGCCACCGTTGCTGGACCGCGCGAACCTCGACCAGGTCATGCGCAGCCTCGCCGACGAGTTGCTGGCGCTGCCGTGGCCGCATGACGCCGCGACCTTTCCGTGGCTCATCGGCATCCGAACGGGCGGCCTGGCGGTCGCGGAGGAACTGGCAGGCCTGTTGGCAGTCGCGCTCGGGTTTACGCCGCAGGTGGGCGCGCTGGACATCACGCTGTACCGCGACGACATGTTTCTCAAAGGCCCGCGCGCAGCCGAGGGCGAGACGACGCTGCCGGGCGACCTGAGCGGTCGGCGCGTAGTGCTGGTCGACGACGTGCTATACACGGGCCGAACGGTGCGCGCGGCACTCAATGCCCTGGTCGACTTTGGCAGGCCGCGGGCGGTGGCGCTGGCGGTGCTGCTCGACCGCGGCGGCCGCGAGTTGCCGATTGCCGCAGACGCCGTCGGCCATCGCTTCAGCGTCCCGGCGGGGCACAAGATCCAGGTGCGTTGCGATGCCCGCGGCCGGCTGCACAGCGTAGTGCAGGTGCCTACGGAAACGGCGTCGGTCGCCAAGGTGGTGTCGCGATGAGCGGGCTCGGCAACCTGCAGCTGCGCCACTTGCTGGGCTTGGAAACGCTGTCGGCGGACCAGATCACGGCGCTGCTCGACATGGCCGCGCAGATGAAGGCCGTCAACCAGCGCCGCATCAAGAAGCTGCCGACGCTGCGCGGCGTGACCGTGCTCACTTTCTTTGTCGAGAATTCGACGCGCACCAAGATGAGCTTTGAGCTAGCCGCCAAACGCCTGAGCGCCGATACCATGGGCTTTGCGGCCAGCACGTCGTCGTTGTCCAAGGGCGAGACCCTGCTCGACACTGCCCGCAACCTGGAGGCGATGGCGCCCGACATCGTGGTCATCCGCCACAGTTCGGCCGGCGCGCCGCGGTTTCTGTCGGAGCGCATTGGCTGCGGCATCGTCAACGCGGGCGATGGCGCCCACGAGCACCCGACGCAGGGCCTGCTGGACCTGTACACCATGCGCGAGAAGCTCGGCGACCTGCGCGGGCGCAAGGTGGCGATCATCGGCGACATCGCGCACAGCCGGGTCGCGCGATCGAATCTGCATGGGCTGCACAAGCTCGGCGCTGACGTGCACGTGGCCGGCCCCGCGACCATGTTGCCGCCGGGCGTCGAAGCGTTCGGCTGCACCGTCCATCCACGCGTCGAACCGGCCATCGAAGGCGCCGACGTGGTGATGATGCTGCGCATCCAACGCGAGCGGCAGGGCAACGACCTGATTCCGCACGCCCACGAATACCATCGCTTCTTTGGCTTGGACGCGGCCCGGCTCAAGCTCGCGCAGCCGCACGTGCTGGTCATGCACCCGGGACCGATGAACCGCGGCAT
>SXGT01116369.1_pt1 | contig 30359 bp, 22 predicted proteins | sample 3176221 | NCBI WGS metagenome assembly SXGT01 (sample SAMN11356862, study PRJNA531348) | freshwater metagenome | isolation source: freshwater sample F1-120 | place: China: Fuxian Lake, Yuxi | collected 2017-12-25 | reverse complement strand
GTGGTGTGGCCGGATGGGGGTGTGCGCTGGGTCGGGGCGGCGGGAGAGTTTGAATATGATCAATCGGGGCGCGCGGTGCGTATGCATGGCGTTGTGATGGACCTTACGGAGCGGAAGAGGACCGAGGAAGAACTTCGGCAGAGCCTTATGTTGCGTCGAGAGGCCGAGAAGATCGCTCGAATTGGCGCCTGGAAGGTAAGTCCGAAGACGAACTACCTGTATTGGACGGAAGGGGTGTATGACATCGTGGAGGCTCCCCTCGACTATCGGCCTGGGCTTCAGGAGGGGCTGTCCCTTTATTTCCCGGAATCAGTGCCGATCCTGAGTGAGGCCTTGGAACGTGCGTGGGCGGATGGAGTTCCCTTTGTGATCGAGGCTGGGCTGACGACCATGAGGGGTAAGAAGGTTTGGACGGAGGTGCGCGGGTTGGGCCGGCTCCATGACGGGGAACAATCGTTTGTGATGGGGACCTTTCAGGACATTACGGCGAGGAAAGATGCGGAACGAGCGATGCGAGAGGGGGAGGAGCAATTGCGCCAGGCGCCGAAGATGGAGGCCGTCGGCTTGCTTGCCGGTGGTGTTGCCCATGACTTCAACAACCTGCTGACCGTCATTTCCGGGTACAGCGACATCCTGTTGCGAAGTCTGCCGGCTGACGACTCCAGCCGAGGACCGATCCAGGAAATCTACAAGGCTGGAGAGCGCGCCGCCCACCTGACTCGTCAGCTCTTGGCCTTTAGCCGCAAGCAAGTGCTGGAACCCAAGATTCTCGACCTGAACGCTATTGTGCAGGAGGTGGGCAGGATGCTGCAGCGATTGATTGGCGAGGACATCTCTCTTACGATGACGCTGGCACAGGACCTCCGCTCAGTGAAGGTCGATCCCGGGCAAATCGAACAGGTCATTCTGAATCTTGCCGTGAATGCACGCGATGCCATGCCCCAAGGTGGCAGGCTCACCATTGAGACCGCGAATATCGAACTCGATAGCACCTATGCCCAGGCACACTTCGAGGTCAAACCCGGGCGCTATGTCATGCTGGCAATCAGTGACACCGGCCACGGCATGGAGGAATCCGTCCGGACGCGGATTTTCGAACCCTTCTTCACGACCAAAGAACCAGGCAAGGGAACCGGCTTGGGACTGGCGACCGTCTACGGCATCATCAAACAAAGCGGCGGAAACCTTTACGTTTACAGCGAGCTGGGACGCGGAACCACCTTCAAGGTCTACCTTCCCTATGTGCCCCTGAAGCCCTCCACCGGTAAGTCGCTTCACGGCTTCAAGCCGGCGATGCACGGCAATGAAACGATCCTCGTCGTTGAGGACGATCCTGCCGTGCGCGACATGACAACCCTGTCGCTGCGAACCTATGGCTACAACGTTCTCGAATCATGCCACGGCGAGGAGGCCATTCAGGTGTGCGCGCAATACCACGGCGCCATTCATATGATCGTCACGGACGTGGTCATGCCTCGCATGGGGGGCCGACAGGTAGTTGAGGCCCTCAGGCCAAATTACCCGTCCATGAAAATCTTGTACCAGAGCGGATACACTGACGACGCTGTGGTTCGACACGGCGTGCTGGAGGCCGAGACCGCATTCTTGCAGAAACCCTTCACTCCCGTAGCGCTGGCGAGCAAGGTTCGCGAAGTATTGGATGCGACCGCGACGGAATAGGTCTCGACTCGAGCACCATCGACCCTGCGGAGCGATAGGGTGGCTCACGATTGCAAGTACTTCAACGCCGCTTCGAGGTTCACTACATCGGCAAACCGCGCCTGGATATCGAACAATGTGAATTCGTGGCAAATCTCGCTGCGATCCTGAACTGCTTCGCGGATGATGTTCGGCTTGAGGTGAAATGTTTTGGCGTCAGTCGCCGTGGCGCGGACGCAAGCGCTGGTTGAACAGCCGGTGATGAGGAGTGTGTCGATTTGCGCTGCGAGCAAATGGCCTGCAAGTGCGGTGCCGGCGAAGGCGCTGGCGTATTCTTTATAGATGATGTAATCCTCGGGCGCCGGCTTCACCCGCTCATCGATGGCACAGGCACGCTCGTCCCATTTGCGAAAGTTCGGCGAGAAGTCCGCGGCCGACTTCTGCGGCATCTTCAGCCATGGCGGCGACGTAGTGTAGATGACCGGGATCGCCTTGGCGCGGGCGGCAACGAGTAACTGCTGGATGGCCGCGATCGCCGGATCCAGCCGCGCCGAACCCCCTGCGTACGCCGGATCAGTCCAACCGTACGCCATATCGATGACGATCAACGCCGGGTTCTTGCCAAAGCCAAACTTGCCCTGGAAGATGCCTTGCTTTTTGTAGTACGCGTCCACATCGGCGATGGCGGCGCGAAGATGTTCGAGCGGGGTCATTGATGGAACTCCGTCGGAGGTGCCAGGTGCAAGCCCGGGGATGAGGTAAAACGAATCCCGCGGATTCGAATTACCTCATCCCTGGGCGTCCACGTGTTTGAGGAGAAGGCAACGCTACTTGATCGCCTTGATGCAGTACAAGTTCTTATGCGTCCGCAGGAACAGTTCGCCGTTGGACACCGCGGGTGCGGCGTACATCGCTTCGCCGAGCTTGTTGCGTGCGAGTAATTGGTACTTGGGCCCCGCGGCGAGGACGAAGGTCTCCCCTTCCAGGCTCGTGACGTAAAGCCGGCCATCGGCCAGCAGCATCGAGCCCCACAGATTGCCGTCGAGACGTTCCTTCCAGAGCGGCTCGCCGTTCTTCGGATCGAGACATTCGACAAAACCGGGGGCGTCGGCGAGAAAGAAGCGGCCCTGGTGGAAGACGCCACTGCCGACGCGCTGCGGATTCTTGCCGGCGATGCGCCAGACGCGATGCGTGTCGGTCACGTCTCCCTTGCCGCCGGGCTTGACGCCAACGATCGGTCCGTTGTGTCCGGAGATGGCAACGACAAGGTCACGATTTTCGGACACCGTCGGCATGGCGTAGATCTCGGTGCCCAGCCCTTTGCAGGTCCAGAGTTCTTTGCCTGTTGCCGGATCGTAGGCCTTGAACATGCCATCGCCGCCGAGTTTCTCGCCCGGTAGCGGCAGGATCAGCTCGTCGTGATCGCCAACCTTGACAACAATAGGCGTGCTCCAGCAGCCGAAGACGGGGCTGTCGATCGAGGTCTCGTCCTGCTTCCAGACGGTCTTGCCCGTGCGTTTGTCGAGCGCGATCAGGAAAGTATGAGGCGCGCCGGGTCCATGGAAGAAGATCAGCAGGTCTTTGTAAAGGATGGGGCTCGACCCGTTGCCCCAGCGAGATTTCACCGGGCCAAGGTCGCGCTGCCAGAGCTGTTTGCCCTTGAAGTCGTAAGCGACGACCCCTGCGGAAGCGAACCAGGCGAAGACGGCTGCGCCATCCGTGATGGGTGACGCGGAGCACGGCGGGTTCTGCGGATGCGTAGTTTCCTTGAAGTTGCATTCGAGTTCACGCTGCCAGAGTTTCTTACCGGTCACGCGATGGAAGGCGATGACTGCCCGGCGTTTGCCGCCGTCGAGGGCCTGCGTGAGGAAGACGTTTTCGCCCCAGATGATCGGCGTCGAGTTGCCTGCTTCCGGCAGAGCAATCTTCCAACGCACGTTCTCAGTGGCACTCCACAGGAGCGGCAAGTTGCGCTCGGCCGAAATACCGTTACCAGTTGGGCCTCGCCAGGCGGGCCAGTTCTCGGCCCGCGCAATTGCGCAGAACACCAAAGCGATTACGGCCAATCCCAAATAACGTTTCATGGCGATCCCCCCGAATTCAACTTGATGAGCGAAAAGAGAGTCTATCATCGAACGGAAAAGGGATCCAGCACGAACTTGCTGCGATGGAAAAAAACGCAGTCCGAATGGGCTGTTTTATGTCCGAGGCCGATCGTCACGCGGGAATCGCCCTTTTGCCGAACGGACTCGTACTCCCCAGCCTGGCACTGAACTACCTTGACGGTCCGTGATCGTGGTATACGTGCATGAGGCCGTCCAGATACCGAGCTTCGCTGCGAGCTTCGAGGAAAGCCGTCACATCGAATTGATTTAACACGCCTTCTGCATACTGCGTGCGAATCGCCTGAAGCTGGCAGCTAAGGCTCGTCGCATCATCCGGATCAAAGAGAAAGCCGACGCCCGCGGCATCGATGATTTCTCGGGCGGCGCCGCGATTCGCTGCCAGCACGTTGGCGCCGCGCGACAGCGCTTCGATCAACGTCAAGCCATAGGTTTCCAAAACACGCGAGGGCTGAATCAGCACGTGGCAGCTTGCAATTCTCGCCAACGTTTCGGCATGCGACAAACGTCCGGCGAATTCGACTCTTCCGCTCCAGCCGCGGGCCACACAAGTCGCCTGGCAATTCGCCGATTCTGTTCCGGCGCCAATGATCGTCAGGGCAGCGTCGAAGTCGGAGGGCAGCATCTGCAAGAATTCATTCAGCCCCTTCTCGGACTCCAGACGCCCAGCGAATACAAACCGAAGGGGGCCCTCCCTTAGTCTCGGCAAACCCGGGGCGGAAGGAACAGGATGCGGCAAGAACGCGGTCGTCAGTCCCGTCGACACTAGCATTGATTGCACGAATCGGCTGGGACAAATCACGACATCAATCACTTTTCGGCGATGATGCCAGCGGTAATTCCAAACATGCTGGGCAAGTTTCAGGAACGAATGCAGGCAGGTCCGGTCGTCCCAGCGATGGGTAACCAGGGAGCTGAGCGACTCCGACAGATGCGGTTCGATCGCTTCGCGTTGCCGCGACCACCAATGGAACCAGCTCCCGCCCGAGTTGGGTGATACGAGATGATAGTCGTGGGCCGTCATGACGACGCGCAGCGGGTGTTGCTGTTGGTATTCTGCGAGGGTGGCGAGAATGCCGGGGGAGAGAATATGGTAAAAGTTGTGCAGATGGACAACGGCAGGGCGAAACACATCGAGCTTGGCCGCCAGGGCCTGGCGAGCGCAGCGATTGTCCACATAGCGCCACGGTCCGCGGCGCGCGTCGGCGAGATTGGCCGACGTGTAGGTGTCCACCTCGATGCCGCGGCTGCGTAGAAGCGCGATCGTCTGCTGCATTACGACCTCGGCGCCGCCACCGGAATCGATCGGGTAGTCATTGATATGCAGGACCTTGTCCATCCGTGGCGGCTCCTGAAACTCCATTGCCCAGGTCCGGCCGTCCCTGGGCTTTGCGGCTCGGCCATCGTATAACTATCCGCACTGCTACGGTCTCGCAAGCCCGATTCACGGAGATGCCTCCCCATGCATGCCATCGCATTGACTCTCCTTTTTCTCTCTGCTCAACCCAAAAGCGATTCACCTCAGGACTCGTGGCCCCAGTGGCGCGGACCGACCAACGACAGCGTCGCGCGGGGCAAGTACCTGCCAATCAAGTGGAGCGCGACCGACAACATCGCCTGGAAGATATCGATCCCCGGCTGGGGTACTTCCACACCTGCCATCTGGAAAGACTCGGTATTTGTAACCACGCAGGTGGAGGATCGCGACCTCTTGTTGCTCCACATCGAGGCAGGGACCGGCAAGATTCGCTGGCAGCAGAAGGTCGGCGCCGGATTGCCACGGCGCAAGGGCCCTGTCGGCGTCAATCGGTTTCATGATGAGCACAACATGGCCAGTCCGTCCCCAGTCACCGACGGCAAGCATGTCTGGGTCCACTTCGGCAACGGCGACCTCGCCTGCTACAACTTTGCCGGCGACCAGGTATGGTTCAAGAATCTACCCAAGGAACTCGGCGTCTATTCGATCTGGTGGGGGCACGCCAACTCGCCGATCCTCGTCGGCGACCTCTTGATCTCCGTCTGCATGCAAGACACCAAAGGGGGCGGCAAGAATTACATCGTCGCCCACGACAAGGCCACCGGCCAGCAACAATGGCTGACACCGCGCGAATACGGCGCCAAGGAGGAGCCCGCCGACTCCTACACCACGCCGCTCCTGTTCAACAGCAAGGGACGCACTGAATTGATCGTCTTCGGCGCCAACGTCGTGGACGGCTACGATCCTGCCACCGGCAAACGCCTGTGGTTGTGCAAGCCCTTCAATGGCAACCGCGTCATCTCCGGACCGACCCTCGCCGGCGATACCGTTTACGCCGTCCAGGGCATGAAGGGGCCACTCTTCGCCGTCAAGGTCGGCGGCGACGGCGACACCACCGCCAGCAACGTACGCTGGAAGTTCGGTGGCGGCACTACCCCTGACGCGGCCAGCCCCGTCGTCGCCAACGGACTCGTCTTCCTCGCCAACAACGCCGGCCTGGTCACATGCGTCGACGCCGCGACGGGCAAAGAAGTGTGGAAGGAACGCCTCGCCGACGCCTTCCGCGCAACCCCCCTGGTCGCCGACGGCAAGATCTACTTTTTCGCCAAGGACGGCAAGGCGATTCTTGTTGACGCGAGCCGTGAATTCAATGTGATTCAGCGCAACAATCTCAACGAAGATCTGATGGCGTCCCCCGCGGCGGCGCATGGCAGCCTTTTCATCCGCACGAAGGGCCATCTCTACCGGATCGCCGGCAGCAAGTAACTACCGCTTTGCCGCTTGCGGCTTCGCGCTCGCCCGACACCGCCCAAGTGCGTGGCCGCAAGCGGGGCCCATCTCGTCTCACTTAACCGCTTTCACGCCGCTCATCGGGTGGGAAGTCACGGCTTCCCACGCAATTTCCTGCAGCACGCGATTCAATTTCCCCTGGACCTCTGGATTGCCGTAATCCAGTACTTCCGGCAAGGGCAACCCAACGGGGCTACGCAGATAAATCGATGCGTAATAGCAGTAACCGACGAGGGCAACGAGCGGCGCCTTGGCATGGCCGATGGCGTCGTAGAAAAGGTCCGCTTGTTGCTTTAGCCCCGGCGCCTCGCCGGCGAGGATCTTGGTACGTAACGCGATGACTGCCTGTCCGACCGGCGCGATGTGAATCGCCCTGGTTTCGTATTTCTTGTTCAACTCCGTGACGTGTTCTTCGATGCTCTTGAAGTACGGCGCGTGCATCCTTTGCAGAGATTCCACTGTCGGGGCGTTGTGGTCTACCTTGTCCTTGGGGGCCTTGAAACGCGGATCATAGTGATCCCAGGGCAGCCAGTTTTCCTGGACCAGGATGCGGATCTTCGGATTGTGTTCGAGTGCCAGTTTCACGAAGTTTTCGATTCCCTCGTCGGGTAAAAAGATTGGCGCCATCGTGAAGACATCAACCTTCCCCGACATGAGCGCGGTCTTGGCCTTGTTCTTGGCCTCCGGCACGTTCCAATGCTGGATAACGCGCGACCCGCCGATCGCCGACAGGCCGACCTGCGTGTGGTCCTTGATGCCCGCCGATTTTGCCATCTGGGCCAGAATAGGCGGCATGAAATAATGAAAGCTGTGACCAGAATAAAAGACTCGCTGCCCCTTCGCGGGTGTTTGTGCAGCGACTGATCCATGGGCGAGCAGGAGTGCAACCACCAGGGCGCAGAAGTGCGAGCGACCAATGAATCGATGAAGCATAAACAAGGCTCCTTGACAAGGGGTACCGAGCGGGGTCGCGTTAGCGCCCCGCGGAAATAAGCATGGCTACGGGGCGCTGACGCGACACCGCGCGCTTGCGAAGTCCGGCTTACGGCGTTGATTCCAGCGGATACATCGGCCGGCAACGATGCTTGTAGGGAAGCCTCGCGAAGTCGTGCGTGTGAATCGCCTGAGCGTCAACATTGTGAATCGAAGCGGCTATCTTCTCGAAGCCAGAGCGAAAGTGGACAGCCGACTTGACGGCAATGTACTTCATCGTGGCGCAGTCAATCCCGAGCGAACGGGCAAACGCCAGGTCGAGCGGTTGCATCCTGGCGCTGACCACGACAACGTTGACGCCTCGATGGCGCAGCCAGGCGGACGTCCCGAGATCCCCTATCAGCCCTGCATACATCGGTCCGTCGTAAAGGAACTTGCCATCCGATAAAGCAACGATGTCGGCATCCAGCGGAACGGGTTCTCCCTGGGCGGGATGCGACTTGCCGCCAACGTTGACTTTGATGCGTTTGCCGACGCCCGCCGCATGCGCCTGGCCTGCGACTTCGGGATCGACCATGTAAAGAATGAGCGCATCGGGCAAGTCGCGTTCGACGAAGGTGCGCAGTACTTCGGTGGAGTCGCCGCCGGCGCCGCCGCCGGTGTTGTCGGCCATATCGGCGAGTATGACGGGGCCAGTTGGCGTTGACCGAGGGGCGTTGCTGTCGATGGTGCTCCGGGCTGGTGCGTCAAGAGCCGCGGCGACAGTCAACGGCTTGCGATGCCAGCGTTCACGGCGTTGCCAAACCCAGTCGCCGATCTCGTCAGCCGTCTTGCGAGCGAGAGCCGGATTGCCGTCGGCAACCACGATGACGGACGCGCCCATGTTCGGCACATCGGCCCACGGAAAACCAGTTGCCAGCGTGATCGAGAGTATCCCCGGGCGGCGCTCGGCTTCGTGCACCAGACGAAATGCCTCGTCAATCGGCGGGTGTGAAGTTACCTGGCAGGCAGCACTCCAGAAGAGCGGCAACGCGCGGAAGGCAGACACGGGCCGTACCTTGCCGCGGACAGTGCCTACGATCAAGTCCGCCGCCTCGTTGCCTCGCTCGGCCATGTCCACATGAGGGTAGGTGTCAAATCCAATCACCGCCGTGGCGGCGTCGACGCGTTTCTGCGTATGGTTGCCGTGGAGATCAAAGGTGACGATGACGGGACACTTTGGCCCGACGGCGTGACGTACACTGGCCACGAAATCGCCATCCCCGTCGTAGTTGCCTTCAATGACCATCGCACCGTGAAGATCCAGCAGCACGCCATCGACGGGCCCGGCCTGCTTTAGACGATCGAGGAATTCGGCCTTGAGTGTCTCGTAGTCAGCCTTCGGGATGAGTCCGCCGGGGTAGGCGAACGTCCAAAGCAGCGGCACGAGCTCGTAGCCATGCCGTTCCGCACCGGCAATGAAGCCCCCCGTGCAGTTGTTGGTGCCGCGGAAGTGCGGAACGATTTCGCTGCCGCGATAGAGCCCAAGGCCGGTCTCGAAATCGCGTAGGGTGGTAGGCGTGGGCGCAAAGGTGCTCGTTTCGTGCGAGATGCCGCCGATGGCGATACGCATGGTCGAATCTCCCTAAAATAACTTCACCGTGAAAACGGGACGAGCCGATATCGCAGGGCGATCTTACTCGCCGGCGTCGCCCCGTTGCACAGCGAGACGAGCAGCGTACTGTTCTGCCCGGCCTGCACTTTGCGCGGCTGATCGAGTTCGATGCGTACTCCGAAACCGCCGCGGTCGACCACAATGACATCGGTCTCCACTCCCTCCTTGCCAAATGCGCCGGCTCCCTTGCCCTGAAGAGTGAGCGTGATTTCGGTGGCATTGCTCCCCTTCGTGCCAGCGCGTTTACTGGTCGGCACAAAAGGGATCATCTCGTAGCATTCGGCAATCTTGCCGCGTTCCTTGTTGGGAATCCAGAGATTGAGCAGCGGGCTGTGCCCGGTGTCTTTCAACTTTACCGAGCAGACGACGGCATCAGCGTCGAAAGTGTAGCTGCGCTCGGTCTCGAGGGCGCTTTCACGGATGGCGCCGAAACCGCTGACGACATTCTTCGCCAGCGTGGCATTTTCGTGCTCGCTGTTGGCGCCGACGAACGGCTTGCCGTCGGTGGTTTGGCCGACGATCGAGTGAAGGTGGAAATTACGCCATTGATGCACCGCCATCCCTTCGCCATAGCTGCCATTGAGCGTGGACGCGAGGACGATTCCCTGGCCGGGGATGTGAAGCTGGCACAGGACGCCGCCGGAGTAGCCGATCTGACCGGAAAACGCGTTGCCAACGAACGCGGGTGTGATCCGGCCATGGTAGGTGAGAGCGTAGTAGTTCTTGCGGCGCGCGGCAAACCACTCGTTTCCGCCGTTGACACTGTCGGTAAGATCTGGGCCGGGCAAACCTTTCCAGGCAAATGGACCGTCTTTCTCGGCCCCGAAGGGCGGCGCGTGGTGGGTGCGCGAATCCCATGGGCAGGCGGCTACTTCCTCGCTGATTGTGTAGGCGTAGACCATGCGCATGCGATCAAATACTTTCTGGAAACGCTCATCCTTTAGGTCCGCGATCAACGTCTTCCATGAACCAAGGACATAACTGCCGTAATGATGGTCATGGCCAAAACCCTCCTGGCATGCGCCCGATTTGCTGATGCCGGAGCGTTCGCCCCACCCTCCAGTAGAGAAGCGGTCGAAATAGGTGTCGGCAAGCTGTTTGTGCAAGGGATCGCCGGTCGCCTCCTTGCAATAGCGCAGAGCAGCTACGACCTGAGCAAACGCGTTGCCATTGGTGCGTGCCCAGGTGACACAGAAGGCCAGGCGGTCGCCACAGACGAGATAGGCGTCGTGAACGATCTCCTTGACGTCAGCCGGCGCATCGGAGTGCTTGAGTATGCGCCAGGCCGGGCGCCAGTATTGCCAGGCGTAATTGGAGTATTCGTAACCCATGTTGGCCCAGGGGCCCCCCACGGCAACGGCGGGAATCTCGCCGGGCCCGATCGAGCGCAGTCCGTGCGAGAGATCGCGCAGCGCCACGTTCAGAGCCTGACGATTCTTGTTGGCAGGGTAGTTGTGCATGATGCCGTCGCAGGGGGGCGCGGGCCAGTAGATGCTGTTGACGTTGAGAAAACCCGGTTGCGTCGGCAGCGCGGCGTACTGCCAATCCCCCGCCTTGCCCTTCGTCATTGCGACTGCCTTCCCGGCCGCATCCTTTACGATGAACTCGTCAGCCGGCAATTTCTTCAACCAATTGTGAAGCCGAACCTGGAACGGATGCCAGAAGACCTTGCCGTCATGGTAGATTGCACCGCCCTGGATCGCATGGGCAGTTTTCGTGTCGGGGGCGAAGACCGCGACCGTTGCCGGGTCGCCGCGCTGGGTGACCTCGGGGTCCTTGGCCCGCAGAAACTTGACGTTAACGAGGTAGTCGTCCAGTCCTGCACTCACATCGAGCGTGAAAAGTTTGTCGTCGAAGGATTCCTTGAAGTCGATTCGTTTGAGCAACAGTCCAGCGCCGGTGGTGCCGTCGTAGAGTTTCTCGCCGGTTGGAGAAGTTAACGTGAAACGCCGCGTGTGCGGCGCGTCGAACTCGGCCAGCATCAGGTGCAGCCCATTCGTGCCCCGCGGCACATAGAGAAAGCTTCGCGCTGCCTTGTCGCCGCCGCGCACCGCGGAACCGTGCAGCCAGGTCGGATGGCCGGCAACGCCGTAGGCGAGATCGGGATCGATTGACAATGTCACATAATGATCAGGAAATCCGACGATTTGAATGCGGTAGACCCCCTTCACGCCCGACTTGACCGAATACGAAAAGGCCCGCTTCGGATGGGCAGCCAAGCGATCGGCACTCGAGTAGGCGCTCCAGCGCAGCATCGGCTGCGTACCTTGCAGTCGGCAGTAGGCGTAGTACCACGCTTCATGGTCCCAGGCGCCGGCCGCGGGGAGTGTCGCTTGCGAGGTCACGCCATCATCAGGAATCACCGTGCGGACCAGCACCTTGCCCGTGGGATCGTAGATCTTGACAAGGATTTCACGCGGCCCAGTCTCGAGCAGGTTGATATCCCGTACGTCGAGTTTGAGCGTGAAGTCCTTCCCGTCGGGATTGGGGACGTATGCCGTGATCCCATCGGACAGGCGGTAGGTCGAAGCTGTCTGAGCGAACGGGGTCGAAAGTACAAGCAGTACAAGGGACAATGGAAGAGAATGGAAACGCATGCCAACTCCTGAATAGGCACAAGTTGATCAAATCCACCCGGAAGGTGTAATCACCCTAGAGGATGACGGGCTCGGTTGCAAACAAAATGCGGAACTCGCCCAGAGTCGTGCATGATCGACGCGGCTCCAGTCGAGGGGAAAAAGGGCCCGGCGCTGATGCCCTCAAGAATTTCATCGAATCTTAACCAGCTCTCTTATACAACCTTATTCAACATCCATCCGTCACGCCTATTGGTGAGGCGTCCCTTGCGAATCGTCAGACTCCGTCAGGCTAGCCAGTTCGGCCTGGCGCTGCGGGCCGTAGCGTCCGCCTCGATTTGGGCGTGTGAGCACGTGCCATAATCCAAGGGCATGTTGCCCGAACTGGAACGCTTTCAGGGCTTGTTGTATTTCGGGGAGAACTGAATCGTTTTCAAGGACCGATACATTCCGAAGCGAGGGCCGAGCAAGTCCCAGCAGTGCCGCTTGATCGAGATTACGAATCTGTTCAAACCTGCCGAGGACGCGGCCATCCAAGAAAAGACAGGCGAAGTGCTCGGTGTGGACAATTCCCTGCGTTGCGCGGCTGTCTGCAGTATCGAAGGTAATCTGGACAGTTTTTTCGGTTTAGGTCATAATTACTTGCTGTGCGTGAACCCAACGATCAACTGGTTCCATTTCATTCCGTGGGACCTCGATCAGTAAGTATCTTGTGTTGTCGTCATACACCAGGTGACGACGGCCTCGCGTGGAGCGTGAGGACAGGTTTGAAGGCAAGGACAGGCCCATGGAGAATAGTGTTATGAACGACGACACGGCAAGCACGTCGTGCCAATCGAATAGTACTGCAGGGGATTCGGCCACGCCAGGCGAGATACGCGAAGTTAGCAATGGCGTTTTCACCCTGCATGCAAACGCTTCCCTGTCTCCCTCCCTTTGGAAGGATCGCGAGGCGCCAGCCTTCGAGCTCAAGTTTCAGGTTGACGAGCGCAAGGCTCTGGACCTTGCCGCCTGGGCCGACGAGCATCTGAATCTCGATCCGCACGCTGACCCGGCACTTAATAACTCTTACCGTGTCCACGGCACGTACTTCGACACGTCAGCACTGGACGTCTTTCATCGTTCGCCTGGCTACAAAAAAAAGAAATACCGGCTGCGTCGCTACGGCGACAATGAAATGGTCTTTCTCGAACAGAAACGCAAGTCGGCCGGCCGCGTTGCCAAACGGCGCATTCAGATCGCCCAGGCCGAACTGGACCGGTTGCGTGAGATCCCTACCGATGCCGATTGGGCCGGTAACTGGTTTCATCGCCGCATCGCGGTACGGAAGCTGTCGCCGAGTTGCAGTATCAGTTACCAGCGCCAGGCTTACTTCGGACAGAACGCCGAAGGACCGCTGCGTCTAACGCTGGATCGACACCTCCGTTGTCGGCTGGCGGATCGATTGGCGGTCATGGAAGTGACCGACGGGTTGCCGATGCTTCCGGAGCACGTTCTTCTGGAGTTGAAGTTTCGCAGCCATATGCCGGCGCTGTTCAAGTCGCTGATGCGCGATTTTGCCCTGATGCCCCAGTCCGTTTCGAAGTACCGTTCTGCCGTCCAGGCACTTGGCCTGGTCGGCCCGAACGGAGGGACGCCCCATGGATGACGTGACTGCCTGGGTGAAGGGAGTATTTGCACCAAGTGAAGCCGGGGAGGCGCTCTCTCCCTGGGATTTGCTGTTTCGGTTGCTTCTGGCACTCGTGCTTGGCCTGGCCATCGCAGTGGTTTATCGCTTCACGCATCGCGGCGCCTCGCCGGCAACGCCGACTTTCGTAACGACTTTGGTGTTGTTGTGCATCCTGCTGGCCATGGTTCCGCAGGTGATTGGCAATAGCGCGGCGCTGGCGTTCAGCCTCGCAGGCATTCTGTCGATTGTGCGCTTCCGCACCGTCGTCGAGGATACGCGGGATACCGCCTTTGTCATCCTTTCGGTCATCCTCGGCATGGCGACGGGTTTGGGCAACTTTACCATGGCGTTTGTCGGCCTGGCGGTGGTCACGCTCGCTGCGGTCTTACTGGCACGCTTGCCGATTGCCGCGTCTCTGGGCGAGGGCGAATGGATTCTGCAATTGCGAGTCAGCCCCGGCGCAGGCAATACGACCGTGTGGGAGGCCGTTTTCGCCAAACACTGTAGCGTTGCACAGTTTGTTGCGACGGCAACGGTGAGGCAAGGAGCGGCACTCGATCTTACTTACAAGCTCACGCTCAAGGCGGGTGTGGCCCCACTCCAACTGCTCAATGAACTGAATCAAATTGAAGGGGTTCAGAACCTCGAAATGAAGAGAAGCTGATCAAAGAACAAGGATGAGGCTCTCTATGATCGACACGTCCGCACTTTTGCTGTTTCGCCTTGCTGCCAGGCAAATCGCCGTTCACGCGGCCCCCGTGTGTGTTGGTGGGTGCTGGGCATTTGCCGTCTTGTGGGCGCTGACGGTGAGTTCGGACGCTGCCCACGCTCAGAAACCCAACGCGGCCAGCACAGCGTTTTTCAAGAGCGACAAGGTCCTCGATCTGGTCATCGACCTTGGTCCCAAGGATCTCGATGCCCTGCGCCGCAATCCGCGTGTGTATGCCAAGGCCACCCTCAAGGATGGCGACGCCATTTACAAGGACATCGGCATTCACATCAAGGGGGCTGCCGGCAGCTACCGCGGTATTGACGATAAGCCGGGACTGACACTGAATATGAATAAATTCGACCAGCCGAAACTGTTCCACGGCATGGATAAATGGCATCTGGCGAACTCCGTGCAGGATCCGAGCTACCTGTCGGAACTCATTTGCGGCGAGTTGTTCCGTGCCGCGGGCGTTCCCGCTTCGCGCGTCGCACACGCCGTGCTCACAATCAACGGCCGCAAGCGAGGCCTTTATTACGTCAAGGAAGGGTACGACAAGCACTTTCTGCGGCAGAATTTTGGTAACGATCACGGGAATTTCTACGACGGCGGGTTCCTGCGTGAAATTGATCAGCCGCTGCAACTCCTCATGGGACGAGATGATGTCAAGGATCGCGCCGACCTCAAAGCACTGACGGAAGCGTCACGTGAGCCTGATATCAAGAAGCGCTATGCACGGCTGGAGAAGGTCCTCGACATGGACCGGTTCGTCACCTACCTCGTTCTGCAGACGATAACCTGGGACTGGGACGGCTATCCGATGAATCGCAATAACTATCGCCTTTACCACGATCCCAAGCATGGCAAGATGGTGTTCATTCCGTCCGGGATGGATCAGATGTTTAGCAACCCAGGGGGGCCGATTCTGCCTAACTTTCAAGGCATGGTCGCGAACGCCGTGGTCAGCACTCCGGAAGGGCGCAAGCAATACTTTGCCCGAATGGCTGAAGTGCACCGTGACGTATTCAGGCCGGAGGTTTTGCTCAAGCGACTCGACGAACTTCAAGCCCGTGTTCAACCGGTGCTGCGCTCGATCGACAAGGGGGCAGGCAATGATTTTCCCAATCAAGTCAATCGCCTGCGTGACGGCATCCGCCAGCGTCATAAGAGCATCGAGCAGCAGCTGAAAACCGCGAAATGAGCGCGAAAAAGTCTGGCGTTGGCGGCGCGATATGGTAGGATCCTACTCGTCAGTTTTTTCAATACGCCGCATATGACGAGACCGGGAATTGGACTCGCTCGGCGGTTTAGCGCACCGAATGAGGGGGATTTATCCATGTCGAATAACCTGGATCGACGCGACTTCATGGCCGCCGCGGGCGCGACGGGAGTCGTCGCCAGCCTGGCAGGTACGGACGCCAGCTTCGCTGCTGCCGTTCAAAACGCGAATCAGCGTCTCAACGTAGGGGTCATGGGGACCGGCGGGCGCGGAACTTACCTCGCGACGGCATTCCAGCAGCAACCGAACGTTGACGTCACCTTTGTTTGCGATGTCGATCAGGCCCGTGTCGAGCGTGCCGCGGGTGCGGTTGCCAAGGTGAGCGGTAGGGCGGCGCCGCGCCAGGTTACAGATTTTCGCCGCATTCTTGACGAAAAGACTGTCGACATACTCGTCGTTGCCACCTGCAATCACTGGCATGCTCCCGCAGCGATTCTGGCCTGTGCTGCCGGGAAACACGTTTACGTGGAGAAGCCGTGCAGCTACAACCCGCGTGAAGGGGAATTACTGGTGCAGGCGGCGCGAAAGCATCAGCGCCGGGTGCAGATGGGCAATCAGCGGCGCAGTTACACAGGCGTCATCGCCGCCATGGACGAGCTTCGCAAAGGGGTGATCGGCCGTACGTATCTGGCCCAGTCGTGGTACCAAAGTCGGCGCGGTACAATCGGGCGAGGCAAAGAGGCCGACGTGCCCAAGGGGCTCAACTATTCCCTATGGGAAGGGCCTGCCCCACATCGGGCGTTTCGCACCAACTATCTTCATTACAATTGGCATTGGTTCTGGCACTGGGGCAACGGCGAACTCGGCAACAACGGCATCCACATCATCGACCTGTGTCGCTGGGGGCTCGGTGTCGATCTACCGGTCCGCGTCAGCTCTTCGGGGGGACGCTATCGCTTCGACGACGATCAAGAAACACCGGATACACATCTGGTCAGTTACGAATTCGAGGGGCGCAAGCAGATCACCTGGGACGGACTCTCGTGCAGCCAGCAGCCAAACCGGCCCTACCACGCTCTCTTTCACGGAGAACTCGGTACCATGTCGCTCTCGGACACGGGCTACACGGTGACGCTGTTTCCGGAAAAAGGACAGCAGCCGCGCGTTCGGACCGAGAAAGTGCAGGCTGGGGATGGCCCCCACTTCCAGAATTTCCTCGGTTGCATCCGCAACGGGGGGCGACTCAACAGCGACATCGACGAAGCTGCGAAGTCAACGTTATTGTGCCATCTAGGCAACATCGCGCACCGCACCGGTCGGACTCTACGCTGCAACGGCAAGGATGGAACCATCCTGCAGGATAAAGATGCAATGACACACTGGTCGCGCGAATACGCCAAAGGATTCGAGCCTCGCGTTTAGCCTGGCCTCGTGCGGCGTAGCAGGAGACGACTGCCACGCCGAAAGCGGTCTAGATTCCACTCCCCTCGCAATATTGCGCATCCAGATCCAGCGGCGCGCGCCTATTCTCTTCGGCATACGCGTTGATGTCGAATAAGAGGGCATGGATGTTCCCCGCCGTCGCCTGGCTGCGCGTGTCGGCCCTGACTTGCACCGTCAGCGGCCGGCTGAAGTGAATCATATAGCCGGCATAAAGCGGATCATACTCCTTGGGCTGGACTTGGCCTGCGGTGGAGGTGGCCTGCGCCATCAGGGCATAAGTGCCGGGCCGCGATTGCTCCCAAAGATATTCCCACATGTTCCACGAATACGGCGCCTGTGGGCCGATGAGATTGGCGGCCGCCCACGTTTGGCCGCCGTCGGTGCTGACCCTGACGTTGGCGATTGCGTGTTCGCCCGCCCAGGCGAGGCCGACGATGCGGTTCGTGCCAATGCCGATCACTTCGTCCTTGCGTGGTCGGATGATTTCCGACTTGACCGCCATGGGCCCGACGATGGTCGTTTCGAGCCCCTTTTCGGTGCGCCTTTGGTACGTGTACTTCTTGGTCTGAAAATACCCACAAAAGGACCGATCGAGAACCTCGATCCGGTTCAGCCACTTAACGGAGGCGACGCCATACCAGCCGGGCACGAAGAGCCGTAGCGGAGCGCCGTGGATCGCTTCGAGCAATTCGCCGTTCATGCGCGTGGCCAGAAGCGTATCAGGGTGCAGCGATTTTGCCAGCGGCAGGCTGCGGGCGAAGTGCATCGGCTCGGGGTGGTCCGGTTCGGTCCCCTGGTCAGCCCCTTCGAAAAGCACTTCGATTGCGTGAGGCTGAAGTCCGGCTCGTTCAAGAAGGGATCGTACGGGCACGCCTGTCCATTCGGCATGGCCTATTGCGCCGGCGCCCCAGGCCACGCCGGGCATGCGCGGCTCCAGAAAGGATCGACCGTTGCCAGCGCACTCGACGGTTGCAAATACTGTCCGCTGCGGCAGGTCGAGCAGTTCTTGCCAGGTCCATTCAATCACATGATCGACACAGCCTTCGACACGCAATCGCCAGCGCTCGCCGTCGATGGGCGGCGGTTCAAAATGATTGCGCACGAAAAAAAGTGGGTTGGGCGTCACCCAGCCGCGGGTTGCGTCAAGCGGGGTCTCGCTGTTTTCTGGCGCCGCTGTCACGATCTTTCGCTGTTCGCCCATGGACGTGGCTCCTTGAGGTGTCTTCCGGTCATCCCGCCCGCCGGTTTACCGTATTGGAATAGATTCTCTGCCAGCATTCCAGAGAAATCCATGCACTGAGCGGTGTTTCACGCGGCCGGAGATTAGCCTGCTCCGTATCCTATTCATTATCCCAACAGTAACTTTCACCAGGAGAGGATTTGCCATGCGTTTTGCGAAAGTAGTCTGGAGTGGAGTTTTGGTCGCGTTCGGAGCAGCGTTTCTGCTGTCCGATAGCGTCGCTGGCGAGAAAAAGAACCCGGCGACGACGCCGATCAACCGCGACATTGCTCGTCATAAGGAATTCCTTGCAATCGCCAAGAAAGGAGGCGTCGAGGTTGTATTCCTTGGCGATTCCATTACCCAGGGCTGGGGCAACAACGCGACCTGGAAGAAGCATTACGCGCCGCTCAAGGCCGCCAACTTCGGAATCGGCGGCGATCAGACCGGTCACGTGCTCTGGCGCATCACCGAGGGCGGCGAACTCGACAGCATCACCCCCAAGGTTGCCGTGCTCATGATCGGCACCAACAATTCAGGCCGTGACAGCGCGGAGCAAATTGCCGCCGGTATCACCTTGATCGTCAAGACGATTCATCAGAAAACGCCGACGACCAAGGTGCTTCTGCTGGGTGTCTTCCCCCGCGGTGAAAAGGCCGGCACGCCGATTCGCGCCAAGCTTGCCAAGATCAACGAAATCGTCTCCAAGCTCGACGATGGCGGAAAAACGGTCAAGTACCTCGACATCGGCGAGAAGTTTTTGTCTGCCGACGGTTCGCTGTCCAAGGCCGTGATGCCTGACTTCCTGCACCTGAGCGCCAAGGGCTACGAAATATGGGCCGACTCAATCAACCCGACGTTGCACGATTTGTTGAAGTAGGTTTTCATTAGCCGCTTGCGGCTTAGCGCTCGTCGCGTGGTCGCAGATTGCACCTGCGACACACGGCGAGCGCTAAACGAAGAGCGGGTTTCACCAGGAACCCGGATCATGCGAAAACTCTTGCTTGGCATGTTGTCGATTGGGTTATTGAGCGTCACGTTCTACCTTGCCGCCCAGCCGCAGTCGGACCGTGTGAAGATTCGCGTGAATCTGGTCGACGCCGCCACGGGCAAGAGCATTTCCGGCATGGTCCGCTTTCTCGACGCGGACAAAAAACACGTCGAGTTGCCTGGCCTTTTCGATCGCATGACCGGACTTACCAAGGACAACCCTGGCGTCCACTGGTACTGCGTTCCAACCGGCGGCGCCCAGACAACCTTGCCGCGAGCGAAATTCCACCTCGATGCCATTTCAGGCCTGGAAACAGGCCTCGCGCAACAAGACCTCGATCTGCGTGCGAATGCGCCCGCAGAGCTGACCATCAAGCTGCCAATACTGTTTCGGCCCGAGGACTCCGGCCTCGTCGCCGGCAACACACACTTGCACCTGCGCGGCTTTTCCCTTGACCGGGCCGACGAGTACTTACGAAAGATTCCCGCAGCCGATGGGCTGCGAGTCATGTTCCTTTCGTATCTCGAACGCAACAAGGACGACGAGACCTATATCACCAACAAGTATCCCATCGGCGATCTGCCCAAACTGAGCGCCACCGGTGTGCTGTTCAATAACGGCGAGGAGCATCGTCACAACTTCAAGGGGTACGGTGAAGGCTACGGGCACGTCATGTTCCTCAACATCAAGGAACTCGTGCAACCTGTCAGCATCGGGCCCGGTATCACTGGAAACGGCGTTGACGATCTGCCGCTACGGCCCGGCATCGACAATGCGAGGAAACAAGGCGGGACTATTATTTGGTGCCACAACACCAATGGGTTCGAGGATGTTCCGAGTGCCCTGACCGGCCGACTGGATGCCCTCAACGTGTTCGATGGCAGCCGAACCGGCAAGTTTGAGGAGAACTACTATCGCTATTTGAACCTCGGCATCCGCCTGCCGATCAGCACGGGGACCGATTGGTTCATGTATGATTTCGCAAGGGTCTACGCCGAGGTGCGCGACGAGCTGACGATCGCCTCCTGGCTCGGCGCTGTCAAGGCAGGCCGCTGTCAGGCAACTAACGGACCACTGTTGAGTTTGACAGTCGACGGCCGCAAAGTCGGCGACGTGATCGATCTCAAGGACGCCAAGACCGTCAAGATCCAGGCGTCGGCCGTGGGAAGGCACACGGCGCAGAAACTGCAACTGATCCAGAACGGCCAAGTGATCAAGACGCAGCTCGCCAGCCGGGAAAAACCGGGCCAAATTCAGTTGACGCACGAGGTAAGGCTGGACGCTCCGGCGTGGTTCGCTGTCCGGATTGAGAGCACTGCCAAAAACGAATTCGACCGCACGCTCTTCGCACATACCTCGCCTATCTACGTTACCTTCAACGGCAGGGGTGTTTTTGAACTGGAATCGGCACTCGCGCTGCTGAAGCAAGTGGAGCAAGGCCAGGCGGCGATCCAAACACACGGCAATTTCAGCAGCGCCGACGCAGCCCGAAAAATGCAGGACCTCTACGATGTCGCCGCCCAGAATCTGCGTGATCGTATCAACGCCAAGCGTTGAGCAATCTCTATCGTCGCTCCCAGAGGCCAGCGTCCTGACGCGTTTCGTGATACAATGGTGGCAGGAGCCGCAAAATGTCGGAAACGAGTTTTAGCCTACTCAATCGATTGCGTGACGGGCCCGAGGATACGGCCTGGCAGCGCATGGTCGATATTTACTCGCCGCTCATTCGCGGCTGGGTGAGGCGTTATGCCCTGCCGGATAGCGACGTCGATGACCTGGTGCAGGAGGTGCTCTCGGTGGTGGTGCGCAAGGTTCCCGCCTTTGAGCGACAGCCACGCATCGGTGCCTTTCGCCGCTGGTTGCGCAGCATCACGGTGAATTGTTTGCGTGATTTTTGGCGTGCCCAGCGTTATCAACCAAAAGTGAGCGGGAAGGATGGGTTTGGCCGGGTTCTTGAACAGCTCGAAGATCCCGATAGTGACCTGAGCAAACTCTGGGACAAGGAACACGACGATCGCGTGATCCAGCGACTGCTTGAACTTATCCGCCCTCGCTTCGAGGAGAAGACCTGGCAAGCCTTCCAGCGTGTTACCTTTGATGAATCACCGGTCGATCAGGTGGCCGCCGAGCTTGGCATGACGGTGAATGCGGTCTTTATTGCCAAGTCGCGTGTTCTGCATCAGTTGCGCCAGGAAGGGCAAGACCTGCTGGACTGAGGATTTCGAATCTGCGGCTTCGCGTCGGCAAGGAGCACCGTTAACCCTAAGAAGTAGCGGCTGAATACCAAGGAGAACGATTCGTGAGTTCGGCAGGAGATCATCCGTCGCGCGAGAAGTTGGCCGCGTTTCTTGGCGGCCGGCTCGGGAGTGCTGATCAAGCGGCGCTGACTGGCCACATCGACGCCTGTGAGCTTTGTTGCAGTACACTTCGTGAAATCCCCGACGACGACCTGGTCTCGCGCATCCGAGATGCCAACACCCCGATGGCTTCCGACGATGATGCCCCGCTGCCGCGTGTCGGCGAGTCTCTGCCCCAGGTCTTGCTCGAGCATCCGCGCTACAAGCTCGGCCGTTTCCTCGGCCGCGGCGGCATGGGAGCAGTGTACCAGGCCGAGCATCGGCTCATGAATCGGCAGGTGGCGCTCAAGATCATTCATCCACGGCTGACCAAGCATCGTCGCGTCATCGAACGCTTTCACCAGGAAGTGAAGGCGGCTGCCAGTCTGTCCCATCCCAACATCGTGACCGCTTTTGACGCCGAGCAGGCGGGCGACCTTCATTTTCTCGTCATGGAGTATGTGGACGGCTTAAGCCTGGCACGCCTGGTCGCCAAGAAAGGTCCGCTCGATATTGCCTATGCTTGTTACTTTATCCGCGCTGCCGCGAAGGGGCTTCAGCACGCCTTTGAGGCGGGCATGGTTCATCGCGACATCAAGCCGCACAACTTGATGCTGACGCGAAAAGGGCAGATCAAGATCCTGGATTTCGGCATGGCCCGTCTGGCAACGGAGTCGCGCGCAGACATGGAGCAGACGCCCAGCCCGGAACGCCCCGGAATGCTGAAGGCTGGCGAGATCATGGGGACCCCCGGTTACATCGCTCCGGAGCAAATCGTCGATCCGACGCAGGCCGACATTCGCGCGGACATCTACAGTCTGGGCTGCACGCTTTATTTCTTGCTCGCCGGCCAATCGCCATTTTCGGACATCACTTCGCGTGAGCTACTACTGACGCCGCAAACACGTCGGCCGCGGCCGATCCTCGAGTTGCGCCCGGAGTTGTCGACAGGTCTCGTGGCGGTGCTGGCGAAGATGATGGCGACCGACCCGGCCCGGCGGTATTCGACGCCGGCGGAAGTGATGAAGGCGCTCGCTCCATTTGCCCGACCGGCGCCGCTTGCAACCGCGGAAACAGTGCCGCCGAGCAAGCCGGCACCGCCTCCTCCGCCCGCACCGCCGGTTGACCCCAATACATTTTCCGGCCAGTGCCCATTCTGCAAAGCCCGTTACCGCGTCGCCAAACAGGCAGTGGGCGCCAGCATCTCCTGCCCCAATTGCAATAGCTTTTTCACGGCCGCTCCTCCAGACGACCAGTCCCGCACCTTGTGACGCTTGCAGTCGCCCGGGCCGACAAGCGCCGATAATTCGCTGATTCTTCCCTTTCCTGTGAAAGAAATTTCGGATTCCCGCCATTCTTAGGTAGGGCTGGCACGCTCGCCAGCCGGACTTGCTGCCCGTGTCGATCTCCTACGCGTTTCTCCTCTTGGAGAGAGACTTGGCCATGAATCGTTTTGCATTTTCACTTTGGCTTGGTGCGTCTGTTATTGTGGGCATGGTGGTCATTGATTCCGCACACGCTCAGATGCGATCGCAGAAATCCTTTGCAGCCCAAGGCAGCTACAAGGGGGGCGCCCAAAAAGCCGGCGGCATGTGCGGCAAGGGTCAGATGCCGACGCCGTTCAACGGTGGGGGCGTTCCGCTGATGAAAATGAACATGCCGTGTAGTCCTGGCGGGAATTTGCAGACGTCAATGAATCAGAACAATCGCTTCCAGACACCCATGATACAAGAAGGGAAGTCACAGCCACCGCTGAACCAAAACGTCCGCCTTCAGCCGCCGATGAACCAGAACGTTCGCTTCCAGCCGCCGATGAACCAGATCGGCAAAGTGCCTGCGCCAGTTGTTCCTGGCTTCGGACTGAAAAATCCGATCGGCCCGCAGGCGGCGCTACATATGCAGATGATGATGAACCTGCAACAGCAATTGCAGGAGATGCGCCGGCAGGGGCCGGGTATGCCAATCCCGATCCTGCAAGGAGAAATGGGGAAGCAGAATCCGCTGGTACAGCCGGTTGTACCATTCAACCAACCCTTGCCGCCCGCGGCACCGATTCTGGATGGCGTAAATGGGCGGGAGGCGCAGGTCAACGCGCCACGGGACCCAATCCTGCTGCCGCCGGTGGATGCTATCGCGAAGAAGCCGATTCCGGCGGACGGAAAATAGTGGCTGAACGACTGCAACGCCGCCGGCTGGCCTGGTCTTCGCGTCGTGTTTCGGCTCGATCCCCAAGCTCAGGCTCCCCTGTGGCGTTGCCGGTCTGCGAAAGCCCGCCATTTCTCAGCGTTTTCTCACTTTTTTGGGTCGTAATTCTGTAAGATTATCATGTCCATCCGCTAAGTGTTACTAAGGGACCGTGCACGCCCAAGGCCGGGGATGAACTGGATGACGAGCGACCCGCCACACCGCTCCGGGCCTACGCCGGAGTATCTTTTACTGCTCACGAGTCATCAAAGCACGCTTTATGCAGCCCTTTCGGCACTCCTCGGAGGTGTCGAAGGTGCGCAGGACGTGTTGCAGGAAACGAATGTGGTGCTGCTGGAGAAGTCGGGGGACTACGACGTTTCTCGCCCCTTCCTCCCCTGGGCCCTGACGTTTGCCAGATTTCAGGCGCTGGCCTGGCGCAAACGGCAACTTCGGGACCGATTGGTGCTCGATGATGAGCTGTTTGCGGCTGTCGCCGACCGACTTGCCAGCGAACCAGCATTGCCCAGTCGCAGGCTCGATGCCCTGGAGAAGTGCTTGCACAAGCTGGTGCCTGATTGGCGGCGAATTATCGACGCTCGCTATGTGGAAGGCGCATCGGTGCAGTCAATAGCTGATCGGCTCGGCTGCTCGGTTAACCTTGTGTCGGTTACATTGTTCCGCATCCGCCAAGCGCTGCTGGATTGTGTAAAGGCAGACCTGGCCGCGGAAGGAGGAGCGTGATGGACGCTCATGCCGAACTGGAGCAACTGCTGGCGGAGATGTTCGATCGTCCGCCCGATGCTGCTCGCAATGAAAAACTGCAATCGCTCCTGCACGCTCATCCCGAGCTTCAGGGACCGTATCTCGAACAGATGCAGCTGCATGCCATGCTGCAATGGCGTTCCGGTCGAGGCACAGCGGCAACGCAACTGCGTTCAGACACAGAGCCAGCGGCAGCGGCGTCCCAAGGCCGCGGCTGGCGGTCCCGGCGGGCGTTGGCGGCAGTGTTGCTCTTCACGGCAGCAAGCCTTGGCTTCGTAATGTTCATCATGCTTCCGGAGGCGCAGGCAGGTCCTGACCTGGTCGAGCATCTGGTGGATTGGAACCTCGACCTGGCCCTGGTGCCCCGACTCGAGGAACGCGATCAGCTTTATGTCGAGAGCGTCGTCGGCATGAAAGCCACCCTCGCGACAGCCAAGCTTTCCAAACCGGACCGCAGTTTGGCCGACACACTGATGGAGAACAGTAGCTGGCTTGTCAGAAACGACGATCCGGTTGCCAAGGCCAAGCGTTTCAACGAAATCGCCGACATGCTGGTGGACCGACTTAACGCGGTGACGTCGACGACTGACGAGAAGCGTATCGAGAAACTCGCGCATGCCTATCGCCGACTGGCGGAGCACGGCGTGGACACCAACGTCAATCAGGCTCTTGCACAGGGGCCGATGGACGGCGATAAGACGAAAACGCTCGAACAGGTGCTGATCCAGGACGAGAAGCGAGCCAAGAAAATCGAGCAGATTATCGAGAAGCACCCGGAACCAGGCCGCGCCGCGATTCGTCGCGGCATGAAAGGGTTTCATTTGCATCGAGGCAAAAAACTACTGAGGACGAACAAGTAGCAGCATCCGTTACTCACTCCAAGATGGACACCATGATCAAGACTCTCAAACGACCCAGCGTTCACCCCATGCCTGTCGCATGGACGTCAGTTCCCCTCAAGGAACCTGCGTTGCTGCACGAATTCTTCGATCAAGCCGCTCGGCTTTCGCCGAACAATGTGGCCATTGAGACGCCGCCATCAACGCGAAATTCCAAGGCTCGGATGATCACCTATGCCGAAATGCAGCGGCAAGCGGATGCTCTGGCAGGGCTGCTGCGGGACTTCGTGAAGGAAGAGTGCGTGGTAGCGATCTTGTTGCCGCGGGACTCCGAACACCTCTATCTCGCCCAGCTCGCCGTACTCAAGGCAGGGGCCGCGTACGTGTGCATCGATCCGAGCTTTCCCGATACGCAGGTCGTGAATCTCCTGGAGGATTCGCAAGCAATCGCCGTCTTGACAGATCGGGCCGGGTCGAATCGCGTGCATCTGATCAAGCCCGATATGGATCTCGCCCTCGATGTGCTGGCGTGGACCGAAACGATTATTGATCCCGTACCGCCTCTGCCGCCGGCGCCGTGGCTTACGCCGAGTAGTTTGGCCTACATCATCTACACCTCCGGCACCACGGGTCGTCCCAAGGGAGTCATGATCGAGCACGCCAGCATTGTCTGCCTGATCCAGGGCGATTTGCAGGAACTTGAAGTGTCGCCGCGCGACCGGGTGGGGCAGGTGTCCTCGTCGGCCTTCGATTCATCTGTGGAAGAAATCTGGATGACGCTGGCGTTCGGTGCAACGTTGGTGGTGATGAATGACGAGGTCACGCACCTCGGGCCAGACCTTATTGCCTGGATGCGTCGCGAACGCATCACGGTCTTTCTGCCGACGCCCACGTTTCTGCGCTCTACGGGGTGCGAAAATCCGGATCGGGAATTGCCGGAACTGCGTTTCATCTACATCGGCGGCGAATCGTTGCCTCGCGATATTGTCGATCGGTGGTCGCGTGGCAAATGCCTGGTCAATGGCTACGGCCCGACGGAGTGCACCGTTACTGCGACACGTGGGCGTTTATCTCCGGGTGACGCCATCACCATTGGTCGTCCCGTTCCTGGCCTGCGGGCGTGGATCCTCAACGAGCATCTCGACGAAGTTGCCGACGGCGAGTCGGGCGAACTGTGCCTCGGCGGCGTGGGCCTTGCCCGCGGCTATATGAACGAGCCGGCAATGACCGCACGCAAGTTTCCGGTTCATCCTCGCCTTGGACGCATCTATCGCACCGGCGATCTTGCCTATCGCGACACGGATGGAAATCTGTTCTGCCAGGGACGCATCGATACTCAGGTCAAAGTCCGCGGTTATCGTATCGAGCTGGAAGCGATCGAATCGTGCTTGGTGGATTGCGAGGGAGTTCTCGCGGCCGCATGTCGCGTCCAGGGGGAAGGCGCGCAGCAAAAGTTGGCAGCGTTCGTTGTACCGATGAATCGTAGCTTGCCGCCGTCGATTGACGCTTTGAAAAACTCGTTGCGCCGTGTACTTCCCGAACATGCAGTGCCGTCCCTTTTTGGGACGCTCGAAAAACTGCCATTGACCGTGAGTGGCAAGCTGAATCGCAAGGCCTTGCCGCTACTGGAAATTCATGCCCCGGAACACAACGGGCATGTGCTGACGCCGCGAACTGCAATCGAGGAGAAGATTGCCACGGCCTTCCGTGGTATCCTCAAGGTTTGCGATCCCATCTCGATCGAAGATGATTTTTTCAATGGCCTGGGCGGGGACTCGCTGCTGGCGGCGCAGTTGATCTCGAAGTTGCGCGACGACCCAGCCACGGCGTCACTCACCGTCCGCGATCTGTATCAGGCGCGTTCAGTAGCGGAGATGGCCAAGCGCGTGCCCGCGGTGGCCAGTGCGCTTACGTCATCTCATTCTGACGCGCCTCGTCCCGTTGGTCGGCCCGTGCTTGCCACACTTATTCAGACGGCGTGGCTGTTAATGGGATTGCTCATTGGCGCACCGATCATGTACGGCCTCGCGCTGCATCTGCTGCCGTTTCTGACCGAAAATCTTAGTTTGCTTACTCTGGTGTTGGTGACTCCCGTGGCCTATGTCGTGGGTTTGACTGCCTACATCCTGGGAGCTACGGCGCTTGCAGTTTGTACCAAGAAGCTTTTGATTGGGAATTACGAGCCGACACGCGAACCGGTCTGGGGTAGTTTCTATGTTCGCAACTGGATCGTGCAGCACACGGCTCGACTGATCCCCTGGCGTCTGCTTGAAGGGACCATCTTTCAGCAATCGATCCTTCGGGCCCTCGGGGCAAAGATCGGTAAACGGGTTCACATCCAGCGCGGTGTCAACCTCGCTCAGGGGGGCTGGGACCTGCTCGACATCGGCGACGACGTCACGTTGAGTCAGGACGCGACCATCTGCCTGGTCGAATACGAAGACGGTCAGATCGTAATCGGGCCGATCACCATTGGTAACGGCTGCACCCTCGACGTTCGCGCGGGACTCGCAGGCCACACCTGCATGGAGCCGGAAAGCTACCTTACGCCTCTCTCTTTCTTGATGCGTAACGGTCGCACAGGCGCGGGGGAACGCTGGCACGGTATTCCCGCCAAGGCCGCGGGGTTGGCGCCTGCCACGCCAACTCTGACGAGTAGCGCTCGCGAACTGTCCCCCGCCGTTCATGGATTGGCGCTCGGTCTGGGACGGGCGGCGGTGACGCTCTTCATCAACGCTGCGTCGTTGTTGTTGGTGCTGGCATTCGCGGCCTTCACCGGACTCGATGCCGAGACCGCCTTGGATTGGCTCTTCGATCGCACGCTGGATTTCTCGGGCTTTGCCCTGGCGATTGGTGTGGCGCTGGCACATGTGCCGTTAACTCTCATCTTCACGGCACTGGCCATGCGGTTGCTTGGTCCGGTGCCGGAGGGGATTATTAGTCGCTGGAGCTTGGCCTATGTGAGAGTTTGGCTCAAGACGGGGCTCCTCGAATCTGCGAATGGTTGGTTGCTTGGATCGCTTTTCTGGCCAGTCTGGCTGCGCCGGGTAGGAATGAAAATTGGCCGCGGGTGTGAGATGAGCAGTATCATCGATACCATTCCCGAGTTGGTCGAAATTGGTCCCGATTCTTTTTTTGCAGACGGCATCTACCTCGGCGGTCCGCGTGTTCATCGTGGCACGGTCACACTTGCCAAGGTAACCATGGGCAAGGAAATCTTCCTGGGCAATAATGTGCTCATCGCGCCTGGACAAACGATTCCGGACGGGGTGCTTCTCGGCATCAGTACCGTTGCGGACGACACCCAGCTTCGCCCGGGTACGTCGTGGTTCGGGCATCCGCCGTTTGAGCTTCCCAAGCGGGAGATTGTGGAATGCGATCGCAATCTGACGCACACGCCGATGTGGGTGCGTTTCCTGAGCCGGCTCTTCTGGGATTGTTTGCGGTTCGCTTTGCCGCTGGCGCCGTTGGCGCTCGTGGTCGTCTGGTTCAAGCTACTGGTGATGGCCGAAGACAGCGTGTCGTTGCCGGTATTACTCCTGGGCGTTGTGCCTGCGCTCGATTTTGGCGTGGTGGCCGGGTTGTGCCTCTTTGGCTTGGTATTGAAGTGGGCCCTTCTCGGCCGGGTAAAGCCTGGCGTGCATCCTCTCTGGTCATGCTGGTGCAGTCGCTGGGAGTTTCATTACATTGCGTGGGATCTCTACGTCAACGGGCCCCTCTCGGCTCTGGAGGGGACGTTGCTGTTGAACTGGTTCCTGCGTGCGATGGGCATGAAGATCGGCCGACACGTGGTCCTGGGCAATGGATTCGCCGCGACCATCGATCACGATATGCTGGAATTCGCCGACGGAGCCACGGTGAACTGCATGTTCCAGGCCCATACTTTCGAGGATCGTGTGCTCAAGATTGGCATCGTGAAGATCCGCAAGGATGCCACCGTCGGACAGGCGGCCGTGGTGCTGTACGGCGCCGATATCGGTGAACGTACCTATGTCGCTCCTCATAGCGTGGTGATGAAGCATGAGAAGTTATTGCCGCGGCTCAGCTACGTCGGTGCGCCGACGCACGCGGTTGTGTGATTGAGCTACTCTGCGCCAAGATACTGATGCCATGGATCGCATCGAAAACCTGGATCACCTCGAAGATCTCCTGAGCGAGCCGACGCCGCACGCGGTAGAGACTCTCTCCCACCTGGATGGCGATCTGATTCTACTGGGTGTCGCCGGTAAGATGGGGCCTACGCTTGCACGCATGGCCCGGCGTGCGTCGGATGCCGCCGGCTCGCACCGGCGCATTCTCGGGGTGGCCCGCTTTTCTGATCCCAGCGTCGAACACAAGCTTCAGGTTCACGGCATTGAAACCATTCGCTGCGATCTACTCGATCAAGACCAACTTCGACGGTTGCCCGATGTACCCAATGTGATCGCCATGTTTGGGATGAAGTTCGGCTCGACAGGCCAGGAGGCCCGCACCTGGGCGATGAACTGTCTGGCGCCGGCGCTCGTATGCCAAAAGTACAGCAAGTCCCGTCTCGTCGCTTTTTCAACTGGCAATGTCTACGGATTGAGTCCTGTTGCACACGGCGGTTCCCGCGAAACGGACGCGCTATTGGCAGGCGGCGATTACGCCATGAGTTGCGTTGGCCGGGAGCGAATCTATGAGTATTGCAGCCAGGCACTCCACATTCCGATGGCGGTGCTGCGTTTGAATTACGCCGTGGAAATGCGCTACGGCGTCCTTGTCGATATCGCCCAGCGTGTTCGCGCCGGGTTTCCCATCGACTTGAAAATGGGTTACCTGAATGCGATTTGGCAGGCGGATGCAAATGCCGCGGCCCTATCAGCGTTCGCGCATCTGGCGACGCCTCCGCGCGTGCTGAATATTGCTGGTCCGGAGGTTCTGAGCGTTCGTGAGGTGGCGGAAGAGTTCGCCCGTCGATTCGGCATTGCTGTGCGATTGGAGGGGACGGAGAGCAGCGATGCACTTTTGAGCAATGCCGCGGAGTCGTATCGTTTGTGGGGCCCACCGCGAATTCGCGCCGATCAAATGATTGCCTGGATCGCCGGTTGGCTTGCCCGGGGCGGCGAGACCTTGGGCAAGCCAACGCATTTCGAGGTTCGTGACGGGAAGTACTAAGAGCGCCTAAAAAAATGACCGGAATGTTCTCGTTTGGCACGCGCGCAGCTGGTGATAGTCATGGGAAACCAACCATTCAAGGAGGTGTACCATGGCGAAACCACTGGTCAGCGATGCCCTTTGGGAACGCATCGAGC